>Ga0163216_100065_pt1 | contig 335263 bp, 313 predicted proteins | sample SynspAceP_FD_167610 | JGI IMG/M metagenome (GOLD analysis project Ga0163216, IMG submission 167610) | Saline lake microbial communities from Ace Lake in Antarctica - Synechococcus sp. Ace-P (Illumina Assembly) | ecosystem: Environmental > Aquatic > Non-marine Saline and Alkaline > Saline ...
CTCGATGTCGGCTCATCACATCCTGGGGCTGAAGCCGGTCCCAAGGGTATGGCTGTTCGCCATTTAAAGTGGTACGCGAGCTGGGTTTAGAACGTCGTGAGACAGTTCGGTCCCTATCTGCCGTGGGCGTTGGAGATTTGAGAGGAGCTGCTCCTAGTACGAGAGGACCGGAGTGGACGAACCTCTGGTGTTCGGGTTGTCACGCCAGTGGCATTGCCCGGTAGCTATGTTCGGACAGGATAACCGCTGAAAGCATCTAAGCGGGAAGCCCCCCTCAAGACGAGATCTCCCTGAGGACTTGATCCTCCTAAAGTGCCGTTGAAGACTACGACGTTGATAGGCTGGGTGTGTAAGTGCAGCGATGCATTGAGCTAACCAGTACTAATTGCACGTGAGGCTTGGCCATATAATCACAGGCTTTTGAATAGAATTATGTTTTGAAACTACTTAGCTCGACAGACTTGTTTGTATAAAGTTCATTCACCAGATTGTCACGAACCAGTGTGCATTGCCCGTTTGGCGATGTGTGCGAAAAGAATTGCCTGACGACCATAGCGAGTGTGAACCACCTGATCCCATCTCGAACTCAGAAGTGAAAGTGCTCAGCGCCGATGGTAGTGTGGGGTCTCCCCATGTGAGAGTAGGTCATCGTCAGGCTCTTAAACCCTAAAAGCCCCAAGTACTAACGTACTTGGGGCTTTTTTTATGCCTAGGATTTCGTCCGCTTATCCTAGTAGTACCCGTCACTATGTATCGCTTCCTTTACGGATCTAACCTGGAAAGAACCTAGCTGTTCTGGTTACGAGATGCGCGATAGCTATTAGAGTAACCACCAATGCACAGCACAGTAGGGCAGCTTGTATCGTTGATTGAATGAATCGCTGTCAGTACACATTGCGAACGACCTAAGCATTGATTTGGTCCTGGTGCTAAGCAGTACGGCGTTGGATCGAGGTGTTCTATCAGTGTCGGGATTTGGGTGCCGCTAATAGCGGGCTTAGGATAATGGCGTGCTGTGAGTAAAAAGCTTAAGTGTTGAGCGGTCTATGTTCACATTCTTTAGTGGTTAGAATACTTTGTTGTTATGTAGGTCTGAAGGGCAATCCGTCGAGGTTGCGTTAGGTCGCTAAATGCCATCTCAATGTAAGTATGAGGGTTTATCTGTACTAGGGCGTTAAGTATGCTGTCTCTTCAATGGTAGCTAGGCGTGACGGATCCGTATCGTTTTTATAGTAGACAGGTTTCTACAGCTAACCCTATTGAGGTGTTGCTCCTCAATAAGTCGGCCGAATGGGGTTAAGAGGGCGTAGGGTTTTAAGGAAAGAGTGTGGATTAAAAAGAATCTGACTATAGTAACGCCATATTTGAAGTCAAAAAAAAGCCCCTGAGCCAGACAGCGCAGGGGTTTTTTTAGTTCAACTAACTGATGTTATTTGGCGTCTTCGGCCTCAGCAGCTGGTGGTCCGTTTCTCTTGAGGGCAGATATGACAGAGACTGCTTCAAGAATAACCAATATGCTCGCTACTAGTGCGGCGATGCTTAGTGCTGCTAGTAGCCACTGCTCGTCTCTGTAGAAGCCCATAAGTTGGATGATGCTACCCCATACTGACATGATCAGTACAAAGACCATTGGCATAAGAGTGTAGCGTGCTGGACGGCCAAGCTTCATTAAGAAGATGGAGATAACCAACAGAGTCAAACTTGCAAGGATCTGGTTGGTTGCACCGAATAGCGGCCAAATAACATTACCACCATTCCCTTCAGATCCACCGGCACCAAACGCCAGTAGTAGACAAGTACCAACTGCAACGAAGGTTGCTGCCACATTGCCTTTAAGGATGTTGATGTTATAGATATTGCCCCATTCTTGGATGATGTAACGTTGTAAACGAACACCAGCATCCATTGTGGTACCAGCGAATAGAACTACCATCGTAGCGAGCAATGTTGTCGCGAATAGATTTGGTAGTCCCCAGCCAGCTGTAAGTAGGTTACCGCCACCTTCGATGAACGCCGCGGCGCCACCGGCACCAAACGCTGCGTAGAGTTCGTGCCAGACTTCAGTAGAAGAAGCGTAGTAAGCACCACACACTGCGATGATCGTGATCAGTGCTAATGAGCCTTCGCCTAATGCACCTAAGTAGCCAACGAAACGGGCGTCTGGCTCTTTATCAAGTTGCTTAGAGCTAGTGCCCGATGCAACGATGCCGTGGAACCCAGATAATGCGCCACATGCTATCGTGATAAACAATAGAGGGAAGATGCTAGGGGTTCCTTCAGGAACATCATTGAAGGCAGGTGCTGTGATCTCTGGTAATGAAAGAAACACTGCGCCGTAAAGTAGGAAAAGGCCTACAACGAGCTGCGCGCCGTTGATGTAGTCACGAGGCTGTAGCAATGCCCAGACTGGTAGCATTGATGCTACAGCTGCATAGGCAAACAACAAGATAATCCAAGCAGCGTTAGAGCTAAGGCCGATTGTGTCTAAGAAGCTCTCTGGGAGAGCCAGTGGCATTTCACTTCCTATATAAATAGTGAAGTAGAGAATGCTGACGCCAATTACCGAGATAAGTAATAGGTTCGCTTTGCGTCGAATCAAGAATCCGATTGCAACAGCTACTGGTATTGCTGCCCAAGCTGGGAATACTGAAGTAGGAATGGTGACCATTTCGCCCGCGATGATAGTACCGAATACGGCATTAACCATCAAAAGCAGGAGGAAGATCACAATCATGAACAAAGAACGTGTGCGCGCGCCGACAACTGATTCAGAAAGCGCACCGATTGACTTTGCCCCATGACGGCTACTTGCCCAGAGTGCGCCCATGTCGTGAACGCCGGCAAAGAATACGGAACCGAAGGTAACCCATAAAACTGCAGGTACCCAGCCCCAATAAACTGCGATAGCTGGGCCTACGATAGGAGCCGCGCCCGCAACTGAGGTGAAATGCGCGCCCCAGAGTACGAACTTATTGGTTGGGACGTAGTCAACGCCATCGTTGACTTGATGTGAAGGTGTGACGAAATTTGGGTCTAGTTTGTATATCTTCTCTGCGATGAAGCGTGAGTAAACAAACCAGCCAAATGTGAATCCGGCAAGACCCAAAAGTACTATCATTACCGAGGACATAGGGCGTTCTCCAGTGGTTTTTTATTGTAAAAAAGAGGACGCATCATAGCAAGGTCAGGACGCTAGGCACAATAATAAAAAGGCGTTCAATTCCCCCGAAAAGGCGCGTAACGGCTCTTTGTAGGCGTTTGTGTCACGGAGTCACGGAGTTGGGTGTTTTGTTATACAGTCTGTGACAGATTATACTCGTGCTGAGTTGTCGACCTCACACAAAAACCATTTTATAGGGCAGTTTTTATCGTATGGCCAAACCTTCTGAGTTAACTATCCCATTTTCGACTGACAAGCTAATAAAACGTTTGGCGATCAGCTGTGCCTTATTATTGGCCATTCATACATTCTTAACCGTGCTGCATTATGGGTTTCTCGATCTGCCATGGCTCCTGCGTGAATTATTTGACGTGGATGAAGAAGAAAGTATTCCAACTTGGTTTTCGTCAATGCTGTTGTTGATTACCGCGATCGTATTGTTTTTGGTTTCTATCCTGTGTAAGCAGAAAAAAGACGCTAACGCTAAGTACTGGTTAGGGTTGGGTTTTGGTTTTGGTTTTATGTCGATTGATGAAATTGCGGGGTTTCACGAGACGCTAAATACCCTAATTCAGATTTCATGGGCAGTTCCTGGGCTTGTAGTCGCATTGGTGATAGGTGGCTTGTATGTGAAATTCCTGACGTCGTTGCCCACAAAAGTGGCTGTCCAATTTATGATGGCAGGTGCAATATTTGTAGGAGGCGCCGTAGGTGTAGAGTTGGCGACTGAACCTTATTTATACAATGATGCCCTAAATACCATGGGCTACAATCTGTGGACCGCTGTTGAAGAGGGGATGGAAATGGGGGGAGTGATCTTTTTCTTATCCGGGATTTTTGACTATATAAAACAACGATTTGGCTCGCAGATCCGGTTTAATGCCAGTAAATGAGTACGCTCGGATAGATCTGCCTTGGCAGGTTGAGTAGTATTTGAGGCAGATTGATAATGAACACGATTTAGTTTGAAGGTTTCTATGCTATTTTGAGACCTAAGAATACCTCTGGACTGTAGTTGCTTGGACGTTAGATGAGCTATAAAAATAAAATACACCTGTGGGGGGATGTAAGTGCTCAATCAATGGTTGTTCAACTTTGCACAATGGCTCGATTCGTTTGAATTGAGCACACGTCTGCATGAGTCTTACTATATGTATAACTGGGTAGAAGCTACCCACGTTTTATCACTCACAATCTCATTAGGCGTGCTCTTCATAATCGATATGCGAATGTTAGGGCTTACGCTGACTAATGTTCCTGCGTCTCGTATTGCTTCTCGCCTAAATGTTCCCATGATGGTTGGCTTTACAATCATGATAGTGACTGGGTTACTGCTTTTTTTCGCGGTCCCTGTGCGCACAACTCAAAGTATATGGTTTCGTATTAAGCTAGTGCTGCTATTTGCGGCGGCGGTGAACGCATGGCTATTCCATAAAAAAATGAATGAGTCGGTCAGTTCATGGGACACCGAGCCAAAGGCACCCAAACGATTGCGTTATGCAGCGGGGTTGTCGTTAGGCTTGTGGGCTGGCGTGGTGACTACTGGACGTTTGATTGCTTATGATTGGTACGATTGCTATCGATCGCAGTCTGATTTAATCGCGTGGGCAGCTGGGTGCATGGCGGAATAAAAACCGGCCTGTTTGATCTGAATTGAGGGGACCCGCATGGAATTACTAAGTTTTTTTGAATGGGCCGAAACATCTTTATTGGGATCGATAGGGAAGAATTATGGTGGAGTATACGCGATTGGCCAGTCACTGCATCTTATGGCGCTAGCCCTGTTAGGAGGAACGGTGTTACTGACCGACCTTCGATTGTTAAACGTGATGCTACGAGATGTTCCTTCTGAGCAAGTAACCGAAAATGCCCATAAATGGTTTAGGGTGGCACTTGTCGTCATTATGGCTACGGGCGTTTTCATGGCGGCGGCGGTAGCGACTAAGCTGTACTACAACTCCTTCTATTGGGCGAAAATGGCGGCATTAGCTACGGGTATTTTGTTTGTGTTTGCTATTAAACGACCATTACTTAAGCGGCCTCATAATGAAATTAACCCAATAGTTCTAAAGTCAGTGGCTGTTGCATCGATGGTGATTTGGTTCTCAGTGGCAGCGACAGGACGATGGATTGGTTTCTCGTGACTTACCAGTCAAGCGAATCGTTGCTTAGCGTTAATATGCAGACGTATAAGGGGGAAAGAGCGTGAAAATGGATCGTTTGGAAGTGCTGGCGCTGACTGCTTCTTCTGTAGTTGTGCTTGTTGCCCTGGTGTATTGGGGGATTCAAATACAAGGGGTGAGAGAGTTGCTAGAGATGGCCTACGGCTAAAATGAAATCGAGCTGATGTTAGTCAGCTCGATCGTGTCACTACTTTATTTCATGGGAGAGAAGTCAGTAGTGGTCATATACTTGCGCACTACACTTTCTAATATCGCCCCGCCCGCATTTGAGTTCTCGCTTACCTGCTGCCATTCTGGGTCTTGAGAAAAGGCTTGCCAGGATTTGTCGGCCTGCTCTCGGCTCTCGTGCGCCAATATATAGATCAGCGTATTTTCAGCCTCGGTTTCATCGGTGGGAGTCCAATACGCAATATTGGTCATGCCATGTTTCTCAAAAATACGCATTGTGTGATCTCGGAAGCGAGTCAAGAGCTTGTCTAGATTGCCTGGAGTCGCAGTATATGTGCGTAGTTCGAATACTTTTTCGTTGCCTTGGGCAAGTACAGAGGTATTGAGCATGCTTAAACTTAAAAATACTGCGGTACAGAACATTACAGCTTTACGAATATTGAGATACATGGCTTTTCACCTTATTTTTATTGATTTTACATAGAGTTAGATTACTTCCAACAGAAAGTAGTCATCCCAGATCAAAGAGTGCACGAGCTTATCGAGGGCTGCACTGATTGCTGCTTCGATCTCTGGTGCGCTTGCGCGACCAAATATAACAGTATCATAGGCGGAGCGTGTCCCTGCACGGAGGGTGACATGAGTGCGAACGGTTACGTCATACTCACCGTCTTTATCTGCAACCGAAAACTCTGTTACTTCTCCGCTGAGCGTTAGCCCCTGGCCTTCTTCTACTAATCCGGCACCGCCAGCAACGAATGCTTGAGTCAATGCACTATGGATCATCTCAGTAACCGGCATCTCTACGGAGTATTCTCCGATTGAGCGAGCATCTGCTGCTCCACGAGCATCGGTAAAGGCATTAACCTTTAATGCCCCTTTAGGGGCTGTGCTGAAGTCCACTTGTGGGTCCAGCTTGTATTCATATTGCACCGAAATGTCATCGGCGCTTGCAAGTGTAGGCAAGAAAAATGCGCACGCTAGTAACAGGTGAGTAAGGAAACGGCGAAAGCTCATAGCAACTCCAAATTTTTATTGGTTATCTGTATTGTAATTGTGATGTAGAACAGCTGAATACAAACTTAATTTAATTGAGGAATTCATTCAACTGACAATGAAAAAAGCCACCGATCGTAGAACGAAACGGTGGCTTTTATATAAACCCTAAAAGGGCTTAGCTATATCGGTACAGACTTATAGCTTGTCTGCAGGCCATGCAGCGCCCTGTACGCGAGGTACTTCGCTGATACCTTGGTAGGCAAACTTCTGAACACGCTTACCTTCGTAAGTTTCAGTAGTGAAGATGTCGCCAGAAGAGTTAGTAGCAAGGCTGTGAGGCGCATACCACTGACCAGGACCACGACCACCGTGACCAAAGCTAGTTAGAACTTCTAGAGATTGACGATCAAGGATGTATACACGGAAGTTTTGTCCGTCAGCTAGGTACAAGTACTTTTGCTCAGCATCTTTTGAGAAATCGATGTCCCAAGTAGAACCCTGGTTCAACGTTTCAGGAGCAACTTGCACTTCTCTTACGTATGTACCGTCTTTACGGAATACTTGGATACGGTCAGCGCCGCGGTCACAAACGTACAGCAAGCCATCGTTAGAAGGAGCAGCGCAGTGAACAGGACCACGGAACTGAGTAGGTAGTGGCTCACCTGGAGTGTAAGGAACGCGACCATCTTCAGGACGGTTGCCGTAAGCACCCCAATAACGCTTAAATGCACCAGTGTTGGCGTCAATTACAGCAATACGCTTATTGCCATAGCCGTCAGCTAGGTATACTTCGTTAGTTTGCGCATCTACTGAAATTTCAGCAACTTGGCCGAAGTGTTCTGTAGAGTTACTGTCAGCAGCATTGCCAGCCTCACCGTATTCTGCAACGAAGTTGCCGTCACCAGTGAATACTAGAACGTGTGAGTCACCGCCGCCATTACCGCCGATCCAAACGTTACCATTTGGGGCAACATCGATACCGTGGTTAGAAGCTGGCCATGTGAAGCCGTCACCAGGACCGCCCCATGCGTTTACAACATTACCTGCAGGGTCAAATTCGATGATGGGTGGTGCTGGAGTACAGCAGCCGCTGACGCCAAGCTTAAGACCGATTTCAGTAGCGCCGCCGAACATAGAGTCTTGGTCGCGGTGTACGATGAATACGTGATCACGCGCATCGACGTCTACGCCGATTGTGCGGCCTAGAATCCAGTTATTTGGAAGTGGCTTTGGCCAATAAGGATCAACCAAAAAAGTTGGTGCCATTACCATGTCACTGGCTGCTTCAGCAGGCTCTTGGAACTGAGATTGGCTCACACCAAGTGCTACCAACCCTAGTGCAAATGTGGCTCCTGCCACATATTTAAAATGTTTTGTCATTCTTATTTCCCTCCGGGGTAAGTCTCTACTGAGGCTTTGTTTTTTTTAGACCAAGACGAAGTATACTCACTTCTGTGCAGTAAAGTATACTCGGTTTCAGTGATTTCCTTGGTCTGATTACAAAAACTTACATTTGGCCGAGAGGTGCATATTCGTTGGTGTTTAGACTTGCGACAAAACAATAACATAGAGGGTTTTGAGTTGAAAAATATAGGTTTTAGTCCTAGAAGAAATAATAGCAATCCAGTGCTGAGGGGGGCTTGGGGCACGAATTTTTCAGGACTTTGGCGCGGGTTAGCCATTTTTATGTATTTTTTTGTAGCGTTTTTGCCTGCTAAAACTGTGTTGGCGGATGACGTTCCGTTAAGTGTTGCTGTTCAGGCGTTCGTCAAACCTGAAGGGAATCAACTCTCGGTGCTAGTGCGGGTGCCTATGGATGCCTTGGGGGAGATAGACTTTCCTAAGCACGGTACGCCGGGCTTTCTGATCTTTTCAGAAGCAGACCCTGAACTACATACGGCCGTGCAAGCCTATATCCTCGGCAATATTCATTTCTTTGAAGAGGGACGACAGTTAACAGATTATGAGGTGCGTGACGTCAGAGTGTCATTGCCTGTGGATCGCTCTTTTGTTTCCTACGAGACGGCATTGGCTAATCTTCAAAGCCCGAAAATTGATGACTCTGTAAACCTCTATTGGAGGCAAGGTCATTTAGATGCCTTGATCACCTATCCCATCGAGTCGGCACAATCGCGTTTCTCTGTAGATTCTCGTTTAGCGATACTCGGGGTAGAGACGAATACTGTGATGCGCTACATATTGCCAAGTGGGGCCGAGCGTCCGTTTGCGTTTGTAGGGAATCCGGGTCTCGTAAGCCTGGATCCGAGTTGGTTTCAGGCGGCTTGGCGCTTTGTGGTTATGGGGTTTTTCCATATTCTAGAGGGAACAGACCACATACTATTCTTGCTCTGCTTAGTGATTCCTTTTAGGAATATCAAAGCGCTAGTGCCGGTTATCACCGCGTTTACCATCGCCCACTCTATTACGCTGATTTCTTCGTTATTTGGTGTAGTGCCGTCGGCCCTGTGGTTCCCTCCCTTCATTGAAACCCTTATTGCACTATCTATAGTGTATATGGCGTTTGAGAACATTATAGGTTTCAAGCAAGAGAATCGTTGGCTAGTGACGTTTGGCTTCGGGTTGGTGCATGGGTTTGGATTCTCGTTCTTGCTTACTGAGAGCATGCAGTTTGCAGGGGGGCATTTGTTGACCTCGTTGTTAGCATTTAATGTGGGTGTCGAGCTTGGGCAGCTGTTGGTGCTTTGCGTTGTCGTGCCGCTTCTTGTTCTGTTGTATCGGTATTTTGTGGCAGAGCGCATGGGGATTATTATTCTATCCGCGCTAGTCGCTCATAGCGCATGGCATTGGATGGCCGAGCGCTGGGAAGTTCTTTCGGCCTATGACATAGCGTTTCCTATTATCAACAGAGCGTTTTACGTGTCGTTGACCCAATGGGGAATATTACTGATTGTGGCGATAGCGGTACTTTGGGTCATGCAAAATCTATTTGGCCGTTATTTTTCTTCAAGTCCAGTTGTTGCTGTTAGTGAGTCAGCGGGCTCGTAATGAAGGTTGGGTCAGCCCTGTTTTTTGGACTGGCCTGTTCCGTTTGCGGCGCAGCACTAATTTACTGCTTCCTTTATAAGCAAAAATTCTAGCTTCATAACGGTGTTTCTTTGTTCGCTTCATCGAATTTAAAGCATGCGGCTATTTACAGGTAATATTTTTATAACTAATTGTTTGTTATAGAGTAATATGATTTTTTTTGGGATTTTTGGTTGGCGTTAAATTTCGATATAACGATCGTTCGAAAAGAAGGATTGCCGCAAACCGTTTCTAAAAGTTACACTATGCGCCAGCTTTTTAGTAAGGCTCAGCTAGAGAGCGCGATTAGACTTACGCTCGTTACTTTTCCACTGGAGTGCCAGATATGAAGTCCTTAAGAATTCTTTCCACAATTGCGATCACAGGCGTACTAAGTGCCTCTGCATTCGCAGCGCCAGAACGTGCAGGAGACTTTGCTCTTCTCGACCAGAACGGCGATTTCCACCAATTTAGCAAGTACGCCAATAAAGACGCCGTAGTAGTGCTTTCTCAATCTAATAGCTGTGCGGCTAGCCAGTCCGCATTAACGCAATTGCAAGATCTGCGCGCAGAGTGGGAGTCAAAGAACGTCGCGTTCTTATTGATGAACTCCTCGCATGATGACTTGGCTGCGATTCGTAAAGAAGCTGAAGCCAATAACATTGATCTGCCAATCCTTTTGGACAGCTCGCAATTGGTCGCTGAAACTTTGAATGTCAGCAAAGCTGGTGAAGTGATCGTACTTGACCCGCAAAGCTTGTCTGTACTTTACCGTGGCCCAGTTCATGAGCATATCAATGACACGCTCAGGAATGATTTGGCTGGCACGGCACAAGATACGATGGTCATGGACGTTGTTGGTTGTGACCTAGATGTTGTTCCAGAGGCTACCTTAGCTTCTGTGGCGCCGGATTATGCTACGGAAGTGGCTCCAATAATTGTTGAAAACTGTGCAGGATGTCACCGCGAAGGTGGTATTGGGCCATTCGCGATGAACAGCCACTTGATGCTTCAGGGTTGGTCTCCAATGATTCGCGAAGTGTTGATGACTAAGCGTATGCCTCCGATGCAAGTTGACCCAACAATTGGTCACTTTGATAACGCCGCTTACTTCGATGATGAAGAGTTGCAAACATTGGTTCGTTGGATCGATGCCGGCGCTCCTAAAGGTGCGTTCTCTGCTGATCCTCTAAGCAACCTTGCATACCCTGATGTCAAATCGTGGCAGCTTGGTGAGCCTGACTTTATCGTAAGCACACCTCGTCAAGAAGTGCCTGCAACAGGCGTAATGGACTATATCAACGTAGATGTTGAGCTTCCATTCGATGAAGACAAGTGGGTAAAGGCTGTACAGTTTATTCCTGGTGATGAGACTGTTTTGCATCACTTGCTGACTTATGTGACGGCTCCTGCAGAAGATTTCGATGGCGGTGAGGCTGATCAAAGCTCTGTTGCGCGTCGTTTCTTGGAAGGTTATGCACCGGGTAAAGTTGAAGCCATGGTCTTTCCAGAAGACACGGGTGTTCTAATTCCTGCTGGTCACAAATTATCTATGCAATTCCATTTCACGACTAATGGTCGTGCAACGAGCGATGAAACGACGCTTGGAATGTATTTCTACGATGAGAAGCCTTCGCATGAGAACTTCACGCGTTCAGTTTCTAGCATGTTCGTAATTCCTCCTCATGCGCAAAATCATGAAGTACATGGTACTTATGTGTTTGACAACGAAGTAGTTGTGAATGGCTTGCGAGCCCACATGCATTTCCGTGGTAAGGACATGAAGTTCTCGGTTGAATTGCCAGATGGCACGATGGAAGATTTGCTAAGTGTTCCTAACTATAGCTACGCATGGCAGCCTACGTACCAGCTAAGCGAAGCTAAGTTGCTTCCTGCGGGCACGAAAGTACATGTGACCGGTGCTTTTGATAACTCAGCATTAAACACGGCTAACCCCGATCCGGACGAGCAAGTAACGTTTGGTTTGCAGAGCTGGGAAGAAATGTTTATTGGTTACTGGACGTATTATGAAACAGGTAAGTAACCCTTACTGCTTTATAGTCACCTAGTGACAGAAAATAAAAAGGCGCTCCTTATGGGGCGCCTTTTTTCGTTGAGGTAATTGATGGTCGTTGATAGGGTGTGTCGCTAACGGTCAAGGTAGTTACAAAGAGTCACAATGTTTTCAGTGGCTTGCACTAAGCTATCAACTCTTGTGCTCTATAATCTGAGCACCAAATTTAAGCTTTTCGCGCTGGTCATTGATGTAATGAAGTATCTACAGCTATTTTTCGTATTGATTGCTTTTGCCTCTTCCGCCGGCGCCGCGCCGGTGCGTGAGGTTGGGGACTTTGCGTTAATAGATCATGCGGGCGTGTTTCATCAGCTAAGCGGATATTCAGATTCGCAGGCTATCGTGCTGTATTCATACGGCAAGGACTGTGACGTCGCTAAAGGGGCGATCGAAAAGCTCAATGTCTTGCGTGACAAATATAAAGCGCGCGATATTAGCTTCTTTATGATCGACTCTATTCCTGACGAAAGTCGAGCAGCAGTGCTCACCTCTCTTGGTAATAAAAATTCTATCCCTGTCTTAATGGACACTTCGCAGTTGGTGTCTTATTCCCTTTCGATTGTTCGTACTGGCGAAGTGCTAGTGATTAATCCGCAGAGCATGCAAATACTCTACCGCGGCGCAATCGATAGCCGCGCTGTTGCCGCGGCTTTGGGTGAGCCAGACCGAGTGTCTCGGAATTATCTAGATGAGGTGCTTTCGGCGATTTCCGTTGGAGGTCCTGATGTGGCGGATGTGTTGTGGAGTGGCGGCCATGAGATCCCGTATGGTGATATGGCCTTGGAGGCTGATTCAGTTTCGTATGCTGATGATGTGGCTCCGATCTTACAGGCTCGATGTCAGTCATGTCACCAAGATGGTGGTGTGGCCCCATGGTCTATGGATAGTCATCAGATGGTTAACGGATGGTCGGCAATGATGCGCGAAACGCTACTAACTTTGCGTATGCCACCAGGTCAAATCGATGAGATATACGTAGATCAATATATTGATATTCATTCTATTTCTAGCGATGAAAAACGGACCTTAGTGAAGTGGATCGATGAGGGCGCTGCGTTTGATGGGGATATTGACCCTCTTGCTGAAGCGCCGCTGAATCCTTCTGGCTGGGCATTGGGGGAGCCGGATCTGATTGTTGAGTTTCCTAGTCAAGAAATCCCAGCGTCTGGCATTCTCGACTATAAGTTCGTGTCTGTTGAGCTCGGGTTGGAGGAGGATCGATGGGTGCGGGCCTACGAGTTTGATATTGGTGATCAGTCCGTGCTTCACCATGTCGTTGCTTATACTCAGGACGCGAAGCAGCAAAAGCAAAACTCCAGTGGCGGAGGGAGCCGTACGAATTTTGGTGGCTTCGCACCGGGCCGTGCACATGTGGAGTTTGACGAAAATACTGGGGTGTTGTTAGAGAAAGATATGCGCTTTATGGTGCAGTTTCATTACAACACGATTGGTCGAGCGGCAGTTGATGTAACGCGTATTGGGCTATATTTTCAAGATACCAAGCCAGAATTCCCCTTAAGCCGAACCGCTGTAATGGATGGCGAGTTTGTAATCCCTGCAGGAGATTCGGACTTTGATGTGAGTGCGCGGGTCGTGATTGATAAAGACTCCTATCTTTACAATATCGCCCCTCACATGCACTTAAGAGGGAAGCGAGTAAAATACCGAGCCGAGTATCCGGATGGCACTAAAGAAGAGCTGCTGTCGATTCCAAACTTTCAGCATAATTGGCAAATGGTGTATCGATTGAAAGAGCCTAAAATGCTCCCTGCAGGCACTGTCATTGTGGCTGAAGGCGCTTTTGATAACTCTGTAGACAATAAGCTCAACCCTGATTCAACCCAAGTAGTGCGTTGGGGGGATCAAGTTTGGGATGAAATGTTTATTACTTGGATGCGTGTGAGCGAGCGGTAGTCTCTGCAAGTTCGTCCTCTGCTCTCTTTGAGAGTTTTAACTTCCGAGTCTTTCTCTGTAGAATTCAATCCAACTTTTCGATCTTTTTTCCTATTCTATTTAGCGTATTGACGCGGCATTGTTTCTCCTCGCTAAGAGGCGGGCGGTGTTTCTGTTGGGTTTAGTTATGGACTTGCGTCCGCTTGTAAGTATTCTCTCTGATGGCGGTTTTCACTCCGGCCAAGCTCTAAGCGTGGAGCTGGGTGTGACGCGCACGCTTGTTGTGCGGCAAGTGGAGCAATTGCGAGAAATGGGTATAGAGGTGCACTCGGTCACTGGAAAGGGGTATCGCTTGCCCTATGTGCTGGAATTAATCGCTAAAGACGATGTGCTAGCGCAGCTAGGCGATAGCGAGCCTTATTGGAAGACTGGGTTTGATGTCCTTTTCTCAACGGGGTCTACAAATGCTGATGCCATGGCCAAGGGTCAGGCCGGCGCGTCGCGATATCTTTGTATTGCAGAGCATCAGTCGGCCGGAAAAGGTCGGCGAGGAAAAGCCTGGGTGAGTCCGCTAGGCGCCAATATTTCCCTTTCTATGTTGTGGACATTTGAGGCGGGAATGGCGGCGTTAGAGGGGCTGAGTCTTGTGGTCGCTATTCTTGTCGTGGATGCTTTAAAGTCCTGCGGTTATAAGGGGATGGGGGTGAAGTGGCCCAATGACATCTTACTTGATGCTAGCAAGCTCGCAGGAATACTGATTGAAATTAATGGCGATGCGGCAGGTCCGTGCAAGGTTGTGATTGGCATTGGAATAAATGTAAGGATGCCAGCATCGAGCGCTGAGAGTATCGATCAGCGCTATACAGACCTAGCATCAAACTCAGAAACAATTCCTGATAGAAATCGAATCGCCGCATCGCTAGTGCTAAGTTTGCAGGCGGGTCTGGCTGAGTTTGCAAGCTCCGGGTTTGAGGCGTTTCAGCAGCGCTGGAATGCTGTGGATGTTTATAAGGGGCGTGTGGTGGATATCGTAAGTGGCACTAATCGCCAGCGAGGAGTATCCCTAGGGGTGAATGGCTCCGCGGCGCTTCTTTTGCAGACAGATTCGGGCGTGTTACGGATATCTGGTGGTGAAATAACTCCTAGTTTGCGGCCAGTCTTTGAGGAGGGAGGAGTCAATGCTTGAACTTGACGTGGGGAATACGCGCATCAAGTGGCGCCGACTTGGTTCTCAAGGCGAAAGTGTGGCCTCTGGCATTGAAGCCGGGAAGGGGGGGGTGTTTGAGTTTCTTGCGGAAACCAGTGCTCCAAGTCGAGTGCGCATTTCGTGTGTGCGCGATCAAGTGTTCCGGGCAGAGTTGGTGAGTGCCATTGAGTCCTGTTGGGGGCTTGTTCCTGAATTTGCAGAGTCTCTTGCCGGATACGCGGGCCTAAGTAATGCCTATGTGATGCCCGAGAGGTTAGGGGTTGATAGATGGTTGGCTATGCTGGCGGCTAAAGAGCTTGCTAGCGGGAAATTTTGCGTTTTAGATGCAGGCAGCGCTCTGACATTGGATTTTGTGGAAGCGGGCGGTCGACATCTGGGTGGCTATATTGTGCCGGGCCTGAGTATGCAAAAGAGAGTCTTGTTGCAGAATACTGCGATACGGATACCGGAGTTTGATGCAAGTGCGGAGTTAGCCCCTGGTAGGTCTACAGAGGCTGCCATTCTCAATGGTGTGATGGGTATGGCCGTTGCTTGGATTGCCGAAGAGTGTCGTGACCATCTGGGCGGTGGGGAGCTATTCGTAACGGGGGGAGACGCATTGCTTCTTATGGGGTATTTGCAAAAAAAGGGAATCTCTTGCAGTCTGGTGCCCGAATTGGTGATGGATGGATTGAGCATTGCTCTGCCTTAGGTGGGAAAACTAGTTATGCGTGGCATATTGATGGGGCTGTTGTTGAGCAATATAGTGCTCCTTGCATGGAATTTTCTGACTCCGCGTTTGGCGCCTGCCCCGATGCAGGTGGTGGCAGGGTTGAACGTCTCAGAGTCTCTTCAATTATTGAGTGAGGTTAATTCTGCGCAGCTCATGTCTTACCCTAGTGCAGCACCACAGGTTGCAGCGCCAGCGCCTATTGAAGGTGCTGTCGAGGGGGCGAGTGGGCAATATTGCGCTGAAATTGGTCCGTTTCGTGATGAGCAGGATGCTCAGGGATACGTCTCCTCTTTTGGAGGGCGAATGGATCTGTCGTTGGATGTGAGAGAGCTCCAAGCGGCTCCTGATTATCGGGTCTACTTGCCGCCTTTTAGCTCTAGGGAGTTGGCACAAAGTACGCTATCTACTCTGCGTGCTCAGTTTGCGGCGAACAACTTAGGGATAGATACCTATCTTATGCCTCGCGGAGAATTGGCTAACGGTATTGCATTGGGTTTGTTTTCAGAGCAAGCCAATGCCCTTAATGTGCAGCGCCAAATGGAAGTTTTAGGGTATAAGGTGGTTGTGCGTACTGAGCCTAAGTCGGAGGTGGAAGTATGGCTGTTAGCCGCCGGTATAGGCACTAAAGCTGAATTCGATCAGCACTGGGCTCAAATGCGACTTTCTCGCTCCTATGTCGATACTGGAGAAAAACTCTGCGAAACGATTGCACATGCCCTGTAATTCCCATAAAATGCCGCCTCTGAATAAGACACCCAATTTCCTTTATTAGGATTTGGGGCTCTTGCAGGAGGGGTTCCCGAGTGGCTAAAGGGATCAGACTGTAAATCTGACGCGCGAGCTTCGGTGGTTCGAATCCACCCCCCTCCACCATATAAAGGTATGATTTTATTCGGCTTTTGAGCATGGCGGGTATAGTTCAGCGGTAGAACACCAGCCTTCCAAGCTGGTTACGCGGGTTCGATCCCCGCTACCCGCTCCAGTTTGTGTGGAGTATTTGTCGATCTCTGGCGCAGTGAGTTAGCGCGCGGAGTCGGCAATATCGTATTGAAAAAACAGGTCTTGAGAAAGAGCCGCCTTGTTTTAAGGGTGGTGAAAGTCTTGCAGCTTATGCGGACGAAAGATTAGGCTCGGGCTGTTTTATTACTAGTGTCTGGCTCGCATAGCTCAGAGGTAGAGCACTTCATTGGTAATGAAGAGGTCTCCGGTTCAACTCCGGATGTGAGCACCAGATTTGCGATTTTCTTGCTACGTTAGGTAAGAAAGCGTGGCAAGAAAGTGATGGTTCTGACTGTGTGTGCAATTGACGCTGCTGCAGTGGCCTAATGGTCGCAGGGCGAATGAAATATTATTAGAGGCGACCAAAATGGCTAAGAGTAAGTTTGAAAGAAATAAGTTGCACGTTAACGTTGGAACGATTGGCCACGTTGACCACGGTAAGACAACGCTAACAGCGGCGCTTACGCGTGTATGTGCTGAAGTGTATGGTGGTGAGGCGCGTGACTTTGCGCAGATCGACAACGCTCCAGAAGAAAGAGAGCGCGGTATTACGATCAACACTTCCCACGTGGAATATGATTCGGCTAAGCGTCACTATGCGCACGTTGACTGTCCAGGTCACGCGGATTACGTGAAGAATATGATTACAGGTGCTGCGCAGATGGACGGCGCGATCCTAGTAGTATCGGCTGCAGACGGCCCGATGCCACAAACGCGTGAGCACATCTTGCTGTCACGTCAGGTTGGTGTTCCTTACATCGTAGTGTTCATGAACAAAGCGGACATGGTCGATGACGAAGAGCTACTAGAATTGGTAGAAATGGAAGTGCGCGAGTTATTGGATGCGTACGATTTCCCAGGTGATGACACGCCAATCATCGTTGGTTCAGCGCTTAAGGCGTTGGAAGGCGATACATCTGACATCGGCATGCCAGCAGTACAGAAGCTTGTTGAGACTCTAGACACGTACATCCCAGATCCAGTTCGTGATGTTGAAAAACCATTCTTGCTACCAATTGAGGACGTGTTCTCAATCTCTGGTCGTGGCACAGTGGTAACAGGCCGTGTTGAGCGTGGCATCGTTAAAGTTGGTGACGAGATCGAGATCATTGGTCTTAAAGATACGACTAAAACAACGTGTACGGGTGTTGAGATGTTCCGTAAGTTGTTGGACGAAGGTCGTGCTGGTGAGAACGTTGGTGTTCTATTGCGTGGTACTAAACGTGAAGAGATCGAGCGTGGTCAAGTATTGGCTAAGCCTGGCTCAATCACACCGCACACGAAGTTTGAAGCAGAAGTGTACATCCTGAGCAAGGATGAGGGTGGTCGTCACACGCCATTCTTCAAGGGCTACCGTCCACAGTTCTACTTCCGTACAACAGACGTAACTGGCGCTTGTGAGCTGCCAGAGGGCGTTGAGATGGTTATGCCAGGCGATAACGTCAAGATGGTAGTAACGTTGATCAACCCTATCGCTATGGACGATGGTCTACGTTTTGCGATCCGTGAGGGTGGCCGAACTGTTGGTGCTGGCGTCGTAGCAAAGATATTCGAATAAGTCACTAGACTTTATGAAGTATAAACAAGCCGAAACGTCCTTTTAGGGCTTTCGGCTTGCTTATCTCTAAAAGATTTAGGCCAGTAGCTCAATTGGCAGAGCGACGGTCTCCAAAACCGTAGGTTGGGGGTTCGATTCCCTCCTGGCCTGCCATTATGTGCAGGGCCAAATCGTTAGATTCAGTCCGGGGTTAGCGCCGATCAGGGCGGACGCCAGGCAAACCTGAGTTTCGTAATACTATGTCCGAAAAAATAAGTGATCAGGAATACAAGTTGGATTGGCTAAAGTGGATAGTCGTCGCTGTGATCGTAGTTGTTGGGGTTTATGCTAACTCCTACTTCTCTGCAGAGTCGCTTCTCTATAGAACGATTGGCTTGCTGATTCTTGGTGGCGCAGCAGCTTGGTTGGCCGTTCAGACGGCTAAAGGCAGCGCTTTCTTCTCTTTGTGTCTCGATGCTAGAGCAGAAATTCGTAAAGTTGTCTGGCCTACTCGTCAGGAAACTACTCAGACCACGATGATTGTGCTCGTGGTTGTCCTTGTTGTTGCACTTCTTCTTTGGTTGCTGGATTGGGGACTAAATGAGATTGTTTCTGGGATCATAGGTTAGGGGTAACAGATGGCAAAGCGTTGGTATGTAGTTCACGCCTATTCAGGGTATGAAAAGAAGGTTATGAATGCGCTTTTAGAGCGTATAGCTCTTGCAGGCATGGAAGATTTGTTTGGTGAAGTATTGGTGCCAACCGAAGAAGTGCTTGAAATGCGTGCCGGTCAAAAGCGCAAGAGTGAGCGAAAGTTTTTTCCTGGCTATGTATTGGTCGAGATGGAGCTCAATGATGATACGTGGCACTTAGTAAAAGAAACGCCTCGTGTGCTCGGCTTTATCGGTGGTAAAGCAGAGAGACCTGCTCCCATTACTGCGAAAGAAGCAGACAAAATTCTACAACGTCTTGAAGACGGTCACGACAAGCCGACTCATAAAACTATCTACGAACCAGGCGAAATGGTGCGTGTTATTGATGGTCCTTTCAATGATTTCACTGGTGCAGTAGAAGAAGTGAATTATGAGAAGAGCCGTCTACGCGTTGCTGTCCTGATTTTTGGGCGTTCTACGCCAGTAGAGTTAGAGTTTGGGCAAGTCGAAAAGACTTAAGTATTTAGATTCAAAGGAAGTTCGTCGGACAAGCATGTCCTAAGTATGCGCGTTTTGTAGTGATGCATAGCGTGTTATTAAACTAGTCGTCGTCTTGCTTCATAAGGCATGACGCGCAGGGGAGCTAGGTCTTTCGACTTAGCGCTTGAACCCTAAAGGAGAAGTTAAACATGGCCAAGAAAGTCACCGCTTATATCAAGCTTCAGGTTGCAGCTGGTAAAGCTAATCCTAGTCCACCCGTAGGTCCTGCATTGGGTCAACGTGGCGTCAATATCATGGAATTCTGTAAGGCATTCAACGCGCAAACGCAAAGCGTTGAGCCGGGTCTTCCTATTCCTGTCGTAATTACCGTATATGCGGATCGTAGCTTTACGTTCATTACAAAAACACCTCCTGCTGGCGTATTGATTCGCAAAGCAGTAGGAATTGCCAAAGGCAGTGCCCGACCAAACACGGATAAGGTCGCTAAGATCACCCGTGCGCAGCTTGAAGAGATCGCAACAGTTAAGATGCCTGATCTCACGGCGGCGGATATGGATGCGGCAGTGCGTACACTGGCTGGCAGCGCGCGTAGTGCTGGTATTGATGTAGAGGGGATCTAAGAATCATGGCGAAATTGTCTAAGAAAAGTAAAGCGATCGCTGAGAAGATCGATAGAAGCAAAAATTATTCAATAACTGAGGCTGTTGCCCTGCTTACTGAATTTGCTTCACCAAAATTCAAAGAGTCTATAGATGTGGCTGTGAACTTGGGTGTTGATCCTCGTAAATCAGACCAAGTAGTGCGTGGCTCTACATTGCTTCCACACGGCACGGGTAAGACTGTTCGTGTTGCTGTATTTGCTCAGGGCGACAACGTCGCTAAGGCCAAAGACGCTGGTGCTGACATAGTCGGATTCGACGATCTAGCAGAAAGCATTGCTGCTGGTAATATGGATTTTGACGTTGTAATTGCAACACCTGACGCGATGCGCGTTGTTGGTAAGCTTGGTCAAGTTCTAGGACCACGCGGTCTAATGCCTAACCCTAAAGTAGGGACAGTGACTGCAGACGTCGCTACTGCTGTACGTAACGCAAAAGCAGGTCAAGTGCGTTATAGAACAGACAAGAAAGGCATTATCCACGGTGGCATTGGTAAGATCGGTTTTGATGCCGCGTCTATCCAAGGCAATATCGAAGCGCTTATATCTGACTTGAAGCGAGCAAAGCCTGCTTCATCTAAAGGCATATACGTACAAAAAGTGGTTCTTTCTACCACTATGGGGCCTGGTATTTTGATCGACCAGTCTTCTATTGATGCATAAAACGACTTAATTGTCGCAACAGACTTTGGGGTTTTGCCATCGTACTCGTACGTTGGCAGGGCTATCAAAGACCGTAGGTGTGGTGGTGCTTAGTTAGGCTTCTACTTAATTTTCCTACGCAGATGGTGTAACCCGATCCTGCATTACTTGAGGATCCACTTCACCAGTTAAAAGTCTCGCTGTTAACGGAAGTTTCGATAACAGTGGGGTTCACTAATATGGGGCCCGGCAACGGAACCCGAATCAGGAGTTAAGCTAGTGGCTATTAGACTAGAAGACAAAAAGCAAATCGTCTCGGAAGTCAATGAAGCTGCTACTAGTGCTTTGTCCGCAGTGCTCGCCGATTATCGCGGCGTTACTGTGAGCGACCTTACAGAGCTACGTAAAGTTGCACGTCAAAATAATGTCTATCTACGGGTTGTACGTAATACCCTGCTTAAGAAAGCAGTAGAGAACACAGACTTTGACTGCATGAAAGACGCTCTCGTTGGTCCTACGATTTTGGCATTTGCTATGGAAGATCCAGGCGCCGCAGCACGCGTGTTCAAGGATTTTGCTAAAGGCAATGACAAGTTCGAGATCAAGGCACTCTCTATTGGTGGAAAATTATTAGGCGCTGACCAACTAGACGCATTGGCAAGTCTACCGACCTACGATCAGGCGGTTTCTATGCTTATGAGTGTAATGCTTGGCCCGATAACGAAACTGACAAGAACATTCAACGATGTACCTTCAAAGGTTACTCGTGTTGTTGCAGCAGTTCGCGACCAAAAGAAAGAAGCAGCGTAATTCTTATTTTTGATTAAACCGTTTTTAAATTAATTTGATTAATAGGAGATATGAGTCATGGCTCTATCTAAAGATGATATCTTGAATGCTATTGCTGAAATGTCAGTAATGGACGTAGTAGAACTTGTTTCAGCAATGGAAGAGAAGTTCGGTGTTTCAGCAGCTGCAGCAGTAGCGGCAGCAGCGCCTGCAGCAGCGGCTGAAGCAGTTGAAGAGAAGACTGAATTTGACGTCGTTCTTACAGCCGTTGGCGAAAAGAAAGTTAACGTCATTAAGGTAGTACGTACTATCACTGGTCTTGGCTTGAAAGAAGCTAAGGACATGGTAGACGGCGCTCCTTCTACTTTGAAAGAAGGCGCAAACAAGGCTGAAGCCGAAGCTGCGAAGAAAGATCTAGAAGAAGCCGGCGCAACTGTTGAGCTTAAGTAAGACATTGCGTAAGCAATAGAACACTGGAATCGGGCAGGGTTTTCCCCTGTCCGATTTTGGTGCTTTCTAATTTTAGCCAATAGCGTTTATAAAACTGATTTTGTAAGAGATTTTATTCGGTGGCGGGGTTGTCCACATTACGTGGACTAAAGTTCAGACAAGTACTTTCAGCTCGAAATGCTTAAGCGCGTAACGCTAAGTGGTTTCATGAGGCTGAGTTAAGTACACACTTGTTAGGAAAAGCACTAATGGCCTATTCGTATACAGAAAAAAAACGTATCCGTAAAGACTTTGGTAAATTGCCAAGCGCAATGGATATACCATATCTTTTGTCTACTCAGATTGATTCATTTCGTCAATTTACTCAAGCTGATGTATCTCCGACTGACCGGCTCGAGCAAGGTCTGCACGCTGCGTTCAAGTCTGTGTTCCCTATCGTCAGCTATTCTGGGAAAGCGATACTCGAATATGTAAGCTACGATCTAGGCAAGCCCGCGTTTGACGTCAAAGAATGTCAGCTGCGCGGCATTACTTATTCCGTTTCTCTGCGCGTTAAAGTGCGCTTGATTCTTTTTGATAAAGAATCCACTACGCAGACAATCAAAGATATTAAAGAACAAGAAGTCTACATGGGTGAAATTCCTGTGATGACTGACAGTGGTACATTTGTGATTAACGGCACCGAGCGTGTTGTAGTATCGCAATTGCACCGCTCGCCTGGTGTGTTCTTCGACCACGACAAGGGCAAGACTCACAGCTCAGGCAAACTGCTTTATTCTGCTCGCATCATTCCTTACCGTGGCTCATGGTTGGATTTCGAATTCGATCCAAAAGACATGGTATACGTGCGTATTGATAGACGCCGTAAGCTGCCAGCAACAGTATTGTTGCGTGCGCTCGAGTTTACTTCTCAAGAAATCTTGGGAATATTCTACGAGAATGATACCTACAAGATTTCCGGCAAAGAATCAGAGATTCTGCTCGACGTCGTACCTTCACGTCTTCGCGGCGAAGTGATGAACTTCGCGATTACTGATAAGAAGGGCGAGCTAATTGTTGAGGAAGGTCGTCGTATTACAGCGCGCCATATCCGTCAAATGGAGAAAGCGAAGCTGACTGAGCTAAAGGTTACGTCTGAGTTCTTGCATGGCAAGTCACTCGCGAAAGATGTGATCAATGCTGATACTGGCGAGATCATCCTTGAATGTAATACTTTGATGACGCAAGAATCGGTCACTGTATTGCTTGAGTCTGGTGTGAAAACGTTCGAGACAATCTTCACAAATGATCTTGACTGCGGACCGTTCGTTTCTGACACCTTGCGTGTTGATTCAACAACGAACCGTTTAGAGGCGCTTGTTGAAATCTATCGCATGATGCGCCCAGGTGAGCCGCCCACTAAAGATTCAGCAGAGAATCTATTCTCTAATCTATTCTTCTCGTCTGAGCGTTACGATCTTTCGTCCGTAGGGCGTATGAAGTTTAATCGTCGTCTCGGTCGTGCCGAGAGCGAAGGTTCTCCAGTGTTGAGCACTAGCGATATCGTGGATGTGCTTAAAACCTTGGTGGCTATTCGTAACGGTTTTGGCGTTGTCGATGATATCGATCACCTAGGTAACCGTCGTATACGTTCTGTCGGTGAAATGGCCGAGAATCAGTTCCGAGTAGGTTTGGTGCGTGTTGAGCGAGCTGTCAAAGAACGCTTAAGCATGGCCGACTCAGAAGGTCTAATGCCCCAGGACATGATCAACGCTAAGCCAGTGGCTGCAGCAATCAAAGAATTCTTTGGTTCTAGCCAACTGTCTCAGTTCATGGATCAGAATAATCCGCTATCAGAAGTCACGCATAAACGCCGTGTTTCTGCTCTTGGACCTGGCGGTCTTACTCGTGAACGTGCTGGCTTTGAAGTACGTGACGTTCACCCTACTCACTACGGCCGTGTTTGCCCTATTGAGACGCCTGAAGGTCCGAACATCGGACTAATTAACTCGCTAGCAACTTATGCTCGTACTAACTCTTATGGTTTCCTTGAGAGTCCTTACCGCAAAGTCGTGAATAACCGTGTGACCAATGAGATCGATTTCTTGTCTGCTATTGATGAGAGCGAGTTCGTTATTGCACAAGCTAGTGCTGGCTTGGATGCAAACGGCGGCTTTGTCGAGAACCTAGTGACGGTGCGTCACAACGGTGAAACGACTTTGATGCCACGTGATCAGATTAACTATATGGATGTGGCGCCTCAACAGATGGTGTCTGTGGCAGCGGCATTGATTCCATTCCTTGAACACGACGATGCTAACCGTGCATTGATGGGTTCAAACATGCAACGACAGGCCGTTCCAACGCTACGAGCTGAGAAGCCGTTAGTAGGAACAGGTCTAGAGCGTAACGTTGCGGGCGACTCTGGTGTTTGCGTTGTTGCAGACCACGGTGGCGTAATCGAAAGTGTTGATGCGTCTCGTATTATTGTACGAGTGCGTGACGAAGAGACTGAAGCGGGTGAGGCGGGTGTAGATATCTACAACCTTACGAAATACACCCGTTCTAACCAGAACACTTGTATTAACCAGCAACCATTGGTTAAGCAGGGTGAGGTTATTCAGCGTGGCGATATTCTTGCAGACGGACCATCGGTTGATATCGGTGAGTTGGCGCTTGGTCAGAATATGCGTATCGCGTTTATGCCTTGGAATGGTTACAACTTCGAAGATTCGATCTTGATCTCTGAGCGTGTAGTAAAAGAGGACAGGCTGACAACGATTCATATTCAGGAACTGACCTGTGTGGCTCGTGATACGAAGCTTGGCTCTGAAGAAATTACAGCTGATATTCCTAATGTAGGCGAAGGCGCGTTAAGCAAGCTTGACGAATCCGGTGTTGTGTTCATCGGTGCTGAAGTGAACGGCGGCGATATCTTGGTGGGTAAAGTGACGCCTAAAGGCGAAACACAGCTCACACCAGAAGAAAAACTATTACGCGCAATCTTTGGTGAGAAAGCGTCTGATGTTAAAGACACTTCGCTTCGTGTTCCAACAAGTGTAAAGGGCACCGTCATCGACGTGCAGGTCTTTACGCGTGATGGTCTAGAGAAAGATCAGCGTGCACTCGAAATTGAGCGAGCTCAGTTGGCTAAAGTCCGTAAGGACATCAACGATGAGTTTAGAATCGTTGAGGGCGCCACGTTCCATCGTTTGCGTGCAGCTTTGTTAGATAAAACCGTTGCTGGTGGCCCAGGATTGAAGAAAGGCGCTACTTTGACAGCTGATTATCTAGATGGTCTAGCTCATGACGAATGGTTCAAGCTGCGATTGAACGAAGAGGAGCTAAACAAGCAACTCGAACGTGCAGAAGAGCAGTTGAAAGAGCGTCGAGTTGATCTAGACGATCGCTTTGAAGATAAGAAACGCAAGCTGACTCAAGGTGATGATCTTGCTCCTGGCGTATTGAAAATCGTTAAAGTCTACCTAGCTATTAAGCGTCGCATTCAGCCTGGTGACAAAATGGCTGGACGTCATGGTAACAAGGGTGTGATCTCTGTGATCATGCCTGTGGAAGACATGCCGTATGACGAAACGGGCAACCCAGTGGATGTAGTACTTAACCCGCTTGGTGTTCCTTCTCGTATGAACGTGGGTCAGGTGCTAGAGACGCATTTGGGCGCGGCAGCTAAGGGCCTTGGTGATCGCATCAATGTCATGTTGGAAGAGAAACGTAAAGTGGCAGAAGTGCGTAAGCTGCTTGACGAGATCTACAACTCTGTAGGTACGAAGAAAGAAGATCTTGATTCGTTTAGCGATGACGAGATCATGGAACTAGCGCATAACTTGCGTAAAGGTGTGCCAATGGCTACGCCAGTGTTCGACGGTGCTGCAGAGTCTGAGATTAAGCAGATGCTTAAGCTAGCGGGTATGGACGAAAGTGGTCAGGTCACACTTTATGACGGTCGTACCGGTGAGTCGTTCGATCGACAGGTCACAGTCGGCATTATGTATATGCTGAAATTGAACCACCTTGTGGACGATAAGATGCATGCGCGTTCAACCGGTTCTTATAGCCTTGTTACTCAGCAGCCGCTGGGTGGTAAAGCGCAGTTCGGTGGACAGCGTTTCGGGGAAATGGAAGTGTGGGCGCTAGAAGCTTATGGCGCTGCTTATACACTTCAGGAAATGCTCACAGTGAAGTCAGATGACGTCGCAGGGCGTACCAAAATGTATAAGAACATCGTGGATGGCGACCATCGTATGGAGCCAGGTATGCCCGAATCGTTCAATGTGTTGTTGAAAGAAATCCGATCTCTCGCCATCGATATGGATCTAGACGTATCCAAGAAGTAGCGAGTTTCCGCCCATCGCAGCGCGATGGGCGGCATTTAGATTTTAAAGTAACACAACGAATTAGTGATTTTATGAAACCTGTTGCCATTGCGCATCAGGCGGAGGATATAGAATGAAAGACCTACTAGGGTTACTTAAGTCCCAATCACAATCTGATGAATTTGACTCGATCCGTATCGGTCTGGCGTCGCCAGAGATGATCCGTGCTTGGTCATTCGGTGAAGTTAAAAAACCGGAAACGATCAATTATCGAACCTTCAAGCCTGAGCGTGATGGCTTGTTCTGCGCAAAAATCTTTGGACCAGTTAAAGATTACGAATGTTTGTGCGGGAAATATAAGCGTCTTAAGCACCGCGGTGTAATCTGCGAGAAGTGTGGCGTTGAAGTGGCGTTGTCAAAAGTGCGTCGTGATCGCATGGGCCACATAGAATTGGCGAGTCCTGTCGCCCACATCTGGTTCCTCAAGTCACTTCCGTCTCGTATCGGCTTGTTGCTAGATATGACATTGCGTGATATCGAGCGAATTCTTTATTTCGAATCGTTTGTTGTAACTGATCCTGGCATGACCACTTTAGAAAAAGGTCAATTGCTAAGTGATGAGCAGTACTACGACGCGATGGAAGAGTTCAGTGATGAGTTCGACGCCAAAATGGGCGCCGAGGCTGTACAGCAGCTCATGAAAGATATGGATGTGGATGCTGAAGTTCTGCGCTTGCGTGAAGAGATTCCGCAGACTAACTCAGAAACGAAATTGAAGAAGCTTTCTAAGCGACTCAAGTTGCTAGAAGCATTTGCTGATTCAGGCAATAAGCCGGAATGGATGGTGTTGACTGTATTGCCAATCCTGCCTCCTGATCTTCGTCCTTTGGTACCTCTGGATGGTGGCCGTTTCGCAACGTCCGACCTGAATGATCTTTACCGTCGAGTGATAAACCGTAACAACCGTCTTAAGCGTCTTCTTGACCTTAATGCGCCTGATATCATCGTGCGCAACGAAAAGCGTATGCTGCAAGAAGCTGTAGATGCGTTGCTAGATAACGGTCGTCGCGGTCGAGCTATCACTGGTTCGAACAAGCGCCCACTGAAATCTTTGGCTGACATGATCAAAGGTAAGCAGGGTCGCTTCCGTCAGAATCTTCTTGGTAAGCGTGTTGATTACTCTGGCCGTTCTGTAATTGTGGTTGGACCTACACTTAAGTTGCACCAGTGTGGTCTGCCTAAGAAGATGGCTTTGGAACTATTTAAGCCCTTCATCTTCGGTAAGCTTGAGCGTCGTGGTTTGGCCACTACTATTAAAGCTGCTAAGAAAATGGTTGAGCGTGAAACAGCAGAGGTATGGGATATCCTTGCCGATGTTATTCGCGAGCATCCAGTACTTCTTAACCGTGCACCAACACTTCACCGTCTTGGTATTCAGGCGTTCGAACCAGTTCTGATCGAAGGTAAAGCGATTCAGTTGCACCCACTTGTGTGTGCGGCTTACAACGCTGACTTTGACGGCGACCAAATGGCGGTTCACGTTCCTCTGACTCTAGAGGCGCAGCTTGAAGCACGTACGTTGATGATGTCGACGAATAATATTCTTGCGCCTGCGAGCGGCGAGCCAATCATCGTTCCTTCACAAGACGTGGTCTTGGGTCTTTACTATATGACTCGTTCGCGTGTGAATGCGAAGGGTGAGGGCATGATATTCGCGGATGCGGCAGAAGTGCAGCGCGCATACGAGACTGGTAATGTGCATTTGCAGGCTCGTATTAAAGCCCGAATCACAAGTACAGTTGCCGATACAGAAGGTGGGCGAACAACTACGCGATCTATGGTCGAAACGACTGTTGGCCGTGTGCTGCTGTTCAACATAGTTCCAGCGGGACTACCTTTCGATATGGTCAACTTGAAAATGACCAAAAAGCAGATCTCTGGAATTTTGAACGCCTGTTATCGATGGGTTGGTTTGAAAGAGACGGTCATCTTCGCTGACCAATTAATGTATACCGGTTATAAGTATTCTACGCGCTCTGGCTCCTCTATTGGTGTGAACGATTTCGTGATCCCAGAAGAGAAAGCGTCAATCATTGCGCAGGCTGATGCGGAAGTAGAAGAGATTGAAAACCAGTACGCCTCAGGTCTAGTGACCCAGGGTGAGAAATACAACAAAGTGATCGATATTTGGTCTCGTGCCAACGATTTGGTCGCTAAGTCTATGATGGACGGGCTTTCTACTGAGCCAGTAATCAATAAAGAGGGTAAGGAAGAGCGTCAAGAGTCCTTTAACTCTGTGTATATTTACGCTGACTCCGGTGCTCGAGGCTCGCCCGCACAGATTCGTCAGTTGGCTGGTATGCGAGGCCTGATGGCGCGACCAGATGGTTCGATTATTGAAACGCCGATCACTGCAAACTTCCGTGAAGGTTTGAGTGTTGTGCAGTATTTCACCTCGACCCACGGTGCGCGTAAAGGTTTGGCGGATACGGCACTGAAAACAGCTAACTCTGGTTACCTGACGCGTCGTTTGGTTGATATCTCTCAAGATCTCGTGATCACTGAGCATGACTGTGGTACTTCTGGTGGCCTGACTATGCGTCCGGTTATTGAAGGCGGCGATATCATCGCACCATTGGGCGATCGCGTTCTTGGTCGAGTGTTTACAGAAGCGGTGTGCGACGAAGCGACTGGTGAAGTCATCGTTGATGCCGGTGTAATGGTTGACGAGCGCTTGGTTGAGAAGCTAGACGCGCTTGGTGTTGATGAGGTGCATGTACGCTCTCCAATTACGTGTGAAACGCGTTTCGGTATTTGCCGACTTTGTTACGGACGTGATCTTGCTCGGGGCCATATTGCTAACGTTGGTGAGGCTATTGGTGTTATTGCCGCTCAGTCCATCGGTGAGCCTGGTACACAGCTAACGATGCGTACGTTCCACATTGGTGGTGCGGCATCGCGAGCGACGGCAGCAGACAACGTCCAAGTTAAAACGAAAGGTAGTGTGCAGCTTCACAACATGAAAACTGTTGAGAATGCTCAGGGTAACCTAGTGGTGGTGTCGCGTTCAGGCGAGCTTCTAGTCAGTGATGAGGGCGGGCGTGAGCGTGAGAAGTATAAACTTCCTTACGGTGCCATGATCAATCTTGGCAAGAACCTGAAGGTAGAGTCTGGTCAAGTGGTTGCAACATGGGATCCGCACACTCACCCGATCATTACGGAAGTAGCAGGTAAAGTGGCTTTCGCTAATATGGAAGAAGGCATTACAGTTCGCCGTCAGACAGATGAGATCACTGGTCTATCCAGTCTCTCTGTTATCGACGCGGCTGAGCGTTCAACCGCAGCGAAAGAGCTACGTCCTGCGGTAACCTTGCTTGATGTCGACGGCAAAGAGCTTTGTATCCCAGGGACTAACGTTCCTGCGCATTACTTCTTGCCGGCTAATTCCATTATCGGGATTCAAGATGGCGTGCAGCTCAATATTGGTGATGTTATCGCCCGTATTCCGCAAGAAGGTTCGAAGACTCGTGATATCACGGGTGGTCTGCCTCGTGTGGCCGACTTGTTTGAAGCGCGTAAGCCTAAAGAGCCTGCAATTCTGGCAGAGATTTCCGGTACGATTTCGTTCGGTAAAGAAACTAAAGGAAAGCGTCGTTTGATCATCACTCCAAAAGACGGAGTGAATCCTATCGATGGCAGCAGTCATTACGAAGCGTTGATTCCGAAGTGGCGCACAATGACAGTATTCGAAGGCGAGTTCATCGAAAAGGGTGAAGTTGTTTCCGACGGTCCTCCGTCTCCACACGATATTCTCCGCCTTAAAGGGGTTGAACCCTTGGCTGAGTACATCGTAAATGAGGTGCAGGAAGTGTATCGACTCCAAGGTGTGCGTATTAACGACAAACACATTGAAGTTATCGTTCGTCAGATGTTGCGTAAAGTTGAGATTTCCTTCACTGGAGACTCTAGCTTCATCAAAGGCGAGCAAGTCACGTTCACACAAGTGGCTGAAGAAAACGACAAAATGCGTGAGAAGAAGCAAGTTGAAGCTCGCTTTGATCGCATGTTGTTAGGTATTACGAAAGCCTCTTTGGCAACTGAGTCCTTTATTTCGGCGGCGTCTTTCCAAGAGACAACGCGTGTATTGACGGAAGCGGCAGTAACAGGCAAGCGCGATTTCTTGCGCGGACTGAAAGAGAACGTCGTAGTGGGCCGACTAATTCCTGCGGGAACCGGTTTGGCTTATCACGAGGCTCGCAAACGTGCGGCGATGGAATCGGCGTCTGCGGCAGAGAGTTCAACAGTAAGTGCTAGCGATGTTGAAGCGGCATTGACTGAGGCTCTTAAAGGCGAAGGTTGATAGCCGTTCGTTTTTTAGAAGTTGACTATGGGGTGTGAGGTCTTTAAACTCTCGCATCCTTTATTCTGGGTATTGTGCGCAAAATCTACTTTTTAGGTCGATTTTGAACCATCTCAGGTGTGGAATTTCCACATAGGCGAGTCATCGCCAATTAAACAGGTTGATATCTGGCGGCTTGGTGTTGTCAGTGTATTTAAAATATAAGCAAGTGTAGGCAGGAGTATTGAATGGCAACTATTAACCAGTTGGTTCGTAAGCCGAGACAAAGCAAGGTAAGCAAAAGCGACGTACCAGCTTTGCAGGGTTGCCCGCAAAGACGAGGCGTGTGTACGCGTGTTTACACCACCACACCAAAGAAGCCGAACTCAGCATTGCGTAAAGTGTGTCGTGTGCGTCTAACCAATGGCTATGAAGTCACTTCCTACATTGGTGGTGAAGGTCACAACCTACAGGAACACTCCGTGGTTCTAATTCGCGGCGGTCGTGTAAAAGACCTTCCGGGTGTGCGTTACCACACTGTTCGCGGTAGCTTGGATACGTCTGGCGTATCAGATCGTAAGCAAGGCCGTTCTAAGTACGGTGCGAAGCGACCTAAGTAAGTAATTAGCCTTCGTTTCAGCGAAGGCGATGTAGATGCAGTAACAGTAAGGCCGAATGCCGACAGCATATCCTGTGTTGTTGGGGATTTCGGATGACCTGAATATAACGAGGTAGTCATGCCAAGAAGACGCGTAGTAGCCAAACGGGAAATCCTGCCCGATGCTAAGTATGGTAGTAAAGTGCTTGCGAAGTTCATGAATCACGTCATGGAAGATGGAAAGAAATCAGTCGCCGAAAAAATCGTTTACGGTGCGCTTGAAGTTGTAAAGGGACAGTCTAGCGCTGATCCGCTTGAAACTTTTGAAAAAGCCCTCGAGGCAATCGCTCCAATGGTAGAGGTTAAGTCTCGCCGTGTGGGTGGTGCTACTTACCAAGTTCCCGTCGAAGTACGAGTAGAGCGCCGTTCAGCGCTTGCTATGCGTTGGTTGGTTGAGCATTCGCGTAAGCGTGGTGAGAAGTCTATGGCATTGCGTTTGGCTGGTGAGATCAGCGATGCGGCTAACGGTCGTGGTAGTGCAGTTAAGAAACGCGAAGATGTGCACCGTATGGCAGAAGCCAACCGTGCGTTCTCACATTACCGATTCTGATAAACAGAATTTTATTCACTTAAATAATTGAAGGTGCGACTGTGGCCAGAAAAACCCTATTGAGCCGATATAGAAATATTGGGATCGTTGCTCACGTGGATGCCGGTAAGACGACAACGAGTGAGCGAGTGCTGTTCTACACAGGTCTTTCTCATAAGATTGGTGAAGTGCACGATGGCGCTGCAACCATGGACTGGATGGAGCAAGAGCAAGAGCGAGGAATTACAATCACCTCTGCTGCTGTGACTTGTTTCTGGTCTGGGATGTATCAGCAGTTTGACGAGCACCGTATCAACATCATCGACACTCCAGGACACGTTGACTTCACAATTGAAGTTGAGCGTTCTTTGCGTGTGCTTGATGGCGCTGTTGTAGTGCTGTGTGGTTCTTCTGGTGTGCAGCCGCAAACTGAAACGGTATGGCGTCAAGCTAACCGTTATGAAGTGCCGCGTCTTATCTTTGTAAACAAGATGGACCGAACTGGTGCTGACTTTTTGCGCGTAGTTGAGCAAGTAAAGACTCGTCTAGGTGCGATCCCTGTGCCAATGCAATTGCCAATTGGTGCGGAAGATGAATTCCGTGGCGTAGTTGACTTGCTTAAGATGAAGAGCATCATTTGGAGCGAAGCAGACCAAGGATTAACCTTCGAATACGAAGAGATCCCTGCGGATATGGTTGAGGCCTGCAATAAGTGGCGTGAGCACCTTATCGAGAATGCTGCTGAAGCTAATGACGAATACATGGAAAAATACCTCGGTGGCGAAGATCTCACTGATGAGGAAATAATTGCTGGTATGCGTTCACGAACGCTATCTGGTGAGATCGTTCCTACTTTCTGTGGTTCTGCTTTCAAGAATAAGGGCGTTCAGGCTGTATTGGATGCGGTTATTCAGTATCTTCCATCACCAACAGAAGTTAAGGCTATTGAGGGTGAGCTTGAAGATGGCACGATGGCTACTCGCGAGGCAGATGATTCTGCGCCATTCGCGGCGCTAGCGTTCAAGATCGCGACAGACCCGTATGTAGGTACGTTGACTTTCTTCCGAGTTTACTCGGGTAAGTTGGTCTCAGGCGACGGTGTTTATAACCCTGTTAAGTCTAAAAAAGAACGTATTGGTCGTATGGTGCAAATGCGCTCAAACAACCGAGACGAAATCAAAGAAGTGTATGCCGGTGATATCGCCGCTGCGATTGGCTTGAAAGATGTGACTACGGGCGAGACTCTTTGCGACCCTGAGAACATCATCACGCTAGAGCGCATGGACTTCCCGGATCCTGTTATCTCTGTGGCTGTAGAGCCTAAGACGAAAGCGGACCAAGAGAAAATGGGTATCGCTCTGAGCAAATTGGCTCAAGAAGATCCATCTTTCCGCGTAGAAACTGATGAAGAGTCTGGTCAGACTATCATCTCTGGTATGGGCGAGTTGCACCTTGACGTGCTGGTCGACCGTATGCGCCGCGAGTTCTCTGTAGAAGCGAATATCGGTAAGCCTCAAGTGGCCTATCGTGAGACGATCAGAAAGACTGTTGAAGTGGAAGGTAAGCACGTTAAGCAGTCTGGTGGTCGTGGTCAGTTTGGCCATGTATGGTTGCGCCTTGAGCCTCTCCCTGCTGACGAAGAATATCAATTCGTCAACGAGATTGTAGGTGGTGCAGTACCAAGAGAATTCATCGGTGCCGTCGATAAGGGCGTGCAAGAGCAGATGAAGAATGGTGTGTTGGCAGGTTATCCGTTGTTGGCGATGAAAGTCACCTTGTATGACGGTTCCTACCATGACGTCGACTCTAGTGAAATGGCGTTTAAAATTGCCGGTTCAATGGCGATGAAGAAAGGCGCTCTAATGGCCGATGCGGCACTGCTTGAGCCGATGATGAAGGTCGAAGTGGTTACGCCCGAAGAAAACATGGGTGACGTGATGGGTGATTTGAATCGCCGTCGTGGCACCGTGCAAGGCATGGAAGATAGCGCCAGTGGTCGCATCATTAATGCCGAGGTTCCTCTGTCAGAAATGTTTGGTTATGCCACTGACTTGCGTTCAGCAACGCAAGGCCGTGCAACATATACCATGGAGTTTTTGAAGTATGCAGAAGTACCTAACAACATAAAAGAGAGCATTATAGCCAACGGCCAATAATGCTAGCGGGCACTTCGGTGCCCGTGTTCCGACTCCTTTTAATTGACGCTTTAATGAGGTGATATTGTGGCGAAGAGTAAGTTTGAAAGAAATAAATTGCACGTTAACGTTGGAACGATTGGCCACGTTGACCACGGTAAGACAACGCTAACAGCGGCGCTTACGCGTGTATGTGCTGAAGTGTATGGTGGTGAGGCGCGTGACTTTGCGCAGATCGACAACGCTCCAGAAGAAAGAGAGCGCGGTATTACGATCAACACTTCCCACGTGGAATATGATTCGGCTAAGCGTCACTATGCGCACGTTGACTGTCCAGGTCACGCGGATTACGTGAAGAATATGATTACAGGTGCTGCGCAGATGGACGGCGCGATCCTAGTAGTATCGGCTGCAGACGGCCCGATGCCACAAACGCGTGAGCACATCTTGCTGTCACGTCAGGTTGGTGTTCCTTACATCGTAGTGTTCATGAACAAAGCGGACATGGTCGATGACGAAGAGCTACTAGAATTGGTAGAAATGGAAGTGCGCGAGTTATTGGATGCGTACGATTTCCCAGGTGATGACACGCCAATCATCGTTGGTTCAGCGCTTAAGGCGTTGGAAGGCGATACATCTGACATCGGCATGCCAGCAGTACAGAAGCTTGTTGAGACTCTAGACACGTACATCCCAGATCCAGTTCGTGATGTTGAAAAACCATTCTTGCTACCAATTGAGGACGTGTTCTCAATCTCTGGTCGTGGCACAGTGGTAACAGGCCGTGTTGAGCGTGGCATCGTTAAAGTTGGTGACGAGATCGAGATCATTGGTCTTAAAGATACGACTAAAACAACGTGTACGGGTGTTGAGATGTTCCGTAAGTTGTTGGACGAAGGTCGTGCTGGTGAGAACGTTGGTGTTCTATTGCGTGGTACTAAACGTGAAGAGATCGAGCGTGGTCAAGTATTGGCTAAGCCTGGCTCAATCACACCGCACACGAAGTTTGAAGCAGAAGTGTACATCCTGAGCAAGGATGAGGGTGGTCGTCACACGCCATTCTTCAAGGGCTACCGTCCACAGTTCTACTTCCGTACAACAGACGTAACTGGCGCTTGTGAGCTGCCAGAGGGCGTTGAGATGGTTATGCCAGGCGATAACGTCAAGATGGTAGTAACGTTGATCAACCCTATCGCTATGGACGATGGTCTACGTTTTGCGATCCGTGAGGGTGGCCGAACCGTTGGTGCTGGCGTCGTAGCAAAGATATTTGAGTAATTAAATGATGGGGGCGGTGCCTTTGGGCGCCGCCCCTGTCATTGTGTGTAGGAATAGCAAGAGCAAACAATTAAAAGATCGGTATTGTTTCTCTTGACAAGTAGGGGGTGTGAACTTAGAATCTCGCTTCCATTTTTTCGGTATTGAAGCCGAAAGAATAACAACGAATAGTTACTGTTTCATTTAAAAGTTTTTTGGAGATTTGAGTAGATGCAAAGTCAGCGTATCAGAATTCGGCTAAAAGCCTTTGATCATCGGCTGATCGATCAGTCTACCCAAGAGATAGTCGATACGGCGAAGCGAACTGGTGCGCAAGTGCGAGGGCCTATTCCGCTGCCGACGAATATCGAACGTTATACCATCTTGGTTTCACCACACGTGAACAAAGATGCTCGTGATCAATACGAAATCCGTACGCATAAGCGTTTGTTGGATATCGTAGAGCCCACAGAAAAAACAGTAGATGCTTTAATGAAATTGGATCTAGCGGCTGGTGTAGAGGTGCAGATCAGCCTAGGTTAATACCTTACGGTATTAGTTTAGAGTTGAGCCTTGTTTGCAGCAGTGCAGCGAACTGGTCGGAGTTTCCGACTATTAACATGCTCGAAGGGCACGTTGAATTGCCCTGTAGCGAACATGGTGTAATGCGTAAGCAGCCATAGCGGGTTTTAGCCCCGTACACGATGAGGTTTATATAATGTCGATTGGATTAGTCGGTCGAAAAAGCGGGATGACTCGCGTTTTCACTGAGGCAGGTTTGTCTATTCCGGTAACGGTCGTTGAAGTTAGCCCTAACAGGGTTACTCAGATCAAAACCGCAGAAGTTGATGGTTACAGTGCTGTGCAGGTAACTGCCGGTGCACGTAAGGCATCACGCGTCTCCAAGTCTATGGCTGGTCACTTCGCGAAAGCGGGTACTGAAGCTGGTACTGGACTTTGGGAATTCCGAGCGGACGTAGAAGAGCTTGGCAGCCTAGCTGCAGGTAATGAACTTACCGTTGAGCGCTTCACTCCAGGTCAAGTAGTCGACGTTACCGGTACCTCTAAAGGTAAAGGTTTCCAAGGCACTATCAAACGCCACAATTTCAGCATGCAAGATGCCACACACGGCAACTCGCTATCGCACCGAGCACCTGGTTCTATTGGCCAGTGTCAGACTCCTGGTCGCGTATGGAAAGGCAAAAAGATGGCAGGGCACATGGGTGACGAACGCGTTACCACACAGGGCCTAGAAGTCATTCAGGTTGATGTTGAGAATAATCTTATTCTCGTTAAGGGCGCATTGCCTGGAGCTACTGGCTCAAACGTCATCATCCGTCCTACTATCAAATCTAAAGCGTCTAAGGGGTAAGCAATGGAATTAAGTATTGCAATGCCTGGCAATAAGACGGGTAAAGAAAAAGTTTCTATTTCAGATGCAGCTTTCGATCGTGAGTTTAACGAAACGTTAGTGCATCAGTCAGTGACTACCTATCTTGCTGGAGCACGTCAGGGTTCTGTTCAACAGAAAACTCGCTCTGAAGTAAGCGGTGGTGGTCGTAAGCCTTGGCGTCAAAAAGGTACGGGCCGCGCTCGTGCAGGTACTATTCGTAGTCCTATCTGGCGCTCTGGTGGTGTGACATTTGCTGCGCGTCCACAAGACCACAGCAAAAAGATAAACAAGAAGATGTATCGCGGCGCGATGGCGTGCATCCTGTCAGAATTAATTCGGCAAGAACGCCTGTTGATTGTTGACGAATTCGTTGTTAGCTCATGCAAAACGAAAGATTTGGTGAGCAAATTGAACGAGTACTCATTGAATAACGTGCTGATTGTTGCAGAGGATATTGCTGAAGAGCTGTTCTTGGCCGCGCGTAACCTACATAAAGTAGACGTTCTTGATGCGGCTGGTTTGGATCCTGTCAGTTTGATTGGTTTCGAAAAAGTCCTCATGACAGTGCCTGCGCTGAAAAAAGTTGAGGAGATGCTGTCGTGAATCAAGCCAGACTATATTCCGTAATTTTAGGCCCGCATATTTCTGAGAAAGCGACCATTATGGCTGAAAGCCATAACCAAGTTGCGTTCAAAGTGTTGAACGATGCGAGCAAAGCCGAGATCAAAGAAGCCATTGAGACAATTTTTAAAGTGTCAGTGACCGGTCTTCAGGTTCTAAACGTGAAGGGTAAGACCAAGCGCACTGCGCGTGGCGGTATCCGTCAAAAATCAAACTGGAAAAAAGCTTACGTTCAGCTTGTGCAAGGTCAAGAAATCGACTTTGCGGAAATGAGCTAAGAAGGGGTCAAGGGTCATGGCAGTTGTAAAGTGTAAACCAACCTCTCCAGGTCGCAGATTTGTTGTTAAAGTTGTTAACCCTGATCTGCACAAGGGCGAGCCGTATGCTCCCCTAGTGGCGAGTAAGTCTAAAACAGGTGGACGTAACAACTTGGGTCGTATTACTACTCGTCATATGGGTGGTGGTCACAAGCAGAAGTATCGTGTTATCGATTTTCTTCGCAACAAAGATGATATTCCTGCGAAAGTAGAACGTCTTGAATACGATCCAAACCGTACGGCGAATATTGCTTTGATGCTGTATGCCGATGGCGAGCGTCGATACATTATTGCTCCCGCGAAAGTGGCTGCAGGTGATGTGCTCGTTTCAGGTGAGGCTTCACCGATTAAACCAGGTAACTGTTTGCCTTTGCGCAACATTCCACTTGGTAGCACGGTACATTGTATTGAGATGAAGCCTGGTAAAGGGGCTCAGATTGCACGTAGTGCAGGCTGCTCAGCACAATTAGTCGCACGTGAAGGGTCATACGCAACGTTGCGTCTTCGTTCTGGTGAGATGAGAAAGATTTTGTCTGAATGTCGCGCTACTCTTGGCGAAGTTTCAAACTCCGAGCATAGCTTGCGCTCACTCGGTAAGGCTGGCGCAGTGCGCTGGCGCGGTATCAGACCAACCGTACGCGGTGTAGCAATGAACCCGGTAGATCACCCACATGGTGGTGGTGAAGGTCGTTCATCTGGTGGTCGTCATCCTGTGTCACCATGGGGACAACCTACTAAGGGCTATAAAACTAGAACAAACAAGCGTACCACCAAGATGATTGTACGCCGCAGAAATGCTAGCCGATAACGGCTCATACTAGAGGAAATAAAAGTGCCACGTTCACTGAAAAAAGGTCCCTTCATAGACCTTCATTTGATGAAGAAAGTGCAGACAGCATTGGAGAATAACGATAAGCGTCCTATCAAGACTTGGTCGCGTCGCTCTATGGTTTCTCCTGACATGATTGGTTTGACCATTGCGGTTCATAACGGTCGTCAGCATGTACCTGTATTTGTTTCCGAAGATATGGTCGGCCACAAGCTAGGTGAATTTTCGCTGACTCGTACCTATCGCGGTCACGTGGCTGATAAAAAAGCCAAGCGCTAATAAACGGGGATAAAGAGATGGAAGTGGTAGCTAAATTAAAAGGCGCTCGGCTCTCCGCACAAAAGGCGAGACTAGTTGCTGATCAGATTCGGGGCAAAGGCGTAGAAGAAGCCTTGCTGATTCTGACTTACAGCCCTAAGAAAGGTGCTGAACTAATTAAGAAAGTGCTCGATTCGGCGATTGCCAATGCTGAGCACAACGAAGGTGCCGATGTGGATGAGTTGAAAGTTTCAACGATCTTTGTCGACGAAGGGTTAACAATGAAACGGATAAGTCCACGTGCTAAAGGAAAAGCGGATCGCATTTTCAAACGCTCGTGTCACATTACCCTCAAAGTAGCCGATAAGTAGGAGATTAGGATGGGTCAGAAAGTACATCCAACCGGAATTCGGCTTGGTATCGTCAAAAAACATACCTCAGTGTGGTTTGCTGAAGGAAAAAGTTACGCAGAGAATCTGTTGGTAGATTTGCAGGTACGCGCTTTCCTAAGAAAGCGTCTGTCAGCAGCATCAGTTTCTCGCATCGATATTGAGCGTCCAGCGCAAACGGCAAGAATTACGATTCATACCGCGCGTCCTGGCATCGTTATCGGAAAGAAAGGTGAAGACGTTGAAGCATTGCGCTCAATTCTAACCAAAAAAATGGGTGTGCCGGTGCACATCAATATCGAAGAGATTCGTAAACCCGACCTGGATGCGCAGTTAGTGGCAGACAGTGTGGCGCAGCAGCTAGAGCGTCGCGTAATGTTTCGTCGTGCGATGAAGCGGGTTGTACAGAATGCTATGCGTCAAGGTGCGGAAGGTATCAAAGTACAGGTAGGTGGTCGTTTGGGTGGTGCAGAGATTGCACGTTCTGAATGGTACCGTGAAGGACGAGTTCCTTTGCACACACTTCGTGCTGATATTGATTACGCAACTGCCGAAGCACACACCACTTATGGCTTGATTGGCGTCAAAGTGTGGATCTTCAAAGGTGAAGTATTGAATCTTCACGAAGCTGTTCCGGCGCCACAGAAAGCGACTAAGTAGAGGTAGGCTCGATGTTACAACCTAAGCGTACAAAATTTCGCAAGATGATGAAGGGCCGTAATCGCGGACTCTCTCATCGCGGTAGCAACGTGGATTTTGGTGATTTTGGTCTTAAGGCTGTCTCTCGTGGCCGTCTGACTGCGCGCCAGATCGAAGCTGCTCGACGTGCAATGACTCGTCACGTAAAACGTGGCGGAAAAATCTGGATTCGTGTGTTTCCTGATAAGCCGATTACTCAGAAGCCTCTTGAAGTGCGTCAGGGTAAAGGTAAGGGTAACGTGGAATACTGGGTAGCTCTTATCCAGCCAGGTCGAATTATGTTTGAAATTGAAGGTGTTGACGAAACGCTTGCTAGAGAAGCTTTTGCCCTAGCCTCCGCAAAGCTGCCATTCGATACCACATTCGTTAAACGGACGGTGATGTAATGAAAGCCAGTGAATTGCGTGAAAAAAGCGTTGCGGATCTGAACGAACAACTGAATACACTGTATCGTGATCAGTTTAATGTCAGAATGCAGAAAAGTACCGGACAACTAGCCCAGACACATCTTACAGGCAACATCAGAAGAGATATCGCCCGGGTTAAGACGATCATTACGGAAAAACAGAAAGTTGGGTCATAAATATGTCGCTTAGTGAAACTGCAGTAGAAAAGAGTGGACGCATAGTGTCCGGCAGAGTCGTTAGTAACAAGATGGATAAGTCTATCGTTGTGCTGATAGAGCGTCGCGTAAAGCATCCAGTGTACGGTAAGTACATTACTCGTTCTTCAAAAGTGCACGCACACGATGCGAGCAATGAGTGTAACGAAGGCGATAAAGTCACGATCAAGGAAGTGCGTCCCATTTCCAAGACGAAGACTTGGACGTTAGTGTCAGTTGATGACATAGCTATAGACGTTTAAAACAGAATTTAAATACAGAGTTTGTTGGACCCTCGGGTCCAGAATCGCTGATGCGATAACCAGATAAAGGTTCGGAGAGAATCGATGATTCAAGTACAGTCATACCTTGACGTGGCAGATAACAGTGGTGCAAAACGAGTAATGTGCATCAAGGTTCTAGGCGGATCGCACCGTCGTTACGCTCGCATTGGTGATGTCATCAAAGTGACAGTAAAGGAAGCGATTCCACGAGGCAAGGTCAAGAAAGGCCAGGTGCTAACAGCATTAGTTGTTCGTACTAAGAAAGGGGTTCGTCGAGGCGATGGTTCGCTAATCAAGTTCGATGATAACGCGGCGATTCTTCTGAATAACCAGCAGGCTCCAATCGGCACTCGTGTGTTTGGGCCAGTAACGCGTGAACTGCGTTCAGAAAAGTTTATGCGAATTATTTCACTGGCACCCGAAGTTCTATAAGACAAAGTTTGAGGCCGCGGATTATGCGTAAGATTAAGTGCAATGACGAAGTGATTGTTATCACCGGTAAAGACAAGGGAAAACGCGGTACTGTTTCTCGTCTAGTCGGAACGAACAAAGTAATTATAGGTGGCGTCAATATTGTTAAACGTCACACAAAGCCGAATCCAAATGCGGGTCAGGCTGGCGGGATTATCGAAAAAGAAGCAGCGATTGATATTTCGAACATCGCCATTTTCAATCCGGAAAGCAGTAAAGCTGACCGAGTTGGGATCCAGGTAGAAGACGGAAAGAAGACGCGGATTTTCAAATCCACAAATAAAGCAATAGATTAACGTATATTCAGGTTGCCCAAATGGCTCAGTTGAGAGAGTTTTACAAGAAAGAAGTGATACCAGCCCTGACTAAAGAGTTCGGGTATGACAATCCAATGCGCGTTCCAAAAATCACGAAAGTGGTTTTGAATATGGGCGTAGGCGAAGCGGTTAACGATAAGAAAATTCTCGATAACGCTGTTGGCGAATTGGAAATGATCTCTGGTCAAAAAGTCGTAATCACGAAGGCGCGCAAGTCAATTGCCGGCTTTAAGATTCGTGCAGGTTGGCCGATCGGTTGTAAGGTCACTTTGCGCGGTGAGCGCATGTATGAATTTCTGGAACGTCTTGTCGGTGTGGCTATTCCGCGCATTCGTGACTTCCGAGGTTTGAGCCCTAAGGCATTTGACGGACGTGGCAACTATGCCATGGGCGTTACTGAACAGATCATCTTCCCTGAGATCGACTACGACAAGATCGACAGTATTCGCGGGATGGATATCACAATTACGACTACTGCTAAGACAGACGATGAAGGACGCGCGCTTTTGACAGCGTTACGCTTCCCTTTCAAAGGCACTGTTGCTAAAGCAGAGACGAAGGAGTCTTAAGATGGCGAAGCGATCAATGATAGCTCGTGAAAAGAAGCGCACAGATACAGTAGCGAAATTCGCGGTTAAGCGTGCGGCCATTAAAGCGATATTGAATGACGTAAACGCGTCTGACGATGAAAAGTGGGAAGCACAAGTTAAGCTGCAGAAAATGCCGCGTGATGCCAGCCCTGTTCGCCAACAGAACCGTTGCCAGATCACTGGACGTCCTCATGGTGTGTACCGCAAGTTCGGTATGTGTCGACATAAACTGCGCGAAGCAGCAATGCGCGGTGACGTGCCAGGACTGACAAAGGCAAGCTGGTAAGCTGGAGTAATAAATTATGAGTATGTCCGATCCTATTGCAGATTTACTGACTCGCATCAGAAACGCACAAATGGCAAAATTGCCGGTTGTGGCGTGTCCATCTTCTAAAAGCAAGGTGGCGATCTGCCAAGTCCTTCAAGACGAAGGTTATATTAGTGGTTTTGCTGTTGCAGAGGCTGATAAGAAGCCAACGCTAACAATTGACCTCAAGTACTTTGATGATCGTGCTGTAATCGAAGAGATTAAGCGCGAGAGCAAGCCTAGCCTACGTATTTATCGTGGCAAGGATGAGCTACCGACTAACCGCGGTGGTTTAGGAATTGCGATCATATCGACACACAAAGGCCTAATGACCGATAAGCAGGCACGTGCTGCTGGTCTGGGTGGCGAGATCTTGTGTACGGTATTCTAAAATAGTCTGTCATTCAGTTAATAGAGCACGAATATGTCCAGAGTAGCAAACAACCCGGTCCAATTGCCGAAGGGAGTAGAAGCCAAGTTTTCGGCGACTGAGATCTCTGTTAAAGGCAGCAAAGGCAATCTTGAAATGGCATTGCACGAAGCCGTTGAAGTTAGCAAAGAGGGTGATACCTTGCGCGTTTCTGCCAAGAATAGTTCTAGACAAGCTGTTGCTCTGTCAGGAACATTCCGCGCACTCATCAATAATATGGTGGCTGGTGTCAGCGAAGGTTTTCAGAAAAAATTGCAACTCCAAGGCGTTGGTTACCGCGCTAAGGCACAGGGCAATATACTGAATATTTTGGTTGGATATTCGCATCCGATCGATTTCGAAGTACCTAAAGGCGTTACCGCTGAAACTCCGACTCCTACAGAGATCGTGATTTCCGGTGCAGATAAGCAGTTAGTGGGCGAAGTTGCCGCCAAAATACGCGAGTTCCGACCACCTGAGCCTTATAAAGGCAAAGGCATTCGTTATCTCGATGAGCATGTTTACAGGAAAGAAGCTAAGAAGAAATAAGGCTTGAGACTATGAACGTTAAGAAACAAGCGCGCCTTCGTCGCGCGCGAAGAACTAGAGCAAAGATCAGTCAGCTAAAAGTGAACCGTTTGTGTGTTTACCGCACGCCGCGTCACATTTATGCGCAAATTATTTCTCCAAGTGGTGCTGAGATATTGGCAAGCGCTTCAACACTGGATAAGTCTCTACGTGGGACGGTTACAGGTAATGTTGCAGCGGCTACCAAAATTGGTGCCATGATCGCGGAACGTGCGAAAACGGCTGGCATCAGCTCCGTCGCATTCGATCGCGCTGGATATAACTACCATGGCCGAGTTAAAGCTTTGGCCGATGCCGCACGTGAAGGCGGTTTGGAATTTTAAGGGTTGAGTGAGTTATGGCATATAAAGATGACGCTAAAAAGAACGAAGAAGGTTTGCAGGAGAAGTTGATCCAGGTAAACCGCGTTGCCAAGGTAGTGAAGGGTGGACGCATCTTCAGTTTTACAGCGCTAACAGCTGTAGGCGATGGCAATGGCCGTGTAGGTTTCGGTCGTGGCAAAGCGCGCGAAGTGCCTTTGGCTATCCAGAAGGCTATGGAAGCGGCGCGTCGCAATATGATTTCTGTGTCTCTTGATGGCCATACTCTCGAGTACGCAATCAAGGCACGTCACGGCGCTTCTAAGATCTATATGCAGCCAGCATCTGAAGGTACTGGTGTGATTGCTGGTGGCGCGATGCGCGCTATCATGGAACTTGCTGGTGTACAAAACGTACTTGCAAAGTGCTATGGCTCTACAAACCCTGTGAACGTGGTACATGCAACGTTTAAAGGGCTACAAAATATGCGCGCGCCGGAAAGTATTGCAGCGAAGCGTGGAAAAACTCTCGAAGAAATATTGGGTTAGCAGATATGGCTACAAAACAAGTAAAGATCACTCTGGTTCGCAGCCCGATTGGTACGATGGAAAGACATCGTCAGTGCCTATTAGGTCTTGGTCTGCGTCGTATGCATCAGAGCGTTGAGGTGTTAGATACCCCGGCTAACCGTGGTCTCATCACTAAGATTCGCTATATGTTGTCTGTTGAAGGCGAGGAGTAAATCATGCATTTGAATACATTGAGCCCAGCACCTGGCAGCACAAAAGCGCGTCGTCGTGTAGGCCGTGGTATTGGTAGCGGTTTAGGTAAAACTTGTGGTACTGGTCATAAAGGTCAGAAATCACGTAGCGGCGGCACGGTTCGTCCTGGTTTCGAAGGCGGCCAAATGCCTTTGCAGCGTCGTTTGCCTAAGTTTGGTTTTTCTTCACGCGTTGGTCGTATTACTGCTGAGATTCGTACTAGCGAGCTCGCGGCAATGACTGCTGAAGTTATTGATTTGGCTGCGCTTCGTGAAGCCGGTTTGGTCACTAGCGTGATTCGCCGAGTTAAAGTAATGCTTTCTGGTGACGTTACTAAGCCTTTGACTGTTAAAGGTCTTCGTGTGAGCAGTGGTGCTCGTGCGGCGATTGAAGCAGCTGGCGGCAAAGTGATTGAAGTAGAGATCGTTCATAACGTTGGTAAAAACGGTAAGAAACTCCCTAAGCAAGCTGCTAAAAAGGACTAATTAGACCGCGATGGCGACTAAACCAAATATTAATCCCGAGAAGATCGGTGCCGGTCTGGGCGAGCTCAAAGCTCGCCTGTTGTTCTTATTATTGGCACTTATTGTATATCGCATAGGGACGCATATTCCGGTTCCCGGCATCGACCCTAATCAGTTGACGAATCTGTTTCAACAGAACGAAGGCACTTTTCTAGGCTTGTTCAATATGTTCTCGGGCGGTGCTCTTGAGCGTATGAGTATCGTTGCCTTGGGCATTATGCCGTATATTTCGTCCTCTATTATTATGCAGCTTCTTTCTGCGGTCAGTCCTCAGTTAGAGCAACTTAAGAAAGAAGGTGAGTCAGGCCGTCGTAAGATTACACAGTACACACGCTACGGCGCGTTGGTGTTGGCGACAGTTCAGGGCACAGGTATGACAGTAGGTCTACTTGCGCCAATGGCTTACAACCCAGGTATAGCGTTTACAACGACAGCGGTTATTTCGCTCGTGACTGGCGCGATGTTTATGATGTGGCTTGGTGAGCAGATCACTGAGCGCGGTGTAGGCAACGGTATTTCGATGTTGATTTTCGCGGGTATTGTGGCGGGTCTTCCAGGCGCTATCGGCAACTCGCTTACGCAAGCGTATGAAGGTCAAATCAGCAGCTTACTCTTGTTTGTAGTGGCTATCATCGCGGTAGTAGTGATTGCAGCGATTGTCTTCATAGAGCGTGGCCAACGACGTATTACAGTGAATTACGCTAAGCGGCAACAAGGGCGCAAGATGTATGCAGCGCAATCTAGCCATTTGCCTTTGAAGGTTAATATGGCTGGTGTTATCCCTGCGATCTTTGCGAGTAGCATATTGCTATTCCCAGCGTCACTAGGTCAGTGGTTCGGACAATCTGATGGTGCTGAATGGTTACAAGATTTAGCGTTGATGATCGGACCGGGTCAGCCTTTGTATATAATAATTTTTAGCGCCATGATCGTGTTTTTCTGTTTCTTCTACACGGCACTGGTGTTTAACCCGAAAGATGTGGCAGAAAACTTAAAGCGCTCCGGTGCCTTTATCCCTGGGATTCGTCCTGGTGAACAAACTGCCAAGTATATAGATCTCGTGTTAACGCGATTGACGATGTTTGGTGCGGTATACATCACTTTAGTGTGTCTGCTGCCAAACTTCTTCCAGATGATGGCGAACGTGCCGTTTAATTTGGGTGGAACAGCGCTTTTGATCGTCGTAGTGGTAAGCATGGATTTTATGTCTCAGGTGCAATCTCATTTGATGTCTCATCAGTATGATTCTCTTATGAAAAAATCGAACCTGGGTAGTTTTGGCCGAAGCGGCCTGTAATTTAGAACTGCCTAAGGGGGAAGCGACCCTGGCAAAATCTAGACCTTGCGAATGTTGGGAGAGAGAAAGTGAAAGTTAGAGCATCAGTTAAGAAAGTCTGTCGTAAGTGCAAAGTGATCAAGCGCAACGGCGTCGTCAGAGTGATTTGTGACGCTGAGCCAAGACATAAGCAACGCCAAGGTTAATCAACCTTGTTGATTTTTTAGAGGTCAGAGTATATCCTTTGCCCCCCGTAATTTGGCTCAGGTCTTTCTGAGTCCGTACGTAATATTTAAAGTGGAGTTAAAATATGGCACGTATTGCAGGTGTCAACATACCGGATCATAAGCATATCGTAATTTCCTTGGAATACGTCTTTGGAATCGGTGCAACTAGGGCTAAAGCGATATGTGCTAACACTGGTATTGCTCCGCATACTAAAACTAGCGCTCTGAGCAATGAAGAGCTAGATGCGGTCCGAACTGAAGTCGGCAAATTCACAGTTGAAGGCGATCTTCGCCGTCAGTTGTCTATGGCTATTAAACGTCTGATGGACCTTGGCTGCTTCCGCGGCATTCGTCATCGTCGTTCGCTTCCAGTGCGTGGCCAGCGTACTAAGACTAATGCGCGTACGCGTAAAGGTCCTCGTAAGCCAATTCGCAAGTAATATTGGTATAACTTAAGGCCTTGGCCTTTAGACCTCCTTTTTGAAGGTGGTCGGTTTTAGTGTAAAGCTCAAGACGCAGTCAATTTGAATCAGGAATAATTTATGGCAAAGCCAGCAGCAGGCAAAACAACGAAGAAGAAGGCTCGCAAGGCCGTCGTGGACGGCATCGCGTTCATTCACGCTTCGTTTAACAACACAATCATTACGATTACGGATCGTCAGGGCAATGCGCTGAGTTGGGCGACTTCCGGTGGCTCTGGTTTCCGTGGTTCACGTAAGAGCACGCCATTTGCGGCGCAGGTTGCTGCAGAACGCGCTGGTAAGTCGGCCATAGAGTTGTACGGTCTTAAGAATTTGGACGTAAAAGTAAATGGTCCAGGGCCAGGCCGCGAATCCGCTGTCAGAGCTTTGAACGGTTGTGGTCTGAAAGTTAGCAATATTACTGACGTAACGCCTATGCCCCATAACGGCTGTCGTCCACCGAAGAAGCGTCGTGTATAAACACAGTTGCTTCGTATCACTTTGTTAGGACTCATGAAATTTAGTGGCTTATCTCCAATAGATAAGAACATAGGAGACAGTATATGGCCCGTTATTTAGGCCCGAAATGTAAACTTGCACGACGTGAAGGTACGGATCTGTTCCTTAAGAGCGGCGTTCGTCCTTTAGACAGTAAGTGTAAAGCTGAGAACGCGCCTGGACAACATGGTCAGCGTCGCGGTCGTTTGTCTGATTACGGTGTACAGCTGCGCGAGAAGCAAAAAGTGCGCAGAATGTACGGTGTACTCGAAAAGCAATTCAGTGGCTACTATAAAGAAGCTGCTCGCCTTAAAGGCGCAACGGGTGAGAACCTTTTGCAATTGCTTGAGTCGCGTCTTGATAACGTGGTTTACCGCATAGGCTTCGGGTCAACGCGCGCCGAATCACGACAGCTCGTTACTCACAAGTCAATTCTTGTTAATGGAGACGTTGTTAACGTCCCTTCGTATCAAGTATCACCCGGTGATGTAGTGTCTGTACGCTCTAAAGCTAAAGAGCAGCTTCGTATTAAATCTGCCCTCGATTTGGCAGCACAGCGTAGCCCTGTAGAGTGGATCAGCGTAAACAGCGAGAAGTTAGAAGGTTCGTTCAGCCGTAAGCCTGATCGTATCGACTTATCTCCTGACATTAACGAAAACTTGATAGTTGAGCTTTACTCCAAGTAGTAAACTGACTAAGTGTGAAGGGTGATTCCATGCAGATTTCATTGTCGGATTTTTTGACACCGCAGCTGATTAAAGTTGAAGAGTATGACAAGTGCCATTCAAAGGTGGTTCTTGAACCGCTAGAGAGAGGGTTCGGTCATACTTTAGGAAATGCGCTAAGAAGAATATTACTTTCTTCTATGCCAGGCGCCGCTATCGAAGAAGTAGAGATCGATGGCGTAGTGCATGAATACAGTACTATCGAAGGCGTGCAGGAAGACGTTATTGAGATCTTGCTTAACCTTAAAGGGGTAGCGATCTTATTAAATGGTCAGGACGAGGCAGTACTCACTCTTAATTCGAAAGGAAAAGGGGTTGTTACTGCAGGCGATATCACTGTTGGACACGATGTTGAAATCGTTAACCCTGAGCACGTTATTGCTAGCTTGAACGATTCTGGTGAATTGAACATGCGCCTTACTGTTCGTAAGGGTCGTGGATATTCTCCTGCTGATACTCGTGTATCTAACGATGACGAAACTCGCGCAGTAGGTCGTTTGTTCCTAGATGCGTCTTATACGCCTGTAACAACTGTTTCTTATTCAGTTGAGAGCACACGTGTAGAGCAGCGCACAGATTTGGACAAACTGATTATCGATCTGCGCACTAACGGCACAATCGATCCTGAAGAAGCGATTCGTCGTGCAGCGACAATTCTTCAACATCAGTTGGCTGTATTTGTTGATTTACAAAGCCAAGTGGCAAGTGAGCCAGAAGAGCCTGAAGATGAAATAGATCCTATTCTATTGCGTCCAGTGGATGATCTTGAGCTGACTGTTCGTTCAGCGAACTGTCTAAAAGCAGAAGACATTTACTACATTGGCGACCTGATTCAACGTACTGAGGTAGAACTCCTTAAGACGCCAAACTTGGGTAAGAAATCGCTAACAGAGATCAAAGACGTGCTTGCAACTCGCGGCTTGTCTTTAGGGCTTCGTCTAGAAAACTGGCCTCCGTCTAGTCTTCGTACAGACGAGCGTAGCTAAACGCGATCGAATGATTGGTTTGTGGCTCTATCGAAGAGCCCAATAGAATTTTAACATAGAGTGACCACGTGCCATCAGGCGCTAGGTAAGTATAGGAATTAGAAGATATGCGTCATCGTAAAAGTGGACGTCAACTAAGCCGTAATAGCTCACACCGCAAGGCAATGCTGCGCAGTATGACTGTCTCGCTAGTTGAGCACGAGATTATCAAGACTACTCTAATCAAGGCAAAAGAACTGCGTATGGTTGCTGAGCCTATGGTGACTCTAGGTAAGATCGATAGCGTTGCTAATCGTCGTCTTGCTTTCAGTCGTATGCGCGATAAGGCTGCGGTTGCGAAGCTTTTCACTGACCTAGGCCCACGTTACAATGAGCGCCCAGGTGGTTATATTCGTATACTCAAATGCGGTATGCGTGCTGGTGACAATGCTCCAATGGCATATGTAGAGTTTGTTGATCGTCCTAATTCAGGACTAGAAGACGCGGAGTAATTACTAGCGTTTTTGAAATCAATATAGAAAAAGCCGAGCTTGTCTCGGCTTTTTTGTTTCTGGGAGAAAGATATGAGTACTTCGTTTCATCCACCTGTAAGAACACTGTTGGGTCCCGGCCCATCGGATGTGAATCCACGAGTTCTAGAGGCCCTTTCACGACCAACGATTGGTCATCTCGATCCTGAATTTATTCGATTAATGGATGAGATTAAAGGGTTGCTGCAATATGCGTTTAAAACCAGCAACGAACTCACGCTGCCTATCTCTGCGCCCGGGTCTGCGGGAATGGAAGCTGTGTTTGTAAATCTTCTCGAGCGCGGGGAGAAAGCGATCGTTTGTAGTAACGGCGCTTTCGGTGGCCGGATGCAGGAGAACGTAGAGCGAGCTGGTTGTACCGCAATTATGGTGCATGACGACTGGGGGAAGGCCGTTAGCCTGGAAAAAGTGGAGCAGGCATTAAAAGAGCACCCCGATGCTAAACTGCTAGCATTCGTTCACGCTGAAACCTCAACAGGGGTATGTAGTGACGCGCAAGCGCTAGCGGCTCTTGGTAAGAAATATGACTGTCTCATAGTTGTGGACGCAGTGACCTCTCTTGGAGGCATTGAACTTGAGGTTGATGCTTGGGGTATCGATGCCATTTATTCTGGCTCACAAAAATGCCTTTCTTGCATTCCAGGGCTTTCGCCAGTGAGCTTTAGCCCCAAGGCCGTGGAAGTCATTAGAAATCGTAAGACCAAAGTACAGAGTTGGTTTCTCGATATGAATCTCATTATGGGATATTGGGGTGAGAGCACGCGGCGTAGCTATCATCACACCGCGCCTATAAACCCTCTGTATGCGCTGCATGAGTCTTTGCTTTGTCTGCGTGAAGAAGGTCTGGATAACGCGTGGAAACGTCACCAGCTGCATCACAGAGCCTTTGTGGCCGGAATTGAAGCCTTGGGGCTTTCTATTTTGGTCGACAAGGCATCGCGATTACCACAACTCAATGCCGTCACAGTTCCTGCAGGTGTCGACGAGGCGGCGGTGAGAGTGGCGTTGCTAGAGCGTTTCAATCTAGAAATTGGAGCGGGATTAGGAGCGCTAGCCGGTAAAATTTGGCGTGTTGGCTTGATGGGCTTTGCAAGTTCTCAGTCGAATGTATTGCAATGTTTGGCAGCCTTAGAGTCCGTCTTAGTAGAGCAGGGGGCCCCAGTGTTCTCGGCTCGTGCTGTAGCCGCTGCTCAACAAGTGTATGCGAAGCGCTAAGCTTTAGCTTGTGGGGTGGGGGAGAACACGCTGAAGTAGAGCATCGGCCATAAGCCAACATGCACCATCACGTCTGCGGTATTAAAGATGTAATGCCAGTACGGAATACCTTGGATGTTGATGAAATCTATAACGCTGCCGTAAATTAGACGATCCAGAATATTGCTGGCACCCCCGCCAGCGATAAAGCCGAAACACAGGTATTCATAAAACTGTACCTGTTGGCTACGAACGAGATACACCACTAAACCGATCACTAACGCCACGCTAAACAACGCAAATATCCAACCTCGCCCTTGAAACATACCAAAGACTCCGCCCATATTGCGTATATGGGTGAGGTGAATGATTCCTGTCCACTCAACTGTGCTGCCGATGGGGATTAGTGTGTAGACGAGGTAGCTGCCCAACTGAGAGATCGACAAAACGATAAGCGCTATTGCGCTAAATAGAAACATTCTTTGACTGCGTTGCACGACTTTACTTACCTGTATTGGGGTTTTGCTTGGTTCCATCTAAGGCATGGATTGCTAGAAACGGGTATTCCGCCATCGGCGCCATTGGTTTATTAAACGCTAACCGGCGGAATATTCGTTGAAACCTAGTCTCTAGGAGTTAGTGCAACTGTGTGAAAAACTCGCGCAGACGTGCCGCGTTTTTACCGACGTCACTTGTGCCGACACGAGAAAGCGATCGTGCGTTAAGTACTGAGCCTTGAGGTGTTTCACTTACAACAATGACGACATCGTCTTTGAAGCGGAACCAGAACGTTGTGTCCGTCGCTTCGATTCGCCCAGTGCTGGCATTTTGATCCACCACTTCCCAACCTAAGGCTTGCACTGCACTCAAAGCGCGTTGAAATACGACCTCTTTGGATTCGCTAAACTCTTGGGGAGTGATGTCCGGATAGGCTTCTTGTTGTGCGGCCGCCATTCGTGGTTGATCCCAGTTGGGCTGGTCGCCATAGATCATATTATTAGGAGCATCTGCTCTCAGTGGTGCTACAGCAATAAACTGCGGTGGATTCATCGTATCTGTTGTGATGTCGTGAATAGGCGGAGTGCCTTCTGCAGGACGATATGTCTCTGGAACGAGGTAGGCGAGAGTGGCCACAATCGCGCCTACAGCGGCAAAGGCGGTTAAGCGTGTAGCGTTGGCTAGGGCCATTTTACGAGCTGAGAAAAACACCCCAATAGTGATGGCTAATGCAATCCATGCTGTCCAATCCGCGCTAGTGTTCACTGTACGCAACATATTAAATCCCGTACGGAAATCCCACATACCTAGCCAAACACCCACGGCGGCAAAGAGAGCGTATGCGCCTAGAGCAATACCACCGATAAGAGAGAGTATGGCGACGGCAGTGACGATTTTGCGCCCAAGAGGGTTTGGGGCGGTTTCGGTTGAGGTGTTCATTTTTTATTCCTTATTGTGTGTGATCTCGGTAATTGGGCTTTAGACCTGAAGGCGCTGCGCATTATTGCGCTATACCCGCAAACTGGATGATGCGTGGTGCTGAGCTAGTAGTTTCTGTTGCAATAATGCTGTGGGCACAATTATGCATGATAGGTGGTTCCCAGAGTTGCGCTAAAGGGCGGTTTTCCAAATGGCACAATAGAGACTTAATCAGCACGCCATGACTAACAATTGCCACTTCTTGTGCACTGTCATCGGATAATATCTGCTTCAGCAACTTAAGGCCACGTTGTTGCACTTCCTCAAAGGTTTCTGCTTCTGCTTGAGCAAATTGATCGGGTGCATGGAAAAAGTTTTCAAATTGTTCTGGATATAAGCTGCGTATTTCAGATTGCAGCTTGCCCTCCCATGGGCCAAGGTATATTTCCCGCAAATCGTCGTTGTAGAGCGTTTCTATAGGGTCGCTCGAGAACAGCAATTCACAGGTTTGTCGGGTTCTAATGCTACTGCTGCAATAGATCTTTGTTATTGGGTGTTGTCGCAGCATAGGGGCGAGCTCTCTTGCTTGCTGCTGGCCTTGTGGGGTTAGTGTGGACTCACTGTGACCTTGTACTCGTTTCTCCTTATTCCAGTTGGTTTCACCATGCCGGATTAAATGAACTCTCATGTCTTATTTACTTCCATCTTGAGTGATTAAATTGGCTGTTTGCTTCGAGTGCGGCTGACGGCGTCTTGCCACAATGCATACCGTGAGTCTCGCCATGCTTTATCTTTTCGGGGTGAAAACGATTTTTCAAGTTTCCAGTGTGATGCAATGTGGTCGAGGGATTCATAAAGGCCGCATTGCAGGCCGGCTAACCAAGCAACACCCAGTGCCGTAGTTTCGGTCACCTGGGGTCTATCGATTCTAGACCCTAGAAGGTCGGCGAGGTTTTGCAAGACAAAGTCATTGCGTGACATCCCACCATCTACACGTAATGTGTCGGGTCGCTCGCCGTCGGCTTCCATCGCCTTTTGTAAATCGCGAGTTTGGTAGCAGACAGACAGCAAGGCTGCTGTGACTAACTCCTTGATGCCAGTGTCTCGAGTAAGGCCAAAAATAGCACCACGTGCGTCCGCATCCCAATAGGGAGCACCTAGTCCTGTAAATGCTGGGACGAATAGGACGTGCATGTTTTTATCAGCTTGCTTAGCCAAATCCTCAATTTCAGATGCGTCGTTAAAAAGCTTTAATCCATCACGCAGCCACTGCATCGTCGCACCGGCCATAAAGATACTGCCCTCTAACGCATAGGTGACCTTTCCATTAAGTCGATAGGCCACGGTCGTTAATAATCGATGTTCTGATCGCAGTGCTTTATCGCCAGTATTGAGTAGCAGGAAACACCCTGTGCCATAAGTGCTTTTCGCCATTCCGGGTTTAAAGCAACATTGGCCAAATGCGGCGGCTTGTTGATCGCCAGCCATCGCCAATACGGGTATTTCGGCGCCTAACAAATGTGCATCGATTGTCCCAAACTCTGCGGCACTGTCTTTTACCTCGGGTAACAACGCCGACGGGATATTAAAAAGGGTTAATAAATCATCGTCCCAACATTGTTTGTGGATATTGAATAACAAAGTGCGTGAAGCGTTGGTAGCGTCTGTGTAATGACTTCTTCCGCCAGTTAAGTGCCAAAGCAAAAAAGTGTCCACTGTCCCGAAAGCTAGCTCGCCACGCTCAGCCGCTTCTTGGGCTCCATCGACATGGTCGAGGATCCAACGAATTTTACTGGCAGAGAAATAAGGGTCGAGTAGCAAACCGGTGCGTGACGCAATGAGATCGTCGCGCCCACTTTCATCGAGCATCTTGCCCAAAGTCTTGCAATAGGCGCTAGTGCGACGGTCCTGCCAGACTATCGCGCGATAAAGAGGCTTACCAGTTGTGCGATTCCAAATAAGCGTTGTCTCTCTTTGGTTGGTAATGCCAATGGCGCGAATGGCGTCGGCACTTAGGTTTGCATCTTGTAAGGCTAGCTTGGCACTGCGTAAGGAGCTATTCCATAGGTCGTCGGCATCGTGCTCAACCCAGGCGTCTTGAGGGAAGTGTTGAGTGAACTCTTCCTGGCCAAGCCCTACTCGATGGCCCTCGGCATCAAAGACAATTGCTCGACTGCTCGTGGTACCTTGGTCGAACGCTAAAATATAGTTTGTCATCGCAAATTTCCAAAAACTTGTGAGCCTTCAGGTGGGCAAGCTCGTATAGTGCTAATAATTCAAGTCGCGCTTTAATACAGTAAGCGTGACGGCTTAGCGCAGCAAGGCTATAGTAACCTCTATGACTCAAAATTCTACAATTCATGACATTCTAATTATTGGTGGCGGGATCAATGGTGCGGGAATCGCGGCGGATGCAGCGGGTCGTGGTCTTGATGTCGTTTTATGCGAAACTAATGACTTGGCATCGGCGACATCATCGGCCAGTACAAAGCTGATTCATGGAGGTTTGCGTTATCTCGAGCACTATGAATTTCGACTAGTCCGCGAGGCGCTTGCCGAACGCGAAATATTGTTACGCAATGCTCCTCATATCATTTCACCTATGCGTTTTCAGCTACCGCATATGCCGCATTTAAGGCCACGTTGGATGATTCGTGCAGGGCTTTATCTCTATGACTTTCTCAGTAAAAGAGTCACTCTTGCTCCATCGGAAAGTTTACGTTTTGGTCCAGACAGTCCACTTAATAGTCAGTTGAAAAATGGTTTTGAATACTCTGATGCGTGGGTTAATGATGCCCGTCTCGTGGTGTTGGTCGCGATGCAAGCCCGAGAAAATGGCGCTCAAATCAAAGTGCGAAAACGATGCATTAAGGCAGAAGAGCGAGAGGGTGTCTGGCATACGACATTGAAGGATACAGACACTGGCGAGTTGGAGTTTATTCAATCTCGTGCGTTGGTGAATGCCGCAGGACCCTGGGTTGATATTGTCGCAACGTCCGTGTTGCCACTAAAACCTCACGAAGAGATACGCTTGGTGAAGGGCTGCCATATTGTCGTTCCTCGCTTGTTCAAAGGGGCTCAAGCCTACCTATTGCAGAACAGCGATAATAGAGTGGTGTTCGTTATTCCCTATGAAAATGATTTTACTCTAATAGGGACTACCGAAGAAGATTTGCATGGAGATCCTGCTAGCGCCTCTATATCGGCATGGGAAATTGACTACCTAGTAAAAATTACAAACGAATACTTCAAAAAACAGATTAGCAAAGAAGACGTAGTGCATGTGTTTTCAGGGGTTAGGCCTCTGTTGTCTGGTGAAGATGAAAGTGCGTCAGAAGCGTCTCGTGATTACACGTTGAAGCTCGACACAAAAGGGGCGCCATTGCTGTCCATCTATGGTGGGAAAATTACCACCTATCGCCGATTGGCCGAAAATGCTTTAGAGATTCTGCGCGAAGTGTTTCCGTCTATGGGGAGCGCTTGGACAGAAACTGCAGCACTTCCAGGAGGTGATTTCGACACTCAAGTATTGCTAAAGCAAAAGTTGCAGCAAGAGTATCCTTGGCTCGAGGAATCCTTGCTGAATCGATGGTGCGCAAGTTATGGCACGTTAAGCTATACGCTTCTAGAGAACGTCACGGGGTTAGATGGCCTTGGGAAACACTTTGGGGCAGGGCTTTATCAGCGTGAGGTCGATTATCTCTTGCAGCATGAATGGGCGCGCACTTCCGAAGATATTCTCTGGCGTCGCAGTAAGCTAGGTTTGCAGTTTTCTCCGCTGCAGTGTGATGCGCTTGAGCGCTATTTAGCGATATAGCTGGCGTACTAAAGAGTGTTTCTTTTTCCCGAATACATGGCTTTGTCTGCATAGTGCAATAGTGATTCAATATTACTGCCATGGTCTGGGTATATGGCAATACCAATGCTTGGCGTTATAAGCAAGTGATTGCCCTTGTGCTTGATGGGCAAATCAAGGGCGACTCGAATTTTCTCGGCCACATTTTGCGCGTCACTCGATTTGATAATTTGATTTAATAGAAGCACAAATTCATCTCCACCAATGCGTGCAACAGTATCGGATTCTCTGACACAACTCTTTAAACGCGCTGCGACTTCTTTAAGTACTCGGTCGCCAGTGAAGTGGCCATGTAAATCGTTCACTTCTTTAAATTTGTCGAGATCGATGTAAAGGATTGCAAAGCGAGCAGGATTGCGTCGCACTCTTGCCAATACTCGCTGTAGGCGGTCTTCAAATAAGCCTCGATTGGCAAGTGCTGTTAGCGGGTCATGCCCTGCGGCATGAATAAGTCGCTCATGCATTTGTGTTCGTGAGATGGCAGAAGCGACTTGATTGGAAATGAATTGGAATAATTCTCTATCCTGCTCTGTGTACCGAATATCCCCTGTGTAAGTTTGTACCACTAGAGCTCCCAAGCAGACCTTGCCTGCTTTTAGGGGCACGCCTAGCCAACCAAGGGACGAGGCCCCCACAATTTCGGGGAAACGCTTGTTTAATTCTGCGTCGGATTCGGCCGTGATTAGGAGTGGTTCTCCTGAGCGAATAACCTCCGCGCTGAGAGTGCCGCTATCTAAAGGGCGGGGTTCTGGGACATCGTCGTATTCATCGACAAAGTAAGGAAAACGTAGTTCATCAGTTTGCCTGTTATACAAGGCGACGAAAAAATTGGATGCAGGAAGCAATTTACTAATAATATGATGTATGCGAGGGAATAGGCTTGTTAGGTCCTCTACAGAGTGCGCTGCTTCAGAGATCGCATAGAGTGCTTGCTGCATAGTTTCGGCGCGTTTACGTTCGGTAATGTCGTGGGCGACAGCGATTCGGACTTGATCTTGTTCGGACCAACGAGCGGACCACCGAATATTAATAACACGTCCGTCTTTATGGATATATCGATTCTCAAACGCATGAGACTCTGCTCCGGCGTTGATACTCTCGGCTACATTTGCAGTTGTGGCCTTATCATCGGGGTGGACCAAGTCTAATACGTTAAGTCCGAGCATCTCTTGTGGTGTATAGCCAAATATTCGCTCACATGCGGCACTGACGAATAAGAACCGCCCCTGAGGATTTACGACACAAATCGCATCTAGCAGGAGGTCCATGAAGTCAATGAAGTTCTTATAGGGTTCGTTCATATTGCTCATTGATGATTAAAAAGAATATTGTAAGGTCCTACACCCCCACGGTCGACTACTAAGTGTTGGTAGCCCGATTGAGGGCCGCTGGTACGAACATAATGATCGGGACTGGTAGACTTTACGTCATTTCGAAACCGATCGTGCAAATATTCGCTCAATTCTATTGCTGTTAACTCGCCATTCTCATCGAAATCTGCATAGCCCGCTAATGCTTCTTCAAAAAAAACAGAGAGATAGCCGCCTGCACGAAATTTCGAGGCCACCTGCGACGTAACATCTTCTTCGGATGAAAATAGCCCCATTCGACCGGGTCTAGACACCAGGTCTTTGGCGAAGCCTCCGCTGAAACATGAATCGAGTACCAGCAGAGTCGTGCCTGCGGATACGGTGTCAAATAAGAGCGCTAACTCATCGTCAATCATTGCGCCGTCGTACAGCTCAATAGTTTCGTCTAAGCCGTCAGGGTCGGCACTATCTGGGCCGTCGAGGCGAATCACACGATCGCCGTGGCCTGAGTAAAATAGGACAAAGGTGTCTTGGGCTGTCGCCCGCATAGCCGTACGCTCGATAGCGGCATGAAAATTGGCGGTGGTTGCGTCGCTATTGAGCAGAGTAATACTATTCTCTGGACGCATGCCCGCACCGTTAATGAGTGCATCGCGAGCACGAGTGGCGTCTTGGTCTGTGTAGCTTAAATCTGAATCGGTACCAGGGTAGTCGCTAATACCCACAAAAATGCCATATATCTCACCCCCACTAACATTGGGGATGACGATACGCTCACTCTGTTCCAGCAAGCTTAGTGCGTAAGGGCCCGCATCATTTGTGCCGTAGCTAGTGACTACCACACGATAACGACCACTCTCACGTAATGTTAGTGAAATCGACGAGGCGCTAATGCTGCCTTCGAAATCGTCATTCTCAATTAGCTCTCCGCTAGGGGTGATTAGGCGTAAGTAGGTATCAAAGTCACTTGAGCTGAGGTCAATGCGTAACGTGTCGTCAATCTCTCCGGTGAACCAGTAGGTGTTCTCCCATTTTTCATTAACGAGTGCGCTCTCTCCGTCTCTTAACTCTCCTTCTATGGCTTGACCCACTGTGAGACTGCGTATTTCGGAATCGGCCGTTTGGTTAGAGCTTGCGGCGTTTTGGTCGAGCTGGAGTGTGTAGTTTCCAGTGGCGCCTACTCCATAAGAGGTCACGACAACGCGATAGTCTCCTGTCTCTGTGAGTGTCATATCAAGAAAGCTACGGTTAGTAGAGTCCGTATCATCGTTCTCGAACTGCTCTCCAGAGGGGGTAATGAGAATTAGAAAGGTATCGAAATCTTCGGAACGCAGGTCGGCTTGCAAACGTTGGCCTGGCCGGCCATTGAGTTCAAAAATATCAATATATTCGCCACTCTCCAATTGCTCGTCTGAGCTCGACAGGGTGCCAGATTCGGCTCTGGTGCCCGGAGTGTCGCTATTCTCATCAAGCGTAAGCGACAAAGAGTAATCCCCTGACTCATCGCTCATGAAGCTAGACACGACAATCTCATATTCTCCGGTTTCCGGCGCCTCTATGGTCAGCAGCGATCGATCTGTGCGGCCTTCAAAGTCATCGTTACTTAGCTCTTTGCCACTGGGCGTGCGTAACAATAGATAGGTGTCAAAATCGTCGGAACTAAGGTCGATAATTGCATTTTGCCCAGATGTCGCCGCAAAGACGTATCTGTCTGCATAGCCGTAATTCTGCAAGGTGTCATCGTCTGACGCTAAGGTCCCAAACTCTGCGCTATTGACTGAGATTGTGGAGCGTTCAAGAGAGTTTGCGTTCCCGTCAATAGTGCCAGAATCATTGCTTAGGCGTAGCCATTGATCCTGCGTATGTTCGGTAATAATTAGCTGGGCATCGGCCCCCGCATCAGACTGGCTATAAGTCCCCACCCATATATCATACTGCCCCGTTAAAGGCGTCGTTAGCAGGATTCCCGAATTATTGTTCTCAAGCTCCGAGAAATCATCATTGCACTCCCAACTTCCATCAGGGGTATTCACAATGAGAGTGGTGTCGATAAGGGAGTTGACGAAGATGCCCAGAGGGTAATTGCTAGGGGTGTAGTGAATCCGAAAATCGGGTTGGTCTGCTGCGATATAGCCAGAGCAATTTGAGTCGCCTGTGCTCGCGTCAAAGGGTCCCCCGGCAATAATATTCACTTTAAATGGGTCTGCTACAAATCCCCCGTCGATACTCTCTGTCCCAAACAGTGGGTCCGAAAACACATCTTGAGCGTTTGCGAGTGGAAGATAGAAAAAAGGGCTCAGTAATAATGCGCTACAATATCGCAACGCAATACGAGGCCTAAAGACTAAAAAAATAGTGCGCTTCATGGGGTGAATGCCCTCTGGCGGGGTGGTTAAGACTGTTCCAATCGACACGGGTCATTGAAGACGCCGCAAGCGATTAAAAGATTAGCCGAAGTGAGCAAACAAGTCTAATTGCAGAGGCGACTTGCTTGTTTGAGGTAGATAAAAAGGAGACTGTGTTATGAAAGCAAGAATTGCAATATCGGCGTTATGCTTAGGAGTATTGGCGGTGACGAGTTCCGCGCAAGCGCTAGATGAAGGCCTGGTGGGTAACTGGAAATTTTTACGTAATTTCACTTATGTAAACGTGGATGCAAATGCCAACATCTTTCAATGCCGAATACTGCCAGATCTCAATGTGTATCTAGCAACGGGGCATGTCAGTGAAGAAGGCTCTGTGCAGTGGGATCCAGTGCGTTTTTTTGGTTTATACGGTAATGAAGTAGCGCCATCGGGGCAAGACTGGGGCATCGGAGATATTGAGCTCAGAACCCGAGTGATGTTTCTCAGTGGGTTGAATGCTTCATCAACTGGTATTGAGCGCCGAGAGTTCGACAGGGTCGCTGACTTGCCGACGATCTGTTCTTATTACTTAGCATTGGTAACGGATGTGAATTGAAAAAGGCTGGGAGTCAAAACAAATGACTCCCAGCAAAGTTTGGTGACGCTGTGGCGCTAGGCGGCAGGCCTTTTTACTGAACTGAATATATCGATAAAAGTAGGGACCCTTTCTATATTAATAGGGATTTGTAAGCGTCTGGCCACATCGCTGGCTGAAATAATCCCGCGAATCTGAGAGCCGCTGTAGTCCACAACGAGACAGTGTTGTTCGCCCTTTTTTTGTAGAGCCTTAATGACATCGCTAATCGTGGACTCTTCAAGGTCTGAAAGGTGAAGTGCTAAAATTTGTGACTTCGATCTCATCAAGTCTTCTACCATAATCTCATTTCGAGCAAAGCCCTCTGCTACCTGACGCATGAAATGGGGCTCATCTAAGTCCTCTAAGCTAAGAGTGCCAATGAACTCCCCTCGCGTATCCACTACCAGTTTAAGTTTGACGTGGGTTTTGCGCATGAGGGTTTCTACGTTCTCAGCGGGGGTGGTGCCCTCGATGGTAATCGGGATGTGTCGTTTGAAATCTGTAAAAAAGTCCATGGCAGGTGAATTGAGGTTCAATTCATGGAATTCATCGGGGTAAACTAAGTGAGCAATACTGCTCACGGGCGATAAGTTGAGTGGGCGCATCTATTTAACTCCAGTTAATTAAGGATTTTTGTCACGAAAAAATAGTGCTCGATGCCATAACCATAAGGCGTGCATGGAGCTAAAGTTTAAAGTGACTAAGCTGGAGGGCTGCGATTATGCAGATTTGTAAGTTGAGCAGAATGCGAAGGGCTGTGCTGGCATAGCACTACCACACCACCCGTGAGTGAGAGCGGTGCTAACTCTGGGGAGGTTAAGAAAAGCTTTTCGACTTGATCAGGGATGGTGCAAGGAGCTTCAATGAGCAGCGCTGAATGGCTGATACCATTGGTCGTCATAGCGTGCGAGTTTGGAGACTCTGCGGCGCTTACATAGAGGCTGAACAGTAGTGAAGTGAAGACTAATAATGCTCGTAACACGGTAGTGCTCAATCTAAAGTCCATTAGGAATGAGGCTAGTCAATGTGATAGCCCTAAAGTTGATTCTATGCTTAGTTTTAGACAAGTCAAAGGGTAAGCATGACTTTGTGCATTAATGGGCTTAGAAATAGCGCGGCTTTCAAGCATCGTAAATTGTAATACGAGAGGAGGTGGTTTATCCTCTTTCTCCCAAATTTTTATCACAATCAAGGGATTATTCCCATTTATCGCACCCTCGCGAATGACGGCCAATAGCATGAGTAAGAAATACAGCCCCTCGGATATCGAACCGAAATGGCAGCAGTTCTGGGACAAAAACAGCACATTTAGCGTCGGCAATGACGACTTTAGCAAACCCAAGTACTACGTACTGGACATGTTTCCTTATCCGTCTGGGTCAGGGCTTCATGTAGGTCACCCAGAGGGCTATACCGCTACCGACATCATCGCGCGATTTAAGCGAATGAATGGCTTTAATGTATTGCATCCAATGGGGTGGGACGCATTTGGTCTGCCTGCGGAGCGAGCGGCTATTCGCGAAGGGCGTCACCCAGCAGTCATTACGCAAGAGAATATCAGCAACTTTCGAGGGCAGATAAAACGCCTAGGGTTGTCCTATGACTGGAAAAGAGAGATCGACACCAGCAAAGTGGATTATTACCGTTGGACGCAATGGATTTTCTTAAAACTGTATGAGAAAGACCTCGCGTACCTTGCCGAAGTTCCAGTGAACTGGTGTCCGGCTCAGGGTACGGTATTGTCGAACGAAGAAGTACAAGACGGTCGTTACGTCGAAACCGGCGATTTGGTCGAACGGCGCATGATGCGACAGTGGATGTTGAAAATCACGGCTTATGCGGAACGTTTGCTGACTGATCTCGAGGGCCTGGACTGGCCTGCGGGCATTATTGAAATGCAGCGTCAGTGGATTGGCAAGTCGGTTGGGGCGCAAGTGCGCTTCGCTGTACAAGATCACGACGCCAGTTTCGAAGTGTTTACAACTCGCCCCGACACACTATTTGGATCAACATTTTGCGTGTTAGCTCCTGAGCATCCATTGGTGCTTCAAATAAGCAGTGCGGCGCAAACCGAGGCGGTTAATGCCTATATCGCAACCGTTAAAAACGTTAGCGACCTGGACCGTGAAACGGCGGCAGCTAAAGATAAGACCGGCGTGTTCACTGGCGCTTATGCCATCAATCCCGCAAACGGTCTGCCGGTGCCTATTTGGATAGCCGATTATGTTAAGGCTGATTATGGCTCGGGTGCCATTATGGCCGTGCCGGCGCATGATGAGCGTGATTACGAATTTGCGAAGAAATTCGGGCTAGCCATTATTGAAGTGGTGGCCGGCGGAAACATCGAAGAGGCGGCGCATGTAGCAGAGGGCGCGGCAACTAATTCCCAGTTCCTCGACGGGCTTAATACCGTTGAAGCGAAAGCGAAGATGATCGCTTGGCTAGAAGAAAAAGGCCTAGGAAAAGGCGAGACGACCTATAAATTGCGCGATTGGCTGTTCTCGCGCCAACGTTATTGGGGCGAGCCGTTTCCAATCATGCATAACCCTGAAACCGGCGCGATCCACACAGTTCCCGCTGGCGACTTGCCGATTACATTGCCAGAGTTGGACGAGTACAAGCCTACCACTGACGGTCAACCGCCATTGGCACGCGCAGAGGATTGGATGCGAGTTGAGTTAGATGGTAAGTCTCTGCTGCGAGAGACGAACACGATGCCTCAGTGGGCGGGGTCTTGCTGGTATCACTTGCGCTATATGGATCCGCACAATGACAAAATGCCATTTGATCCCGAAGCGGAAAAATACTGGGGCCCAGTGGATCTTTATGTTGGCGGTGTAGAGCATGCCGTGTTGCACCTGTTATACGCGCGTTTTTGGCATAAGGTATTGTTTGATTGCGGTCTTGTGCATACGCGAGAGCCTTTTAAGAAACTCTTTAATCAAGGCATGATTCTAGGCATTAGTCACCGTGATGAAGCTGGCCGTTTCTATGGCCCGACCGAGGTGGAATACAGAGACGGCAAGCCTTATGCGAAGGACAGCGATACTCTGCTGAGTGCTCGTGAAGAGAAAATGTCCAAGTCTCGCCTTAATGTGGTCAATCCCGATGATGTTGTTGCTGAATACGGCGCTGACTCACTGCGTTTGTATGAGATGTTCATGGGGCCACTCGAGGCCGTGAAACCTTGGCAAACTAATGGGGTGAAGGGCGTCTTTGGCTTCCTCGATCGCGCTTGGTCTCTGTTGATTGATTTGGAGACGGAGCAGTTATCTAGTGTGGTTACCGATGAGCCTGAGTCTAGTGCGAGCGACGAGTTGCGTCGTGAGATTAATATCACGGTCCATAAAGTGACCAGTGACATTGAGAATATGCGCTTCAACACGTCTATCGCCAAAATGATGGAATTCGTGAACTTGGCGAAAAAACAAAAAAGCATTCCAAAGGAGATAGCCGAGAAGTTTGTCTTGGTACTCGCACCATTTGCTCCTCATATTGCGGAAGAGCTGTGGCAGCGTTTAGGGCATACCGATACATTAGCCTACCATCCATGGCCTATAGCAGATGAAAACTGGCTTGTTGCCGACACAGTGACGATGACAGTGCATATCAATGGTAAGCGCCGTGCCGAGCTAACGCTTGATAGATCCTTAGAAAAGGCCCAGATCGAAGAAATTGCCCGAAATGCAGAGGGTGTGGCGGATAAACTCGCAGGAGTGACTATCAAGAAAGTCATATTCGTGCCTGGCAAGCTCGTAAACTTTATTGTCTGATCTGGTGGATTTCAGTATTCATTTACTGCTTTCAGAATTCGTCAGTAATTAGTAAGAATCAAGGGAGCCTTCATAGTCGGCACTATGTTTAAATGCGTCATCAATGTCGTAAATGAGCTATTGCAGACTATGAGAATACGAAAAATTACTATCGGTACCCTGAAGTGTTTTGGGTTGTTTTTGGCCGCATTATTGTCTGTGTCAGCGATGGCACAGAGAAGCACTGATTTTGCGTTACTAGATCAGCATGGCACGTTCCACCAATTGAGCCGCTATGGCGAGTCTGAATTGGTGGTGCTCTTTGTGCAGGGCAATGGCGAATCGGCTTCCCAGCAAGCGATTCCACTTCTAGACGATCTCAGCACTCGCTTCAGTGAGCAGGGTGTAGTGGTCTTAATGCTTAACCCCGATCCCGCGCAAAGCAGAGACCAAATCATCGAAGAAATGGCGCAACTGGGCGTTGACCTTCCGGTGTTGCAAGATAGCGCGCAACTCGTCGCGCGCTCCCTAAAGGTGGTCACCACCAATGAAGCGTTTATTCTAGACCCCGTTTCCCATGATGTCCTTTACCGGGGCCCACTCCACAGTGGCATCGGTGTCAGTGCTACGGCAACGCAAACCCCTTATCTCGAGCAGGCATTGGTGGCGCTTCTGGATGGCGATGAGCTTCCTGAGGCTGAATTGCCGGTGGTAGAGGGCACTCCAGTGCAATACCTCTATAAAGAACTTTTTGGTGACCGCCAAATCTCTTATCAGAATGAAATTGCCCCGATTCTCAAGCGCCGTTGCACGACCTGTCATATTGAGGATGGACTGGCACCTTGGGCTATGATCAATCATCGGATGATTCAAGGTTGGAGCCCCATGATTCGTGAGGTGTTAATCACACACCGTATGCCTCCAGGTCAAATTGATGTGCAAGAGGGCGAGTGGGATAACATCCATGAAATTACCGATGAAGAGCTGATCACGCTCGTACATTGGATTGACTCTGGCGCTCGCAACGCCGACGACGAAGATCCGTTGAAGGAACAAGAGGAGCTATTTGAGGGTTGGTCGTTAGGCGAGCCGGATCTCATTGTGAATGTTCCCGAAAACGAAGTCCCCGCAACAGGAATGGTCGATTTTATAATTGAGCGCTCGGATCTTAATCTGACACAAGACCAATGGATAAGCGCGGTGGCTTATAATGTGGGAGACCGCTCCGTATTACACAGTCTGTTAGTGTTTGCGGTAGATCCAAACATTGTAGAGAAAGATCAAGCTGGGTTAGTGGATCCCAAAAACACTGAATTTATTAGCCTCTATGTGCCGCCAAGAACAGAAGAGTCCTTTGCTGATGACTCCGCCTTCTTGTTGCGACAAGACAGAGACCTCTCTTTTAAGATTCGCTATGTTACCGGTGGTCGCGACACGATAGATGCGACTCGCATTGGCTTGTATTTCCGGGATACACCTCCCGAGTACGCTGTGCGCAATGTCATTACACTTAATCCGGATTTTACCGTAGCGGCTGGGGTGGTAAAGCAAGTAGAGCATGCAGAAACTGCTGTGTTCGACAACGATGTATGGGTAGAGAGCTTCGCTCCGCAGACCCATACTCGTGGAAAGAGTATGACTATTTCCGCACAGTTTCCTGACGGAAGCATTGAGCGTTTGATTAACGTCGCCAATTATAATTTCAATTGGCAGATGAACTACAAGATGAGTGAACGCTTACACTTGCCTGCGGGCTCAAAGCTTATCTCAGACACTGTGTATGATAACTCGGCCTCTAACCCGCAAAACGTCGATCCAGAGACTGACGTTGCGGTAGGCTTAACTACGTACGATGAGATATTCAGTCACTTCATTCGTGTGCTGGAGCCGGTCGCTCAGTAACGCTTATTGCCATTGTCGCAACAGAATGCGCATGTCTCGCGTGTAGGGGAGTGCGTAATCGTGGGCGGCAATGACGACGCTATCAGCGGTGCGAACCAGTTTTGCTGTGACGAACACATTGTTTTCGCCTACAGCATAAGTGCCGACCAAAACAAGATGGGCATTATGTTGTGCACTGATGTCATTCACTGCGCGAGAAAGCAGAAACTCACCCTGGCTTTCGTTAATATAAACACTGTTTCGAAGCAGCATTTCTACTACCGAGTATCCAGCGGCCGTAAATTGCGACGTTAATTGTTGTGATGCAACACGCCCAAATGTTGATGACTGACTGAGATCGTCTATCGAGGCAAAACTGGCAGCAATGATGTTGTTGCTTGGACTGATTTCAGGGCCGGCCATACGAATAAGATTGTTAGCCGCCGCACGATTGGTGCTGATGATGGCATCGATACCCGTATCATACGGATCGTTCATGCAGGCGCTTAGCAACGTGCCAATCACCATAAAACAAGCCCAACGAAAATTCATGCGCATTATTGCTCACCCCTGTCGCTAACGACATTAAAGATCCTGCCTTTCCCTTTGTATTGAGCGATATCGTCTTGATCAAAATAGTAGACGTGGTTGCTTGAGTGCACGACTTGCTGGCTGTCCAATACTCGTGTCGTGATGATCACCTCAGTAACACTGGCGGCCATGTCACTATTGAACTTACTCCAAAGGTCCCCTGCAAGTGCAGCGGGGATAAGAATCAAAGCGCTATCGCCCCAGTACTGAGCATCGTGTATGCCAACACCGGCTAATAGGAAAGTAGAGAATGAACCCGGGCGAGGAGGTAGTAGGGCGCGTCTGTCGTGTTCTACAACTTGCACATCATAATCCAGCGTAAAAAGTGCATTCTCACGGCTGAGCATTACATCGACATTTTGGTCAACCAACGCACTCAATAGCATATTATGGTAAGCGCTTTGAAAATCACCAACTGAGTTTGGCGCCGTGCCGAGGTAGATCGAAGGGCTTATCACTCCTCCACCATTGCCAAGGCTTTGGGCAATTTCAACTGACTCGTTTTCAGCAAGTAGCTGCCAGTGACTGGCCGATTGTAGGCTTTGTTGTTGGGCACCGGGGAACATGGTCGCGCGAGGATGGGGTAGATAATTATTAGTGCCACAGGCAGCAATAAAACTGCATGCGCTAAAAAGCGCCAGCATTTTGGCCAATGTCATGAGAGAAACCTCTTGTTGTTAGAGTCCCGCTACTTTAGTCGCGGGAGAGCAAGGGGCAGTGTACTACGTGTTGTAAATTAGCGGTACGTCCAGTTGAGCGGGCAATGGCCGCAACGGAACTACAATTGCTTCTTTACCCATCGCTGAAATTCAGGCGCAGACATAGCCCCAGAAACTCGAGCGACTTCTTTGCCTTTTTTGAACATCATTAAGGTGGGGATGCTGCGAATACCAAAACGCTGTGCCAGCGCAGACTCTGCTTCGGTGTTTACTTTTGCGAGTCGTGCTTTAGGTTCGAGTGCCGTACTTGCCGCCTCAAATGTAGGGGCAAATTGACGACAAGGGCCGCACCAAGGTGCCCAGAAATCAACAACGAGGGGCACGTCTCCGCCAAGGTGGAGGCTAAAGTTCGCTTGGCTAAGGGTTACAGGTTTGCCTACAAACAGCTGTTTTTTACAGGCTCCACAGTGTCCATCTGCAGATAATTTCTCCTCTGGCATGCGATTTTTGCGATGACAATGAGGACAAGTAACGTAGATTTCTTGGGACATATCGTGATTCCTGATTAACTGAATGATGTAGGGCAAGTGCCCTAGCCCTCGAGCCAGACCTCTTTTGCCCAATGCCAGATAGTATCCCACTCTTCTTCGCTATTAGCTTCGTCCCAGAACCCAATTGCACCGTCATGTCTGATGTAATAGTACCCCCCTTTGGCTTCGCAAATGGGCAGGTGTTTGTGGGGTAACCCCATGCTCCAAGCTACAGCGGCCATTTCTGGCAGATAGGTATGAGAGTTAGGATCTGCGACAGTGGCTGGCTCTAAATGGCCATACACGACATCACTGACTGTCAGCATAAAGAGACGCAAATCGTCTGGTAGAGCGATATACAGAGCCTCTTCAATCTCAATCAATAAGTCGTCATCGGGCAAGTCTAGCGGCACAGGGACTGGTTCGTTAGCCTCGCGCAATAAGTCAATTATATCGTCCATCTTGGTGTTGTTACTCCTGTCGTGCTTAGTCCACTAAGTGGGCGATCGAAAAGGTGGGCATGCAAGTGAGTAGTTTACCACTGTATTTGCTAGATCAAGCGTTTACTTTTTTATTCAATTCAAGGGTTCAGAGGCTTACGAAGTCGGAATAGGAACTGATCACTTTGTCGATTAAGCATGGGGTCAAATATCGAGCGTCGGTGTGTGTCTCGGGGGTTGTGCAGTAAGGGGCTTTCTTCTTCGAGAATGAAGCCGGACTCTGCAATGAGCGCTCTTGCTGACTCTATTGTCATACGATGCATTCTAGAATTATCGAGTCCTTCTAAACCCACATGGTCAATTAAACCGACAATGCCCCCAGGTGTCACAAGCTCATACAGGGACTGCAGCAATTGCAGCGCACGGCCGGTGTTGGCGTTGAGATAATCGTGAAGGATTTGCGATACCAATACAAAATCAATCGAGTCGGCCGGCAGGCCAAGTGCGGTGCTGGGTTTTAGCAAAGGGCGTACGTTTTCTAATCCAGTGGCATTGAGCATGGAGGCCAGCGCTTGGCTTTGTGATCTCTCACCGATATTGTCTTCGAAGCTTGCGGCCTGGGGAGAGTTTTGCGCAAAGACAGTGCCTTCGGGCCCAACGGCTGTGGCGAGGATATAGGTGTAATAGCCATTGGCGGCATAGAGGTCGAGGACTTGCATGCCCTGTCTCAATTCAAGGAATTCGAGTACCGCTAAAGGTTGGCGGGCGGCGTCGCGGATGCGATCTGCGACGTCTCGCTCGGGAGCAAGTAGCGCCTGCTGCAGGGCTTCTGTGTTGAGGCTATGATCGGCTTGAACGCCAAAACTAGGGGCGCTTATTAGAAGTAACATGAGAAACAATGTTGTTTTCAAAGCTGCAATCTCCAAAACCGAATGTTTTCCACTGGCATGATAGGCTGGATTTGAGACAATGCCATCTTTTTGCAACGATGGAAGTGTTGATGATGACTTACCTCCCCGCAGTAGAGAGTGTTTTACCTGAAGGTTCCAAGCCGGACGCCGCTATAATTTGGTTGCATGGGCTAGGCTCTGATGGCAATGATTTTGCGGGTATTGTCCCCGAGCTCCGCTTGCCGCCGGAATTGAAATTGCGTTTTATCTTCCCTCACGCCCCTTCGATTCCCATCACTGTGAATGCCGGTTATGTAATGCCTGCGTGGTATGACATCGTAGAGATGGATGTTGGACGCAAAGTTGATACGGAGCAGTTGGTTAGCTCTGCAGAGGCCGTTCACGCTCTCATTGAGCGGGAGATCAGTCGAGGCGTTCCAAGTGAGAGAATTATCCTAGCGGGATTCTCTCAAGGCGGTGCCGTGATACTGCAAGCCGCGCTTAGTTATTCGAAGCCACTGGCAGGGGCCATGTCACTTTCAAGTTATTTCCCTACTGTCGATACTATTGAGCCTAGCCCTGTGAATGCTCACCTTCCTATTCTGGTTTGTCACGGCACACGTGATCCTGTGGTTGATGAATCACTAGGGCAGAAGGCAGAAGAGGATTTGAGACGTATGGGATATGCAACCCAATATCGACATTACCCTATGGAGCATTCTGTCTGCATGGAAGAGATCCAAGAGATCTCTTCCTGGATCCAAGCGTGCCTGAAAACAGACTAAAGCCCAATCCCTCGAGCCATTAAAAATGCGAGTAGCGGAATGATGGCGAGTACGATTAGCTCGATTCGTAACACTCGTATTACGCTCGAAGGAACGTTAATACTATCGCCTTCGAATTTACGGTGGCGCAGGAAAAAGACAGTAGGGTAGATGGACAGCAGGCCAACGAATAGGAATAGAGCGATCTTAGCGTGGAACACCGAGTTGGCGGTATAGAACTCACTCGGTTTGCCTACCCACAGCCAGAGCGCGAGACCGAACAGTAAGACCGCGCCTGCACTAATGCCGTAGGCCGCATCTACTTTTATTAGCTGCCGAATGTCCTCTTTGTTTAAGGTTTTTGAAATGGCGATATTCTCAATGATAACGCTCCCGATAAGGGTGAATACCGCCAAGAGATGCAAATAACGAATGAGTATATCCATTCAGGATTACCTGTCCTTAAGTTGATGGCGTTATCTTAGAGCTAATTTGATGGCGCTCTAAGACTTGCGCGAGCGAGCCATTTTTATAGGCCGCGGCGATGTCTGTATAGCCGCCAATAACCTCACCCGCAATAATCAGCTGTGGCAATGTGTTGGAGTGCGCGAGTTCCTGCAAGCGAGTCCGAACGTCCCTTTGCATCGTAGGCTCTAAGAACTCTCCTTGATCGAGTTCAATAACTCGATATTGGACATCAATGTGAGATAGCAATTGTTTTGCTGCTCGGCAGAAAGAGCACCAACTTAGGGAGAAAAGTACGACCGGGTCTGTGCTGCTCGCAACGCTTTGGTCAATGAATTCCCGCCCATTGAGAGGGGGGGTGGTGGTGCTAGCATGATTTTCACTCATATCAGAGTCCCTTTGTCGAAAAACGTTGTATTGTTGCACAGCAAAAAGTTAATTTCCTGCCACTCCTGTCGTTAGCTCAACAAAAACGAAGCGAGTTCTATATAAGTGTGGCGGACCGCCTTACAAAACTAAATTTTTACTGAGGAAGCTCTACTTGTTTTAACGCAAGAGCGTCAAATTATGGATCTACAGAACTTGTCAGAAGGACAGTGCGAGGCCGAAGAGCAGATTGTTGCAAAGCCCGGGCTGCGAGAACGTAAAAAGCGTTTGCGATTACAGCGTATTATCACCGTGTCCCGTAATTTGTTTATCAGCAAAGGTTTTCAGAACACTACTATTCAGGATATTGCGGAGGAGGCCGGCATTGGGCTTGGGACGCTATATCTGTACGCTAAGGGCAAAGAAGATCTTTTAGTGCTCGTATTTCGCGAGACACTACTCCAAATGACCGAGTCAGCCTATGACGGTATTGATTCCGATGAGCCTGTTATCGATCAATTAATGCACTTTTTTCAAGTGCACATTGATTATCACAAAGAGGACCCTTTGTTGTCACGAACGGTTCTTAAAGAGCTGTCTTTTCCTGTCAATACACAACGCCGACACGATATTGAGCTCATTTTTGATACGGCCTACGATAAGTTGGCACAGTTGCTCAAGCGCGGCATTAAAGAGGGAAAGGTGCTACCGGAACTCTACATTGGGACCGCGGTGACAAGTATATTTGGTTTGTTTTACCACTTATTACAAGGTTTTTTGTGTGAGTTTTTTAGTGAAGAAGAGTTTGTCAAAAACCTGCGTCACGCCTTGGAATTATTGCTTAGCGACTCTTTGATCGATAGTGCTCCTTAGAGTTTCCCTTATTGATTTCTGCAATGTGAGAAAGTGGGGATGGATATATGCTGTCTCCGTGGTGAACTCATTTGCTTTGGAATAAGGCAGTGCTAGGATCATGCTCAATCTGCCCTCTTAAAAGCAGACTCCTATAAACGGCAAGATTAATTGACTGATTGGTCACCTGGTCGGAGGCAAGCATGTTCAATGCAAAGAAAGGCAAGACGGGGCAGCACACTCGGATAGGCGTCACGGCGCTCCTGTGTTGTTTTGTGATGAGTCCCCTCAGCGCGGCAGAGCGCGTAGGCGATTTCTCTCTTCTAGATCAAACCGGAAAATTCCATCATATCGCATGGTATGACGACCATAAGGCCGTGGCTTTTTTGGTTCAAGTCAATGGCAGTGAACAAACCCGTGCCGCTGTGAGCGACTACCAGCGCTTACAAGCGCAGTTCGATGAGCAAGGCGTTGAGTTCATGCTGCTAAACCCCACAGGGCAGTCTCGGGCCGCTGTGCTTGAAGAAACTCAAGAGTTGGGTATTACGCTGCCGGTGTTAATCGACGAGACGCAGATTGTCGCCGAGGCGATGGGAGTCGATAAAAGTGGCGAGACATTCTTGTTCGACCCTAAAAGCTTCGAGGTGATTTATCGCGGCACTGTCGCAGGGCTTGAGCAGGCGCTTACTGAGTTAAGTGTTGGCCAGGCAATCAGTACCCCGATCATTGCAATGGATGGGGCTGACGTGTCCTATCCGAACACTAAGCTTCATCAAGCCTCTGGTATCTCCTATAGCGAAGACATAGCCCCCATCATTGTTGAGAATTGCGCAAGTTGTCACCGTGATGGCGGAATAGCCCCCTTCGCTATGGACAGTCATGCGATGTTGCAAGGCTGGTCGCCAATGATTCGTGAAGTGTTGATGACCAAGCGGATGCCACCGGGTCAGCTTGATCCACACGTGGGCAATTTCTCAAACGACTACAATGTAGCCGTTGAAGACCAACAAAAAATTATCCATTGGATTGAGGCTGGTGCGGCAAAGGACGGGATGACTGATCCTTTGGCAGAGCTCGTATGGCCTGAATCAAAATGGGAGTTCGGTGAACCGGACCTTATTGTTAAAGTGCCGCCACAGACGATTCCCGCGACGGGGGTGCTTGACTACATTACGGTCGTGGTGCCATTTGCAGGCTTAGATCGCGAGCGTTGGGTGCGGGCGAGTCAATATTTAGCAGGTGATCGCACGGTCTTGCATCACACGTTGAATGCGGTCATGCAGCCAGGCGAAACGAGACCGCGAGGATTCTTAGGCGAGGTCGACCCTAACTTGGCCTATATTACTCCGTATATTCCAGGGGCAGAGCCGCACGTAGAGCCTGCGAATACAGGTGGTTTGTTAAAACCCGGATCACATTTAGCATTGCAACTTCACTACACTACGATGGGCAAAGAAACCGTAGATGCAAGCGAGATTGGTATTTGGTTTTATCCGGATGATGAAATTCCACAAGAACGACGTTCAAGTGAGTGTGCCTGTATTTTTCCGCAAACGTGGACAAATATTCCCGCTTACGATCCAAACTTTGTACAACAACAAGCCATTACGATTGACGCGGATGCCTATCTAACAAGCTTTATTCCGCATATGCATTTCCGTGGAAAAAGCATGAGTTTCGCAGCGCATCGGCCGGATGGTTCTGTGCAAGAGTTGATCAATATTGCGAACTACAATTATAACTGGCAAATCGAGTACAAACTGGATGAGCCGGTATTTGTGCCTGCGGGAACAAAAGTGGTTGCCACAGGAGCCTATGATAACTCAACTCAGAATAAGTCTAATCCCGATGCGGCAAGGTCTGTCCCATGGGGAGATCAAAGTTGGGATGAAATGTTTTTCGGGCAAGTGTATTGGAAGTTTGTCGATCAAGATGTCTTCACTAGTGCTGCTACGCAGTGATGAGTAAGTAAGGAGTTAGGGGGGGAACGGATGCACAAAAAAAGGGAAAGAGGCTGGAAGCTTCTTTCCCTTTTCCTTTTCTGGCGTTGAAGCTAATCGCTTAACGTTCAGTCTGAGGGCTTATTTAGCCTGTTCGATTGGGTTACGTAAAATACCCACACCCTCAACTTCTACCTCGTATACATCGCCACCCACCATTTGCTGCGTGCGCCCCATAGTGCCCGACCAAACTAGGTCGCCTGGCTCTAGAACGAAGTAACGCGAAATGTAACTAACCATGTAGTCAAAGTTATAGAGCATGTCTGATGTGTTCTCACCTTGGCGGCGTTCACCATTGAGGCGACCTTCGATTTGCAATTCGTTCGGGTTTAGATCGGTAACAATTTTAGGCCCAACGGAATTGAAGGTCTTACTGCCCTTGGCACGAGTCCATTGCAGGTCGGCCCCTTGCCAATCTCGAGCACTACCGTCATTGCCAGCCGTTACACCAAAGATATAGTCCCGAGCATCCTCCAAAGGGACGTTATCCGCATGCTTGCCTATGACGATGATGGCTTCTGCTTCATAGTGGAAGTTGACGCTGTCGGCTGGAATCACCATGGGCTCATCTGGGCCAATGATTGAATTAGCGGGAACAACGAATAAGCCTGGGTATGCTGCAGGTTCACCTGTGAGATGGCTGCGGAAGTTTAACGCGGTCATAACAACAAGATCGGGGTCTACTGGTGCTTTTAGCTGAACCGCCGACTGAGCGACTGTTTGCCCTGTATGGGTGCCGCCTAAATACGGAGCGTCCGTTAACTGGTGGATAGTGGTGCCTTGCAGTTCTCCCCAAGAAACCATGCCGTTCTGCTCATAGCGAACGAATTCTGCTGCTTGAGCCGACGCTACTAAAGCGCCAGAAACCAGCATTCCTGCAAGCAGTTTATTTAATGAATACTTCACGCAATCTACCTCTCTGAATGAGTTGTAGCGTTACCATTTCTGTCGAAATCTTGTGATACGCCAGGAAGGGCTCGCCTTTATAATTATGTAGTTAATTGCGAATTGGGCTCTCTTGAGAGCCTCAATGCAGCGCGGACTATCCTGAACCTATTGCGTCACGTAATCAAGCGCTTGCCTTAGGTCTCGGCGCATCAGGTAAAAATCATCACAGCCGCGATCGAGGGCGAATAGGAAGTAAGAAATAGAAAGGTTTCAAGTGAACTCTAATTGCCTTTATGATGTGCCCATTAGAGTCGGCTTGGTAATAGAAGGAAGGGCTATGAAGCATTATTTTTTGAAAATTAGGCAATGCGTTGTCATCTTGATTGTGTTGGGGGCCGCAAGCAGTGTATTTGGGCAAACAGGCACACCCTCTGTCCCTGCGCTGCCAGAGGGGTTGGAAACGGTAGAATTCTATAGCCCTGCTGTTGATAGAACCATGAAGTATGACATTGTGTTGCCACCTGGGTATGAGCAAGGGGATGCCCGTTATCCAGTGCTCTATTTATTGCATGGCTATATGCAGAACTACACGGTTTGGGGGCGAAACCTTGGCGCCGCATTTTATGCGCGATCATTAGATGAATTGATTTTGGTGATGCCAGATGCAGGTAACACATGGTTTGTGAACTACGCCGAAAGTGAGTCGGGGAAAGACCAGTGGGAAGACTATCTTATTGAAGATGTCATCGGTCACGTGGATGCTAACTTTCGCACAATTAATCGTAGAGAAGGGCGCTCCATAGCCGGGTTGTCCATGGGCGGATTCGGTGCTGTTTCTCTTGGATTACGGCACCCGGAAATGTTCATCTCCTTGGGCAGTACGAGCGGATCTTTGAGTTATGCTCGTGATAGAGCCACGGCTATTGCGGCCGGTGAAAGTTTGGCTCCTCGTGCTCGCTCGGCTGAGCAGCAACGAGCTATCGATCGCGCCGATGACTTTATATCGGACATTATCGATATCCCAGGCTTTAGTAAGCAAGATGAGAGAACGCCAGAGGGCGTGGAGTTTGTCACCCAAGAGCAGGCGACGTCTTATGATCCGTTCCAAATCATTTTCAATGTCACTAAAAGCCGGTTGCCACATTTCTATATCGATGCAGGAACTGAAGACGGATTGGTTTCTACGGCGAGAGAGTTCATGGGGCTTTTGTTGATGAATGACGTGCCCTTTGACTTCATGCAGTCTCGTGGCAAACATAATTCAGAGTACTGGCGGCGATCAATTGGTCATATGATGACTACGCAGTTTGAAGTCATGCAGCGTGAATTGGGCAATCGACCTTAAACGATGACGATGCCACTCATTCGTGTAGAAAACGCTTACTGCCCCGTGGGGGCTAATAAAGTGTTGGAGGTGCCTGCGTTTGCTTTGGATAAGGGCGAACACTGGTGCATCTTTGGCGGCAATGGTGCCGGAAAATCTTTGCTGTCGTCGCTCTTACAAGGGCAGCTCGTTCTTGGTGCTGCCCATGTGCATTATCGCGCGGATTTTTCTCCGAGCAAGGACGTCATCGTGGTGTCCTTCGAAGAGCAGCAGAAGCTGTGGGCTTTGGATAATCGGCATGATATCAGTGAGTTTAACGATGATGCGCAAGATCAAGGCACTAGCGTAAGGCAATTGATTCTTGGAGTTGGTCAAGCCACTGAGCAATACAAGGAGATCGTCCAATCCTTAGGGTTGGAGGCGCTTGAGGGGAGAGGAATACGCTACTTGTCGTCAGGGCAATGCCGCAAAGCGATGCTTGCTCGTGCGTTGTTTCAACGACCGCAGCTCCTTGTGCTCGATGAGCCGTTGGAGAGTGTTGATCTTGCCACCCAGGGGCAGCTTATCCAAGCGCTTGAAAGATGGATGATGCCGGAGACCTGCACGCTATTGCTCTGCAGACGCGCGCAGGATGTTCTCCCAGGTATTACCCATCTCGCCGTCATGGATGATCTGCGTATCGTGCAGCAAGGTCCAATCGATCTTGTGCAAATGGGCTCCGAATACACCCGCATAAGGGATCGTCGTGCGGCTATACCTTCGGCACTTCCCCTCGCCGATATTACAACGAAAAAACTACCGCTAGACCCTGATGTCCCTTTGATCGACTTGCGACAAGTGAACGCGGGCTATCATGGAAAACTAGTGTTACAGAATTTTTCTTGGACGATGCAGCAAGGTCAACATACCTTAATCGAGGGGCCTAATGGTTGTGGTAAATCTACACTCCTAAGTCTTATCGATGGAGAGAACCATATGGCCTATGGCCAGCAGGTGTTCATCTTCGGTAGGCAGCGAGGCACGGGAGAAACCGTGTGGGAGATCAAGGCACGATTCGGGGTGGTGTCTAATGAGATTCATAATCGCTACGTGAAAGGATGGCGAGTGCTTGACGTAGTCGTGTCGGGTTTCTTTGATTCTATCGGCTTATATGATGACAGTGGTGCAAGCCAACACCGCACGGCATTGGCTTGGTTGAAAACAGTGGGCATTGAATCATTGAGCAAAGAGTATTACCACGCCTTGTCGTTCGGACAACAACGGCTAGTGCTATTGGCAAGAGCTATGGTGAAGCAACCTAGCATACTTATATTGGATGAAGCGTGTGTGGGGCTTGATGACGAGTATCGAGGATTAATCCTCGCGTTGACAGATTTAATAGCTAACAGTCACAACACTCATATTATTTTTGTGAGCCATACGGCAGGAGAGGTTCCGAGCTGTGTGAATCAAGTGCTTCGCTTTACGCCGCAAGGGGTGTCGATCTCAGAGGTCTAAAAACAAGTAAATAAAGCGATTCGCTAGCCGACAAGGAGGCTTGCCAAGTGTGAACTTTCGGGGTAATTTGAACCCTCAGTCAGAGGTTTTGTACTGAAAGGAGCATAATAATGATAAGAACCGCCAAAGACATACTGCAAGAAAAAGGGGGCCACATGGTGACAGTCAGCATGGAGGCAACTGTTTATCAAGCAGTGAAAATTATGACCCAGAACCGAGTCGGTTCAATCGTGATCGTTGACGAAGGGCGTATCGTAGGCATCTGGACAGAGCGTGACCTCATGTATCGCGTGCTTGCAGAAGACTTCAATCCAAAGACCGAGCTCATCAGCACAAGCATGACGAAAACCCTCATTTCCGCCCATGTGGATGATCAAGCCTTTCAACTTTACGACAAATTCCTAGGGCGCCGAATTCGGCATTTGCTGATCGAAGAGGATGGCGAGTATATAGGAATTCTTTCTGTCGGCGATGTAATGCGTGCCAACTTGCAGCAACGGGCAGAAGAATATAAAGATTTAAACGAAATGGTCAGTCTCGAATATTATGAGAACTGGAAAGTGCAACACGATGGCGCTTTGCGTTAGATTATTGAAGTGTTGCTTGATTTGAAAAGCGCTTGCCATCAATTTTGGATGCGTGTAGATTCAAATAACCTCTGGGCCGACAGTCTTAATAAGAACAAGAACGAATAGGCCGTTATTTATTGTCTAGTAGCCTTTCCTTCCCTTGCTCTATTTTTCTGCAGTCGAATGCCTTTGGTTTGAGTAGTCAGTACTTTTTCTTGCACCGCGTTGTTCTTTATTCGCTGTGCGTATTAGGGTGTTTTTTCTGAAACTAACGACAAACATAGAAAAGTGATGGAGTGTTGATTTAGGTTCTGCATTAGGTGCGAAGTATAGTAGTACACTTGTATTAGAATGGCTTGACTTCGAGCAAGACTGTTCCGTTTTATAGTATCGAAGCCAGTCGATCCAGCACTCCCAGTAGACGTGGGAGCATAGGATTGGATAGCGCTACGCAAATGCTGGACGCACTGCGTCCATTTCTCATTTATTTCGTATTGGTGATGCTTGTAGTCATTGCCATGCTGGGTATTTCCTATTTTTTGGGGCAACGTGCCTCACGTCCCGCTAAAAATTATCCTTATGAATCCGGTATTGTCTCCGTCGGGAGCGCACATTTCCGGATCTCCGTCCATTTCTACATCACCGCGATTCTCTTCATAATATTCGACCTAGAAGTCGTCTTTCTATTTGCGTGGGCGGTGGCCGTGCGTGAAAACGGGTGGGCGGGTTTTATCGAAATCCTCGTATTTATCAGCATTCTGTCAGTAGCACTTTTTTACCTCTGGCGCATAGGCGCACTAGACTGGCGGACGCAAATTCAAAAACGACAACTACGTGCAGTGCAAGGGCCTGGTGGGGTCACTAATATTCAAAAAACTCAAGGAGGGAACTAATGAGCTGGGAATTGGAGCGTGCAGATGATGCCAAATCACCAGGCCGAGGTGAGAGTTCATTCGATGAATATATCCGTCGAAACGTCATGATGGGGCGCCTGGAGGATATGGCGTCTTGGGGGAGGAAAAACTCCCTGTGGCCATTCAACTTTGGTCTGTCCTGCTGTTATGTAGAAATGGCCACGGCGTTCACTAGTCGCCATGACCTGGCTCGATTCGGTTCGGAAGTAATACGAGGCACGCCTCGGCAGGCAGACCTTATGGTGATAGCCGGAACCGTATTTCGAAAAATGGCCCCTGTGGTGCAGTTACTGTACGAACAATTGCTAGAGCCACGTTGGGTGATTTCTATGGGGTCCTGTGCGAACTCTGGCGGAATGTACGACATCTATTCGGTTGTGCAGGGCGTCGATAAGTTTTTGCCTGTTGATGTGTATGTCTCGGGGTGTCCGCCAAGACCAGAGGCCTTGTTGCAAGGTCTGATTCTCTTGCAGGAATCTATTGGGCGCGAACAGCGGCCGTTAAGTTGGGTCATCAATGACCAGAAAGTCTATCGCAAGGAGCAAGACCCAGTACAAAGGGAGCGCCGGCATGACCAGCGAATAGCGGCAACACAGTTACGCTCTCCCGACGAGCTATAAAAGGAGCCCGAAGCAGAGAAAGTCTAATAATAAAAATGAAGAGGCGCTTTGATCAATAGCCTCTAGGAAATGGTGAATAGGTACAATGGAAGTCGCCGACATTACATTAGACGTCGATTCTACGTCCGCTAATCTAGTGGATGAATTGAATCTGCGTTTTGATCAAGAAATAGTGGCTGTACAAGCTTACTGTGATGGTATCCCCGTACTTTGGCTACAGCGTGACGGTCTTAAAGCTGTACTTCACTATTTGCGTACTAGTGCTTCTGTCCATTTTGAAATGTTATTCGACATTACCGCTATAGACGAGCGCGCCCGTGTCAATCGGCAGAACCAACCTGCTAGTGATTTTACCGTCACCTATCATTTGATGTCCTTCAGCAATCATTGTGATATCCGGCTTAAAGTCGCCTTGTTTCTCAGTGATCTCACCATTCAAAGCATTACCGATATCTGGCCTAACGCCAATTGGTATGAGAGAGAGTGCTGGGACATGTTTGGTGTTCGATTTATCGGGCATCCGAATCTAACACGAATAATGTTGCCTCCCACTTGGGTGGGTCACCCATTGCGAAAAGATCATCCCGCCCGTGCCACTGAGATGGAACCCTACTCGCTGTCGCAGGAGCGCCAAGTCGTCGAACAAGAAGCGCTGCGATTCAATCCTGAAGAATGGGGAATGAAGCGAGAATCAAAACAATCCGAATTCATGTTTCTGAACCTTGGGCCCAATCATCCTAGCGTGCACGGGGTCTTTAGAATTGCGTTACAACTAGACGGTGAGATTCTCGTGGATGCGGTGCCCGATATTGGTTATCACCATCGTGGCGCTGAAAAAATGGGGGAACGCCAAACCTGGCATACCTATATCCCCTATACCGATCGCATTGATTACTTGGGTGGGGTCATGAACAACCTGCCTTATGTCATGGCTGTAGAAAAAATGGCAGGCATTAAAGTACCTGAGCGTGTGCAAGTAATTCGCGTCATGCTTTGCGAGCTCTTTCGAATTGCGAGTCATCTACTTTTCTATGGCACATTTGCCCAAGATGTCGGGCAGTTATCTCCTGTTTTTTATATGTTCGTTGATAGAGAGCGAGTCTTCGGCATTATCGAGTCTATCTGTGGCGCACGAATGCATCCCGGGTGGTTTCGAATCGGAGGCGTGGCGCAAGATTTACCCAAAGGGTGGGAGAAACGCATTCGCGAGTTGCTCGACTATATGCCTGCTCGCCTAAAAGATTACGACAGCATGGTAATGAATAACGGCATCCTCAAGCGCCGCACCCAAGGGGTGGGGGCGTATTCCACTAAGGAAGCATTGGACTGGGGCATCACTGGTGCAGGGCTGCGCGCAACAGGATTTGAATACGACTTGCGTAAAGCGCGTCCTTACAGTGGCTATGAAAATTTCGAATTTGAAATACCGATAGCCGCCAATGGCGACAGCTATGATCGCTGTGCTGTCCGTGTAGAGGAAATACGCCAAAGCCTGCGCATCATTCGGCAATGTGTCGACAATATGCCAGAAGGCCCTTACAAGTCGTCTCACGCCGCCACAACACCTCCTCTTAAAGAAAAATCCAAGCTCGACATCGAAACGCTCATCAACCATTTTTTGAGCGTTAGCTGGGGGCCGGTGATCCCCGCGAATGAAGTAACGATGACAATAGAGGGCACAAAGGGTTTGAACAGCTATTACTTGATAAGTGATGGTAATACCGGCTCCTACAGAACCCGTATCCGAACCCCGTCATTTGCGCATTTACAAATGATTCCTGAGATTAGCCGCGGTTTTATGGTGGCAGACCTTATCGCAATCATAGCGAGTATCGATTTTGTGATGGCGGATGTGGACCGATGAACGGTTCGCGACGGTGTCTAAAAATAGGAAGAGGGGTGACGCAATGACGGCCAGCCAACTCATTGCAAGTACAAGCAAAAGGACTGTAGCCCGTGAGCTTTCTGTGGAAGAAATACGAGAGATTGAGCATGAGCTCACTCTCTACCCTGACAAGCGAGCCGTGGGATTAGAGGCGTTGAAAATTGTTCAGAAGCATCAAGGCTGGGTATCTGATGAAAGCCTTTTAGCGGTGGCAAATTACCTAGACATGTCGACACATGAATTGGACGGAGTGGCGACTTTTTTCAATCTTATTTTCAGGCAAGCCGTTGGCCGAAAAGTGATGTTGTTCTGCGATAGCGTCAGTTGCTACATCATGGGTTGCGAGCGAATCAAGGCTCATATCACCGAGCGATTAGGGATCGACTATGGCGAAACAACGGCAGATGGAGAGTACACCCTTTTGCCCGTGCCTTGTCTGGGGGATTGTGACCGTGCACCCGTCATGCTGATGGACGGGGTACAGCAGCGGAATCTGAGTATTGAAAAGATAGATGCTTTGTTAGCGAACAATAAGAATACATAGAGAGCATAGCAATGACCGACATGCCATTGACAAAAAATATAGACATGAGCCGGGAGCCACTCGATTTGGCACAGTACCGTCATGCGGGTGGCTATGTCGGCGTATTGCGGATGCTCAAAGAAATGGCTCCGGCCGATGTGTTAGAGACAGTGAAAAACTCTGGACTGAAAGGCCGTGGAGGAGCCGGATTTCCTACTGGCTTGAAGTGGAGTTTTGTCCCCAGTGGCGATGATGCGCCTAAAACTAAATACTTGGTGGTTAATGCCGATGAGATGGAACCCGGCACTTTCAAAGACCGATTGCTTCTGGAGGGTGATCCGCATTTGCTGATAGAAGGCATGGTGATTGCGGCATACACCATTCAGGCTACTACCGCTTATATCTTCTTACGTGGTGAATATTTGCGCGCGGAAACCCTGTTACGCCAAGCCATCGCACAAGCACATGAACAAGGGCTTTTAGGCAAGAATATACAAGGTTCGGGTTTTGATCTTGAGATCATTCTGCACACAAGCGCCGGCCGTTATATTTGCGGTGAAGAAACTGCCTTACTGAATGCCTTGGAAGGAAAGCGTGCAAATCCTCGTGCTAAACCCCCGTTTCCACAAGTCAGTGGCCTTTGGGGGAAACCCACTATCGTCAATAATGTCGAAACGATCTGCAACCTGCCAGGCATCCTTCATTACGGAATCGAGTGGTATCAAGGCCTCGGAAAAGGCGCTGATGCAGGGACGAAATTGTTTGGTGTAAGTGGACGAGTGAAGAACCCTGGTTGTTGGGAGCTGCCGCTGGGTACTCCTATTCGAGAACTGCTAGACGAGCGAGCCGGGGGGATGTGTGAAGGATATCAATTACGGGCGTTTCTTCCCGGTGGCGGTTCAACAGACTTTCTATTACCGGAGCATCTCGATTTAACTCTAGATTACGATGTGATTGGCAAAGCGGGAAGCCGGCTAGCGACGGGGACCATGATCGTTCTTGATGACCGCACGTGCCCAGTTGGAATGGTGGGGAACTTGATGCGTTTCTTTAGTCATGAATCCTGCGGTTGGTGCACACCTTGTCGCGATGGCCTGCCGTGGGTGGATAGTATTTTCAGACGTTTGGAGACGGGGGGCGGACTTCTTAGTGATTTAGACGTGTTAACGGATCATCTCGAATATCTAGGACCAGGGCGTACGTTTTGTGCATTGGCCCCTGGTGCAATGGCCCCACTAGGAAGTGCGTTAAAGCATTTTCGTGATGACTTCGAAGCCCATATCAATACGGGAGCCTGTCCGTGGCTAAAATAAACGTTGATGGCATCGAATACGAAGTCAATTCTGCCAATAATCTTTTGCAGGAGTGTCTATCTCAGGGGCTGGATTTGCCTTATTTCTGTTGGCATCCCTGTATGGGTTCCGTTGGGGCTTGTCGTCAGTGTGCGGTAAAACAATACCGCAATGCAGAGGACAAGACAGGTACGATTGTGATGGCGTGTATGACTCCTGCCAATGATGGGAGCATCATCTCAATCAAGGATCAGCAGGCCACAGATTTTCGAAGTCATGTGATTGAAAGTTTAATGATCAGTCATCCCCATGACTGTCCTGTATGTGAAGAAGGGGGCGAATGTCACCTTCAAGATATGACGCAAATGTCTGGGCACAACTATCGTCGTTACGACTTCAAAAAAGTGACTCATCGCAATCAATACTTAGGGCCGTTTATAAATCATGAGATGAACCGCTGCATTAGTTGTTACCGCTGTGTGCGGTTTTACAACGATTACGCCGGTGGTGATGATCTAGCAGCATTAGGGTCTCATCATCATGTGTATTTTGGACGCCACGAGGAGGGGGTTTTAGAGAACGAGTTTAGTGGCAACCTAGTGGAGGTCTGCCCTACCGGTGTCTTCACAGATAAGACCTTCAGCGCTCACTACACGCGCAAATGGGATCTGCAAACAGCACCATCGGTCTGTGCCGGTTGTGGTGTGGGGTGTAATACAGCGCCGGGGGAGCGTTATGGCACTCTGCGCCGAGTGGTTAATCGCTATCACCATGATCTGAATGGCTACTTTCTCTGTGATAGAGGCCGCTTTGGATACGACGCTAATAACAGTGCTCAGCGGGTGAATACCGCGTTGTTTAGAAACGCCCAGCAAGAAGGGGCTCCTAAAACACTGTCGCCATTGGAGGCGAAACGCCAGTTCGCTGCAATGACCGGAGGCAATGTCATTGGGATTGGCTCTCCGCGTGCTTCTTTAGAAAGCAATATTGCACTAAGAGAACGAGTCGGGGTGGAAAACTTCTACAGTGGCTGTAGTGATGCGCAATTCGAATGCCTGCAAGAGGTGATCAAAAGTCTTCGAGAGCCCGGGTTACACAGTTGCGATGTTCGTGAGCTTGAGCAATCCGACTGCGTGCTCTTAGTGAATGAAGACATTACTAATACCTCCGCGCGTATAGCGTTAGCGGTGCGTCAAGCTAGTCGCAATGAGGCCTCGCAGTTAGCGAATGCGGCACGGATACCGCTTTGGCAAGATGCCGCGGTGCGTGAACTGGCCCAGCATAATCGCAGTCCTATTATTATTCTGAGCCCGCAAGGGACCAGGCTCGATGATGTGGCGAGTGAAACTCATTTGCTGAGCATTGACGCGCAGGTGCAATTACTAGAAGCAGTGACTCATGCGATTGATGCAAATTATCCAGCGTCCATGCCATCGACTGATATGCCAGTCGCAGTGAAAATTGCGGAACAACTGTGCAAGGCGAAATCCCCGAGCATCGTTTCAGGAGTGAGCGCGGACTCACCCACTTTAATCAAAGCCTGTACCAACCTAGCTAAAGCATTGCGTGCACACAGGCAGGGCATTGCCTCGAACGCGAACCTTGTATCGCTAACTTTTGCTATGCCAGAGGCGAATAGTCTCGGGTTAGCGCTGTTAATGGAGAGTGGTGGGAGCCGCTTAGGAGACGCATTGCAGCGTCTTTGTGACGAGGGCGCTGATGCCGTGATCGTGCTTGAAAACGACTTACATTTACGAACGGCCACCTCCAAAATTGATGCGGCCTTTGCCAGCAATACTCCTCTTATTGTATTGGATCAATTGCACAACACCTTCAATGCTCGCGCGCAACTACTACTGCCAAGCGCCAGTGTGTTTGAGCAACAGGGCACTTGGGTGAACTATGAGGGGAGAGCACAAACGAGTTATCAAGTGTTCCAACCTATTGAGAATATCCTTGCGGCCTATGAGCGATTGAGCGTGTCAGACCCCGTGCAGGACTGCGGAGTATCGAGTGCGCTCATTCTGCAAGAGTTTGCGCGAACGCACGTATCGTTTAGCGCATTAGCGCAGTTATTACCCCCTCGATTCGGCATTAGTGCCGTGATGAAAAGCCCGCGACAGCCTCATCGTTATAGCGGGCGTACAGCCATGCATGCGCAAGAACAAGTGCATGAACCGCAACAAGCACAAGACCGGCAATCGGCATTGGCGTTTTCAATGGAAGGCGTCATGTTCCAAAAGGACAGTAGCTTAATGGCATCGGCTTGGGCGCCCGCATGGAACTCGAATCAAGCGATTAGCAAATTTCAAGAAGAGATCAATGGCGAGTTAAAGCAAGGTGAAAAAGGTGTGCAATTAATAACTCGCGAGCTTTCCGAAACGAGCTATGTCCCCGTGGACTGTGCTGCCCCTAAACAGCTCGTTAGCTACAAAATTGCCCATCTTTTTGGAGGCGATGAAATCACTGCTTTCGCGCCCGCTATTCAAGCCCGATCGGTAGGACCCTACGCCTGTATTGGCGAAGACACGGCCAAGGCTTTCGGAATTCGCCAACACGGGATGATCAATGTTGTGGGGCAAACGATGAGCGTCCAAATGCCGGTTCTCATTCGTAAGCATGTGGCGGCCAATTGTATTGGCCTCTACACAGCGAATGAGTTGGATCAGTACGATCTACAAGGCGAAATCACAATTGAGGCTGTGTCTGGCGATGGCAATATCGTAGCCAGTAGTCGAGCCATGTTCGATCAACTGCATATCAGTGATGCACTGCCAGAGGGGGCATAGAGCATGCGTTTTGAAGTGGGGTCCCTATTAAGTATCGGTGTCATCCTCTTTACCGTGATTATCGTCGCGGCGATGTTGATCTGGGTCGAGCGACGTTTGCTAGGCTTATGGCAAGAGCGGTTGGGGCCTAACCGCGTTGGACCATTCGGTTTGCTGCAAGTGGTGGCGGACATGATCAAGATCTTCACTAAAGAAGATTGGGTCCCGCCCTTTGCTGATAAATTTAGTTTTATCCTCGCCCCGCCCATAATCATGATCGTGATTCTAATGAGTTTCTCAGTTATTCCCTTCGCACCTGGATTAGGCGTGATTGACTCTGATGTGGGCGTTTTGTTTGTTCTAGCGATGGCTTCTCTAGGCGCCTATAGCGTCATGCTGGGTGGCTTGTCTTCAAACAATAAATACGCTTTGCTCGGTAGTTTGCGCGCCGCGGCGCAAATGGTCAGCTATGAAGTGTTTATGGGGATTTCTTTATTGGGAGTGGTGGCGCTTACTGGCTCGTTCAATCTTAGAGAGATAGTGCTTTCACAAAGCGATGGCTGGTACATCATCCCACAGTTTGTTGGTTTCGTGATTTTCCTCATAGCGGGGATTGCCGAAAGTCATCGCCTCCCGTTTGATATTCCAGAGGCTGAACAAGAGATTGTTGCGGGTTATCACACGGAATACTCAGGCATGAAGTTCGGCATGTTTTTCGTTGGCGAGTACCTAGGCGTGCTGCTTATTTCGTCATTGTTAGTGGTGTTGTTCTTTGGTGGCTGGCTAGGGCCGGCATTTTTACCTCCTATTGTGTGGTTCGCGCTGAAGACTGGATTTTTCATTGCCTTCTTCATTCTCTTACGTGCTGCTATTCCACGCCCTCGTTATGATCAGTTGATGAATTACGGCTGGCTGTTTTTACTTCCACTCTCACTGCTTAATCTACTGCTGACCGGGGCTTATATCCTGTGGCAGGAGGGGATGTGATGTTGCGATTAATCAAGGACACACTAATAAGCCAATGGGTGACGCTCTGGCGAGTGTTTGTACATGCTTTTGCTAAAACTGACACTGTGGAATACCCGGATGTGCAACCAGAGATGTTTCCCCGCTGGCGAGGACGAATCATTCTGAGCCGTGATCCTGACGGAGAAGAGCGTTGCGTAGCTTGTAATCTTTGTGCCGTGGCCTGTCCCGTGGACTGCATCGCGTTGCAGAAAGCCGAGGACGATGAAGGGCGTTGGTATCCAGAGTTTTTCCGTATTAATTTTTCTCGCTGCATCATGTGTGGTTTCTGTGAAGAGGCATGCCCTACTAATGCGATTCAACTTACGCCTGATTTTGAAATGGCGGAATACGTGCGGCAAGACATGGTGTGGGAAAAAGAGGACTTGTTGATCGACGGAACGGGGAAGTATCACGATTATAATTTTTACCGTATTGCTGGTAAAAAAATTGGGGGAAAAGATAAAGGCGAAGCGCGTAATGAAGAATCCCCTGTTGACGTGAGGAGCTTATTGCCATGATTTTGCTATTTTATACAGCCGCCACTATTGCGTTGATTGCAACGGTGGCAGTGATAGTGAGCACGAATGTTGTTCATGCCTTGGTGTATCTCATTATTTCCCTATTGTCTGTTGCCGTTATATTTTTTGCGTTAGGAGCCCCCTTTGCTGCGATGCTAGAAGCGATTGTGTATGCAGGGGCGATCATGGTGTTGTTCTTGTTTGTCATGATGATGCTCAACCTTGGGCAGGCGACGCAAGACGAAGAAAAAACATGGATGCAGCCGCGTTTGTGGATTGGGCCAGGAGTGTTGGTCGCATTGCTATTGATACAGATTGTGAGCGTATTGTTAACGCAAGACATCGCGCTAACGCCAGTTAAAGTTGGGGTGTTGGATGTTAGTTTGTTGCTCTTTGGTCCGTGGTTGCTAGCGGTGGAGCTTGCATCAATGTTGCTCCTCGCGGGATTAGTGGCCGCCTATCATTTGGCGAAGAAATAAATCATCAGTGAGATGAATCAATGGAATCAATTCCTTACGAACATGGCTTAATTCTCGCGGCGATATTATTCGTATGCGGTCTAGTGGGTGTGTTAACGCGCCGTAATATTGTGTTCGTACTTATGTCCTTGGAAATTATGCTCAATGCTTGTGGACTTGCATTTGTGGTGGCCTCCGCGCGCTGGCAACACGCAGATGGGCAAGTGATGTTTCTGATGATTCTTACCTTAGCCGCCGCTGAGGTGGCTGTGGGGCTAGGGCTCATAATTCAAATGTACAGACGGTTCCATACCGTTGATATCAGCGTACTTAACGAGATGAAGGGCTAAACCGATGCAAAATTGGATTGGACTTTTACCAGTATTTCCACTCGCAGGCTTTCTGGCGTTGGTGCTGAGTCGTGGGCTGATGTCCAAAACTCTCGCAGGTATCATTGGTGCTGGGAGTGTGGGGCTATCCTTTTTATTGGCGGTAGCAATCAGTATAGAGTTTCTTAATACCGGTGCGGAGTCCTTCACTAAAATTTTATGGGTTTGGATGCAGGTCGGGGGGCTAGATACAGGCTTTACGTTTTATCTAGACGGTTTGAGTTTGGTGATGATTCTTATCATCAGTGGTGTAGGCTTTCTTATTCATCTGTATTCGACCGGCTTCATGGCCGATGATCCAGACTTCGCTCGTTTCTTCTCCTATATGAATTTGTTTGTCGCTTCCATGTTGGTGTTAGTGTTAGCCGACAATCTAGTGCTGTTGTATTTGGGTTGGGAAGGGGTAGGGCTTTGCAGCTACCTGCTAATAGGGTTCTGGTATCAAAATCCTGCGAATGGTTATGCCGCCCGTAAAGCATTTGTAGTCACTCGCGTGGGCGACACCTCAATGGCTATTGGCTTGTTTTTACTCTTTAGCCAACTAGGCACGCTCAATATCCAAGAGATCTTGCTACTAGCGCCCCAACAATGGAGTACGGGGTCAGGAATCGCTGTGGCTGCCAGTGCTCTGCTATTAGGGGGGGCTGTAGGCAAGTCCGCGCAGTTGCCGTTACAAACGTGGCTACCCGATGCGATGGCAGGGCCCACGCCAATTAGTGCTTTGATTCACGCGGCCACGATGGTCACGGCTGGTGTCTACCTCATTGCACGCACGCACATATTGTTTGAGCTGGCGCCATCGGTGCAACAGCTGGTCGCATTTGTCGGGTTGGCCACTTTGTTAATGGCAGGGTTCACGGCATTAATGCAACGCGATATAAAACGCATTCTTGCGTACTCCACTATCAGTCAAATTGGCTATATGTTTCTAGCACTCGGTGTCGGTGCATGGTCCTCTGCCGTGTTCCACCTTATGACTCATGCCTTTTTCAAAGCGTTGCTCTTCCTTGCGGCGGGCACGGTGATTCTAAGTCTTCATCACGAACACGATATTTTCAAGATGGGGGCAATGCGCCGCCGTTTGCCTGTCGCTTTCTGGGCGTTTGTCGTGGGCAGTGCCGCTCTCACTGCTCTGCCATTCACTTCAGGTTTCTACAGCAAAGATGCGATCTTGCTGGCGGCGCTCGCTCATTCAGAATATGGAATGTTGCTCTGGTCAGGGGGAGTGCTAGGAGCATTCTTGACGGCGCTATACAGTTTCCGTTTAGTCTTCGTTGTGTTCTTTGGCGGTGATCATCATGAGAGTGCTACGCACAGTCACGAGGCAGGACAAGGCGCGATCGTGGAAATCACAAGCCCTTCTATGTTTTTCCCTCTGTTGATATTAGGGGGTTTGTCTTTATTCGGCGGGCTCATTTCTGTGCCTGTTGAGCAGGTGTTTGCCCATGGCGTCCCTCATGAGGAGGGGCATGCCAGTCAGTTCTTGCACACATTGATGATTCTTGTTCCGATATTGGGGGTCATAATCAGTTGGTTCTTATACGGAAGTCGAGCCTATGAGAAAGCCGGACAACATTTGCGCAAACAATTACTGCACTCATCCGTTGGTGGGTGGCTCAATCGCTTTTGGCTCAGCGGTTGGAGAATGGACAAACTCTATCAATTGGTTCTAGTCCGACCGTTTCTAGCGTTGGCTCATATCAATCGCAAAGATGTTGTCGACGTCATGTTCAATGGCGTGGCACTGGTCGCCCGCTTTGGGAACAGTGCTCTGGTGTTGACGCAAACCGGTCATATGCGTTGGTATGCGATTAGTGTGGTCGGTGGGGTTGTGCTCGTGGTGGCATTAGGAGTGTGGCGATGATTCTCCTGACCTTGGTGGCGACGTTATTTTTCGGAGGCGCATTAGCCTGGGCTAGCGAAGGCCTTGATGTGCGCCTGCCGCGAATTGTGGCGTTAGTTAGCCTGCTTATAGGCTCGTTACTTGTTGTGAGCCTTTGTTTAAGCTCGGGGCCTGTTCAAGGCTCTCCTGACGGGCAGTGGTGGGTGCTCGCCAGTTGGTCTTGGATTCCACGTTTTGGTATTGCGCTTCTAGTAGGAGTCGATGGCCTTTCGTTACTCATGTTAGTGCTAACACTATTTCTTGGCCTGATCGCTTTAGGAGCGGCCTGGGGGGAGATCAAAGAGCGCGTGGGGTTCTTCTATTTCAATTTGCTCTGGACCATTGCCGGCGTGGTTGGGGTGTTCACAGCGCTCGACTTATTCTTATTCTTCTTTTTCTGGGAAGTCATGTTAATCCCGATGTATCTCATTATTGCGATATGGGGTCATGAGAACAGGGCTTTTGCGTCAATGAAGTTCTTCCTGTTCACTCAGGTGTCGGGGCTGCTGTTACTGATTGCCATACTGGCGCTGAGTTATTTTCATTATGTGCAATTTGGAAGCTTCAGTTTTGATTATTTCGAACTGCAAAAAGTAGCTTTAACCGGGCCGGTACAAACATGGATCATGCTTGGTTTCTTCATTGGCTTTGCCACTAAACTGCCGATATTCGGTTTGCACTCTTGGCTTCCCGATGCTCACAGTCAAGCGCCAACGGCGGGCAGTGTGTTGCTGGCAGGGGTGTTATTGAAGACCGGGGCTTATGGTTTGATTCGATTCACGTTGCCACTATTTCCTGAGGCCTCGTTAAGCTTCGCGCCAACAGCGATGGCTATCGCCGCTTTCGGCATTTTGTACTGCGCAAAGGTGGCTTTTGCGCAAACTGATATCAAGCGGCTTATTGCCTATACGAGTGTAAGCCATATGGGCTTTGTACTACTGGGCATCTATGCGTGGAATATCTACGGGCTGCAAGGGGCAGTCATGACGATGCTCGCACATGGTTTGAGTTCTGCCGCATTGTTTATGTTGGCAGGCGGTTTGCAACTTCGTTTTCATACCAGAGACATGTCTGCGCTCAATGGGCTTTGGTCACGCTTGCCGATGCTCTCGGCTATGGCGTTGTTCTTCTCTGTAGCAGCGGTCGGCATGCCTGGCCTGGGCAACTTTATAGGGGAGTTTCTCTCGTTGCTTGGTGGGTTCCAAACCAATCCAACGGCCACGGTGTTTGCAGCGTTTGGTCTCATACTGGCGGCGGTGTATTCACTCTGGCTTATTCAACGAGTATTTCATGGGCCGTTACAGGTGCCAAAGAACCACGCGCTAGCGAGTGACCTGAGCCTATTAGAGCTATGTTGTTATATGTTGATGGCTTTAGGGCTTTTATGGATGGGTTTATATCCCCAAAGTTTTCTGACAATTTCGCAACCTAGTCTCAGTCACTTGATGCAGACAATAGATTTACTTGGCGGAGGCGTGCAGTGATGACAAGCGCAATGTTAATCATGCTTCTCCCCATTATACTTGTTACAGCGACGGCGGTTGCCACCATGTTGATGGTGGCGATTAAGCGTCGACACGGGACTAGCTGCACAGTGACAGTAGTAGGGCTATCGCTTGCGCTTGCGAGTCTTTACTTCTCTATACCCATTACAAATTTGGAGGTCACTCCTTTAATTCAAATTGATGGATTTTCAATATTTTTCTCCGCCGTGATTCTACTATGCGCAATCATCGTGGCTTGTTTCAGTTATCCCTATTTTTCCAATTTAGAAGATCATCAAGATGAGTTCTACATACTACTGTCTGTAGCCGTTCTGGGCGCCTTAGTGATGGTGAGTAATAGTCATTTTATTACAACCTTCTTGGGAATGGAGACTCTCAGTGTTTGCTTGTACGGTATGGTCGCGTACCCCTTGCATCGAAGTGTCGCCGCACAGTATCCGATGGAGGCGAGTATCAAATACCTTGTGCTATCGGCACTTTCCTCTGGTTTTGTCTTGTTTGGAATAGCCTTGCTTTATGCGCAAACGGGTACCTTGCAGTTTTCTGACTTGAGTGTCGCTTTGGCCACTGGAATCGGTGTGGTACCGCCCGTATATTTTGTGTTGTGTACATTGATGATCATCGCCGGTTTTGCCTTCAAGCTTTCGTTGGTGCCCTTTCACTTGTGGACTCCGGATGTTTACGAGGGGGCTCCGTTACCCGCAACAACGTTTCTAGCGACAGTAGGTAAAATTGCAATGGCTGCTTTGCTCATGCGTTTCATGAGTGTGAGTGCTGTCCTAAGCAGTGACGCAGTTGTCTTTGTGCTGGGATTGATTGCGGCGGCATCGATACTGTTTGGCAATCTGCTAGCCCTATTGCAGAGCAATTTGAAACGTTTGCTTTCCTACTCATCAATCGCACACATGGGCTATTTAGTGATCGCCTTGATCTCGCTTAACAGTGGGGCTGGATCTTTGGGTGTCGAAGCGGTTAGTTTCTATTTGCTAGCGTATGTGATTATGTCTTTAGGGGCATTTGGCGTCATGATGGTGGTGTCCGATAGCGCCCAAGAGCGAGACCACATAGGCCATTATCAAGGGCTTTTTTGGCGTAATCCTTGGTTGGCCCTTGTAATGACCGCCATGCTCTTTTCTCTGGCAGGCATTCCGCTGACGATTGGTTTTATCGGGAAATTTTATATCTTCGCGGCAGGTGTGCAGGCTGGGCATTGGGGCTTGCTTATCGCAATGGTGATAGGCAGTGGCATTGGTCTTTTTTACTATTTGCGAATTGTGTACGGCATGTTGACGCCATTGAAAGAGCCACTAGATTTACCGGTGGCAGGACTAAAAGAGTTAGTGCCGCATTGCGTCTTATTGTTTTTACTATTGGCGTTGCTAGTGTTGGGAATAGTCCCCGGCGCATTAATGCAATGGTTAGAGTGGATGGCTAATACTCTCTAGAGAACGCCGTAATGCGAATACCTTCCTGTACAAAGCGTTGATGCAATTTCTTAGCAAACTGCAATGCTATAACTGAGTCCCCATGGACACATAGTGTATCGGCATTGATCGGGATTGTTTCCCCTGTAATAGTCTTAATCTCCCCTTTGCTTATTATGGCTAAAGATTGCGCTACAGCTACATCGACATCATGAATGAGTGCTTGTGAGTCGCTTCTGGGGACTAGTTCGCCGTTAGGCTGATAGCGGCGATCCGCAAAGGCTTCACTGTAAGTCTGTAGGCCTGCTTCTTTGGCCACTCTTAGAAACACCCCGCCAGCTAACCCCACCACAGGCAGTGCCGAATCAAACTCTTTCACAATGTCTGTAAAATTTTGCGCTAGGGCTTCGTCTATTGCGAGTTGGTTATATAAAGCGCCATGAGGTTTGATATGGGAAAGTTGGCCGTGTTGGGTGCCGACAAGCTCTCGTAATGACTCTAGCTGTGAGAGTACGTGTTGACGCAAACTCGAGAACGAGAGCTGCATTGGTAGGCGACCAAAGTTCACGCGATCGGGATAAGACGGATGAGCTCCGATACGGACATTGTGAGTGACAGCCAGACGAATCGCGTTATTGATTGTGTCGGTATCCCCTGCATGGGCACCGCAGCTAATGTTTGCGGAGCTCACTAATGCAAGAAGTTCGTGATCAAACGCGCCACCTTCGCCGAGGTCTGCATTAAGATCAATGTGCATGGGTCACTCCGATAATTTTAAAAAGCGAGGATAGGGTAAGTTTGCCCTCTAAGATAGGTGAATATAGGGCTTTTTTCACGAAAAACAATAAGATGGGGGCTAGCCATTGTCGGTTTTACAATGTCTAATAGCGCCAAATGAGCTTGCCCAAGCCACTATTGCAAGGAGTTAAATCAGTGAAGGTCCTATCAAGATTGCTATTGAGTGCCACTGCAAGCGTGTTGTGCATGATTACTCTACCGGCATTAGCGCAATCTCTCTCTGTGGTGAGTATTCCAGAGGCGTTACAAGGTTACTATACGCTAGACGTGACGGGCGCGACTCCTTCCTCTCCATTGCAAAATACCGACACACAGCTTGGTACCGACGACCTGCATTTTTATCTTAGTCCGATAGGCGAGATTTGCCTGAAGAATCCAAGTTCAGGCAATGTTGAAGTATTGTCCAGTCAACCAAAATTGCAGTATGGCTTGTTTAGCAAAGTGAGTTGGGATCTTGAAAGTCTCGCGATGCGTTTTACATTGGATATTGCACAATCAAGTTTTGCGGGCATAGACGTGGCATCGCTCAGCGGTACTGCCTATGGTCGATTAACGGGCACTCGACAAGGCGCTGATACGGGGACCTGTAAGTCATCTTCATTCGATAGTCGAAATGCATTGGTCGTGATCACCGGCGCCGAGAAAACGTCTCCGGCCAACTTTCCGCCCAGCGCCTTAAGTGTGAATCAGATAGGTGATGGGTTCGACCTCTACCGGTATTACCCTTCTACCAAAGTGTACCTCGCCGTTAAGGGCAATACTGTTTTAGCCCGTGGTGGAGATTTTGGTGTTGAATATGTGGTGGTGGGATATGTGGATGACTTGCTGAGTACGCCGAGCAATTTACGCGTTCCTTCTAGTGATAGTCGTTTGTCCTTCTTCGCGGGAACGTATTTGCTCGAGATGACAGAAGCTCTTGCTGTGTCGCCTATAGCCGACGGAACGGTGCTTAATTTGGTCGTTGGAGACGGTGGTTTACTATGTGTTGGTGAGAAAGTGTTGGCGTTTCCGTCGATTACTGGCGCCAATGCGACTTGGACAGATAAATACTCAAATATTCGCTACGTGCTAGACCTTAGTCGATCGTCAGACTCCGAGAATTTCGGCGTGGGTGAATTTTCTTTTCAGTCCAGTAGCGGTAATGCCTTTGGTTTGCTCGCCGGAGATCAAACCTCTTTGTCAAAAGAGTGTAGTGGGGCGCAAGGAACGGATTCAGAGTTAAGCACTAAGAATGCCTTCTTCTCCTTGATTGAGGCTGAATATCCAAGCGTATTTCCTAGTGGGCCGCAAACGTTTAATCAGACGCAAGACGGTTTCACTTACCGTTACTATTTTGACTCACAAGTATTTGTGGGGATTAAAGACAGCGTTGTGTACGTTAACGGTGGCGAATTTGGAAACAATACTAATCCTGTAGCGATGGGGTCTATCTCTGCGTTGACTGCACAGATCTCCAACGTGCCGACTAATCATAATATTCCTCGCTCTAAAGCGGGCACCTATTCAGTAGAGTTTTCTGGTACATCTGCTATTCGTGCATTCAGCGATGGGGATGCGGCTACCGTGGTGCTAGATGCGGCCGGAGCTATGTGTTTCGATGGGGTATCGCTTGGCTTGCCTACTACTTTGAAATCAAATCCAAACTCAACATTTTGGGGAAACGCAGATCTAGGGTTAAAGCTTACGATGGACACGAGCACAGTGCTTGCTGATGCTATTAGCTTAACGGTGTCGGCGTTCGCAGGAACAAGCATTGTTGCTAGCTTAGCGGGTGATCGAACTAGTTTTGAGACGGCGTGTGGCACTGACAGTCAGGTGATCAATATTGCTGAGTCACAAACGTTGTTTAATCTGGCAGAGCAATATTTTCCCCATTATTTCCCCAAGAATACGCTGTCGGTGGATATTGTGCAGGACAACACTTTGAGCCGGTTTTACCAAGCGACAGGCATGGGAATGAGAGTGTATGGGCAGGCTGTTTTTGTGCGTGGTGGCCCCTTTGGTACACCCTATGTTTATGTCGGGGATGTGGCAGCGCTCACTGCGCAAATCGTGGCGGACAATACACCTGTCGTGCCTACTCCAGTGGTGCCCATTTATGACCTGCGAGTCACTGGTCGTGGTGAAATTATTGTTAATGCGGAGACGATCATTCGCCCTTCTGTTGATATTAAAAAGTATGCTGTTAGCAAACCCGATAGCAGTGATAACAGTGCGTTGCAGGCTATAGTGAGCAGTAGTTTATCGGACATTTTGCCCATTATTGATTCAGTATCTGTGAGCGTTGTATCAGAAACAACGTCGACATTGGTGCTGTCGGCAACGGTGTCGCGCTCAAGCAGTCTGCCGGGTAGCAGTAAAGAAAGTGAGTACGAGGTGACCTTAACGTTTACGCAACGTTAGTGGGAGCGTCTGTCTTGTTGTAGTAAGTCAGCGAGGCGTTCAAAGTAGTGTGTTTGTCGGGCTTTAGCTTGTACTGCAATTGTGTGGCTGACGGGTTGGAAGTACACGGAAGTGTTGGGTGACAGGTGGGCGAGTTGCCATAAGTCAGCCTGAATAACACTCGCGATTCTAGGATAGCCACCGATTGTCTGCGCATCATTGGCTAACACAATAGGCAAGCCGTCCGCAGGCACTTGCACATCCCCTGGCAATACCCCTGCTGAAAGCAAGTTCGCGGCTTCGCGCAGTTGTAACTGCTTGCCTTTAAGGCGCATCCCCATTCGATTGCTTTGATGACTGATTCGCCAAGGTTGCATCCAAAACTGTGAATGTGATTCGGTACTAAATAAATCGTAGTCGGGGCCTGGTAGGGCTCTTAACACATGGCTTGGCGCAAGAGATCGTACGCTGGCATTTAGAGTGATATTTGAAAGTGCATTTTTGCTAATAGGAATGTAGTCACCGGTTTGTAACGCGCGGCCAAGTAATCCACCAAAGTGATTGTTGAGGTCGGTACTGCGCGATCCTAGAACAATAGGAACATCGATTCCTCCTGCAATGGCAAGATACGCTTTAGCTCCCGCACGGGCAGGGCGCAGGAGTGACAGTGTACTTCCCGCGGCGATATGAACGGGATAACCAGGGAGCACTTGTTGAAGGGTTTCTGCGTTTGAGTTTGACTCGGACCTGAGAGTTGCAGCAAAGTCCACGCCAGTGAGAACCGCATTGCAGGGGGCGTGAAAGAGTAAGTGAATTGGCCCGACTCCCACTTCTAGAACCGCATCGTTCTCGGCGTTGCCAAGGATGAGATTGCCTTGGCGCATAGCTACTGGGTCAAGTGCCCCAGATTGTCCGATACCTAAGTGTCGAAGACCAAAGCGTCCTAAGTCTTGCACAGAGTTCATAACCCCAGTACGTAATACTTCGATCATGATGCGCTCCCTATTGGAACAAAGCGCACGGTATCGCCTATTTGCAATAATGTGACTGGCGATTGTGAGGGGGTGAAAAGTGGCACTTCAGTGTGTCCAATTATATGCCACCCACCAGGGGATGCGCTGGGATAGATGGCCGTTTGGCTACCTGCTAAGGCGACGGAGCCTGCTGGAATGGCAAGGCGAGGTGTCTCTCTACGCGGGATGTACAAACGTTCGTCTAAGCCTCCCAAGTAAGCAAACCCTGGTTGAAACCCAAGGCAATACACCCGATAGGTGCCCTGACAGTGGCGCTCTATGACTTGGGCGGCACTCATTTCGCAGTGCTCGGCAACATGTTCAAGGTCTGGCCCGTCAGAGGCGCCATAATGGACTGGGATTTCAATGACTCGCCCATGGTCATCCTTGCCGTCCAATTGCGGCCAGCGCGTCAGGACAAGGTCCTGGAGCTTGTTAAGGAGTGTCTTGTGGGAAGTGCGCAGCAAGAGGTTGCCCATTCCAGGGACTATCTCTTGTAAATCTAGAGATTCACGTTGAGCGTCTAACCATGCGAAGAGCTGCCAAATGCGCTGTTGGGTTGCTAATGGGGCGAATAGGGAGGTAGCCGGGGTGAAGATGAATAGTATTGCGTCCTCACCAATATAAGAGACACGGACATCTTGTTGTAGATCGCTTTTTTCGATACTCATAGGGCTAATTTATAGCAGTTTCGTGTGTAATGGCAAAGGCTTAAAAAGGGCACCCCTGATGTGTTCAGCATTGGTTAATACAAACTATCCCTATAATAACGGTGTCTAACAGGTATACAGTCGAATTCGATGGATTCTTAAATTCCCCATTTTGAACTTTTAGGGCAAGGAGCAGTAAATGAAAACAATAGCGATGGCAATGGTGACGGGATGGTTGGGGTTAAGCGCCTTGAGCGTGAGCGCACAAGACATTCAACTATTGCCAGAGGGACAAACGCTGATAAGTTTGTCGGTCACTGAGAAAGTCAGTGTAGAGCAAGACACGTTGACGGCTGTCCTACGATTTGAGCGGGAGCATCGTGATGCACAAACCTTGCAGCGCGAGATCAATACGGCAATGACGCAAGCGTTAGCGCAAAGCGAGGGGATCGATTCGGTTGATGTGTCCACGGGGTACTACTCTGTGTATCAATACAATAATGCCCCGCAAGGTGGGCGAGTCGATAACTTTTGGCGAGGTGCTCAGTCAATTACTTTGGAAGGCACCGATGCGCAAAGCTTGTTGGAGTTAGCCGGAGAGATCCAGGAAATGGGTTTCGTCATGAATAATCTAAGTTACAGTCTTAGTACGCAGCGTGCCGATGAGGTTCGAGATAGTTTGATGGAAAGTGCTATTGCGCGGGCTCAAGCCAACGCTGAACGGGCAGGGAGAGCCATGGGCAAAACGAATGTTGATATCGCCACAATCTCTATTGATCAATCACTAGGGTATGCTCAGCCAATGATGATGGCGCGAGGAATGGCCTCAGACTCTGCCGCTGAGAAGGCGAGCCCAGTGGCCGAAGCGGGAGAGTCAGAAGTATCGCTTACTGTAAGTATTCAAGCGGTCGCCAAGTAAACTAGCGCTCGGCGTTCTTGTGTACGTTATTACCTATTACTTACAATCAGCTTTAGAAACCATTGGGAGTTTTAGAGGTTAAGTTGGATACGATCCATCTCCAATAGTTGATTGTAACTTGAAGTAATAATTCTATCCCCTGTCGATAAGCCATCGATGACTTCAATGAAGCGATTATTGCGTCGCCCAGTGCGTATACTGCGGCGACTTGCATACTCTCCATTATTATCTACCATAAATACCCAATTTCCCCCTGTGTCTTGAATATAGCTACCCAGTGGGATTAATAACGACTCTACAGCGCTGCCAAGGGTCAAATCTAACTGCAAAGCCTGCCCTCGACGAATGTTCTCAGGGGCTGCCCCGTCAAATACTAAGTCTATGGTGAAAGTGCCGTCCGTTATTTCGGGGTAAATCTTAATTACCCGCGCTTGAAACTGTTGCCCTCCCAGAGTGAAGGGGGCTGACTGCTCACTGTTCACACGAGTCACATAGTATTCGTCCACTTGCGCTACTATCTTGAACTGTTCGATCACATCGATTTGCCCTAGCCGCTGGCCTCGAATCTTGTTCTCGCCGACTTCAATCGGCAGAGATGTCAATTGTCCGGAGATAGGGGCGCGAACAAGTAAGTTTTCAAAGCTACTTTGCGAAAGCTCTAAGTTTTCTTCGAGCTTGTTAACTTGCAAGGCAATCTGCTGCATGCGGTCGTTTCGAATCCTATCCTCGAGGGTTTGACGGGCGCGGGTGTTGGCTCTTAGTTTGCTTTGATAGTTAAGTTCGTCAACGATCGATTCGTATTGCTCTTTAGACACAAGGCTGTCGGTGGCAAGTTGTTTGAGGCGTTGCTCTTGTCGCTCTAGAACAATTAAGCGATATTCGATCTCGATGAGTTGGCGGTCGGTGCTGAGTTTTGTGGTTTCTAATCCATTAGAAATATTAGAAAGATTGTTGAGTTGTTCTGTGATGGATGTGTCGTTGCGCGCAACATTAAGGCGTAGGTCAGTATTGCTCAACTGTATTAGCGGTTGTCCTGCTACTACGAAACTGCCTTCCTCTACCAAGACCTCTTCGACTACACCGCCATCAACAGCGTCAAGATAGACACTATTGAGAGGTTGAATGGTTCCGCGTATGGGGGTGATGTCTTCAAATGCTCCATAACTTACACTGGCGATTGTGGTTTGTTGCTGGGAGAGTCTCATTGTGCGTATTGATGCGTCACTCAACATGTTGTACAACCACGCAGCGCCGGACACTAGCACCATGAGTACCAATATCCATTGCCATAGGGGTCTGCGTTTTTTCTCAATTACTCGGTCCATGGTCATCCTGTTTTATTCATATCGTAATGCGAGGTTTGGACTAGCCTGAATTGTGCGTAGTGATTGAATCGTCATCGTTGTGAAGGCAACAACGACTGCGATCAATGCCGCAAGTCCGAAGACCAAAAGGTTGGGGCCAAGAATGTCGATGCGATAATAGAAGCCCTCAAGCCATTTGTTTATGACCCAAAATGACAACACTGAGGCTAATAATGAAGCGATCAATAGAAGCGAAAGTATGTTTTGAAACAATAAAGTAATGATGCTTATTGTCGAAGCCCCCAGCACTTTGCGAATACCAATCTCCTTCGTCCTTTGTGCGGTGTTAAACGCAGATAAACCAAACAAGCCCAAGCAGGAAATAAAGATACAGAGCGCTGCGAAACTTCCGACCAGTCCCATTAACCGCTTTTCAGAGCCATAGAGTGCTTGTAGATCTTCCTCTAGAAAAGTGAAAGAGAGCGGGTGCCTAGGGTCAAACTGCGACCATTGATCCTGCAAAGTGTTAAGCACTTGATCGGTATTGTTAGGATCAATGTTAACAATCAACTGTTCCCAATAGGATTGGCGTTGTGCCTCGGTATCGTCTGTGAAATCAGCCGGTCCATAAAAGATAATCAATGGTGCTATAGCTTGCTGGAGTCCAAGCATATGGAAGTCTTGAACAACACCAATGACCTCTATTCTCGGCACCTCATTTTCTGGATCAAACTGCTCTATATGTTTTCCTAGCGGACTCGTCCACCCCATTAAACGCACTAAGGTTTCATTGACGATGGCGGTTCTTCGTGCGTCGTTGCTGCGATCTGCATCGAAGTCTCTGCCGCTGAGCAGCTGCATACCCAATGTGTTGATGACGTCCGGACCTAAGTCCATTGTATTGACGCTCATTTGCTCAAACGCTCCATCGTTATTCTCGACTTTTAGGGCGTTAATGCTTGGTTGTTCACCTGGCAAGTCCTCGGTTACTGCGGCTGAAATGACGCCGGGGACGTTCCTAAGTTCATTTAGGAATGCGGGCAAGCGCTCAACTTGATCTGCGCCTGAGATGCGCAGTATTAATCTGTTCTCTGGTTGGTAGCCCAAAGGTTTGCTTTGTACAAATTGCATCTGAGTGAGCATTAACAAAGTGCTCGCGATGACAGCGATAGAGATTACAAACTGCATAAGGACTAGCGCTTGGCGAGTGTTGGCTCCCTGCCGGCCATTGCCTTGCGCACCTCGAAATGCCGCAATGGGGGGAATCGCAGATAGATACATGGCGGGGTATAAACCCGAAACAATGCCAAGAAACACGGAGCAGAGGGCAAGCATTAGCAATACGCTGGGAGAAAATAGAAGGCTTAGGGGTAAAGGGGAGTCTAGTAGTGCCGTTATGGGAGTGAAACTAATGGCCGCCCATGCCAGCACTAAGGCAATGAGTAACGCCACGATCACATAGATAAGCGATTCGCCAATGAACTGTGCGAGAAGCTGTGCACGCGTTGCGCCAAGCACTTTTCGCATTCCGACCTCTTTTGCTCTACCAATCGAGCGAGCTGTGGCCAAATTGATGTAGTTGATGCAGGCCACTATGAGCACGAATAACGCAATGGCTGAGAAGGCATAAATGTAAAATATATTGCCGCGCGGCAGATCGAAGTTTGTCGTTGAATCTAAATGGATTTGCGTGAGAGGTTCCAAGAAAAACAAAGCGCTGGCATTGATGTTGAGTTGCTGGGCAATTGGCAGCATATTTCTTTCGTAGAAATCTGTTGAGAGGGTTTTGAAGTTTTCAACGGGGTAATCCTCTGGTAGTAAAATATACGTGTAGGCGTTAATGCTCCACAGTTCACCGCGACGCTCTGCCGAACCGAGGGCGGGAACTTGATTGTAAGAGATTAAGACATCGTATTTCAGATGCGAGTTATCCGGCAGGTCGGCAAATACAAGATCGATGCGATAGGTGTAAGCATCGGTCGATATAGTCTCGCCAATGGGATTACTCTCGCCAAAATAGCGCTTCGCAAATGTGTCACTCACGGCAATACTATTGGGGTCTAGCAATGCTGTGTCGGGATTCCCGTATAACACGTCATGGGTAAAAATATTGAAAGTGGCGTTATCAGTGAGGTAGACGTCTTGCCAGTAAAACGCTTGATTATCGCTCGCGCGCATTAATGCTTGCGCGTCGGGAACACTGCGAAATCGAGTGGCTTGTTCGATCTCTGGGTATTGCTCCGCTAGCATCGGTGCAAGTTGTGTAGATGTCACGGCGGCGTAAATTGTATCGCCGTTAATTGAGAACTCGTTGATGACGCGATGGACACGATCTTTTTGGGTGTGGTGTTGGTCGTAGTTCAGTTCGTTGTAAAGATACAATCCAAGAACGAGACAGCAAGCGATTCCTATTGAGAGCCCAGCAATATTTATGGCGCTGTAACTACGTTCTTTAATGAGTTTGCGCAAAGCAATACGAATGTAGCTGCCAACGAGAAGATGTGCAGACATGGAAAAACCTCTTAGGCGTGAGCGGTGGTGACGACTTGTCCATCGAGCATGCGAATAGTCCGGGTGCCAAACTCCGCGTGTTCGGGCGAATGTGTCACCATCACGATCGTCGTGCCCTCGTGGTTTAACTGTTGTAATAGCTTCATGACTTCAATGCCATGCTCGCTGTCCAAGTTCCCTGTGGGCTCATCCGCTAGAATGAGTTTGGGTTCGTTGACCAGTGCACGCGCCACTGCGACCCTTTGTTGTTGTCCTCCAGAAAGTTGTTGAGGGAAATGACGCATGCGGTGGCTCATATTCATTTTTTCGATGACGGCCTCTACACGTTGCTTGCGCTCCTGAGCAGGAACCTTAGTGTAAATCAGGGGGAGTTCGACGTTCTCGAAAACACTGAGCTCATCAATCAAGTTGAAGCTTTGGAAAATAAATCCGAGATTTTCTTTGCGCAGAATGGCGCGCTCGCGCTCGCTTACGCGGGAAATGTTTTCGTCTAAAAAATAGAACTGTCCACCATCTGGATTATCTATCAGGCCTATGATGTTCAGAAGTGTGGATTTGCCGCAGCCTGAAGGTCCCATAATGGAGACGAACTCTTTTTCTGCGATTTCAATACTGACCCCGCCTAATGCTGTGGTTTCCACTTCGTCTGTACGAAAGAGTTTGGTGAGGTGTTCTGTTTTTATAATCATTATTTTTGCTCCAAGGGGGCGCGTGACACTTTTAGCTAGAGCCGCATGTGATGGCTCGGTCTTAGTCGTAGCGTTACCGTTTAGATAATATTTCGGTTAACCGTTACTCAGGACTAGCAATCGTTGTGCCAATGGTGAATATTCAACAAAAACAGTTGGTTATGGTATTTTTGGTCGGGCGCTGTGGATAGGCGCGCCAGTGTTTAGCGAAAATGACAATTGTTGGGGGATTTCGCTAAATTTACGTGGGGGTTCCTTGCGCGCCAGTCTCGTCCTGTTTATCCTCGACTCTTAATCGAAAAGGGGTTGGGAATATGATTAGTAAACGTGGCGCATTTCATCTATTGGCTTTGGCGTTGTTGGCCTCGTGTAGTGGTGAGCAGACCAGTTCGACTTCAAACGTTATGCAGGAAGAGCAAGCCGCGCCCGCTGTGGTCTCAGACGAGATGATTGCGGCGCCAGACTTGCTCAATGCCGCTAACAATAATTCAGAATGGTTGACGTACGGGCGAACTTACTCTGAAGAGCGCTTTAGTCCCTTGACGCAAATTAATAGAGAATCCGTCGATCAGCTTGGTGTGGCGTGGTCGTTTGAGCTCGATACCAACCGAGGCCAAGAGGCGACGCCCCTGGTCATCGATGGGACAATCTACTTTACGTCTGCATGGAGCAAAGCGTTTGCTCTAGATGCGCGTACTGGTGAAGAGAAATGGCGATACGACCCACGCGTCCCTGGTCGTTACGGAGTGAATGCATGTTGTGACGTCGTCAATCGCGGTATGGCCGCCTGGGGCGATAAGGTGTATTTGGGCACTATCGATGGCCGTTTGATCGCATTGGATCGAGAGTCTGGCTCTGTAGCTTGGACGGCGGAAACGGCAGATCCTGAACTGCGTTACACCATTACCGGAGCTCCACGGGTTATCGATGGTCGAGTCATTATAGGCAATGGCGGCGCCGAACTCGGTGTTCGTGGGTATATCTCTGCTTATGATGCTGAGACTGGCGAGATGTTATGGCGCTTTTATACTGTGCCTGGCAACCCAGCAGACGGCTTTGAAAGCGACACCATGGAAATGGCTGCCGAAACTTGGGCCGGTGAGTGGTGGACATTAGGGGGCGGTGGAACGGTATGGGATTCCATGGCCTATGATCCAGAGTTGGATCTACTTTATATCGGAGTAGGTAACGGCAGTCCGTGGAATCATGAGATTCGCTCCAATGGAGAGGGGGACAACTTGTTCCTCTCCTCAATCGTTGCGCTTCGTCCGGCCACTGGAGAGTATGTCTGGCATTTCCAGACTACCCCTGCGGAATCTTGGGACTATACGGCGACACAGCACATCATGCTGGCAGATATAGACATCGACGGGCAGGAACGTAAGGTGCTTATGCAGGCGCCTAAAAATGGTTTTTTCTACGTGATCGATCGCACTAACGGTGAGTTCATTTCGGGGGAGAACTATGTTGAGATTAATTGGGCGAGTGGTTTAGACCCAGTGTCTGGCCGTCCTATCGAGGCTGAAGGTATTCGTTACAAAGATCAGCCAGTGGTAATGATGCCTGGCCCACTTGGGGGGCATAACTGGTATCCAATGTCTCGCGACCCCGCAACGGGATATGTATTCTTGCCGACACAGAATACTTCCTATCAATATGCCAACCCTGGAGAGATGGAAAAACAAGAGGCTGGTTGGAATCTTGGTTTAGACCCAATTCCAAGTGAACCGAGAAACCCTCAAGACGCGGCACGTTCTGCAGCATTGACGCCTTCCAGTTTGATTGCTTGGAACCCAAGCACGCAAAGCCCTGCATGGCGAGTCGATTATCCGGTCTATGGCAATAGCGGCACCTTAGCCACTGCCGGCGGCTTGGTGTTTCAAGGTTCTGCTGACGGTGTCTTCCATGCCTACGGCACTAATGATGGCACGGAGTATTGGTCACAAGAAGTAGGGGATGCCATCTTGGGCGGTCCAGTGACTTATGAGCTCGATGGTGAGCAGTATGTCTTGGCCTTAGCAGGTCAAGGTGGCGCGATTCCATTAACCATGGGCCTGTTGTCGGGAAATGGGCCACGTTATATGAATGGCCGGTTGATGGCGTTTAAATTAGGCGCCGATGCTGAGTTGAGTATGGCTGTTCCTAATCCTTTGCCTCCTCTGGATACGAGCGTGACGGCAACCCGTGGTAATACCTTAGAGGGTGCGCTGGCCTACGGAAGTTTCTGTTCTGTGTGCCATGGACCTGTGGCGCTCAGTGCGGGATCAATCCCGGACTTAAGATTCTCATCGAGTATTCTTAACCAAGATGCATTCATGAGCATCGTCTTGGATGGCTTGTTTGAGTCTCGTGGTATGGCAAGTTTTGCCGAAGACCTTGGGGCGACGGAAGTAGAAAATATTCGTGCCTATCTACTGCAAAGAGCCGAGGCTGTGCCACGCTAAGCACATAAGACCTGCAGCCGATCTATGGCTGCAGGTCTACTGCTAAACATTTTTTAGTTCCCTCGTAGTACCGCCTCAATCCAATGATAAATTAGGTATTCACATGGCGAATTTCGCAATTGTTTGTGAGGTTTTCGCCTGTCTCGATCATTGCGTTTCATCTAACTAATTGAAAAACAAACATATAAAACTTGGCCCACGCTTTGCAAAACCTCACTTGGTTAGCGAAACTTTGCAGCGGCCCTGCCTTATAGCGTAAAGCAATATACGGTAGGGTCGCTTTTTTTGCTTGCTTGTCCTTGCGTCATGAATAGGCCATCATCCGCGCTCAATATCCGTGAACTTTGGCGTTGACGGAGAAAGCTTAAGAGGCGCTAAAAATGAGAAAAACACTGTCCTGTTATGCATTGACGATAAGTGCTTCTGCGTTCGCGCTTAGTACAGCGCATGCTCAATCCCCTTCCGACATAGAGGCCTGTGCGGCGTTAACGCAAATCCCCTCTCTAACGATACTTTCTGCGGCTATAAAACCGGCACAAGATAATATTCCTAGCTACTGTTACGTGCGTGGACTCATCGCGCCAGCCACTCACTATCATGTGCAACTGCCTTTGCCGAGTAATTGGAATGCACGATTTTTGCAATGGGGTGACGGCGGCAAAGACGGTGATCTGGATTTTGCTGATCAACGGCTTGCACAAGGGTATGCGGTGGCCAATAGCAACACGGGCCACGATAATGCTGTCGAGCCTGGCTCACAGTTCGGATTCAATAACCGACAGGCAGAAATCGATTTCGGTTATCGCTCTGTGCACTTAACAGTGATGGCCGGAAAAGCATTGGCGCAACAGTATTATCGTATAGCGCCAAGTTACTCTTATTTTGAAGGGTGCTCGACAGGCGGGCGACAAGGGTTGATGGAGGCGCAGCGTTTCCCCAATGATTTTGATGGCATAGTGGCGGGCGCGCCAGTGAACTATTATCAAGCCATGAACGCCGCCGGTGTCTGGTGGTTGCAGCGTCTCTTTAAAGATAATTTTGCAGGTAATATTGCCGTGGATACCGACGGTGATGGCAGTTTTGATAGTTTGGAGTTGCTGTCGACCCTTCATTCGCGAGTCCTTTCAAAGTGTGATGCGATAGACGGGATTACCGATGGCGTATTGAGAAACCCTTTACAGTGCGAATTTGAGCCAGAGCGTGACCTTGCCGACTTAATGTGTGGCGCCGGCCCAGCAACCGATCAGTGTTTTACCTCTGCACAACTGCAAACTATTCAAGATCTCTATAGTGGTCCCAGTGACAGTGCTGGCAATATTCTGTATCCAGGTAAGGTGCTAGGGTCTGAGCTGGATTGGCGTAACTTATATATTCCTCATGCAGGTAATGCTAATGGTCCTGGCATGTTATTAGGCCCAGCAGGGGATCATGTGAACTACCTGTTTTATGAGAATGATCCTGGTGTTGTGATACCGGATATGAGGCGACCACTGCATGTGCCTGGCCGCAATGCCGCATTGCCAGAATTCTCGTGGATGGAGTTTGATATCAACGATTTAAGCGCTGGAAAAGCAAGCTTAATGCAGAGCATCATGGATGCTACAGATACAGACTTAAGCCGATTCTTGAAGGACAATAATGGCAAGCTACTGCTTTACCATGGTTGGAACGACGCCTTGTCATCACCCGGTGCAACCTTGGGGTATTTTGACGACATGTTGGAGACAACTTTCTCTAATGACCTAGAGACGGCAATGGCAAGCACGCGTTTATTTTTCGCTCCAGGAATGGGGCATTGTGGTGGGAGCGTGGGACCCAATAGTTGGGATAAACTACCCGCCTTAGTAGACTGGGTAGAGAACGCAAAAGCGCCAGATAGCATTACTGCAACCCACAGTACAAACGGGGTCGTGGATAATGAGCGGCTTTTGTGCCCGCACCCTCAGGAGCCGATTTATACAGGCCCCCTAGGTGGCGAAAATAACCCTGATAACTGGTTGGCCGCCAATTTTTCTTGTCGCGAGTAATGACTAGCGGGCGAGCAATTGGCCTAAGTATTTCCCCGTATAGGAGGCAGGGTTTTTTGACACCTCCTCCGGGGTTCCTTCGGCAATGATGCGTCCACCGCCATCACCGCCCTCGGGGCCAAGATCGACTATCCAGTCAGCGGTCTTAATGACATCTAGGTTGTGCTCGATGACCACGATCGTGTTGCCTTGGTCGCGCAGTCGGTGCAACACCGCAAGCAATTGTTTGATGTCTTCAAAGTGCAAGCCTGTGGTAGGTTCATCCAAGATATAAAGTGTTTGACCAGTATCACGCTTGGACAATTCGCGGGCCAATTTGACACGTTGTGCCTCACCACCAGATAACGTGGTCGCCGCTTGTCCGAGACAAAGATAGGATAAGCCCACCTCTACCAATGTTTGTAACTTACGTGCAATGGCAGGCACGGCGTCGAAGAATACTCGCGCATCTTCTATGGTCATATCTAACACTTCACTTATGTTCTTGCCCTTGTATTTTACTTCTAGAGTTTCTCGGTTATAGCGTTTCCCATGACACACTTCGCAAGACACATAGACGTCGGGTAGGAAATGCATTTCAACTTTTACCATGCCGTCACCTTGGCAGGCTTCACAGCGTCCGCCTTTGACGTTAAAGCTGAAGCGGCCCGTTTTATACCCGCGAGCTCGAGCTTCCTGCGTACCGGCAAACAAGTCCCGCACAGGTGTGAAGATACCTGTATAAGTGGCAGGGTTAGATCGCGGTGTGCGTCCGATAGGGCTTTGGTCGATGTCGACCACTTTGTCGAGCTTGTCTAGGCCTATGATTTCTTTGTGGCTCGCAGCGTGAAGTGTTGTCGCACCGTTAAGCTGCGTCGCGGCGAGTGGGTAAAGCGTGCCGTTGATCAGAGTGGATTTGCCAGAGCCGGAGACGCCAGTGATGCACGTGAACAAGCCAAGAGGAATATTCAGGCTGACATCTTGGAGATTGTTGCCCGTGGCACCATTGAGCTGCAGCGTTTTCTCTGGGTCTGCTTTAATACGCTCTTGCGGGATTTCAATGCGTAGTCTTCCTGAAAGATATTTGCCTGTAAGGGAGTCTTCAGAATCAAGAATATCTTGCAAGGTTCCTTGGGCGACAATCTCGCCTCCATGGACTCCAGCACGCGGGCCAATGTCAATAATATGATCGGCATGACGAATTGCGTCTTCGTCGTGTTCAACCACTATGACGGTGTTGCCGATGTCGCGCAGATGGAAGAGTGTGGCTAGAAGCCGGTCATTGTCTCGTTGGTGAAGGCCAATCGACGGCTCATCGAGAATATACATCACGCCAACGAGGCCTGCACCGATCTGACTCGCCAGTCGAATCCGCTGAGCTTCACCACCAGACAAGGTATCGGCACTGCGATTGAGAGTCAGGTAGTTGAGCCCCACATCGACTAAGAAGCGCAGGCGGTCCTGCAGTTCCTTCAATATCTTCTCGGCGATTTCTGCGCGATTGCCTTCCAATGCCAGGGTGTTGAAATATTGTGCGGCATTGGTAATTGTCATGGCGGAAACAGTTGGCAGATTTGTCCCTTCGATAAACACATTGCGGGACTCAGGTTTCAGGCGTGTGCCGTCGCAATCTGGACATGACTGGGAGCTTAAAAAGCGGGAGAGGTCCTCACGTACGGTGCTAGATTCAGTTTCTCGATAACGTCGTTCCATATTAGGCAAAATGCCTTCAAAGGTATGGCTTCTGGTGACTGTGTCGCCACGATCATTGAGGAAGTGAAAGTCGATTACTTCATCGCCACTGCCGCGCAAAACGGCTTGACGATGCTTAGGGTCAAGGTCGCAAAGAGGAGTCTCAACTTCAAACTGATAGTGCTTCGCTAGCGAACTTAGCATTTGGAAGTAATAGAAATTACGCCTATCCCAGCCACGGATCGCCCCTTCGGCTAGGCTGAGGGACTGATCTGTGATGACCCGAGTCTCATCGAAAAATTGTTTTACCCCTAAACCATCACAGCCAGAGCACGCGCCGGCCGGGTTGTTGAATGAAAACAAACGGGGTTCGAGTTCGCTAATGCTATGTCCACAAGTTGGGCAGGCGAAGAGCGAGGAGAACAGCAGGTCCGCATTTTCTGATTGCTTGCCGTCGTCTTCCATAAAGGCGACTTTCGCGAGCCCATCGGTCAGCTGTAAGGCCGCTTCGAAGCTCTCGGCGAGTCTTTGCTGCATGTCAGGGCGAACTTTTAATCGGTCAACAACGACATCGATGCTGTGCTTTTTGTTCTTCTCCAGTTCGGGAGGATAGTCAATCTCCGTCACGATGCCGTTAACTCGAGCTCGGATATAGCCGCTAGTCTTGAGTTCGTTGAATACGTGGAGGTGCTCGCCCTTGCGATCGCGTATCAAGGGGGCTAAGACCATCACTCGTGTCCCTTCCGGCAAGGAGAGGACTTGGTCGACCATTTGGCTCACGGTTTGCGCTTGCAGCTTCTGATGGTGTGTCGGGCAGAAGGGGTCGCCTACGCGGGCGAACAAGAGGCGCAAGTAATCGTAGATCTCGGTAATAGTCCCCACTGTAGAGCGGGGGTTATGCGATGTGGATTTTTGTTCGATCGAGATCGCAGGAGACAAACCTTCGATATGGTCGATATCGGGTTTGTCCATCATCGACAAAAATTGTCGTGCATAGGTTGATAAGGACTCAACGTAGCGTCGTTGTCCCTCTGCATAAAGCGTGTCGAATGCGAGAGATGACTTCCCCGAACCCGATAGACCAGTAATTACTACGAGTTTGTCACGGGGAATGCTGACATTGATATTTTTCAGATTGTGGGTACGTGCCCCTCTGACGATGATCTTGTCCATTGACTGCTCGCTCTTTGTTGCGTCGTGCGAATTAAGCAGAGCATTATCGTCAATCCGAGTGATAAGAGCAAAGCCTGACAAGTCATTCTGTTAATTACTGCTATCCTTGCGGTAGACTAGCCTGCTTATGGAACCTGGCTGGAACATACAGCGCAAAATAGTGAATACCTGGAGGATAATGTGGCGAGTAGAGGCGTAAACAAGGTGATATTGGTAGGTAATTGCGGGGGAGACCCTGAAACTAGATACCTTCCTAGTGGCGGTGCCGTGAGCAATGTCACACTCGCGACTAGTGAAACTTGGAAGGATAAGAACACTGGCCAACCACAAGAGAAGACAGAATGGCATCGCGTGGTGTTTTTTAACCGTCTAGCGGAAATCGTCAATGAGTATGTCAAAAAGGGCTCAAAGCTCTATATTGAAGGAAGTTTACGTACACGCTCTTGGGAACAAGACGGCGTAAAACGCTATGCGACTGAGATTGTGGCCAATGAAATGCAAATGCTTGATTCTCGCGGTCAAGGTGGCGGCGGTGGTCAACAGGACAATCAGTACGGTCAGGATTCTGCCCCCTCACAGTATGGCAATCGCCCGCGTGAAGCGGCTGCACAGCCAAAGCCTACTGCTCCAGCTCCGGCACCTTCTAACTTCGATAACTTTGATGACGACATCCCGTTCTGATCAGCAGAACTATTGATGTAGGGTAAACCGGCAAAGTGAAGCTACTCATTGTTGGCGCCGACAGTGCGATCGGCGTGGAATTTATAAAACTACTGCAACCGCGTGGTGTAGAGTTCGTTACGCCTAAATCTAGCGAACTCGATCCAAGCGATTCACTGAAAGTTGCGCGGGTGTTGACGAAGTGTGCGCCAGATCAAGTAGTGAACTTGGCTTCATTTCAGGCGGGGAGTCAGCTGGCGATTCATGCCGCGGAGCTCGACCCTGAAGGCTGTGAGCTGATTAATCATGAGCAGCCTTTTGTATTGGCCCAAGCCTGCGATCATTTAAATATCCCCTTACTGCATCTTTCTTCAGCCTATGTGTTCAGTGGTGACAAAAAGCTCGGATATAACGAGTTAGATGTCGTTAAGCCTACTGGTGTGTACGGTGCCAGCAGCCAGCGTGGCGAAGAAGCCATTGTCGCTGGCCTAGAGAAGCACATTATCTTGCGCACAGGCTGGGTCTTTGGAGAGGGGCAGGATGAAAGCATTCGGCGCTGGATCCAAGAGGCTAAAGAGGCCGAAGGGGCAGTGACAGTCTTGCGTCGCAAGTTTAGTCCCACACCGGTGGAAGATGTGGCGCGAGTATTGTTGGCGATGGCGTTGCAGGTCAACTGTGATGCTGAAGTCTGGGGTACTTATCATTATTGTGGGCTAGAAACGAAGCGTGAAAGCGAGTTTGTACAACACGTGCTAAAACTGGCCGCACAGCATGATGAGAATGTGTATAAGCTTCTTGACCACCTTAGTTTGAATCTCTTGCGAACTGAAAAGCCCGAGATTACTAACACCACTTTGGCGACCAAAAAAATCTTCGATACTTTCGGGATCAAGCAACGCTCATGGCACGGTAGCTTACAGACCTTGATCAAAGGCATTCTCAAAGCGCCTTCCACTGAATCCACTGAGCAAGCCTAAGCGCTGAACGGGAGCATTATGGCGACATCGCCCAATGGAACTCTCACCCCTATTGATGAGGCGCTAGTGTTCCTCAAAAACCGCATGCAAACCGTGACGGCTAGTGAGGCAGTTCCTCTACTTTCCGCGCTAAATCGCGTGCTCTGTCAAAGTGTCACGGCCCCTCTTGCAGTGCCTGGTTATGACAATAGCGCGATGGACGGTTATGCCGTCGATAGTCGTGATCTTGCGGCAGGGCAATTCGAGTTTCCTGTATCTCAACGAATCCCAGCCGGCAGTGTTGGGCAGTCTCTAATATCTGGAACAATGGCAAGAATATTCACTGGTGCGCCAATGCCACCAGGGGCCGATGCCGTAATCATGCAGGAGAACTGCCGTCGAGAGGGTGATCGAGTCTTTGTAGAGGTCGGAGTGCAAGCCGGCGAGAACGTACGTAAAGCGGGTGCCGATGTGCAAGAAGGGGCGTTATTGTTCGCCGCTGGCCATCGTCTGCGTGGACCGGATATTGGCATGCTTGCCAGTGTCGGGATCGCACAAATCCAAGTGCGCAGACCATTGCGAGTCGCGCTGCTCACAACGGGCAATGAACTGGTTCGGCCAGGGCAAGCATTGCAAGCCGGTCAGATTTATAACTCCAATTTCTACACGGTTAGCGCACTGTTGCAGAGCCTCGGGCACGAGGTGATCGACTGCGGGATAGTAGAGGACACCTTGTCGGCTACAGAGGAGGCGTTGCATAAAGCTTCTGTTAACGCGGATTGTATTATCAGCAGCGGCGGCGTCTCGGTGGGTGAAGAGGATCATGTTCGTAATGCGCTAGAGCGATCGGGTGAGCTAAGTTTCTGGAAGTTAGCGATTAAACCGGGAAAGCCCTTCGCATTTGGGCAAGTAGATGGAACGCCGTTTTTTGGACTCCCGGGCAATCCGGTGTCGGCATTCGTCAATTTTGTGCTTATTGTCCGACCCTGTTTGGAGCGTTTGATGGGGGTCACAGAGACTCTGCAAGTCCCGTGGAAGTTAGCGGCCGACTTCGCGCTTAAAGAGTCAGGAATACGACAAGAATATTTACGGGTTCGCTGTGTATTGCACGAACACAAAGGCCTTGTTTTGCAATTGGCAGGTAATCAAAGCTCCGGGGTTTTGTCCTCAGTCAGTGCTAGCGATGGATTGGCCATCATTCCACCAAAGACTGTCGTTCAAACGGGTGATCTGTTGAGGTTTCTGCCATTAAGTGAGATAGTCGGACAGGTTTAGTGCCCTTTAAATATAGGCCTTTATGGCCAATGTGAGACAGAGTTGTGAACAGTTTTGGAAAGGCTTCCTACTTACAAAAATCCAAACCCCTTGTGTATGTTCTTTTATGCATCTTAAGTGCCTGCCAACCGACTCAAAATACGCGAGTGGTTGTCGTGCCAGAGCCGATGCTTACAGAGGAAGTGAACACGACGTTTGATGAAGCAGCCGTTATCGAACAGTTTGAGACGGATCTGCGCTACCAACGCATTATTGCCGATTTATTATATGAGGGGATGAAAGCGTTAACAGCCAACCGGCTTCTTACTCCCCCTGATATTAGTGCCCATTCCTATTTTAGTCGTGTCCTATCGATTGAGCCGAATAACAGCGTGGCCCTTAATGGCATCCAAGAGATTGTAAGTCAGTATTTACAATTGGCCGAGCAAGCGGGAAGGCAAGGGCAGTTCGACAATGCTCAGCAATACTTAAGGCGTGCAGAGCAAGTCGATCGCTCACATGCTGGAATCGCTGCAGCCTGGGTGAAACTAGAGGCAGAGATGGACTCGTCGGATGTCGTGCATTCGATAAGTGCCAGTGCATTAGCAAATCGTACCGCGGAGCTCATCGAAGAGTTAGCTAATATTGGCGTGCAAGCGCGAGACTCAGGTGCGTTTTTTCTCATTACGGCTCCCAATGACACCTTAGCGCGGTGGATATACACACAAATGCAAGCAGGAGTAGTGGGGCATCGATTGCGCGGAAATATTGAGCTAGGCGATAGCCCGACCGTTCGACTAATTCTACCGAATGATAATGACGCTTAAAGGCGACATGAGGTTATAGATGAGTGGCAGCCGTTTTGCAGGGTTATTTCCGCAAGCTATCAAATGGCATTCTATGGGGCTAGTAGGCAAGACTGCTGCAGCCTTAATTCTTGTATATTTTATTGTTGTGATTGCGCTTGGTTTTTATTGGACGGCTGAACCCGACTCGTTTGACGTCACTCTAAATGCACAAGAGAAACTGCCTAACTCGGAGCAAGTGGTGGGCTCGACTACGGCCGCCGCCTTGATGCGAGTGGCGGAAACGATGCTGGATAAACCCGGTGGTTTTCTTAGTAATGACATCGCCCCGCCAGGGCTTTACCTGGATAATATTCCCAGCTGGGAATACGGCGTGCTTATTCAAGTGCGCGATCTTGCACTAGCGTTTAGGCAAAACTTCAGTCGCTCGCAATCTCAATCTACGGAAGACCCAGACCTCCTTATTGTAGAGCCTAGATTCAGTTTCCCCAACGATAGTTGGATTTTTCCGGCCTCAGAAACCGAATACCGCAGAGCGATTAACTCAATGTCCTCTTACTTGAGTCGTATTGCGGATCCTCTAAATCAGGACGCGCAGTTCTATGCCCGTGCCGATAATCTTTCTCGGTGGTTAGCCAATGTCGAGTCGCGTTTAGGGAGTCTATCTCAGCGGTTAAGCGCGAGTATCGGCCAGACTCAAGTGAATGTTGATACCGCTGCTCAGCAGTCGACCACGGCTGATAATCAAAGGTTAGTGAAGACTCCCTATGCTGAGATTGATGACGTGTTCTATGAGGCGCGCGGTGCCACATGGGCATTGATGCATTTCCTGCGCGCGATAGAGGTCGATTTCGAAGCCGTGCTGCGCGATAAAAATGCTCTAGTCAGTGTTCGGCAGATTATTCGTGAGCTAGAAGCGAGCCAAAGAACTGTGCTTAGCCCAATCATTCTTAATGGTAGGGGATTTGGTTTTTTTGCAAATCACTCTTTGGTGATGGCTAACTACGTCTCCCGCGCTAATGCCGCAATCATTGACTTGCGTGAACTGCTCAACCAAGGGTAAATATTAAGCAATGTGAATTACTTAGGTGTTTGTAACGGTTTGTGTTAAAGTGCCGCCCGAGCTTTGGTCAAAGGATCAAAGGCGTCATCGTTAATTGTCTGGTCCCTGTGACTTCGCGTCGCACCACCCCCTCTAAGAGTGCCAATTACTGCATGCCGCACTGTGTGTATCGCACAAATAATGGCAACGCTGTATTGCGGTAATCCCCCGTATATTTTGGAAACGAGGCTACAACTGTAGGCTCCGCTCCCGCTGTCCCAATTAACTGCCAAGTTTTCAATATTCCCTTTTTCAATGGGAATGATTGATATGGCTAAGGTGCCATAAGGCATTTTCAGGAAATTTTATGAATTTTTCAGACCTTGGGCTTTCAGAAGCCCTTCTAAAAGCGCTCGACGAGCAAAATTACTCGACGCCTACGCCAATTCAGGCGCAAGCGATACCGGCGATATTGCTGGGTCACGACATCATGGCGTCTGCTCAAACAGGCACGGGGAAAACAGCTGGTTTTACGCTTCCCTTATTACAAAAGCTCGCGCTTCTACCCCGCGCTAAAGGCAACCACACACGCGCACTTGTGTTGACTCCAACGCGCGAATTGGCTGCCCAAGTTCATGCAAGCATCGAAACCTATGGTCGCCATCTTTCATTGCGGTCAACGGTTGTTTTTGGCGGCGTTAAAATTAATCCGCAAATGCAAAAATTGCGAGGCGGCGTTGAAATACTTGTAGCGACGCCTGGGCGTCTTCTTGATTTGTTTCAACAAAACGCCATCAAATTTGATGAGATCAATACCCTCATCTTAGATGAAGCCGATCGAATGTTAGATATGGGCTTTATCAATGATATTAAGAAAATTTTGTCGCGCCTGCCTAAAGAGCGTCAGAACTTAATGTTCTCGGCGACGTTCTCCCCTGAGATTCAAAAGCTCGCAAAAAGTTTATTGAACAACCCTGTGGAAGTGAGTGTCACGCCGCTTAATACGGCGACAGAACTAGTAGAGCAGCAGCTCTATATTGTCGACAAGACAAGAAAAACTGAATTGTTAAAAGCATTGATCCTCAAAGAAAACTGGTATCAAGCCCTAGTGTTTAGTCGTACTAAGCATGGTGCGAACAAAATTGTGAAGCAGTTAGAGGATGCGGGAATTCATGCGGCGGCGATTCATGGCAACAAGAGTCAGGCGCACCGCACGAAAGTCCTTGAGCGTTTTAAAGATGGAAAACTGCAGATTCTAGTGGCTACTGATATTGCGGCACGTGGTATCGACATTGATCTCCTGCCCCAAGTTGTTAACTATGACTTGCCGCAAGTCCCTGAGGATTACGTCCATAGAATCGGCCGTACTGGTCGTGCCGGCTCTACCGGAAAAGCCATTTCATTTGTATGTGCTGAAGAGCAGAAAATGTTGCGCGATATTGAGCGCCTACTTAAGCGCAACATTGACCGAGTGGAGATGGAAGGGTTTAAGTCTACTGAAGATTTCTCTAAGCCGGTCGTTGCTCCAAAGCGTGGACAGCAAAACCGCCCTAAGCGCTCAGGAGCGCCGAGAAGCAATGGTGCAGGCGCACCGCGGTCACGTGATTCGCAGCCCAATGGTAATAAAGGCGCACGCAGCCAGGCTTCAGGTAATCGTCCTGCGCGCTCACCGCAGTCCGCAGGCCAAGGGCAAGCTAAATCAGGTAATACGACATTACTCTATCGTTCATAGCGATTAGGGTGGTTGAAAAAGCGGTGCAAAGCGAAAGCTTGCACCGCTTTTTTTTGTTCTAATTTTATGAGTCCTGTGAACTCTCGCTAGGCTCAATGTCTAGCAAGTCCCCTGGCGTGCACTCTAATGCGGCACAGAGCCGTGCTAGCGTTTCAAAGCGTACGCCTTTCACTTTCCCTGTGCGCAGCAAAGAGAGATTGGCCTCCGTGATGCCAATTTGTTCAGCTAAGTCCTTGGCTTTCATCTTGCGCAAGGCAAGCATGACGTCAAGACGGACTGTTATTTTCATCATACGAAAGATTCATTCTCTTGTTGCAAATAAGCCGCCGCGCTGAGGATTCGTCCAACCACTGCGATAAAAATAGCAAAAGCGAGCATGCCGATATACTCAGGTTCTAGGCGCAATTCAAACCCAATATTGTGTTGAATCCACTGTGTAAGATTCGGCACGATTAACATGACGGCGACTAGAGCCTCAACGGCATAGTCCCCTGCCTCAGCAACATGTTTGGATGTTGCATCACCAAAGAACTCTCCCGCGCTATATTTTTCTAGTGCGTATCGAAGTTGATTGATGGAGGCATACAATAGCGTAGCGGGCAGAATTTGCACGAGTAGTAAGCCGGCTTCGTTCACAAGCTCGGTCCATGGGAGATCACGCTCTAATAGCAGTTGAAAAATGGGAATAACGGCAGTGGTCAGCACAGTGAGCCCGATGATTACGAGGGCAATGACAGCGAAAACTTGTGCGCTTTTAGCAAGTGATTGAGCCTTGTCGAGCTTCTGTTGTGTGCTGGTATTCATTGTTGAGCCCTTAAATTACTGTTTAATGCTTATAAATTATTGCAATACGATAATTAAATCAAGAAGAAGTGCTTTAATTTGAGTTTTCGGCCCCTCCCTTGAATGTCCTTCTATTGTGTAAACCAAAGTGAATCTCAAACGTTATAGAAGTTAGGGGGATGATGTTTGAGCAACAAAGTGGAGCAAAACAAGCTGAGCAACATGCAGAAGCTCGACCGCTTTCTGGCGCAAAAGTAGGGCGGAGCGTATCGAATAGCTCAAGTCGCGACCAATAGTTAAGACGATGCGCTGGATCTGGTACAAGATGCCATGTTTAAGCTGGTAGAGAAGTCCGCGCAGCGAGATGAGGCCGAGTGGGGTGCAGTTCTGCTCTTTACTTGGACAATATCTTGGTCTTAGGGGAATGAGTCGCCAGTAATTGCGAATCCTGTCAAAGCGATAGAAAGCGCCAAAAGGCGTGGTGTGAGGATGGTGTGATTCCTCATAATGTGTGCTTGAAATTGCAGTGCCGTCAATTGAGTTAGACAGTTACCCATTTGCCAACGCGTGAGTTGTCAGATGGTTTACACGGGCTTACATGCTTTAAAAAAAGCCGATTGAAATTGCTTGTTTGCTCGCCTAGACTTAAATAATTATGGCGAGTAAGCTCATAAATAGGCCTAGTTAAACTAAATATTATTGTTTTAAGTTATTGTTTCTTAAATTATTTTCAATATTGCTTGGGCTGACGCGTACTGAATTCAAGGTTTTTTAAGATTCGATCGAAATATTTTCGCTTTAAGGGAGACGCACGATGTTTCCTATGTTCCAATCTGTAATCAGGTACGTAGGCTCTATGGGGCCTGATGCTAATAAAAAGAAGTACAACTCGAATTACAACCTAGACGAAGGAGGTGCCTCGTGCGCGTTCAAACCGAACTGCTACGGCTCAAGACCCGATTAGATCTGAATATTAGAAGTATGTCGGCAATTGCCAAATGTGTATCTGTTGCAGCATTCCTGTTGCCAGCAGCCGCTAGTGCGCAATCTGCTGATGGCGTAACTTTCCATAAAGATATCGAGCCAATTCTGCAGCGTAGCTGCCAGAACTGTCACCGACCTGCTGGTGTGGCGCCAATGTCTTTAGTGACATACGAAGAAACTGTGCCTTTCGCTGGTTTGATTGAATACAAAACTGGTCTTCGTGATCGTGCAGGAGCAATGCCTCCTTACTACCTCGAACACGATATCGGTATTCAAGACTATAAAGATGATCCCTCGTTAACTGACGAAGAGTTGGCGGCGATTTCAACTTGGGCTCGCAACGGCACACCCAAGGGTGACATGGCTGATGCGCCTGCTCCTCGCGAATTCCCAGCAGGTGCGACTTGGACGGCTGGTGAGCCTGATCTGATCATTCGCTCTGAAGACATTACTGTTAAAGGGACTGATCCAGACTGGTGGGGTGATATTCCTCGCATCTTGATTCCTGTTGAAGAAGATCGTTATGTCTCTTCTGTAGAAATTATCGAAGTGAATGATGTTGATACTAGCGGCGCTGCAGGCACCGTTGGTGGTCGTAACATATTCCACCACATGATTTGGAGCTCACAAGTTCTTGATCCAGATACGATGCTTCCTGTTGAAGGCGACCGTCCAGTAGGTTGGCCTGTACACGAAATCGCTCGTAACCCAGATATCTTCGATCCAGATAGTGGTCGTTTATTGAAGGTTGGCTCATATGTGGTTTCTGACTCCGTGCATCTTCACTCTACTGGTGTTGATACAACTGGCCATTTGATGATCGGTTTCCGATTCCATCCAAAAGGCTACGAGCCTAAGTATCGTCCAGCACTAATTGGTCTGGGTAATGGCGTTGATATCAGTATCACTGGTAACGAAGACGGCCAAGAACTACACGCCTATGCGGTTTTGAACGACCACACTAAGATCGTGACTTTCGAGCCACATTTGCATGCTCCTGGTGAGCGTATGTGTCTAGAAGCGATCTGGGGCTACACAATTGAAACGCTATCATGCGTTGGATACGACCATAACTGGGTTCGTGGTTACACGTACGCTGATGACGCTGCTCCATTGCTGCCAAAAGGCACAATTCTGCACATCGTTGGTTACATGAACAACACACGTACTAACCCAAATGTTCCTGATCCACGTAACTGGCAGGGTTCTGGTAACCGTTCTGTGACCAATATGTTCATTGACCTTGGTATGCGAGTGACTCTTTCTGAAGAGCAGTTCTTTGCAGAAATGGCCAATAGACGTGAAAAGCTAGATCTTGGCCCGAACGACCACCAAATTGGTTGTCCATTGTGCTTGGCTCCGATTGTTGCTCCGGCGTATGAAGAAGTATTAGGTGCCGAAGTAGCATCATCACAAGGGGATTGATCAGATGGGTTTGTTTAGTTTGATTTGGCGACGTCATGCAGTAGTCGCCACGCTGTTTGTAGTTATGAGCTTTGTTGCTGGTGCTGCCAGTGCGGGTAACTACAATAAAGGCCAACATGTTGAGCCAGCTTATGAAGGTTGGCGCCAACTTGATGACGGCAGTTACGTCATGGTCTTTGGTTATCACAATGAGAACTGGGTTGAAGAGCCAGATCTTCCAGTAGGCGAAAATAACTTTTTCGCTCCTGGTCTTGAAGATCGCGGTCAACCAACGCATTTCTTACCACGCCGTAACCGATTCACTTTCGAAGTGCCGGTACCTGCGGATTGGGGTGATAAAGAATTGGAGTGGTCTATCACTGCAAACGGTGTTACTAAAGTTGCCTATGGAACATTAGAGCGTGACTACGTGATCGATAACGTAGTTATTGCTTCTGAGACTGGTTCTTTGGGTGCTGGTACAAGTAGTCCTGAGTCACGTGCGAACGTCCCACCAACAGTTGAGGTGCAGGGTGATCGCGTAGGTGGTCAAGTGACACGTACAGTACGTGTTGGTGAACCTTTGCTTTTGACATCGAAACTAGATGACGATGGTTTGCCTCAAGCTCGCAGCCTAGCGCCATTTGCTGGCAACGGCACAGCAGCTAAATCACGTTTGTTGCGTCCTCCTGTGCAGATTACTGTGGGCAAGATCAACGGACTATTCCTATCTTGGAATGTCTACCGTGGCGAAGGTAATGTCACGTTTGATCCCCCCCAGTCTAAGCCTTGGGAAGACACTCGTACGTCGGGAAATTCTCCATGGGGTGCTTTCTGGACTCCACCACCATTGCCAGAAGACGGCATGGTTGATGTAAACGTAACGTTCGATAAGCCAGGCACTTATGTGTTGTGGGCACGAGCAGACGATGGTGGTTTGTACCACGATGAGTACGTAACAGTGAATGTATTGCCGTAAAGGGAATGCATGAATGAAGAAAGCCCCTTAGACCTGGTCTACGGGGCTTTTTTTATAGCTCACTTTTTATAAATAGTGACTCTATGTCTTGCCATGGCACTAGCTTGAAGTTTTGTGGTTGCTCGGGAAGAACGTTTCGTCCGTCCTGAACGATAAGAATTCCATTCTGATAATCCCCCCCTAAGTTTGCGCTACTCACTTCAAGGCCATCCGTTTCAGAGGCTCCATCAATGTGTGACTCAATATTCATGCCGATACGAAATGCGCCCAGAGTTTGGTAGGGCGGATTGGCCTCGATTAATACATAGCTGTCATTGCCTTGGCTTGACGCTATCAAAATCGCTCTATCTTCTAATAGGTACAAGGCTAGGCCTTCCACATCGTCGTGAAGCTCTTCGCCTATCTTCGCTACGGAAGTTAAGGTTGTCGGTCCGCGAGGATCAGCACTTAATGTCCAGATGCCAACATCTTCTTCGCCGATGAATAGTTCCCCAGTAAGGTCGTTGGCGACGCAGCCTTCTGGTTGGCTATCAACTTTGAACTGGCGTAGCAATTCTCCGGTCACAGTGCCTTGAGCGCTGTGAAGGGCGTATTGTAAGTAGGTGCCATCGGCGTCGTTTACAAAGGTGAACATCTGCCCAGTGACATCTTGGTACATGCATAATCCATAGATGTCTTGTAAGGGTGTTGCGATCGTAGCAATTAAATTTAGTGCACTTGTTTGGCGATCAATGCTGAAGACAGACAGTGCATTTAAGTCTCTGTTTGAGGCAACGGCGATATCCATGGTGCGGCCATCAATATTTATAGCGTAACGAATATCGACATTATTAACGCGGCCAACGTCTAATCGCTGGGTTTCACTTCCTTGTAGGTTGTAGGCAAATAATCCTTGGCGCTTATTGGTGCCGATCACTAGGCTCTGGCTGGGATTACTTGGGTGTATCCATAAGGCAGGGTCGTCAGCGGCATCCCCATACTGTGGCATGGGGGCTGTTTCAGTCAGGGCTTTGACTTCAGGAAGACGTTGAGCAAGGTGTGTGTTGGGAGGTGATGTTTGCTCAAGCACTGTAAAGCGTTGGGTGTCTTCGTCGTAGAAGCTGTGCAGTGTTTGTGTATGGTGCACTATGGTGTTGATGGTCTCTGCGGACACAATGTCATAGGGTGCGAGGGCTAAGGGGGCTGCCGCCGTATAGCTGTCGACATTAATATCGATGGTGTGGATTGTTGGGCCTTCACTGCTGACGGCATAGAGGCGGCCATTGACTGCACTCAATCCAAGAGGGCCGGTGCCTAACGTACCGTACGGCGTCGCGAGGTCTACAAGTGTGCGCTTTACTTCGGCTTCGGGGAGTGTAGAAAATGCCCACAAAGTTTGTTCCGCCTCACTGACAAACAAGGTGTTGCTATGATCATCCACTGCGCAAAACTCGGCTTCTGGACCGATGGGCAAGGTTCTTATGTCATGCATCTGCCATAACGCGTCGGGCGTGTTGTGCAGTAAAAACTGGTGGGCTTCGAAGCGCTCACTTAGCAAGAACAAATGCAGGCGACTGTCTGCATCTTTATGTAAACACAAACCCTCTACAGGAAATGGTATAGGGTCGCTGACATAGTTCTGTGTGATTTTCTGGGTCTGGTCGTTATAAGAGTAAAGCAATACTTGATTGAGGCGGCTATCAAAGCTCGCAAAAAATCTTTGCGCTATCCCGTTCAAATTCAGTGTTCGAGAGTCTAAAAACTCTGCGGGACGCTGCCATTGGGCAAGTAGCTGCTGTGTATCGTCATACACTTGAATTCCGCTGCGCTCTCCTACGCTAAGCCAATGCGACTGTTGTGCATCTAACGGCAACAGATATTCACCTGTCCCGTGGTGGATGCTTGCTGTGATCTCGTTCGCGCAAAGGCTTGAGCTTGTAAGACCGCATACCGATAGGCTTAGGGTGATGGCTGTACTAAGTCGATGGGGAATAAAAAATGACATGAAGGTTGAGGCTCCTACAAAGATTAAACCGAAGGTTGAGTATCGGTTGTTTAAATTCTTGTGAGTGTAGGAAAAGGGTATGACAGTGTAATGACATTACGAAGAATCGGCGCGGACAAGTGCTTGAGGGAGGCCGTTTAAAAAGAGGAGATTAGAAAAAAGGCGATGACATCCGGTAGGAGCATCGCCTTTTTTTCATGCATTTCTATAACGCCTAAATTAGGCATTAATCGAAATTAGCACGCAACAACGTTCTCAGCCTGTGGGCCTTTTTGACCTTGAGTCACTGTGAACTGAACTTGCTGGCCTTCTGCCAAAGTTTTGAAACCGCTGTCTTGGATTGCACTGTAGTGTACAAATACGTCTGGACCATCGCTCTGAGAAATAAAGCCGAAGCCTTTTGACTCGTTGAAAAATTTAACTTGGCCAGTCACTGTGTCAGACATGTTGTCATCCTGTATATCAAATAATTAAGTAGGTGTTTGACTCACGAGTAACGCTGATACAGCTGTACCGTGCCACTCGAGGAGTCGATAGCATTAGAATTCGAATATAAAATATGAGATACAGAACGAGTGCTTAAAGGCGGGACTTCGAAGTGCAATACATAAATATAGCCGCTATTCAGGCTGAGGAGAAGTATACGGGCAAATAAGTGCAAGTCAACATCTATTTTTTGTACTAAGGTGTTGAATTTAAACAGCTCATTCGCACTAGTACGGTTATCTCATGGGCGAGAGGACTCATTTTAAAGGCCTCAATTTACGGTAGAGTGTTCGTAAAGAGATGCCAAGTTCTTCCGCTACCTTGGATTTATCACCTTCATATTGCGCCAGTAAACGCAGTAGATGTCGATGTTCCATAGAGTGTAAATCTTGCGGTTCTTGATGTCGCTCTATGTCGCTAGCCATACTAGACTCTATGAGCTGCGCCCCTATTTCACTCGTATTGGAAAGAAGTACAGCCCGTTCCAAAATATTGCGTAGCTCGCGTACGTTGCCTTTAAAGGGGTATTGCATTAGCAGCTCCTCTGCGCTCTTGCTTAGAGTGTAGGCAGTCTGTTCATGGAGTTTGCTTAGAATTGAACGTGCAAGCAGGGGGATATCGCTGCTTCTTTGTCGAAGCGCAGGCAGGTGTATAGGAAACACGTTGATACGATAGTAAAGATCCTCACGAAAATCTCCTCTTTCTACCATGTCCCATAAGTTCATGTGCGTTGCACAAATCAGACGAAAGTCAGTGCTTTTTGCTTCAACACTTCCCACTGCTCGGTAGGTTCCTGTCTCGATAAGGCGTAGAAGTTTTACTTGTTGCGACAAGGCAATATCGCCAATTTCATCGAGAAATAACGTTCCTCCATTAGCGGCGTCGACTAAGCCTTGCTTGCTATAGGTCGCGCCAGTAAAGGCGCCTTTTGTGTGGCCAAACAATTCGCTTTCGAAGAGGGTCTCCGTTAAGCCCGCACACTCCACCGTGACAAAAGGTTTGTCTTTTCGAGAGCTTGACTGATGAATGGCTTTTGCAGCGAGCTCTTTACCGGTGCCAGACTCTCCTAACAACACAACAGAGGCATTACTTGGTCCCACTCTATTAATAAGTTCGATGAGCTTATTGAATGATGGACTTGTTCCTACCATTAAGTCTTTGCTCGCTTGAGCGCTTGCATGGGAAACAGGCTTCAAGAGTTCGACGAAATAACTTAGTGTCCCTTGCTTGTCGAAAATGGGCAGCATCTCCACATCGACATGCTCGCGACCTCTCGGCGTGTTGTGGATGTGGAGAACTTTTTCGCGATGACCCGTTTTCTTGCAGGCAGCGAGTGGGCATGATTCGCCCGCCTGATCGCAGGGGCGGTCGTATTGGTGAGAGACTTTATAGCAATAGGCTGAGTCCCCTGGAATGATTTCACCAAAGGTGTGGGTGTATAGATCATTGGCCGCAAGAATTTGATAGGTACTGCTGACAAGAATGGCTGGATAGTCAAAGCCGTCGAGGATTCCTGCAGAATCTAGTCCGGTTAGATCAGTGGTGATTATTTGCATAGTGACATTATTGTCCAAGTGTTTTGCCAATTATGTCTAAGACGAAGACTTCTTGCTAGTAATAAATGGTTTTTTGGTGGCTTTCTGCTGAAAAAGGTATTAAATATCATTATGTTAGATGTTACTTTTGGATAGGTGCTTGGTTTGGCCCGTGAATTGCAAAATAACTAGACTACAAGAGATTAAAGTCGATATATGAGGAGTGCTGACAAATGGAAACGGTCCAATTGAGCTTTAGCTCAGAGATGAGTTTAAAGCCAGAAGTAAGGCATTTTTTTGATGCCCCCACGAATACGTTTAGCTATATCGTGAAGGATCCAAACTCTAATGCCTGTGCGATTATCGACTCAGTAATGGATTTTGATTATGCGGCTGGGCGTACAGACCTCAGTGGTGCCGATCAGATTATTGCTGAAGTTAAAAGCCGTGGTTTGGAAGTTCAGTGGATTATCGAAACCCATGTGCACGCGGATCACTTATCTGCAGCTCCTTACTTGCAAAAAGCCTTAGGCGGAGCGTTGGGAATAGGTGCGCATATCAATACAGTGCAAGAGGCATTCGGCACAGTATTCAATGCAGGGGCTGAGTTTCAGCGCGACGGCTCACAGTTTGATCGATTATTTCAAGATGGGGATCGCTATCAAATCGGGACGATGACGGCTCACGCAATGCATACGCCTGGGCATACACCCGCTTGTATGACCCATGTGATCGGTGATGCGGCCTTTGTGGGTGATACGATCTTTATGCCAGAAGGAGGCTCTGCACGGGCAGATTTCCCAGGGGGTGATGCGCGTACGTTGTACCATTCTATTGAGAAAGTGCTGTCATTGCCGAGTGAAACGCGCCTATTCATGTGTCACGATTATCCAGACGGTCGAGAGCTCAGCTGTGTGAGTAGTGTCGCCGATGAGCGTGAACGCAATATTCATGTGGGCAAAGGAAAAACTGAGGATGAGTTTGTCGCAATGCGTGAAGCTCGCGATAAAACTTTGGGTATGCCTCGTCTTATTTTGCCTTCGTTACAAGTAAATATGCGTGCGGGGCACCTGCCTCCTGCAGAGGCAAACGGGACAGTGTTTTTAAAGGTTCCTCTCAATATATTGTGATGTGCAGGCTGAGTTTGTACATTGGGGTTGATCGCCTTAAAGAAATAAATAAAAGGACTATAAGAAATGAACATTAAGCAGATAACTGAAGAGTTTTCCGTAACAGAGCAGCTAACACTCGCAGATGTTGACGCGTTAGCTGAACAAGGTGTGAAGAGCTTGCTTTGTAATCGTCCTGATGGGGAGGCTGCAGACCAGTTGAATTTTGCTGAAATTGAAGCGGCCGCAAAAGCTAAGGGCATGCAAATAAAATACGTTCCTGTCGTCTCCGGCAAGATCGAAGAGTCCGATATTGCCCTGTTTGCGAGTGCCAGAGAAGAGCTTCCCAAGCCTCTCGTCGCGTATTGCCGTACAGGAACCCGTTCGATCACTTTGTGGGCATTGGAGCAGCGTGCGCTCGGGACCCCCGTAGAGCAGTTGTTAAGTATTGCAAAGGAGGCGGGGTACGACCTAACGGCTACTTTAGCCACCACTGCGGCGCCGTTATCATCCCCCGCAGCTGCCAAGTCTCGGCATTTTAAAGTGGTTATTGTCGGTGCCGGCTCCGGTGGTATCAGCACGGCGGCAAGTTTGTTACAGCGTCAACCAGGACTGCAAATTGCGATAGTAGACAAGGCGGAAAAACACTATTACCAACCAGGTTGGACCATGGTGGGAGGAGGGGTGTTTCACGCCTCGGACACGGAGCGCGATACAGCGTCTCTTATTCCTGCTGGCGTAGATTGGATACAAGAAGCGGCGCAAGCATTCTCTCCTGAGAACAATAGTTTGACGCTTGAGGATGGGAGTCAGATTAGTTATGACCACTTGGTAGTGGCGTGTGGCATTAAGTTGAACTGGGAGGGTATCGAAGGCCTGTCGGAGACTCTGGGAGAGAACGGGGTGACTTCTAATTATCGCTTCGACCTCGCCCCCTATACGTGGAAGTTAGTCCAAGGATTACGCGCAGGGAAAGCGATTTTTACGCAACCCCCTATGCCTATTAAATGCGCGGGAGCGCCGCAAAAAGCGTTGTATCTATCCGGAGACCATTGGTATAGAAACGGCACACTGAAAGACATCGATATTCAATTTTATAATGCCGGCGGGGTTCTGTTTGGTGTCAAAGAATATGTCCCCGCGTTAATGAAATATATTGAAAAATACTCAGCCGAATTGAACTTTAATCACCGTCTGACAAAGGTGGATGGAGAAAGCAAGACAGCATGGTTTGAGAAAAGCGATGCAGACGGTAACAAAGAGACTGTCAGTACCGAGTTCGATATGTTGCATGTGTGTCCTCCACAGCAAGCGCCAGACTTTATTCGTAGTAGTCCACTGGCGGATGCGGCCGGCTGGGTGGACGTCGATCAGGGAACGTTAAGGCACAAACGCTTTGAGAATATTTGGTCTCTCGGTGATGTAATGAATGCCCCTAATGCCAAAACCATGGCCGCTGCACGTAAGCAAGCGCCAATTGTCGCTCATAATATGTTGAGCGCTATGGGAGTGACGCAGGGCGTTGCCCTATATGATGGTTATGGTTCATGTCCGTTGACAGTGGAGAAAGGCAAGATAGTATTGGCGGAGTTTGGTTATGGTGGAAAGCTATTGCCAAGTTTTCCTTCTTGGTTACTGGACGGGACCCATGCAACGAGATTGGCTTGGGTGCTTAAGAAGGATCTTTTACCGCCTATCTATTGGAATGCCATGTTGAAGGGGCGGGAATGGTTGGTTAAACCTGTTCCCACGAGCAAACCTTAATGTGTCAATCTTGTCAGAGTACAAGGATGGGTGAGTAATAATGGCAAGGCAATGGATCCCTGCGTTGACTTGGATTAAAACCTACGACAATGGTAAGTTTACCGAGGACTTATTAGCCGCGATTGTTGTGACAATTATGCTGATACCGCAATCCCTGGCGTATGCACTGTTGGCGGGTTTGCCTGCGGAAATGGGGCTGTATGCTAGCATCCTGCCGTTACTTGTCTATGCTCTTTTAGGGACAAGTCGAGTGTTGTCGGTGGGGCCTGTTGCGGTGATGTCGTTAATGACCGCGGCAGCATTGGGCTCCTTAGGGCTTGCTCCCGATCAATATGTAGCGGCAGCGCTCACACTTGCCTTTATGTCGGGTGTGTTATTGATGTTGCTAGGTGTCTTGCGGCTAGGGTTTGTTGCCAACTTCATGTCTCATCCGGTGGTCACCGGTTTTATTACTGCCTCCGCCCTGATCATTGCTATAAGCCAAGTACAGCATCTATTAGGGATTAGCTCTCACGGTTACACCTTATTTGAATTGCTTCCCTCCCTTTGGGAAACCGCCGGACAAATGGACCGTGTCACCGTGATGGTCTCCGTGCCTACATTGCTGTGGTTGTTTTGGTCACGCAAGGGCGTGTCCAAGCTCTTAAAAGGGTGGGGAGTTTCCCATAGTACAGCGGTTATGGTCGCGCGTATTAGCCCGGTAATCTCAGTTATTGCAATGACAGCCATCGCGTGGGGGTTTGAGCTCAATACTTTAGGGTTGGATACTATAGGCCAAGTTCCAAGTGGGCTGCCAGCGATGACACTTCCATCGTTTGATCTAGATATGTGGCGAATGTTAGGGGGCTCCGCAGTACTGATTGCGGCGATTGGTTTTGTAGAATCGATTTCTGTTGCACAAGGGCTTGCTTCGAAACGTCGTGAGCGTATTAACCCCGATCAAGAGTTATTGGCGCTAGGGGCATCCAATGCGGCGACTAGCTTTTTTGGAGGGTTTCCCGTTGCAGGTGGTTTCTCGCGTTCAGCTGTGAATTACGATGCAGGGGCTGCAACCCCTGCGGCGGGGCTGTTCGCGGCGATACTAATGGGTATAGCCACAATTTTATTCGTGCCGTTATTAGTATTTTTGCCCAAAGCGGTATTGGCGGCTACGATTGTGGCGGCGGTTTGGCCATTGGTAGACCTTTCTATACTCAAGAATGCTTGGCGGTATTCAAAAGCTGACTTCATGGCCGTGTTGTCTACGATTGTGCTCACCTTGGTCGCAGGCGTTGAAATAGGCGTCGCGGCGGGCATTTTAGTATCGCTCATCGTACACCTATACAAAACATCTCGCCCCCATGTGGCTATTGTAGGGGAGCTTCCAGGTACGGAGCATTTTAGGAACGCCGAAAGGCATGCTGTAGAGACTCACGAAACCATACTGTCGATTAGAATCGATGAGAGTTTGTATTTTGCTAATACGCGCTATTTAGAAGATATTATCTATGCAATGGTGGCTAAACGGCCTCGATTGAATCACGTTATCTTGATGTGTACGGCGGTCAATGAGATCGACATGAGTGCCCTAGAGTCAATTTTGGCTATGAACGAACACCTCGCTGAACTGGGCATTAAACTGCATCTTTCTGAAGTGAAAGGGCTGGTAATGGATCGTTTGGAGCGAGGGGATTTCCTGAGTAAGCTCAGTGGTAACGTCTATTTGTCGCAACACCAAGCGGTTGAGGCACTTAAGTGAGAACAGATGTCTAAAGATATTATTTCAACGATGCAGAGGCTTAATGAGAAGGCTGCGCCGGAGGCGTTGTCGTTAGTCGAAAGTGTCTTCGTCGAAACGGCCAAACTGTGTGATTATCGTTTTGAGCTAACTGAAGGGGGGCGTTTGTATGCCTTCGCTCAAGGCATGACTTCAGCTCAAGGTCTTGATCATTTCAGTTACCAATGGTTTTCGATGCGGTTTGAAGAGTTTGTGTTTATCGATCGGATTATCGTTGATAACGCTTACCGCAGGCAGGGGCGAGGGGCACAATTATTAGACGCTTGTGTGGCGAAAGCACAAATGCATAATAAACCCCTCATTGTGTGCCATGTGCATGATCGCCCTAGCAATAAGATAGGGCACCTCTTTGTACAGAGTATGGGTTTTAGTGCGATAGAAAGCGTGATGTTACCGTCGCGTGAAATCGTGACGATGTATCAACGTTCGATTGCAATTGCCACTCCTTGACCCCCTCCGATGCAAAGCGTAGCAATTCCTTTATGGACATCTCGTTTAATCATTTCATGGATTAAGGTGACTAATACGCGAGCGCCCGAAGCGCCAATTGGGTGACCCAATGCAATGGCGCCGCCATTAACGTTTACTTTACTTGGGTCCCATTGGAGCTCTTTGCCCACTGCCAAAGATTGAACAGCAAATGCTTCATTAGCTTCGATCAGGTCGACTTCATCTAGCGCCCACCCCGATTTTTGTAAGCAAAGACGTGTCGCACTGACAGGCGCTATGCCCATAATGGCGGGATCAACCGCCGCATTCGCATAGCCGGCTATGCGAGCCAATGGGCTGCACCCTAAGCGTGAAAGCATGGCTTTGTTGCAAAGTATCACAGCCGCGGCTCCATCGTTTAATCCCGAGGAATTACCAGCCGTGACTGTGCCGTCTTTTTTAAATGCTGGTTTTAGTCTGGTGAGCAACTCAATGCTTGCATCAGGGCGTGGCCCTTCATCTTGATCGACAGAAATTGGGTCGCCGCGGCGTTGCGGTATACTCATAGGCACTATTTCTTCAGCAAATCGATTCGCTTTAATTGCGATTGCAGCTTTTTGCTGTGAGGCTAGCGCGAATGCATCCTGCTCTGCTCTAGAGATGGCGTACTGGCTTGCAAGGTTTTCGGCGGTAATGCCCATGTGATAATGATTGAAAGCATCCTGTAGACCGTCATGGAGCATAGAGTCGACTAACTCCCAATTCCCCATCTTTTTACCGCGTCGACCTTGAGGCAGCACGTGAGCCGATTGGCTCATGCTTTCCATTCCCCCGGCAATAACCATTTGGGCATCCCCCAACGCGATTGCTTGTGCGCCTAGGTGAACGGCTTTCAACGCCGAACCGCAGACCTTATTAATGGTCATGGCCGGTGTGGAGATGCCTATCCCTGCATGGATACTAGCTTGCCTCGCTGTGTTCTGACCGCAACCTGCCGTTAGCACATGCCCCAGTATTACTTCGTCTACCAATGCGGGGTCGATTTTGTTTTGTAGCATCAACTGTCTAAGCAGCTGACTGCCCAGATCGACAGCAGAGAGGTCTGCCAAAGTGCCACTGAAATTACCGACAGGGCTGCGGCCCACTGCGACTATGTAGACATCCTGCATATACTTTTCCCCGAGTGATTAACGATTCACTCTATTATCGATCAGTTGATCTACTACGGATGGGTCTGCAAGTGTTGACGTATCACCCATGGTATCGAGTTCGTTTGCAGCGATTTTTCTTAGAATACGCCGCATGATTTTTCCAGAGCGAGTTTTGGGTAGGCCTGGTGCAAATTGAATGATTTCCGGCCTTGCGAAAGCGCCGATTTCTTCGGCCACAAAGGCAAGTAAGTTTTTACGCAGTTCATCACTTTCCTCGACGCTCTGCATGAGTGTGACATAGGCGTAGATTCCTTGGCCTTTGATGTCATGAGGAAAACCAACGACAGCGGCCTCGGCAACCTTCGGGTGCAAGACCAGTGCGCTCTCAATCTCGGCAGTGCCTAGTCGGTGACCTGACACATTGATCACGTCATCCACTCGCCCTGTTACCCAGTAATAACCGTCGGCATCGCGTCGTGCGCTATCACCCGTAAAATAATAGCCTGGGTAGGGTTTGAAATAAGTATCGATACAACGCTGATGATCGCCAAAGACTGAACGAATCTGACTTGGCCAGCTAGCACAGATGACGAGGTTTCCTGTGGCGGGCCCTTTTAATTCTTCCCCATTGCTATCGAGCAATGCAGCTTGGACACCGAAGAAGGGGAGCGTTGCCGAACCTGGTTTTAGATCTGTTACGCCAGGCAATGGCGTTATCATAATGCTGCCGGTTTCAGTCTGCCACCATGTATCCACTATAGGACAACGGGCTTCTCCAATAACATCGTAATACCATTGCCAGGCTTCAGGATTGATGGGCTCGCCCACGGACCCTAACAACCGTAAGGATTGTCGTGAGGTGCTTTTTACAGGGTCATCTCCCGCAGACATCAAGGCTCTAATGGCTGTGGGCGCCGTGTAAAACGAAGTCACTTGATGCTTGTCAATTACTTGCCAAAATCGCGATGCATCAGGGTAGGTAGGGACACCTTCAAAAACCAGTGTCGTGGCGCCATTGGCTAAAGGGCCGTATACAATATAACTATGTCCTGTGACCCAGCCTACATCCGCCGTGCACCAATAGACGTCGCCTTCTTGGTAGTCGAAGACGTAGCGGTGAGTCATCGCGGCCATAAGCAGATAACCTGCAGTGGTATGCAGCACCCCTTTGGGTTTTCCCGTGGAACCAGAAGTGTAGAGAATAAAAAGCGGGTCTTCGGCATCCATGACTTCGGGTTCGCATTCAGCACTGACAGTTTTGGCGATTTCGTGATAATCCACATCGCGCGTTTCATGCCATGTAACCTCAGCTCCAGTGTGCTTTATAACCAAGACGGTATGAACGTCGGGACAATGCTCTAAAGCTTTGTCGACATTATGTTTCAGAGGGATCGACTTGCCACCGCGTAAGCCTTGATCTGCCGTGATCACGACTCGGCAATCTGAATCTAGGATACGATCCTTAATCGCTTCGGGAGAGAAGCCTCCAAATACTACCGAGTGCACAGCGCCAATTCGTGCACATGCCAACATTGCATAACAGGCTTCGGGAATCATCGGCATATAAATGCTGACGCGTTCGCCTTTTTTCACTCCACGAGCGCGTAGCACATTGGCCATTTTACATGTGCGCTCATAGAGTGTTTGGTAGGTGATGTGTTCGCTATAATCGGGGTGATCCCCTTCCCAAATGATGGCCGTTTGCTGCGCGCGTTGAGGCAGGTGTCGGTCAATACAGTTGACACTGACATTGAGTTTCCCCCCAATAAACCATTGATTGGAGGCATCCTTAAAATCTCCGTTTTGAAGTTGCTCCCAAGGTTCTATCCAATCAAGAAACTCCTTAGCTTGTTTTGTCCAAAATTGTTCGGGGTCATGAATAGATTGCTGATAGAGCTGTTGATAATCTTCTTTTCGGATGAGGCTTGCAGTGGCCAAAGCCTCGGAAACTGGGTATACACGATTGTCAGACATCGATAGGTCCTTCTGCTGGTTTTCGCAGGCGGCGAGAATGGATTTCGCTAGCGTTGCGTCTGTAGTTGAACTATAGGTTTTAGCAGGTTTTAGGCAGGGAGTAAAATCGAGATGAGACGCTTTCGGGTTGGAGCTCTTAAGCGACTGAGCGCTGCACTCGAATATTATCGATAAGGCGGGTTTTGCCCAAGTACGCTGCCGCTAGGATGACGAGATCAGTGTCTTCCTGTGTGGCCGGGTTGAGCGTAAGCGCTTGGCAGACTGAAAAGTAATCGGGTTTAAAGCCGGCGGTTATTAAGCGTTGGTTTGCCCGAGTTTCTACCGCTGAGATGGTGTCTCCGTTCTCGATAGCTTGGGCCGAGGATCTAAGGGTCTCTATTAGCGTGACCGCAATTTTTTTCTCGTCTGCCGTGAGGTAACCATTGCGCGAACTTAACGCTAGGCCACTTGCTTCACGTTGAGTAGGAACGCCTATTAGTGCGACTGGCATGCATAGGTCTGTGACCATTTTTTGGATGACGAGAAACTGTTGGTAGTCTTTTAAGCCGAAAAGCGCGGTATCGGGTTGTATGATATTGAAGAGCTTGGACACGATAGTGGAGACACCATCGAAATGTCCTGGGCGGCTTGAGCCGCAATACCGTTGCGAGACTTTGGGGACAGAGACGACGGTATTGTTCTCATGACCCGTTGGATACATTTCATCAACGCTGGGGGTGAACAGTACATCGCATTGGGCTGCCGCTAATTTTTCTTTATCTAGTTCGAGTGTCCGCGGATAGGAATCAAGATCTTCATTTTTGCCAAATTGCATTGGGTTTACGAAAATCGTACTGACCACTATGTCCGCGTGTGCGCGCGCAGTTTCTACAAGATGTATATGACCCGTATGCAAATTCCCCATGGTAGGCACCAATGCGATGGAGTGCCCCTGACGGCGAAACCCTGCCAAGGTTTCGCGCAAGAGCTCAGTGCGGCTTAGGTGTTGCATTGGGGGACTCTCTTAATCGAAACAGTGCTCTGGAGCGGGAAACTTTTTGTCTTTAACTTGCTGCACAAACGCGCGTAAGGCGCCACGAATACCATCATCAGAATCATTGAGGAAATTCTTAACGAACTTTGGTGTGATAGGGGATATCCCTAGCAGGTCATGTAAGACCATGACTTGTGCGTCGGTATCGGGTCCGGCACCAATGCCAATGACCGGGATACTGACCGATTCGCTAAGTCTTTTAGCAAGTGCTTGAGGTACGCACTCCAGTAGCAACATGCTGGCGCCGGAGGCCTCTAATAGTTTCGCTTCCGCGAGCATACTTTCGGCTTGATGTGGGTCTCGGCCTTGTACATGGTAACCGCCGATACGATTGATCGATTGCGGGGTTAATCCCATATGCGCACAGACTGGAATGCCGCGCTCGGCTAGTAGGTGGGTGGAGTTGGCAATCCAAGCACCGCCTTCAATTTTGATCATCTGCGCACCAGCGCGCATTAATGCAGCAGCGTTCTCAAGGGTCTGGGTTTCAGAGGCATAGCTCATGAATGGCATGTCACCTATCAGGAATGCTCCTTTATTGCCGCGTTTGACGGAGCTGATGTGGTAGACCATATCGTCCATGGTGACTGGCAAGGTGCTGTCGTGACCCTGTAAGACCATGCCAAGGCTATCGCCAATGAGGATGACATCAACGCCTGCCTCACCGACAAGACTGGAGAAACAAGCGTCATAGGCAGTGAGGCAAGTGAACTTCTCGCCTTTTTGCTTCATTTTGAGCAGCGTGCTTAGTGTCGTGGCACGGCGGTTTGTCTGGGGAACGTTAGGTGATGCTTGAGAGCTCATAATAGTTCATCCACTGAGTGCTAAAGAAGGCTTGGCTTGGGATTAAAGTAGTGAGTCCCTTTTATGCCGGCCAAAATTTGTGCGACGAGTAGCTGATAATCGTCTTCATTGCCCACAAGGTCAATCTCAGCACAGTTAACGATCAGCAAAGGGCTTTTGTCATAGTAGTGGAAAAAGTCCGTATAGGCCGCGTTCAGGCGTTCTAGATACTCAGTTTGAATGTGTTGCTCTGCTTCTATCGCGCGTTTGTGTATCCGTTCGATTAGGACGGATGCCGGAGCCTGTAAGTAAAGGACAAGGTCAGGAACGGGCGCGTCGATGGTCAGGTGTTCATAGACTTGTTGGTACAGCGCGAACTCATCGTCATCGAGATTTTGTCGGGCGAAGAGAGGGTCTTTATCGATTAGGAAATCGGCTACTCGCACTTGCTCAAATAAATCATCTTGACGTAAATCTTGAATTTGGCGTGAACGCTGAAATAGAAAGAATAGCTGGGTAGACAACGCATTGCGACGCGGGTCGAGATAAAAGCGTTCCAGGAAAGGGTTCTCTTCTGGCATCTCAAGCAAGGTTTCGTAATTGAACGTTTCAGCCAAGCGTTTAGTAAGGCTAGTCTTACCTACGCCAATAGGGCCTTCTACAGCAATATAACGTGGCTTTGTCACTGAGGGTGGCTGCGCTGGATTGTTCACGCGTTATCCTCGGTTCCTGTGTTGGGTTTCTTGGTGGGCTTACGGCGACGTCGGCGTTTTGTTGCGGTGCCTTTGCCTAATGCGTTAAGCATGTCTTCGCGCTGCGCTTCGTCGGCAGTCTGAAAGTCTGTCCACCATTGTCCTACGCCATCTAGGGCTTCCCCCGCGTCCTCTCGAAGCAGTAAGAAGTCATAGGCTGCTCTAAACCTAGGATGAGCAAAAGCGGTTTCAGCGCCACGTTTGGTGCGTGTTTGCAGACGTATTTGCTGCTCCCAAATCTCTTTGGTGGCAATCGAGAAACGTTTAGGAATTGCGGTCACTTGGATCTGTTTCAAGATCACTTGGTTCGCCGCCTCGTGATGCTCAGGAATGCTCACGGGCTTGCCTTCTGCGTGCTGTTTCAAAATTTGCTGCAAAGGAGGCCATAGTATGGCGGCATAGAGGAATGCCGGTGTGACCGATTTCCCTTGTGCAAGCCTGCGGTCCGTATTGCGCATCGCCAAAGTCAGCAATTGGCTTTCAACGCTTTGGGGATCTTTAGTGGTGGCCATTGTTGCAGGGAAAAGGACCTGCCCAACTTTGAATTGGCGCAAAAGAGCGAACGTCTTTTCAGCTTTACCGCCGGTTAGGAACTTCAAAGACTCATCGAAAAGGCGTGCTGATGAAATAGAGCTAAGGAGAGGGGCCATTTCATCCATAGGTGCGCGAGTGTTCTTCTCAATGTCGAAGCCAAGCTTCGCGGCAAAACGTACCGCTCGCATCAGGCGCACAGGATCTTCTCTATAGCGGGTGGCGGGATCGCCGATCATGCGCAGGAGTCGGTTATCGATGTCCTCTAGGCCGTTTGCGAAATCAATGATGCGAAAACCATCGGTAGTGTAATACAGCGCGTTTGCAGTGAAGTCTCGTCGTAGTGCGTCTTCGTTAATATTGCCATAGACGTTGTCACGCAGAATCAAACCAGCGCTCGAGTGAGCCGAGTCTAGGCCCTTAATGCTGCGATTGGTGGTCTTGCCTTTGAATTGATTCTCGGGCTCGTGAGGCGCCCTGAATGTCGTTACCTCGATGATCTCGCGGCCAAATCGGACATGAATGATTTTAAAGCGTCGCCCAATGATCATGGCGTTGCGGAATAATTGCTTGATCTGCTCTGGAGTGGCATTAGTGGAGACATCGAAATCTTTAGGTTTGTCACCTAACAGTAGATCGCGTACACCGCCGCCAACGAGAAAGGCGTTAAAACCAGCGTCATTAAGTCGATAAAGCACTTTTAGGGCGTTGGGAGAAATATCTTTGCGGGATATGCAGTGCTCGTCCCGCTCGATGATGTCGGCACCGGAAAGGTCGAGGTCATCAAGACTGGCACGCCCACGCGAAGGCTTGGAGTTATGACGCGGCTCTGTGGCGGCGTGATTTGCTGGCTCGGACGTCTGTGTTTTTGAGCGTTTACCGAATAGCGCTTTGCTTATCTTTCTTAGCATCGAGTTTTAGAATCCATTAACTGCAAGTACGTTAGGTATAGAGGTGACTCGCATTACCCCATGTATACGTGAATGCGATCGTATTCATCGCGAATTGCAATGGGAATGGATAAAGATAATACACCGAAATTAGGGAAATTAGCAGAAGGAAATGCTTTGGGGGGCTAGTACCGCCCCCCCGCAAGGAAGGTAATTTAGTTTTATTATTATTATTAGACTAATCAGGCACCAAATACAGCACCGCAAAGCATTTTTTTATGAAACAGTACCGACAGTCAGATAACAAATAGGTTCTCTTAATACTGGCAATCTACTTCATTATTTTTATTGTTGTTTGCACCAAATCTAGCAATGCTATTTTTATTATTATTTACGGTCGTTGTTATTATTTATTGTTATTATGAACTGTAATAGAGCATTAACTGTGCCAGTTATTTTAATGTCTTAAAATACAACGGCTTATCGTTTTTGTCGACGTTCTAAAGTGGTGCAAAACTGGTACTGTGTTACCTAACATCTCTAATTGGGTGGGTAGATGGGTAGCAGTAACAATTTTATATTGCTGCAAGTTGTCTGTGATCATAGTCACAATTATGTAGGAAAACTGGGTAATATAGGGTTGTAAACGCCTCCTGAAATGAAGAGGCGAGTTTGGTTTCTGGCGGTTTTTAGGCTTGTTTTTTCTTTCGAGGAAGGCCAAATCGTTGGCGACGTTCCCAGAGACATTTACGGCTGATGCCGAGTTTGCGTGCAAGCTGGGTTTCGTTCATTTGATCTTGGTGTTCAAGCACGAAACGCTGAAAGTAGTCCTCAAGCGAGAGCTCTTCTGAGGGATCATCTTGCGTCATGGTGTTGTTTGCCGCGACTCTATCGCCTAGCGGGCGTAACTGACCGCGCAAGCTCATATCAATGGCTAGCAGCTCGGCATCAATAAGATCTGACTCAGCCAGCACCACTGCGCGCTCTATTGCATTCTCTAGCTCACGGACATTGCCTGGCCATGGGTATGAGGCGATTGCCTGTGTCGCATCTGAGCTGAATGTCAGTATGGGAGACTTCAGGCGTTTACAAGTGCGTTCGAGTATCGCATCGGCTAATTCAAGAATATCGTTTCCGCGCTCTTTCAGCGGCGGAATAATGAGCGTCATGACATTGATTCGGTAGTACAAGTCTTCCCGGAAATCGCCATCAATCACTAACTGCTTTAGGTCTCTGTGGGTCGCGACTACAAGCCTGACATCCACCTTTTTAGATTGGACCGAGCCGACTTTGCGAATCTCGTTCTCTTGAAGTACGCGTAATAAACGGGCTTGAGCCTCTAAGGGGAGTTCTCCTATTTCATCGAGAAATAGAGTGCTTCCACTAGCGGCCTCGACCAAGCCGGTGCGATTGGCTGTCGCGCCAGTGAAGGCGCCTTTCTCATGGCCAAAGAGTTCCGATTCGATGAGGTTCTCTGGGATTGCCGCGCAGTTGACCGAAATCATTTCCGAGGCGTTACGATCGCTGAGTTTGTGTATTGCTCTTGCTACTAGCTCTTTGCCGGTGCCTGATTCGCCATTGATTAGTACTGTGGAGTTGGTCATCGCCACTTTTCGTATGCGGCGGAACAACTCCATCATCTGAGGGCAGCTGCCAATCATACCGTAGACAGGTGGCTCTGGAGGAGGTGTTGGCTTGCTAGCAACTGCTTTGCGACTAGTGCCTTCTTCAACAATGCGTGCGACAGTTTCCAGCATCTCTTCGTGTTCAAAAGGCTTGGAAATATAGTCGACGGCTCCCATTTTCATAGAATCGATGGCGGAGCGCATGCTTGAGTAACTGGTCATGATTAGAACAGGGGTTTTGGTCGCTTTGATGAGATCTGTGCCGGGTGCGCCAGGCAGGCGCAGGTCGCTAATGACAATATCGAAATCATCCATTTTATGATTTTCGATTGCCTCTTTCACGCTGCCGGCTTCTTGGACGGAATACTCATGCCGTTCCAATAGACGCCGAAGGGCAGTCCTAATGATTGGTTCATCTTCTACTACTAATACTTTGTTCTGCACTGTCATCATGTTACTCAAAAAAAATCTATAACGAATTCAACAGGTTATTGGATAGATTGCTGGGCGTGTTCGAGCGCAGCGTTTTCTATATTCGAACCATCATAGCAGGGAAAAGTCAGAATTACTCGTGTCCCAGGGTTCTCTTTTCTGTTCGAGGCACTGATTATATCGATATGCCCATTTAGGTTTTCAACAATGCTGTAGACCAGTGAAAGTCCAAGCCCTGTTCCCTCTCCTGGTTCTTTAGTCGTGAAGAAAGGATCGAATATTTGCTCGCGAATTAGCTCCGGAATGCCACTGCCTTCATCGGTCACAGAAATCTGTACAGAGCCGGACACAAGCTTTGATGACAAGGTGATCTTGCTTTCACTTGGACTCGCGTCATGGGCATTATTGAGAAGATTGACTAACACTTGCAGTAATCGTTGGGCATCCCCAAGGATCTGCAGGCCAGGTTTGCAATTAACGACATAGTCGATTTCTTTTCGTTTCTTATCCAGTGAGATTAATGTAATAGCTTCTTGTACACACTCTTCGATGCTGACAATTTCACTGTTGTGATCAACCTTGTTGCTGCCACTGTGGGCAAAGTTGACTAAGGACTGGACGATGCGTGACGTACGATCAGTTTGTTCAATAATCTGCCGTGCCATTGAGCGCAACTCATCGTTATTGGTTTCATCGCGAATATTCTGTGCGAGGCAGGCGATGGCTGTAACGGGATTGCCGATTTCATGAGCAACGCCGGCCGCCAGTCGGCCGATAGAGGCTAGCCGTTCGCTGTGAGTGAGCTCCTCCTCTAACAGCTCTGTATCTGTTAAGTCTTCGAGCAAAATTACTACGCCGTCTTGCTTGATTTTGTGCGTGGTAGACTTTTCAATGATGGCTTTGTGGAGGCTAATAACGCGCCGTTTGCTCTTCACTTGCACAGTGCGTTTGTGTGCGTGAGCGGTATCACCCTTGGTGAAGTCATGAATGAGAGAAGCCCAGGGCTCTGAAATCTCAATTAACTGGGCTCCTAGAACTTCTTGGCTGGGGATGCCGGTTAATTGCACCATGGCGTGATTCCACATGACAATCTGATTTTGCTCACCAAGAGAGCAGACGCCAAGCGGGAGCTCTAGAAGTACTTGGCGATGATAGCGGCGCAAATTATCCAGATCTTCCGCCATGCCGGAGAGGTTGCTTCGGTAGGCCTCGATTCGGCTCTCAATGGCATCGACATCCGTGCTGCCATGCTCTGACTCTATGGTAAACGGTAGGAAGCGGTCGATGAGATCATGAGCGATCGATGGTCCAAGTAGGCCGGAAAGATTGGCCTCGAGTCTTCCACGTAAAAGGCGCATGGCGTGTGGGCGTTTTTCATCTTTATTGATGCTTAGGTCACGCATCGCTTGCAAGACTTCACGTGTCGCTGTGCGCGCCCCAAGGGGTTTGGTCAGTTTATTGATGAAGTCTTCGGATGACTTAGCGACGAGGCCTGTGCGATTGCGACGTCGTATCGTATCGATGGCACAAACGTCCGCAGAGGCACGCTCTTCAGCGGACGTGCGTGTCCACAAAGAGATGCCGACAAACAACAGAATATTGCACACCAACGAGAACGAAACGATCTCGCGAGTACTGATGCTGTCTAGGGGGATCAGGCTGAAGCCGGTCAGTGCAGGCATCATCAGGAATAATAACCAAATGAGTACTCCGGTGGAGAGTCCGACAATAAAACCTTTTTTGTTGCCGCGGGGCCAATATAAAAGCGCAATAATACTAGGCAGAAACTGCAAGCTTGCGATGTAGGAGACATTGCCTATCGCGCGCACACTAAATTTATCGTCGGGTAAAAAATAGAACAGGAAACCAATCCAGATCAAGGCGGCGATCAGCGCTCGTCGGCGCCATAGTAACCAGCGGTAAATATCATTGCGTGCATTGGGTTGGTATAGAGGCAATATGAGGTGATTGAGGCACATATTGGACAGTGCCAGTGTAATCACGATGATGAGCCCGCTGGCAGCTGAGAGGCCTCCGAGAAACCCGATCATGGTCATGAAGCCTGATCCGTATTCTGCGCCTAGAGTTACTGGGTAATATTCCAGGGGAGCCGTAGAGCCGATTTTCAAGCCGGCCCAGAGAATAGGGAATACAGGCAAACTTAGTAATAAGAAATATAAAGGGACGCCCCAACTCGCGATTGTCAGCGCTTTAGGGTCTTTGTTTTCATTGAAAATCATATAGAACATATGCGGGCTCGCCACCGCGGCGGTAAAGAATAATAGGGCGGTGATATGAAAAGAGCCGGGAGAGTCTGGTTGCTTTATGTTCGCAATGATTTCCGGTTGCGTTTGTAGCCAAGTATCGATACCTGAGAACCCACCAAAGCCTTGGTATACGGCAAAGCCGCCAAGACAAAGCATTGCGATTAACTTAACAAGGGATTCGAAAGCGATCGCCATCACTAAGCCTTCATGTTTCTCTCGTCCCGCTCCGCGGCCCGTTCCAAAGGAGATGGCAAATAAAGTAATCATTGCGCAAAAAGCAGCGGCGAGTTTGGTTTGCGAGACTTCTGGCGCCATTATGGCGACGCTGCTCGCGACCGCTTGGACTTGTAGGGATAAAAGTGGCGTCACTCCCATGAGCATCACGATGGTGGTTAGAGTGCCCGCCATCGGACTACGGTATCGAAATGCGAGCAAATCGGCTAAAGAGCTTAATTGATAGCTACGTGTAATATCTAAAATGGGGCGTAGCATTAAAGGAGAGAATAAAAACGCCAGTGAGATACCAATAAAGGGTGCTAGATATCCAAAACCATCACGTGAGGCGTTGGCCGTCGTCGAAAAATAAGACCAGACGCTAGCGAACACCCCTAGTGCGAGTACGTACACAATAGGGTGTCGAGTGACCTTCTGTGGAATCCAGCCGCGATCAGTGGCGAAGGCCACTCCAAAGAGTACGATCATGTAGATCACACCCATGATGAAAAGTCCGCTTAGATCAAAGGTCATCTGAATTCTGTTCCCTGTGGCAGAACACTGCGATGATTATGATGAACAAGCTGATGACAAATGGTCGATACCAGGCGCCAGTGGGCTGCGCAAGCCAGTCCACGCTCGCTACAAATAGTATGTAGCTCGACATGATAAGAAAGAGCGTAGAGCGAGTTAAGTACACAACTATTCCTCTGGTGATCGTGCTAACAGCTTAAACGGATTCGTGCAGGATATTAGCTAACTTGGGTACTGCCTGTATATCCCAGCGGGCGATAGCCCATGTGAGAAGGTCTTCAATTTGCGCGCTTTGTAATGCTGGGTCAGGCTGTTGCCCTAAAAACAGTAGGGCTCGGTATAGGAGTTGCGACGCCTGTAGCGGATCGATGGCGTCAGCAAAGTGTTGTTTGCTAAGTTTTTGTCCTTCACTATTCACTGCCACCGGAATATGGGCATAGCGCGGTTGGGTATACCTGAGGCACTGTTGCAAATAGATCTGCCTTGGCGTGGAGTCTAGCAAATCAAACCCACGCACTACATCGGTGATGCCTTGGAATTCGTCGTCGACGACAACGGCCAGTTGGTACGCAAATAATCCATCTTTTCGCACTAAGACAAAATCACCGCATTCGTAGAACAATTCTTGAGATTGCTCGCCTTGAATGCTGTCAGTGAAACATATTTGAGTCTTGGTCGTTTGTAGACGTAACGCACCCCCGATGACCTTATCACTGCGTGTTCGGCAGCGGTTGTCGTATACGCCGCCCATCGCTTGAATCTGTTGCCGTGTACAGTCACAGGAGTAGATCAGGCCTTTGCTTTGTAATATGTGTAGCGCTTCTGCGTAAGCATCGAGGCGGTTACTTTGATAGACGACTTCCCCATCCCAGTGCAACGAGAGCTGGTCTAGGCAGTTCAGTATTTGGTCAGCCGTGCCTTTGGGTTCGCGTGCAGGATCGAGGTCTTCCATTCGCAGTAGCCACAGGCCGTTGTGTGCTTTTGCGTCAAGGTAGCTTGCCAAGGCGGCGAGAAGAGAGCCGAAATGTAAGGGACCGCTAGGGGAGGGGGCAAAGCGACCAATATAGCTTGATCTGCCGTTCATAAGACTTTTTGGAGAGAATGCGCCTTAGCAATGCAGCGCTTTGAAAAAGGCCGCATTGCTAGACACAGAGAAGCGAGGGGTGCGCTTAGGCGCCCCATTGCTTCTCTTTGATTTCGTCGAGAGTTTTACAATCTATGCACTTGTTGGCAGTTGGGCGCGCTTCGAGGCGACGTATCCCAATTTCAATACCACACGATTCGCAGAAACCGTAATCATCTTGAGCGATCATCTCGAGTGTCGAATCAATTTTCTTGATGAGCTTACGCTCACGATCACGCGTGCGCAGTTCGAGGCTAAATTCCTCTTCTTGCGTGGCGCGGTCGGCAGGATCAGGGTAGTTTGCTGCTTCATCTTGCATGTGATGAACAGTCCTATCCACCTCTTCCATAAGCTGATTACGCCAGCTGTAGAGAATGGACTTGAAATGATCCTTTTGAATCTCGTTCATGTACTCTTCCCCTTTTTTTTCTTTATAAGGGGTAAAGTTCTTAAGAACGGGTGCAGACGCAGGGGCTTGCTTGTTAGACATGGTTCGCTATGCCTCATTGCCCAAAAGTGGGCTTGTCCAATTGAATCACTCGCAATCATAAACTTCGTGATGCCAGCACAGTGTTCGCTATTTTCAGTGCGCTTACCTTAATCTTTCTGCTGCAGTTTTTATTGCAACTTAGCGAAGATAAACGCCAAATTCGGATCAGATGATGACTCATCACCTCCCTTTAGTACACAAATCGTACATGGGCTGGATCCTAGAAAGCCCGCTAAACTAACAGAATATTACGAGACACGCTATAGGTAAATAAGGCGTTCATAAAGCCAATGCACGACGAGCGCTTGTTCAATAACATCCATTTCAATTTAGCCCTATATAATGGCAGTATTCCTATCTTCAATATCTGTACTAGGCGGAGCTTTCTTGTCCATTAAAACCCCTAATTCTCGATTTTCACCTGCGAAGCGCATGCTACACGTGAATCCTTTCCGTGTGATGACAGTCTTGGAGCGTGCGAAAGCGTTAGAAGCGCAAGGTCGCACGATCATTCATTTAGAAGTCGGAGAGCCGGACTTTGTCACAGCATCGCCAATCCTTGAGGCTGGGCGCAGTGCTTTAGCGCAAGGGTACACGGCCTATACCCCTGCGGCAGGATTGCCCCAGTTGCGTGCGCGTATCGCTGCTTATTATTTAGAAACACAGAGCGTAGAAGTCTCGCCGGAGCGTATTTTTGTTACCCCTGGTGCCAGTGGTGCTCTGAGTCTTGTGGCGCAAATGCTCATCAATCCTGGTGATGGCGTATTGATGTCAGACCCGGGTTACCCGTGTAATCGTAATTATGTGCGTTTAGCTGGAGGGACGGCGCAACTCGTTCCTGTCACGCCCGAAACCGAGTTTCAGCTTAGTACTGAGCTTCTTAATCGCTATAAAGATAACACTACCCGCGGCGTATGGGTTGCTTCACCAAATAACCCAACAGGAACAGTGCTAAGCAGGCAGGAAATCGAATCGATTAGTCAGTGGTGTGAGCGAAACGATGTGCATTTTGTGGTAGATGAAATTTATCACGGGCTCGACTATGTCGATGGGCTGCCCAGTGCCCTGCAGGTGTCGGATAAGACCATTGTGATTAATAGCTTCTCTAAATACTTTGGCATGACTGGGTGGCGCCTTGGGTGGTTGGTCGTCCCGCAAGAGTTGGTCGCCGCAACCAATGTGCTAGCGCAAAACTTATTCATCGCCGCCTCTACGCTAGCGCAACATGCAGCGCTGCGAGCGTTTGATCAAGACACGCGGATTTTATTAGAGGAGCGTCGACAAGCATTTAAAGAGCGCCGAGATTACTTGAGCAATGCCTTGGTGGCGCTTGGTTTTAATGTGCCAGTTTCAACGCAAGGTGCGTTTTATATTTACGCAGGTATCGAAGCGTTCTCTTCAAGTAGCGAGCGTTTTTGTCAGACGCTATTGGAAGAGTTTGGCGTTGCGGTTACGCCAGGTACAGACTTTGGTGAGTTTGAGAACCAACGTTACGTCAGGTTCGCTTTCACGACAGGAATGCCGCAGTTAGAAATCGCCGTAGAGAGGATTGCAGCGGCGGTTGAATCGGGACGCTTAGCACAATGAAGTATGCCCCAGCGCTTCAAGAAGCGCGTCTAATCAAACGTTACAAGCGTTTCCTTGCCGATATCAGGCTCGCCGACGGTAGCGAAACGACCATTCATTGCCCGAATACGGGGTCAATGCGCAACTGTGCACCGGACAACGCTCGAGTATGGTTTTCGCAGTCAGAGAACCCTAAGCGCAAGTATCCCTACACGTGGGAGCTCGTGGAGATCGATGAACGCTATAAAGTTGGAGTCAACACAGGCCGGGCCAATGCTCTAGTGTCAGAGGCTTTGCATAACAAGATCATTGCTCCGCTGGCGCAGTATGGAAAAATTCAAGCGGAAGTGCGTTACGGCAGTGAGAATAGTCGCATCGACTTTTTGCTTAGTGAGCATCCGCAAAGACCGAGCGAGCAGTGCTATGTTGAAGTGAAAAGTGTCACGCTTGGATTAGAGAACGGTATTGGGGCGTTTCCTGATGCGGTCAGTAGTCGAGGCGCAAAACATTTACGCGAATTGATGCAAATGAAAGCAGACGGTCATCGCGCCGTGCTTTTGTATTGTGTGCAACATGAAGGTATTAATAGGGTGCGTGCAGCGCATGAAATTGATCCACTCTATGCGTCGCTATTACAACAGTCTCAGCAGGCGGGTGTGGAGATTTACGCCTACCGTGCACGCATCACTGCTCAGGAGATCGTTTTGTGTGAAGCGTTGCCTGTTGAGCTTAGTGGCGTGATTTAGATCCGCCCTAAGCTCGTAACATCCTCTTCATTAATCATCACGAAACCATTGCCCAACTGGAACGGAATAGCTTTGAGTTGCTTGCCTTTGCACGGCCCCAGAATACATTGACCGGTCTCTATCAAGAACAGCGCGCCGTGAGTGGAGCATTGAATGAGCGCGCCATCGCTATCTAAGAATTGATCCTCTTGCCACTCTAGTGGGGTTCCCAGATGTGGGCAATAATTGTAATACACAAACATTTGCGCATCTTTTTTTACAGCGAACAAATATTTGTTCATTATTTCGAAGCCCTTCGAGGCGCCTTCTTCGATGTCATTCTCATGGCAAAGTGTGATCATAATGCGGAGTCTCAGTTACGTGAGGGCCTGACTGAAATCAGCAATCAGGTCGTCAATATTTTCTATGCCTACGGCGATGCGAATGAGGGAGTCTGGGATTCCCATTGATTCGCGTCTCTGTGCTCCCATTTCGTAAAAAATGGTGTGTGCAACAGGTATGGCGAGAGTGCGGGTGTCTCCAAGGTTGCTAGAGGAAACGACAAACTCAAGTTTGTTCAAGAAATCAAAACAATCGATGTCTGCACACAATTCGATGCTCATTAATGCACCAAAGTGACTGAACAGTTCCTTCGCACGCAGGTGCTGTGGATGGCTAGTTAATCCCGGGTACTTCACGCTTAGAACGCGAGGATGTGCTTCGCAAAATTTGGCAAGCGCAAGGGCGTTGTTACTGGCTCGCTCTACGCGTAACGATAAAGTTTCCGAGCCCACCGCAAGGGTATGTGCGGCTTCCGGAGAAAGCGTGGCGCCGAAATCGCGAAGCCCCTTTTTCTTGATTTGCGTTAGCCCCCACGAATAACTAGAACCGGTTTTATAGTTGTCATAAATATTGGAGAAATGACTCCAGTCATAAAGCCCCGTGTCAGTTACTGCGCCACCCAAAGCGTCACCATGACCACCAAAATACTTAGACAGTGAATTCACAATGAAGGATGCACCGACTGATTTTGGTGAAAATAAGCAAGGAGTCGTGATCGTATTGTCCACGACATAAATGAGTTGCTTTTGTGCGCAAAGCGCGCCGATCTCGGCGAGGTCGGCTACTTGCGTCACGGGGTTTGCGATCGTCTCTACAAATACAAGTTTGGTGTTTTGCGTTATCGCCTTTTCAACATTGGCGACATCGGTGGCATCTACAAAGCTAACCTCGATACCAAGATTGAGGAAGGTGTTGAATAAACTATTGGTGTTTCCGAACAAAAAAGAGCTAGAAACGATATGGTCTCCGGCTTTAAGCAAGGAGAAAATTATCGAGCCAATGGCGGCCATGCCAGTAGCAAATGCAACGGTAGCATTGCCTTGCTCCATCCGACTTACGCGATTTTGCAGTGCATTGACGGTCGGGTTTTGCTGTCGGCCATAATTGTAACCGGGGCTTTTTCCCTGAAACACGGCGGCAAGCTCACGGGCATCGTCATACTCAAAGGCTATTGAGGTGTGAATCGCTTTATGTAAGGAGCCGTGTTCTGGTTTGTCACTTCTGTCGGAGTGCAAATTGACAGTGTCAAAGTGGGCTTTAGTCTTGTCGGTGCTCATGCTACCTAGATCCTAGTGCGCAAGGGATTGCGAGGTTTTGGAGGCGCCAGTATATAAGACCTGCGACGGGCTGAACACCGTCGCTAGTGATCAGTGCGCAATGTAAATGGGTAAGGCTGCGATTTGTGCGTCAATCTCGGCCAATTTTGCTCGATAGGCTGGGCTGTTGCGGTCCGTGAATTGGGCGGAAAAATCTTCCTCTGTTAGGCCTGCGTTCTCTCTGGATACTTGAGGCATGTAATCAGACTCTTGAGTCGCCTCGGCTAGACGCTGCGCTAGATTGAGGGCGGCATTGCGGTCCTTGGTCGCTTCCATTCCCAGTGCCACACCGGCTGTATTGGCAGTTAAGTCGCTGAAGCTAAACCCCGATCGATAGCGCGCGTCATGTACTTCTTTGCTGGTGGATAAAATTCCGGCGACTCCGGCACCAACGGTTGCACTCATGGCAGCAGAGCTTGTGAAATGCTGGGCAAGATCCGGGCGACGTTGAAGGGTAACGTTCAAACGGCGCGGAGTGATCAATGCGGCGGCGCTCGGGGGTTCGACTAATTGGCTGAGGTCGGATTCATTGACGTAGAGAGAGAGAGCCTGCAGAAGGGTGCGGTTTTCACTCAAGGGATCAGCCCCATTTTGAATGTGTTGATAGGCCGTTAGGAATAGAGGAGCAAGAAGGTTGTTCAGCGAAATGCTGCGGATATTGTCGTCCTGTGCCTGCGCTATCGTAATGATTTCACCAAAATAGAACACAATCTTTTCTTTGTCTTGTGCACTGAGTAGTAGTTGCTCGGCTTGAGTCTGGACCTGTGCCAAAAGCCTTGGGTCCCAATCTAAGGTTATTTCGACAACATTCTTTTGGAACTCAACGGAGCTGACGCTGCGTTGGAGCTCGCTGACTTGTTGGTAATTGACATAAGTGTTGGCAAGTTGGGTTTCCACTCGACCACGGATAAACCGTACAAGGCTATCGGGAATAGGAAGGCGTCCGACCTTAACTGAATATAATTCCAGCTTGCCATCGGTTTGTCGTACTTGGGTGTGAAGGTTGAGATACAGCGGTTTGAAGGGGGTGCGAAGCGGGACGCTCATGTTCACGCTTGTATTGCCTTCTTCAATGCTCGCATCGGCTGTGACAGAGTGAAGTCTAGGGACGTTCTGTAGCAAAAATGCGGTCAGCAGGTTCAACTCTTCGGAGTCTAAGTGCAGAGTCACTTCCCCAGGGGCGCTAATAGAGGCGGGAGCGTTGTCGACAATCACTTGCTCGATGGTGTTGATAGCCAAATTATCAAGAGTTGGATTGAAAGGAACGCTGGGCTGCCACTGGAGAATTAAGACTATTAGCAGTAAGAAAACGCCTATTAGGAGTCCTATAATTCGCTTAATAGTGCTTATGTAGCTGATGTTGCGGGCTTTTGTCATAAGAATTCAGCATAAAGGCTGACAAATTCCTGATTTATAGATATAAAGTGCAAGTCTTGACCCTACTATCTGCGACTGATTATGGTGTCGTCAAGTTTTGCGCGTATTATAGCAAGACCTCACTGCTTAAAAAGGATTCCGGAAAATGAAACACTACACAAAACCCACTAAATTGGCAGTAAGCCTAAAGCAAGTGTTGCTCGGAGCGATAGTGCTGGGGTTGGTGGGGTGTGGTTCCACTGCGACTGATCAAGCTGCTATTGATCAAGCCAGTGCCATTGAGGCGCAGCAGCAGGAAGAGGCACAGGCGGCGGCCACAAGGGCGGCACAAGAGCGCGCGCGCATTGCGCGAGTAGAAGCTGAGCGAGCGAGACAAGAGGCGGCAGAGCGAGAGGAGGCCGCCCGTGTGGCCCAAGCGGCAGCCGAAGCTGAGGCTCGTCAACGGGCACAGCGCGAAGAGGCGGCCCGTATTGCCTCAGCAGAGCAAGCTCGCCGAGCTGCAGCGGCGCGAGCGCAGGCTCAACAGGCACGCATTGCGGAATTGGAAGTGCAGATCGAAGCGCTGCGTGCGAGCAATGCTTCGCGAGTAGCGGCCAATAACAAATATGAAGACACTATCGCTGCTGCACAAGCGTTACTCGACGCACTAAATGCGGAGCAAAGAAAGTACAGCAACACGAATGCCGATGGAGAATTGTTGGTACCTCTAGAGAAAGAGCTACTTGCTGACCTTGAGGCTCGTAAAAACACTCTTAAGCGCGAAGCTGAGGCGCTCGGACAGTAATGAGCGGTGAAATCATCGACCTGACAGCTGCGTTAGAGCAGCGTCAGTTTAAGGCAAAAGAAGAACGATTGAAGAACATGCGTGATGCGTTCAGGGCTGCTCGCCTGGACGCTAAGCCTGCACAAAAAACCTCCTCCGCTCGCACCTCCGGTAGCAAGCGTAAAAAGAAATCCCCTAAACCTTCTCGCTAGAGAGTTTCCTCTCTTGGAATGCGCAGGCAATAACAATTCTTATTGACCCTTCGGTTGTTATATTTTACAAGCCTGATGTGGCGATACCCCTCTAGAATACTGTGTTCCACAACGATTTTTGGAAGCCTTGGTCGCGACTTTGTTTGTCCTGATCTATATGCTACAGTCGGCTCGTTCCGTTAACAAAAATAATATAGGGGATACCGTAAGATGCCAGGCATGACTATCAGTATTACGATTTTGCTTTCACTTTTCGGTTTAGGCGTGGCCTATTTTTACATGCGTCAAGTGATGAGTGTTCCGTTGGATCTCGGTCTCGAAGGCGAACAAAAGACCCGACTCAGATTCATTCACGCTGCAATTGCTGAGGGTGCCATGGCATTCCTGAAGCAAGAGTACAAATTTCTCGTCATTTTTATGTTGGTATTTGCCGCGATCATAGCGGTACTTATCGACGATAATCATACTCCCGATACCCGCGAAGGACTCTACACCGCTGTTGCCTTTTTGTTCGGCGGTGCTATTTCGATCGCCTCGGGATATATCGGTATGAAGATTGCCACGCAAGGCAATGCACGTACCACTGTATCTGCACGAAACGATATTAGTGACGCTTATAAGGTGGCATTGAACTCTGGTGCCGTCATGGGCTTCGCGCTTGTCAGTTTAGCGGTGCTGGGCTTAGTCATCGTGTACGTCGTGATGAAGGCGTGGGTGCCAGACGACCTGCCTAACTATGTGTTGATGGAAATCATTGCAGGGTTTGGCCTTGGTGGGTCAACGATCGCACTTTTCGCTCGCGTGGGCGGAGGGATTTTCACTAAGGCGGCTGATGTAGGCGCCGACTTGGTGGGTAAGGTTGAGAAGGGGATTCCTGAAGACGATCCACGTAACCCTGCCGTGATTGCCGATAATGTTGGCGACAACGTAGGCGATGTCGCCGGTATGGGGGCAGACCTTTTTGGTTCCTGTGCTGAAAGTACCTGTGCCGCGATGGTGATTAGTGCCGTGGTCTTTGGGGGCAACGTAGATGCGCTGCTTTACCCTATCCTGATTAGTGCCATTGGTATTCCCATCAGCTTGATTACGCTTATGTGCGTTTCCGTAAAGAAGGAAGAAGATGTTGCTCCTGCTTTGATGAAACTATTGATAATCTCTAGCGTCCTGATGGCGATCAGCATGTACTTTGTGACTGATATGGTGATACCTGCCGAATTTGTTATTCGTGATGTGACTTACACGAGTATGGGTATTTACTGGTGTTTCTTCTCCGGTTTGGTGGCAGGGCTAACCGTTGGCCTGCTAACCGGTTACTACACATCTGATAAATATGCCCCGGTGCAAGAAGTGGCCAAGTCTTGTGAGACAGGAGCTGCTACAAACATTATCTACGGTTTGGCGCTAGGGTATAAAAGTACCGTGTTTCCCTATATCGCCATTGCGATTGCAATCTTTGTGTCGTGGGATTTTGGTGGCATGTACGGGGTGGCTATTAGCTCGCTCGGTATGCTCGGCACCTTGGCGATTGCATTGACCATTGATGCTTATGGCCCGGTGGCGGATAACGCAGGCGGCATCGCGGAGATGGCTGGGCTTGATAAAGAGGTGCGTCGCCGTACCGATATTCTAGATTCAGCAGGGAACACGACTGCAGCCATAGGCAAAGGCTTTGCCATCGGCGCAGCTATTCTCACCTCGTTAGCACTGTTCGCCGCTTTTCTTACGAGCGCTGATACATTAATGAAAGAGCAGCGAGGCGACGACTATGACCTCTTAGGCTCTATCAATTTGCTCGATCCTGTCGTGTTTGTCAGCTTGTTTATGGGGGCTGTATTGCCTTTCCTATTCACGGCGATGACGATGAAGTCTGTCGGTAAGGCAGCCTTCGATATGATTGAGGAAGTTCGACGTCAATTCAATACTATTCCAGGCATCATGGAAGGTACGGCACAGCCTGACTATGCCCAGTGTGTCGCTATCTCTACGAAAGCGGCCCTGCGTGAAATGATTGCGCCAGGAATATTGATCATGGGAACACCCTTGGTGGTGGGCTTCTTGTTCGGTGTGCCCGCAGTCGCAGGAATCCTTGCGGGTTCTTTAATCACGGGCGGGGTGTTGGCTATTGCATCATCCAATAGTGGTGGTGCTTGGGACAATGCGAAAAAATATGTGGAAGCGGGCAACCTAGGAGGCAAAGGCTCCGAGGTACATAAAGCGGCTGTAGTGGGTGATACGGTGGGTGATCCATTGAAGGATACATCAGGCCCCTCGTTGAATATCCTGATCAAGCTATCAGCTATTCTATCGTTAGTATTTGCGCCATTCTTTGTGCAATACGGTGGAGTATTGATGGGCGGATAATTGGAATAAAAAAAGGGGCCGCTTGCGGCCCCTTTTTTTATGCAGAAAATTTAGTTCACCAATTGTCTTTCAAAATGATACAAAACCCATTCGGTGTAGTTGTTGACGTCACCTGTTGTGGTATCCATCCAACTGACCTGTACATTGCGCACGCACTGATAGATGCGAAACGAATCGGTGTCTTCAATGATGAGGCCTCGTACTGAGGGGTTAAGCGTGTAATTAGAAATTTCGACCAGCTTCCAGTCTTCTTGCATGATTCGACCGATGCATTCGCTACCGAATAATAAATCGACATAGGGCAAATCTATATCTGCCCATGCATGGGGAGAAACGCTCAAATCAAGATCAAGCTCGTTATCTACAAGAGCGTCTTCTTCGTCTTGAAAGAGAATAGACTGCAACACTATTTCGTGTTCGCCTAGGTTCTGCGCCACTAAGCGTAATCCAGCGTTGCTTCTGGTTCCCCAGGCGCTGGAATAGATTGAATATTTTACAGGTGACTCTTCAATGTCGGCGACACCTGGAGCAGGAGTGCCTGGAGTTTGAGAGTAAGCGGCATGGGATGCGCTAAGTGTAAAAAAAAGGGCTAATAACGCCTTGGACATATCGGGTTCAATCCTCAGCCGTAAAGAAATCGGCAATACTTGCGAGAAACCCATGCAGATTAGCGCACTCGCCCAATTTTTTCTATGCTCAGTTGCTATTAGGCAAAGATGTTTGCTTATTGTTGTCCATGTCAGTTGATTGCTTGTTCCTTATCATCGCTTCGATGGATAATGCCGGTATTCACTATTTCTGTGTAATTATCACCCGAATTCAAAGAGTGTAAAAATTGGAAAAACTTAAAAATATCAAGCATATAGTATGTGTTGCGTCAGGCAAGGGTGGGGTAGGCAAATCCACAACGGCGGTAAACCTCGCTTTGTCCTTATTGCGACGGGGCTTCAAAGTAGGCCTGTTGGATGCTGATATCTACGGCCCAAGCCTGCCATTAATGTTGGGCGTTGAAGCCGGCACGCGTCCCAAAATAATCGATAAGAAATTTATGCAGCCTATTATGGCTCACGGCATTGAGTCTAACTCTATGGGGTATTTGGTAGAACCTAATACTCCTATGGTGTGGAGAGCTCCGATGATAGTGGGTGCTTTTAACCAAATGCTCAAAGATACATTATGGTCCGATCTAGACTATTTGATCGTTGATATGCCGCCAGGCACTGGTGATATTCAGTTGAGCCTAGCGCAATCGGCAACTATCACCGGCGCAGTGATCGTCACGACTCCGCAAGATGTTGCATTGCTCGATGCCCGTAAGGGCGTTGAGATGTTCCGCAAGGTCAAAGTGCCTTTGTTGGGTGTCGTAGAGAATATGGGCGTGCATATCTGTTCTAACTGTGGCCACGCAGAAGCTATTTTTGGTGCGGGTGGAGGGCAGAAGCTCTCGGACGACTATGGCATTGATGTCATAGGCTCTTTGCCTTTAGATCTGTCTATTCGAGAGCATACCGATAGTGGAACGCCTATCGTGGTGGCATTGCCAGAGGGTGCCGTGGCGCAGGCGTATCTGGCGCTTGCCGACGCGATGGTAGCCCGTGTTGAGACATTGGCCAACCAGCGCGTTGAGGCGCCAACATTTTCAGAAAGCGACGACTAGAGTTATTGAATCACTCCCCCGGAAGGCGAATGTGACGAACAATGCGTTGCACCTCTTCTGGTGGTGGCGCGGTGAGTCGGCAAACAACTAAGGCAACTACTAAATTTAAAATGGTGCCCATGGTCCCAATGCCTTCAGGGGAGATGCCAAACCACCAGTGTGCTGCAGTGCTCATGTCTGGGTTGATGAATTTAAAGTAAATGATATAAGCGGCCGTAAACGTAAAGCCTGAAATCATACCCGCTACAGCGCCTTGCCGATTCATACGGCTATAGAAAATTCCCAATACAATCGCAGGGAAAAATGACGCGGCCGCTAAACCGAAAGCAAAGGCCACGACCTCCGCGACAAATCCCGGCGGATTTATCCCAAAATACCCCGCAATCAATACAGCCACGAAGATTGTTATTCGCGCATAGCGCAGCTCTTGTTTCTCGGTGATGTTGGGCGCGAGACAGCGTTTCATGAGGTCATGGGATATTGATGTCGATATCACGAGCAATAACCCTGCTGCGGTCGAAAGGGCGGCGGCTAGCGCGCCTGCCGCTACAAGGGCTACCACCCAATTTGGTAGGTTAGCAATCTCAGGGTTTGCGAGCACCATGATGTCGCGGTTAACCGTGAGCTCGTTTGTTTCGGGATCTCCCACGTACTGGATGCGGCCGTCATTGTTCTTGTCATCAAAGACGATGAGGCTCGTTCGCTCCCACGTGGTGAACCACGATGGCATCGAGGAGTACTCGGCATTGTTGACAGTGTTGATAAGGTTTGTTTTCGAAAATGCTGCAATTGCAGGGGCTGTGCTGTAAAGAATGGCGATGAAAATAAGGGCATAGCCTGCAGAGCGCCGCGCGTCACGTACGCTGGGTACGGTAAAAAATCGAATAATGACGTGTGGCAACCCAGCGGTGCCGAACATGAGTGCTGCGGTAATAAAGAACACATCCTGCGTGCTTTTCTTCCCTTCAGTGTAAGCCCCAAACCCTAGAGATTCACTTACTCCGTCTAGCCGATCTAAGAGGTAGCCGCCTCCATATTCCGGAGTCAGTTCTGATCCAAAACCGAGTTGTGGGATTGGGTTGCCTGTCATCATGATGGAAATAAAGACAGCAGGCACCATGTAGGCAAATATCAGGACGCAATATTGCGCCACTTGGGTGTAAGTTATGCCTTTCATCCCGCCTAACACGGCGTAGAAGAAGACAATTGCCATGCCTATAATAACGCCAGTGGTAATGTCGACCTCAAGGAAGCGAGAGAAAACAATACCCGCACCTTGCATCTGACCGCATACATAAACAAAGGAGACAATGATGGCACAGAAAACGGCCGTGAGGCGTGCACTTTGAGAATAGTAACGATCGCCAATAAAAGCGGGAACGGTGAATTGGCCAAATTTACGTAAGTAAGGGGCAAGTAGAAGGGCTAATAACACATAGCCGCCAGTCCAGCCCATTAAGTAATAGGTGCCATCACGCCCAAGAAACGAGATCAAACCTGCCATTGAGATAAAAGAGGCGGCGGACATCCAGTCTGCTGCGGTTGCCATACCGTTGGTAAGGGGGCTGACGCCGCCGCCGGCAATGTAAAACTCATGAGTGGATCCGGCTTTAGACCAGACCGCAATGCCAATGTAGAGACCAAAGGTTACGAATACGAATAAGTAAGTCCACAGTTGAACGCTCATTGCGAATCCTCACTGGAAGCTCTTTTCGTCTCTTGTGGGTGGGCCGTGTCTGCCGATTCGTTTTGATCGACGTTGTACTTGTCATCGAGCTTGTCCATCTGCCAGATGTACACGTAGATCAAAATGAGAAACCCGTAGATAGACCCCTGTTGTGCCATCCAGAATCCGAGTTTGAACCCGCCGATGCGAAATTGGTCGAGAAAATCCACCAGTAAGATGCCGCAAACGAAGGAGATGAAGAACCAGATACAGATGAGTGTGACTACAATTCTGACATTGGCCTGCCAGTAGGAGCGCGCATTTTTATCGGACATGAATGCCTCTTTTTATGCTTTTAAATTATTGATTACTATGCTTATTTTTTATTATTCTGTGGCGTAATGACAAGATGGTAGCACTAAATATTTGGTAGGTACACACGCAGTAAGGAGGCGATAGAATGAGGAGGTTTAACGACAAAGACTTCTTGACTGACAGTAGGGGGTATTCGTCTCTCTCGTGTTGATTATTCACGGTGTTTGCGTACTATTCATGTCACTAATATAGTGTTGCGCTCAATTAAGGAATATCTATTCAATGTTGATTAAGAAGTGCGATCTCAATCTGTTTTTGGTCTTCGATACCATTTATACAGAGCGTAATTTGACTCAAGCGGCTAAGATTTTGGCGATTACCCAACCGGCTGTGAGTAATGCGTTGGCGCGCCTGCGTAAACTGTTCAATGATGAATTGTTTGTAAGAACGGCGCGAGGGATGCAGCCTACTCCTGTCGCTGACAGCATTGCGCAGAGTGTTTCTGAAGCATTAAGTTTACTTAAATCCAGCATTCTAGAGCGTGAAGATTTCGATCCATTGCTCAGTGAGCGTATTTTTCAGTTTAGTATGACTGACCTGGCAGAAGCTTTGGTCTTGCCTCGCTTAATCCCTTTGTTTGCAGAGTCTGCCCCTAATGTGTCTTTACAAAGTTACTTTGTGAAGCGCAATGAGCTGGCACGCAATCTGTCGCGTGCAGAATTGGATTTTGCTGTGGATGTGCCAGTGATCGAAGACCCGCAACTTTGTCATCAATCGCTTATGCAAGATGACTATGTTTGCTGCCTACGACATGGGCATAGTGCATTGGAAAAAGAATTTACGCTTGAGGCTTTTTTACAGCTACAACATATTCATGTTTCGAGTCGTCGTAAGGGCTTAGGGCAGGTCGATCTAGCGTTATTGAAGTATGACTCCGAGCGGAGTATTAAATTGCGTGTTCAGCATTACCGAGTCGCTGCGGCGATTGTCAGTAGTACGGAATTTTCCTTGTGTTTACCGCGGTTTTTGGCAGAAAAATATGATCTAGCGATTCTGCCTTTACCGTTTGACGTGCCGCAACTGGACTTGCATTTGTATTGGCACCGTCAGTCTGACAGTGATAGCGCTCATCGTTGGATGCGTGAATCGCTTATCACTTTATTCAGCTCAAATGGATGATGATTACTCAATAAACTCTTTAATGTAGTTAAGTAATTTGCGGCGACTAACGCGTGCCGCCTCATCATTATCTTTATCTTTGCTGTAATTGCGTGCTAATTGGCGTAAAGCTTGGCGCTCTGCAATTGGCCAACGCTCAATAAAGGCATTGATTTCGTCTTCGGAGCCTTTGAGTATTTTCTCACCCCATTCTTCAATCAGTTGCGCTCGGCGTACTTGCACACGATCTGGCGCGCGCATCTTGTCGAGCTCAGCTTGAATCTCTTCATGATTGCAGGACCGCATCACTTTGCCGATAAATTGTAATTGACGTCGTCTGGCCCCGTGACTACTGGGAAGGCGCGCAAACTCATTCAGCGCTACTCGCAAGGAGTCTGAAATAGGGAGTTTGTCCAGTTGCTTCTTGTTAAGGGTGGTTAAGTCTTCCCCTAGCTTTTGGACATTGGTCATATCGCGTTTAAGCTGCGACTTACTTGGTGGCTCTAGAGACCAATCAATCTCTTCGCGTTTTTTCATTGGTGTTCCTGTCTCAGTCTATTTAGTGGAAGCCACTCAGAAATAATGGAGTGCTTACTCGCTTTCGTCAAAGCGATTATTAACAAGTGCGGTGATGGCCTCTAATGCAGCAGATTCGTCTGGGCCTTCAATTAATATATTCAATACGGTGCCTTTGCTGGCGGCGAGCATCATTAAGGAGAGGATACTCTTTCCGTCGACAAGCTTATCTTCGCCAACTTGAATCTGGCTAGTAAAGGCTGAACTCACCGAAACCATTTTGGCGGCAGCACGCGCGTGAAGGCCTGCTTTATTGCAGATTGTCAGTGTAGATTTAATCATATGCCTTTATGCCGTATCCCGTCGTAATAGCTCTCTGTGCATGACTTGCACATTTTTTATTTTATTGGCGAAGTCTTTTTTCAAGCGCTCGCTCAAATAAACGGAGCGATGTTGGCCCCCAGTACAGCCGATCGCGACTGTCATATACGCGCGATTGTTCTCTTCAAATTTGGGTAGCCATTTGGTCAAGTAGGCATGAAGGTCTTGATACATGGATTCCGCCGTGTCCTGTGACCCTAACCATTGCTGCACTTCTGTGTCGAGGCCTGTTAACGGTCTTAAGCTGGGCTCCCAGTAAGGGTTGGGGAGACAACGCACATCGAATACCACGTCTGCATCGATGGGGACGCCATATTTGTAGCCAAAGGATTCAAACATGAGCGCTAGTCCGCTCTCGTCTCGCTCGACAACACGTGCCTTGATGCTTTCGCGTAGTTGATGCAGGGACATATAACTGGTGTCTATTGAAAGACTGGCAAGTAAGGCGATCTGCTCGAGGAGTTCAGTCTCCATGTTGATCGCTTGTCTTAAGCCGATTTTTTCCGTGGTTAACGGATGTTTACGTCGACTCTCACTAAAACGTTTGATCAAAGTCGGGCTACTGGCATCTAAGTAGATAATCTCTGTGCGCAAGGAGATTCTCTTCAGTTGCTCGATGATCTGTGGGACTTGTTTTAGATCCGCCGTGATATTGCGGGCATCAATGCTGACTGCGACTAATGGTAGGTCTGTGCTCTGAGCACTGACGCGCTGTGCGAGGGCCGGCAAAAGGCTGGCAGGTAAATTATCAATGCAATAATAACCGTGATCCTCAAGCATATTGAGCGCGGTACTCTTACCTGAGCCGGAACGGCCGCTGATGATGAGCAGTTTCACTATGTGTCGCCTGAAGGTTGATGCAGAGTTGGAGGCTGAAGCACGTTTCAGCTGTTTTACGTCTGTATAACGGTATCAGCTTTGCCTGCAGCTGAATAGATTTCTATGTTTGCGTTGCGATCTCGTAAAGCTCTGCAGGCGTCTTTGCTTGTCGAAGCTGCTCGCAGAAGGAATCTTGATGGAATAATTTGGCAAGCGCGCTAAGCACTTTCAAATGCTCGTCGGTTTCCTCTGCAGGCACAATCAGAACAAATAGAAGATCCACAGAGCGCGAGTCGATGGCGTCAAAATCAATGCCCTCTGAGAGCGTGACCAAGGTACCTGTGATTTGATCGCAATCGCCCACTCGGCAATGAGGAATGGCGATGCCATTGCCTATGCCGGTACTGCCGAGCTGTTCTCTGGCCAGCAGTGCACTATAAATATGGTCGGCAGACAGGGATTGGGTTTGTGTCGCAATGAGCTCGCTAACCGTCGTTAGAAAGCGTTTTTTACTAACGCCTGGTAAGTCGCAGAAACAACGCTCAGGAGTCAGAATGGTATCAATTCGCATTATGGGAAAATCTCAGAAGTCGAAAATTCGGTGCTAATTTTAGCATTGCTGTTGCCGAGTTTTGAGTCTTTTTCGAAAACAAACGTGATTATCGAAACGCGAGGGGACATTACACGAGTCTCTTGCGTTCATTAGAGGGTGGAATTGCGAGGGATTCTCGATACTTGGCGATAGTGCGACGCGCCACATTGATACCCTGATCTTCTAGCATTTTAGTAATTTTGCTGTCACTTAGTGGTTTGCGCACGTTCTCAGTAGAGATAAGTTTCTTAATAAGCGCTCGAATAGCGGTTGAGGAGCATTCTCCGCCACCTGCCGTGCTGACATGGCTAGAAAAGAAATACTTTAATTCAAATATTCCTTTGGGCGTATGCATGTACTTTTGTGTCGTGACGCGAGAAATAGTGGATTCGTGCATGCTGACGGCTTCCGCAATGTCATGCAACACTAACGGCTTCATGGCTTCTTCACCGTATTCAAAGAAGCCTTTTTGGTGCTCAACGATGCGGGTGGCGACTTTCATGAGTGTTTCATTACGGCTTTGTAAACTTTTAATGAACCAACGTGCTTCTTGCAAATTATCGCGCAGATAGTTGTTATCAGAGCTATTGTCCGCGCGACGAACCAAAGAGGCATATTCAGGATTGACTCGAATCTTGGGAGCCGTTTCTGGATTAAGGTCGACGCGCCATCGACCGGTTTCATTGTCTTTGCTAACAAACACATCAGGAACGATGTAAGTGGTAGAAGGAGGGGAGATATCCGATCCTGGACGAGGGTTCAATTGCTCGATGACTAAGATTGCATCACGTAGCTCGGGCTCCTTTAGGCGTGTCAGGCGCATCAGCTGTGCGTAGTCTCGATTTCCAAGCAATGGAAGATGGTTCTTCACAATCACTTTGGCGTGTTTGACTGCTGCTGTGAGTAGCTCGTCCTCAAACTGATCTAGCTGGATAGACAGACACTCGGCTAAGTCGCGATAGCCTACGCCGACGGGGTCAAATTGCTGGATGCGGTGCAGTACAGCGACCACTTCGTCTGGGTCTATGTCTAAAGAGCGAATGAGGCTGGCATGAATCGCATCGACGCTGATGGTGAGCATTCCGTTGGAATCTATCGCATCGACGATGGCAAGTCCTATTAGGCGGTCTGCATCGGACATGGGCGTTAAGTTTAATTGCCACATCAAATGATCTTGCAGGGTCTCTTCGGCACTATTGCGCGAATCAAAGTCCATGCTGTCGCCTTCATTAGACGAAGAGCCTGAACTGCCAGTAGTGTAATTGCTTTGGTAGACGTCGTCCCAATTGCTGTCGACCGACAGGTTTTCAGGGATAGTGTCTTCCCAGCGGTTGTCGTCATCCCCCGAGGAGGCGCTATAGTCAGAATCAGTTTTGTTGTCTGAGATAACGCGATCGGCGCTGTACTCATCGCTTGAAGCGCTGCTTTCGGAGTTGGTTTCGGCAGCGGCATCGGCTTTCGCAAATGCTTCATCCATCCCCTCTTCAATCTCAAGCATTGGGTTTGACTCAATGGCTTCATAAATTTCTTGCTGGAGATCGAGCGTGGAGAGTTGTAGAAGACGAATAGCTTGCTGCAGCTGAGGTGTCATGGTCAGTTGCTGACCCATCTTTAGCTGAAGCGATAATTTCATAGCGATATGTACGTCATAAGATGGCAACTATTTCTATGGATGCGATAGGGATTGCTAGGGCGACCAATGGAATAAATTTCCCGATGAACAGCCCACAGCAAGTATCGTGCCGTAAGTCACTAGCAAATTTCAAGCCCAATCTGAATTAGATTTTAAATTGATGCCCTAAATACACGTCTCGGACCTTTTGATTGCTCAAAATTTCCTCTGAGGTACCTTCCGCAATGATCTGGCCCTCACTGACGATATAGGCTTTTTCGCAGATATCTAATGTCTCACGCACGTTGTGATCCGTCAGTAATACGCCAATCCCTTTTTGCTTGAGGTGAGTAATGATGTCCTTGATGTCGCTAACAGAGATAGGGTCTACGCCGGCGAAGGGTTCATCGAGGAGAATGAAGCGAGGTTCCGCCGCTAGTGCGCGGGCTATCTCGGTTCTTCGGCGCTCGCCCCCTGAGAGGCTCATGCCTTTGTTGTCGCGAATATGGGTGATGTGAAACTCTTGTAGGAGGCTTTCGAGCTTCTCTTGGCGTTGTTCTCGGTTTAGGTTCTTGCGAGTCTCCAAAATGGCCATGATATTTTCAGACACTGTGAGCGTGCGGAAAATAGAGGAATCTTGAGGTAAGTAACCCACGCCGCGTTGTGCTCTTGCGTGCATGGGCAGCACCGTGAGGTCGTCGTCATCTAACAATATGGAGCCGGCGTCTGCTTGTACGAGCCCGACTACCATATAAAAACAGGTAGTTTTACCGGCGCCATTGGGGCCGAGTAAGCCTACAATTTGCCCGCTGTCGACACTAATCGATACATCGCGAACGACATGACGACCCTTGTAACTCTTGGCCAGATGGCTCGCTTTAAGTGTACTCATCAATTGTTCTGCGGGCTTAACGAGCCGCTGCAAGCCTGGCCGGACGTCGCGCCAGTGGTGATAGTGTGGCGTATTTGCGCGCAACTTAAGGTGGTGCCTGGCTGATTAAAGTTTGCACTGCCAATGAACTCCACTACGCCTTCGGTGCTCGCGTAGTAATTGATGATTTCACTGTTGCCCGTCACGATGTCAGTACTAGCGCTGGCTTGCTGCTCGAAATTGGCAGGAGTACCAGTGACTCGTACTTGTTGTAATTGGTTGCTTTGATTGTATTCAAGTACGGCGATATCTCCGGTGAGTTCAATATCCCCTTGGCTCACGAATACATTGTCTCGTAGCGTGATGACTCGAAGCCCATTAATGGTTTCGATGGTCGTTTCGCCTTCAGCACTATATTCGTGGCTATTCGCTGCTTCTTGCGCAAGGGTTATGCCGCTTATCACGCCACCAAAGAGGCATGAAAACGCAATGGCGATACGCTTTTTCCTGTCAATTTTGAACTTCATATCGTCCTTTGACCTGTGAAAGAAAGGTCAGTGTATCTTGCTGTAAGTCGGCGGTCATGCCGAGCGCAGTTTGTCGTAAGGTGTTAGTGGTCATCGTCACTTCTCGGTCAGTTTCCATGGTTTCACTGCTTGGGTAGAGTGATAGAAAACTGGTGTTGAGGGTCATGCGATTCCCTAAATCGTCAATCTGAAAGAGCTCTACTTCATCACTAAGATCAAGGCGATCGATTCGGTTGTCGTTTTCGGCAGAGATGATTTTGCCCGATCTGGCAACGATATTCCAGCGTACCCCTGAGCCTTGGTAGAGTCGTACATAAGGGTCGCTTAGTGCGGTGGTGTTGTCGAGGTAATGGATTTGGTTGCTTGCCTCTAGCGTATATTCTATATCCCCTGCGCTATCGTAAAGGACGCTGGTGACCCCGTTGGAATAGGCGTCAAAGAGGATCGCCGTAGTCGTTTGTTGATCTTCGATAAGCGTACGGTTAGCGCGTTGCTCTAGCGCGCTGCGCCCTGCGAAAAACGCTAAAATGATAATGACCGAGCCTAGCCAAAACCGAGGTCCGGATAGCAAGGTTTTAAAGTCTATAAGCTTACCAGCCCCAGTAGGGCTGTCTGGCTCAAAGGTAGGGGGCGATGGCGTCATCGTAAAGACCTTGAGCTTGCAAGATGAAATCACAGACTTCTCGCACTGCCCCTAAACCACCCGAGCCTTGCGTTTGCACGTGGGCCACTTGTTTAACGGTGCAGTGAGCATTCTTGACAGCAAAACCGAGCCTAACTGCCTTGAGAACCTGAATGTCAGGAAGATCGTCGCCCACATAGGCGATCGTGTCGGGGTGGAAATGTTGTTTTTTACACAACTCTTCTAAGGCATCGAGTTTGTCTTCACGGCCTTGAATGATAATTTCAATGCCAAGGTTTTCAGCGCGCTTCGTCAGTAAGGACGATTTGCGGCCGCTGAGAATTCCGACTTGCACGCCATGACGTTGGAGCAACTTGATACCTTGGCCATCAAGGGTGCTGAAGGCTTTTATCTCTTCCCCACTGTCGGAGAGAAACAATTCTCCTGCGGTAAGCACTCCATCAACATCGAGTAATAAGAGAGTGACAGCGCGGGCGCGTTCAATAGCATCGCTAGGATCAATATTAAATTGCATAGGGCGACTCCCTCTGGATAAATGTCTTCGCTGTGATGGCCATTAGACCACATTCGCCTGTAAGAGGTCGTGCATCCGTATCACCCCGTGTAAGGCTCCAGAGGCATCGGTCACAATTAGAGAGTAGACGCTATTCTCTTGCATCATCAGCACCGCTTCGGTAGCAAGGGCGGTTTCCTGAATTTGTTTACTTCGGCTCGACATGACATCACGAATCAATGTTTTGTGAATGTCTTTGCCAGAATCAAGCGTGCGGCGCAAATCGCCGTCTGTAAATACTCCGCAAAGAGCGCCTGTCGCATCGATAACAGTCGTCATGCCTAGGCCTTTCTGAGATATCTCAAGCAGGGCTTTGCTTAGTAGCGTATCGGGGCTGACCTTTGGGATTGCATCGCCTGCATGCATGATGTCTTTCACTTTTAGCAAAAGTCGGCGTCCGAGCTTGCCTCCAGGATGAGAGAAAGCAAACTCTTCTGGCGTAAAGCCACGCGCTTCAAGCAGCGCCATAGCAAGCGCATCGCCGAGCACCAACGTCACGGTGGTGCTGGAAGTGGGCGCGAGCCCTAATGGGCAAGCCTCTTCTTTAACGTAACCATTTAAATGCGCTGTGGCGGTAGTGGCGAGAATAGACTCTGGATTGCCAGTGAGGCTGATCAAGGGGATGCCCTTGCGCTTAAGTGTTGGCAGTAGTGTGATGATCTCTGATGCCGTGCCGGAATAGGAGATTGCAATGACGACATCTTGGTCTGTAATCATGCCAAGATCCCCATGGCTTGCTTCACCTGGGTGGACGAACATGGCCGGAGTGCCTGTGCTGGACAGAGTTGCTGCAATCTTACGGCCAATAAGGCCCGATTTGCCCATGCCAATGACGACAACCCGTCCTTTGCACGCCAGCATCAATTCGCACGCTTTGACAAAGGCGTTGTCGATTCGCTCGCGTAGCTCTCCGATAGCTCTGTGCTCAATATCAATGGTTTGTATTGCGCGGCGGATCAAAAAATTTTCTTCACTCATTGCTTTGGCTTCTTTGCGTAGAGGCAGCGCTGATAATGGGTGTCAGTGCTAAATCTGTTGATACATGATGATGAACCACGTCACATACATGAGTATGAACGCTACGCCACTTGCTCGGCCCATTTTCCTTCCTGATTTTGCCGTCCAGAAACAGATTCCGGCAAGCACTAAGGTCATGACGAGCATTGTCGCATAATCACGATAGAACAACTCACTCTCAATCGCCCCAGCGGCCAAGAGGCCAGGGAAGGGAAGCACCACTAATAGGTTGAGGATGTTAGAGCCAACGATATTGCCTATTGCGAGGTCTGTGTGCCCCCGCAAGACGCTGGCAACGCATGCCGCGAGCTCGGGCAAACTGGTTCCTAGCGCCACTATCGTCAGGCCAATAATGGCAGGGGAGACCCCCATATACGTTGCAATGGAGCTGGCGCTGCCAATGAGCGCCTCGGCGCCGATGACGAGCAGTACCAACCCAAAAATCAACATAAGGGTTGCACGAATGCCATTGACGGCAGGAATCTCTACAGATTCCTCATCGGCTTCACGGTCTTGTTTTTTAAGACCTTGTCGAACAAGGCGATAAGCCAGGAAGCCTAGAACAGCGATTAGAATCAAGCTGTCTACTAAGCCTAGGTGGAGGTCCGCAAAAAGTATCCCGGTCACGGCTGTAACAAGTAGCAACGCGGGCAACTCTTTCTTAATGAGGGATTTTGGGGGCGCGATTGGGCGTAAAAGGGTTGCGATCCCTAGTGCAATCCCTATATTGAATATATTGGAGCCGAGTGCATTGCCTATTGCTATAGGGGCTTGTTGCTCTAAGGCCGCCACTGCAGAGGAGAAAAACTCGGGTGCGGACGTCCCAAACGCCACGATCGTGAGTCCGATCATGAAGGGGGCAACCCCTAAATTACGCGCGATGGCTGATGCACCACCAACGAATTTGTCGGCACCCCATATGAGTCCGATAAAACCTAAAATCACTATAACAACGTCTAACAGCATAAGACCTAATTGAGAGCCAAAAATGAAGGGGGTCAATTAGACGAAGGAATATTAATGTTTGCAAGTAGTAATTTATTGCGACAGCGGTTTGATGTAAACTCTGCGCAGCTTTCTAAGAGCAGAGACGCTTCATCTATCAACGCTGCGAACAGGCTATATTGTCCACTCTACGTAAGTAGTTTTAGCAGGCACACTTAACAAGCGTTTACTGAATAAATAGGAGAAATGCTCACGTGATTAAATTCAAACGAATACTTGCCATCACATTATTATCGGTAGTGGCGCCCTTGCTTCACGCGGCGGAGGAAATGTCCGCTGTTGATTCCGCTCGGGAGTCAGTGAATGATCTTCTAAGCACGGTGGAAGAGCTCAAGCCTTTCTTCGAATCGGATCGAGACCGCTATTTTGGCGGCATTCAGGAGTCGCTAAGTCGCTTTGTAGACTTCGATCAAGTCGCGATCGGTGTAATGGCGCGTTATTCTGAGCAAGCCAGCGCTGAGCAAATTAGCCGTTTTGGCGAGAAACTGAAAGCAACCTTGACTCGTTTCTACGGCGCTGCGCTTGTAGGGTATGACGGTCAGGAATTAGTGTTCCTGCCTGCTGGGCGCCCAGCGCCGGACCCTGAGGAAAATACTAATGTCCGTATGCAGATTACGGCCAACAACAGCACAGTGGAGTTGCAATACACTCTATTTCTAAATCAAGACCGCGAGTGGAAGCTTAAGAACCTTTATTTAAGTGGCATCAATCTTCGTCGTCAGTATTACACCCAGTTTTCTGCTTTGATGAATCGTTATGGCAATGACATCGATCAGGTGATCGACAACTGGCAGTAAACGACATAACCCTAAGCCAGTTGGCTTAGGGGCAAATTTCAAGCGTGAATAAAGATAGGTTGGATTTATGATGATCGATGCAGGACAGATTCAAGAGCTGCTAATAGAGCAGCTGCCCGAGTGTGAAATTACTGTCAACGGGGAAGGGGGCAAATTCCAAGTCTTAGCGATTGGGGATGTGTTTTCTGGACTTAACCCTGTGAAAAGACAGCAAAAAGTGTATCAAATTTTGAATCCGCATATCGCCTCAGGTGCAATCCATGCTGTCAGCATGCGCTTGCTTACTGCCCAAGAACAAGCCGCTCAGGCCTAACACTACCTAATTCTTTAGATCGAGAAATAAATGGATAAATTATTGATTCATGGAGGGATTAGCCTCAACGGAGAAATCCGTATTGCGGGTGCTAAAAACTCGGCGCTGCCTATTCTTGCTGCCACTTTGCTTACTCGAGAAACCGTGCAGATCTGTAATTTGCCGCACTTATACGACATCACCACCATGCTTGAGTTGTTGGGGTGTATGGGGCTTGAGCCTGTCATTGATGAAAAGCTCAATGTCGAAATTAATGGGGGAACGATTAAGCAATTCAATGCGCCTTACGAGCTAGTAAAGACCATGCGTGCGTCGATATTGGTACTTGGGCCTTTGCTTTCTCATTTTGGACAAGCGCAAGTGGCACTGCCTGGTGGCTGCGCCATTGGTAGCAGGCCTGTGAATCTACACATTAGCGCGCTACAAAAAATGGGCGCTAATATTGTTGTGGAAGACGGTTATATCAACGCTACTGTGGATGGTCGCCTGAAGGGTGCTCACATCTTCATGGATATGTGTACGGTTACTGGCACCGAGAACGTGATGATGGCCGCAACATTGGCTGATGGTCAGACGATAATCGAAAATGCAGCGCGTGAACCCGAAGTTGTGGATCTTGCCAACTGCCTTATTGCCATGGGTGCTGACATTCATGGTCAGGGTACCGATACTATTGTCATTAATGGCAAAACAAGCCTACACGGATGCAGCTATTCCGTGATGCCTGATCGAATTGAAACGGGCACCTATTTGATCGCTGCGGCGGCTACTCGTGGACGTATTAAGGTGAAAGATACGCGCCCAGATATCCTCGAAGCGGTATTGAGTAAACTTGAAGAAGCTGGTGCTGACTTGCGTATTGGTGATAACTGGATTGAGTTAGACATGCACGGCAAACGACCCAAGTCGGTGTCGTTGCGCACAGCTCCTTATCCTGCATTTCCAACGGACATGCAGGCGCAGTTTACTGCACTTAATGCCATTGCTAGTGGCACTGGGTCTATTACCGAAACAGTCTTCGAAAACCGCTTCATGCACGTTCATGAAATGAATCGTATGGGTGCTTCAATGATTGTGGAAGGCAATACCGTGATCGTCAAAGGCGTTAACTCTCTGAAAGGAGCGCCAGTGATGGCCACTGACTTACGTGCATCGGCAAGTTTGATCATTGCAGGGCTAGTGTCGGAGAACGAAACCGTTGTCGACCGGATTTACCATATTGACCGCGGTTACGAGTGTATCGAAGAGAAACTGCAATTGCTTGGTGCCCGTATTCGTCGAGTACCTGCGTAATTAATGCGCTGCGGCGCAATCAATGAAAACTAGCGACAGGCTTTAAAAACGTATGACTGCAACGAACTACCAGAAAATTGTTATTGCTCTGACTAAGGGCCGAATTCTTGATGAAGTATTACCTTTGTTTTTACAAGCCGGTATCGCTCCACTTGAAGACATCCATGTCAGTCGTAAGCTTATTTTCGATACAACTGTTCCTGGTGTGCAGATTATGGTCATTCGTGGTTCTGACGTGCCGACCTATGTTGAGTTTGGCAGTGCCGATATCGGTGTGGTCGGCAAAGATTTGTTGATGGAGCATGGCAGTGAGGATTTTTACGAACCCTTGGATTTACATCTCGCAAAATGTCGTTTGATGACAGCCGCCCCTGTTGGCGCTGCGCCGATTCAAGGCCGCATGAAGGTGGCCACTAAATTTGCGAATATCACCAAACGTTATTTCGCAGAACAGGGTGTGCAGATCGACGTCATAAAGCTCAACGGTGCGCTAGAGTTAGCGCCATCGATGGGGCTGGCCGATATCATCGTCGACATCGTCGACAGTGGAAATACATTGAAGGCCAATGGTTTAGAGCCTCTCGCCTTGATAGCACCGATAAGCTCGCGTGTGATTGTTAATAAAGCGGCGATGAAAATGAAACATGCCGTTATCCGGCCCTTGCTGCAAAGGCTAGCAGAGGCTGTTGAGGAAAGAATATGAAGGCAAGTGCTTTACCTATAAAGCGCCTAGATACTCGGGAAGAAGGCTTTGACGCCGCGCTACAGCAGATGCTGAACCGATCTTTACTCGGTAACCCAGAGGTCAATACGGTCGTATTTGATATCTTGTCAGCGGTACGTGCTCGCGGAGATCAAGCGGTCATCGAGTACACGAACCGTTTCGACAAGCGCGCTGTGCAGGACATGGATGCGCTCACAGTCACTCAGGAACAGATGGCGATTAGTCTGGCGCGTCTTCCTCAGAAACAAGCGGCGGCCTTGCGAGAAGCGGCTGATCGAATTCGTGATTATCATGAGAGGCAAAAGACTGGCTCTTGGCAATATGAAGATGCCGACGGCTCGGTGTATGGTCAGAAAGTCACGCCGCTGGACCGAGTAGGAATATACGTGCCGGGCGGTAAAGCTAATTATCCGTCGTCTATGCTAATGAACGCCATTCCTGCACAAGTGGCAGGGGTTAAAGAGATTATCGCCACAGTGCCAACTGCATGGGATGAGCGGGGTGATTTGATCTTCGCCGCTGCGTCACTCGCGGGTGTTGATCGAGTCTTTACTGTGGGTGGGGCGCAAGCTATTGGAGCGCTCGCCTATGGAACTCAGAGTGTTCCTCGTGTGGATAAGATCACTGGTCCTGGCAATATCTACGTGACAATCGCGAAGAAAATGGTATTCGGAGACGTTGGGATCGATATGATTGCCGGCCCCTCAGAGCTCACGATTATCTGCGATGGCAGCACAGACCCAGATTGGATTGCGATGGACCTATTCTCGCAAGCCGAACATGACGAGCAAGCCCAATCGATATTGATTAGTGATAAACCCGAATACTTAGAGCAAGTATTGGCGAGCATTGAGCGATTGCTCCCAACGATGGAGCGTCGTGAAATTATCGAAAAATCGCTGACTCAGCGTGGCATTGTTATTTTGACTCAGAGCCTCGAAGAGGCCGCTGAGGTTAGTAATAGCATTGCTCCAGAGCATTTAGAGTTGTCTGTACAAGACCCACAAGCCCTAGCGGAGCATATTCGTCATGCGGGAGCCTTGTTTATGGGCGCGCATAGTGCCGAAGCGTTGGGGGATTACTGCGCGGGGCCTAGCCACGTGCTCCCTACTTCAGGCACTGCACGATTCTTTTCGGCATTGGGGGTGTACGACTTCCAAAAACGGAGCTCGATTATTCAATGCTCTGCCGAGGGGGCTAATAAGCTTGCAAGCGTGGCGACTGAATTGGCGATAAATGAGTTCTTACCTGCCCATGCGGCTTCCGCCGCCTATCGTCGCAAGCCTTAGTTGCTAGGAATCTCCGGGATTCGATAAGCGGAGGTTCCTGTTCCAAGTTGTACAGGAATGACTAAAGTCTCGCCTTGACGATAAATACTAAGATTGACCATTTGTCCGGGAGCCTTTCGGTTGATTTGGTCAATGGCACCGATCACATCCGTAATGACGATAGCGTCAATGGCTGTCATGACGTCGCCAGCCTCGATTCCAGCTTGCTCCGCAGGACTGGCAGCATTGACCTGTTCAATGAGAAGCCCGGAAACATCGGCGCGACCAAAGAAATTGAGGCTGCTCTCTTTAGTAAGCATTTCGCCAGTGATTACCCCAAGATACCCAGGGGTGACCTCACCGAACGCTAACAGTTGATCGACCACTCCCATCGCCTTGTTTATAGGCACTGCAAATCCAATTCCATCTGACCCGCCAGACTGAGAGTAGATAAACGAGTTGATGCCTATGAGTTCACCTCTGGTGTTAACGAGGGCACCGCCGGAGTTGCCGTAATTTATGGCGGCATCAGTCTGGATGTAGTCAACAATGGGAAGGCCATCTTGTGGGATCCCTAAGGCACTGACGATGCCTCGGGACACAGACTTTTGGCTTATCAGTTCTTGGCTTGGGAAACCGATGGCGAGCACTGTGTCGCCGACTCGCACGGCGTTGGATGAGCCAATGGGGATCGCGGGTGGCAATTCGTCGGCATCAATTTTAAGAAGCGCGAGGTCTGTGCCGGCATCGGAACCTATAAGCTTGGCTGGCGTAATGATGGTTTTTGAAGCGTTATCACCGAAACGTACTTCGATGTCTTCGGCCCCTTCAATGACATGCAGAGAAGTGAGCACGTGTCCCTCATTGCTGACAATCACGCCAGAGCCGAGACTGCTGTAAGACCGCTCCGCTGGAATGTTTTGCAATAGGTTGCGAAACATTGGCGGGATTTCTTCTTCTGGAGGAAGTTGAATTTGTTGTCGAATGGTGGAGTGAATACTAATGACTGAAGGGGCTGAGAGATCGACAGCGTCTGCCAATGAGAAAGGCAGTTCTTCGCCCTGAGTTGTTGGCTCGGGAGATGACTGCACCAGTGCATCTCCCAGCTTATTAATTTGCTGGTATTGCACTAAGATCATGGCGAATAATATGCCGGCCACTGTGGGCCAACCAATAAACTCTAAAAGCTTTTTCATGAATTCTCGCAAGGACTCAGGCGGCATTGCATGAGTCTGATACCATACGCGACAAAATCGAACGCATTGCGTTGGCGCGGCATCATATGCGCCCATTATGCGAGTAATTACTTGTTATGTGAAGGTGAATTCGAATGTCTACTACCCGCGACGAAATCCTCAAAGTACTTAAGACGCTTTTGCGCCCAGAACAATTTCGCGACTACTGCCCTAATGGCATGCAGGTCGAAGGCAAGGAGCAGGTTCAACGTGTCGTCACCGGCGTCACGGCTTGCCAAGCGCTCATCGATAGAGCTATAGAAGAAAAAGCCGATTTGCTGCTAGTGCATCATGGTTATTTCTGGAAAGGCGAGAGCGAGAGCATTAGTGGAATTAAAAAGAAACGAGTGGAGGCTTTGTTAAAACACAATATTTCATTGCTAGCCTATCATCTGCCACTCGACGTGCATCCTGAGTATGGCAACAATGCGGCCCTTGGGAGGTTGTTAGGATTCAAAGCGACGGGCGATTTAGGGAAGCAGAACAATAATAGTATTGGTCTAACTGGAGAGTTAGAGACTCCGCTGTCGGGCAGTGAGTTTGTCTCGTTATTGGAGCAACGACTTGGTCGACAACCTTTGCATATAGAAGGGGAGGCGAAGCCAATTCGTACGGTGGCCTGGTGTACTGGGGCTGCACAGAATTTTATTGAATTGGCTCAACAAGCAGGTGTTGATGCGTACGTCACAGGGGAAGCTTCGGAGCAAACCGTTCATTTTGCGCGTGAAACAGGAATGCATTTTTTCGCGGCAGGACATCATGCGACCGAACGCTATGGAGTACAGGCGGTTGCTGATTATTTAGCGAGTAAATTGGATATCGAACATCAATTCATCGATATAGATAATCCGGTGTGATCTATCTCCAACTCCAGTGTCTTCTAGCGATCCTTTGTAGGGGCGAGATGACACTGGAGCTGGGTGCTGCAGAATATATTTTTCTTAAATGACCTTGCGATCTTTCATGAGGCGAATAACCTGTGAAAGACATTTCTCAACCGATAAGGTTTCGGTGTCGAGTACTAGATCGGGGTTCTCGGGCTCATCGTAAGGGAACGACACTCCAGGCAGATCAGCCGAACCTGACAGCTCTGCCGCCGCATAAAGACCGCTAGGGTCACGTTGACGGCAGGCTTCGAGTGCTGGGTTCAGGTATATGATCAAGCAATGTTCTTTGCCTATGACCGCCTGTGCGTGTTCACGCGAATCTTTATTCGGAGCGACGAACGACGCGCAACAAATTAAACCTGATTCATTCAAGAGTCTTGCTACGTTGGCACTGCGACGCAAGTTTTCCGCACGGCCTTCTTGGTCGTGTGGTAAACCTTTGCTTATGCCAAGGCGCATGGCCTTGCCATCGAGGACGGTGCTAATTCGTCCCATGTCGAAAAGGCGACGCTCTAAACCGTGTGCGAGAGTGGTTTTTCCTGATCCGGAAATACCTATAAACATCACCGTGACGGGGTCTTGCCCGTAGCGTGCTGCTCGCTCTTCTTTGGTCACGTGTGCTTTGGCTTCGCTACTGTCGCAGTGGACACTTGAGCTACCGGAGTCGACGCTCACCATGCCCGCTGCGATGGTCACATTGGTCATTCTGTCAATGATAATGAACGCACCAGTGCTGCGGTTCGAGGTGTAGCTATCAATACACACTACTTGATCAATGTTGATCTCGCATTCGCCAATCTCATTAAGCTCTAGTGTGGGCGCTGGAGCTGTTTCTAGTGTATTCACATCAGTGCGATGGCGCAGAGTGGTCACTTTTCCAGAGACAGTTTTGGTGCCGAACTTAAAGTCATAAAGCTTGCCAGGCAGCATTGCTTCTTCAGTCATCCACACGAGGGTTGCTGCAAAATTATCAGTCACTACAGGGTAGTTGTCAGCATGGACGATCATGTCGCCGCGGCTGATGTCGATCTCATCTTCCATCGTTAGCGTCACGGCCATTTCTGTATGGGCCAGTTCTAACTCTTCATCGTAAGTCACAATCGATTTTATGCGACTACGTTTTTGTGATGGCAGTACAACGATCTCATCCCCTTTGCGCACAGTGCCAGAGGCGAGCGTTCCGCAGAAGCCACGGAAATTGAGGTTAGGGCGATTGACGTACTGCACAGGGAAGCGCAAATCCTGCATATTGCGGTTCTTTGCAATCTCTACTGTCTCAAACAAGGACATGAGAGTCTGGCCTGTATACCAAGGCATGTTAGTGCTGGGGTTGACGACGTTGTCACCGGCTAGTGCCGACATAGGAATGAAGTGAAAGTCCGCCGCAGGCAAGCGCTCACTGAAGCGAATGAAATCCGCTTTGATTTCCTCGTACACTTTCTCGTCAAAATCCACGAGATCCATTTTGTTGACGGCGACGACGATGTGTTTAATGCCTAATAATGACGTAATAAAACTATGGCGACGAGTTTGAACTTGCACGCCGTGTCTTGCGTCAATCAATATCACGGCAAGGTCACAAGTTGAGGCGCCAGTGGCCATATTACGAGTGTATTGTTCGTGGCCGGGTGTGTCGGCAATGATGAATTTTCGTTTGGCGGTCGAGAAATAACGATAGGCGACGTCTATCGTAATGCCTTGTTCCCGCTCAGCTTGAAGGCCGTCGACGAGTAGTGCGAGATCGACGGCGCCACCAGTGGTGCCGGATTTAACGCTGTCGGCTTTAATCGCGTTGAGCTGATCTTCATAGATCATTTTGGAGTCGTGAAGCAGTCTCCCAATCAGTGTGCTTTTTCCATCGTCCACACTGCCACAAGTGAGCAGGCGGAGCAGTTCTTTGCGCTCATGCTGTGCCAAGTAGGCATTGATGTCGGTGCTAATGAGTTCTGATTGATGTGACATAGTGATAGAGCCTGGTCTGTATGCTTGTCGTGAATCTAAAGGGAAACTTGTGATGTGAGCTTAGAAGTAGCCTTTTCGCTTTTTATCTTCCATAGAGCCTGCTTTGTCGCTATCGATCAATCGGCCTTGGCGTTCAGAAGTAGTAGCCAGAAGCATCTCTTGGATGATCTCGGGCAATGTTGTTGCTTCTGAATCGACAGCACCGGTGAGCGGGTAGCAGCCTAGTGTGCGAAAGCGGACCATCTTAGTTTCGATTTTTTGGGTGTCGCTGATTGGCATGCGCTCATCATCCACCATGATATCTACGCCATCAATATTGACGACGGGGCGTGGCTTGGCGAAGTACAAGGGCACGATTTCAATGTCATTCAGATAGATGTATTGCCAGATGTCGAGTTCGGTCCAGTTCGACAAGGGAAAGACGCGAATGCTTTCGCCCTTGTTTACTTTGCCGTTATAAATATTCCAAAGCTCAGGGCGTTGATTCTTAGGGTCCCATCCATGGTTTTTATCACGGAAGGAGAACACACGCTCTTTGGCGCGTGATTTTTCTTCGTCACGTCTTGCGCCACCAAAAGCGGCGTCGAACTTATACTTGTTTAGTGCTTGGCGCAGTCCTTGTGTTTTCATGATGTCGGTATGCTTTTCGCTACCATGAGTAAACGGGCCAACCCCTGCATCAATGCCGTCTTGGTTGGTGTGGACAATTAGCTCAAGACCAAGCTTCGCGGCCATATAGTCTCTAAAGGCGATCATTTCTTTAAACTTCCATGTCGTGTCGACATGTAAAAGTGGAAACGGCGGCTTGCCTGGGTAAAAGGCCTTCATTGCAAGATGGAGCATTACGGCGGAGTCTTTACCGACTGAGTACAGCATGACGGGGTTGTCAAATTCTGCAGCCACTTCGCGGATGATATGAATGCTCTCGGCTTCTAGTTGCTTGAGATGTGTCAGATTGTAGTCAGTCATACGTTTAAAATTCGCTTATAGTGCTTATGGGCGTACCTGGTTAACCAGGTACGCAATATGGGGGCAACTTTTTGGGAGTCAATGTGAAAAGCAAGGGTCAGAGGATGGAAGCTTATTCCTTCTCTGCTTCTTTGACTTTTTCTAGCCCGAAGTCTTCGGCTAAGGCGCCGGCCTGATTAGGGTTTTGACGTGGTGCATAATCTTTCGGTGCCTGTAGATCGTCATCGTCGTCTTCATCGTCATGGGCAACAGCCCCAAACACGCCGTCGTTGCTTGTGGGTAGCAACTTGCTTGCCACGTCAGTGCTGCAAAGGTCTTGCGCTCCGCTGGCGAGATGCTGGTACACATCTTTGTAGCTGTCGGTCATTTGCTGCACTAATTCGGCAGTTGTATTGAAATGATCGCTCACTTCATCGCGGTAATGCGCATGATTGCGTTGCAGGTCTTGCAGCTTTTGCTCAAGCTCTGTGACTTTGTTCGGGGTTGTGTTTATGCGTCCGGCCACTAAATAGCCAATTGCGATGCCAACTATGAGACAGCCAATTCCGGTCAACCATAACATCTTTAAACAATGCCTCTTGTTTGTGAGCGAACCTTTGGTGGTTGCTCTGAAAATTCAATTGCACAAGTATAGCCTGAAATAGTGCTCTCGGGGCGATGAAATTCCTGTCTTTTGTTGAGTCATGCTTGGGTGCCTATGTGGGGCCTAGACTGTTCCGACTGGCGGGCCTTATTCGATTTGCCGTAGAATGCCGAGCCTTGCATATCCTCATCCAATCGAATCGCCAAGTTGAAGCCCCAAAATGTCTGTGTCTAAGTTAGCTCAATTGTCTCCAATTCAGCGTTATAAACGTGATATAGAAGAGGGCGTGTTACAAAAAGACCCCGCACAGGCCAATGCGATAGAACACTTTCAGCGCCTGTATGACGATTTGTTAGTCCCGCCTGCAAGTGCTTCTAGTGTGCTAGGGAAACTATGGAATCGTGTGTCTGGAGCATCATTGAGTGCCCCTGAGCCTATAAAGGGCCTCTATATCTATGGGGGTGTGGGCCGAGGGAAGACTTATTTGATGGATGTGTTTTTTGACAGTCTCCCGTTCGATAAGAAAATGCGAACGCACTTTCATCGGTTTATGCAGCGCGTTCATCACGAACTAAACTTGCTGAAGCAGCAAAAAAATCCTTTGGAGCTGGTGGCCAAAAACATCGCGCAAGAAGCTCGGGTCATTTGTTTTGATGAGTTCTTTGTTTCTGATATAGGGGACGCCATGATATTAGGCGGACTTTTGACTCATCTAATAGGGGAAGGGGTGGTCTTTGTGACGACCTCCAATATTGTGCCAGACAAATTGTATGACAATGGTCTTCAGCGTGAGCGATTTTTGCCCGCTATAGCGCTGCTGCAGCAGCATACCCAGGTGCTGGAGTTGGATGGCGGTGTAGACTACCGCTTGCGAGCCTTGCAGCAAGCTAGTATCTACTACAGTCCTTTAGGCGCGGAAGCTGATGCTGGGCTGCTCTCGTGTTTTGCGCGCCTTGCTGATCACGGCGAGGTAGAGGAAGGCGCGGCGGTAGAGGTGCTTGGGCGGCAGATCGTTACGCGGATGCGTGCGCAAGACACGGTTTGGTTTGATTGTGCGGCTTTATGCGATGGGCCTCGCAGTGCCTATGACTATATAGAGTTGGCGAGACTGTACCAGGCGATCATATTAAGTGATGTCCCTCAGTTTGATGGACGAAACGATGATTTAGCGAGACGTTTTGTAAGTTTGGTGGACGAGCTGTATGATCGGCATGTGAAGTTAATAATCTCCGCAAAAGTGCCTTTACTAGAGCTCTATACGGGCAAAGAATTGGCCTTTGTGTTCGAACGTACTCAATCTCGATTGCTAGAGATGCAGTCGCAAGAGTACCTAGGAAGAGAACATCGACCTTAAACTTTGGCGAGATTAGTGGGTGGCGTATCAACAATTTGGGCTTTTTGCCATTTTTAGTTGCACAGCGCTTGAATATTTAAAGTTGCTTCGGTAGTATTCGCGCTCCTTGAAGACAATGCTCCTTTGGTGAAAGTTAATGAAGACCTTTATTGCGAAACCGCAGAATGTTGAACACAACTGGTTAGTCCTAGATGCAGAGGGACAGACTCTGGGTCGCATGGCTACGGAAATTGCCACTCGCTTACGTGGTAAGAACAAGCCTGAATACACTCCTCACGTTGATACTGGCGACTATATTGTCGTGATCAATGCTGAGAAAGTAGCCGTTACTGGTAAGAAAGTGACAGATAAGATTTATTACTCTCACTCTGCATTCCCTGGCGGCTTGAAAGAAATTGCTTTCGGCAAATTGATCGATCGAGCACCAGAGCGCGTAATTAAGCTAGCTGTTAAGGGCATGTTGCCACGCACACCACTTGGTCGTGCAATGTTTAAGAAGCTAAAAGTATACGCTGGCACTGAGCATCCACACACGGCACAGCAACCGCAAGCGCTGACACTGTAAAGAGGTTTATAACAAACGATGTCTACGACACAATATTACGGCACAGGTCGACGCAAGACTGCTACTGCAAGAGTCTTCCTTACTAAGGGCACTGGTGCTATCACAATCAACAAGCGCACGCTAGACGGTTTTTTCGGTCGCGAAGTTGCACGTATGATTGTTCAGCAGCCTTTAGAGTTAGTTGAGCTGTCTGGAAAGTTCGATATTAAAGTAACAGTGAAAGGCGGTGGTAGCTTCGGTCAAGCTGGCGCGATTCGTCACGGTATCACTCGTGCTTTGATGGAATACGACGGTGAGTTACGTCCTACGCTTCGTAAAGCAGGTTTCGTCACACGTGACGCGCGTGCTGTAGAGCGTAAGAAAGTGGGTCTGCGTAAAGCACGTAAGAAGCCACAGTTCTCCAAGCGTTAATCGATTATTTCAACATACCTTTCTGCAGTTTACGAAAGGGGTTGAGAGGGTTTTCGCACTGCGAAAGCCCTTATTTAAAAAAGCGCAGCTATCTACTTGATGGCGGCGCTTTTTTTATGCGTTAAAAATAAAAATTCCTCATATAAATCAACTTCTTGCTATACCCCTTCTTATATTACTTCTTGAAAAAATCTGCGTTCTCCGCTACCATTCGCCGCAAATTGCGCAGTCACTGTATTCGGGAAAGAGTCATCGATCTCGCTTTCAGTTTCTATTCTCGACTCTCTCATAAATTATGAGGGATTTTTTTATGACCAATGCTCAGGAGATAACACGGTGAGTGAAGACGGTACTGATTCTGGCCGCAGACGTTTTTTATTGGGGTCCACCTCTATTGTAGGTGTTGCCGGAGTAGTGGGCGCAGTTGTGCCATTCGTTGGGTCTTGGAGCCCAAGCGCTAAAGCCCGTGCGGCTGGTGCGTCAGTTCGAATAGATATTAGTTCTATCGAACCGGGTGCTATTTTGGGTCCTATTCCAGCGTGGCGCGGCAAACCTATATTTGTTGTTCGCCGCTCAGAAGAGGCACTTGCTGCTTTGCCAGAGCAAGACTCTCGCCTGCAAGACCCAGGCTCAACACAGCCTGAGCAACCGGAATACGCGACTAACGAGTTTCGCTCGCGTGAGCCAGAGATTCTTGTATTGGTTGGCTTGTGCCCACACTTGTTCTGCTCACCGACTCCGCATGTTGCCGTGCGCGCTGAATCATTTGATGAACAATGGAAAGGCGGCTTCTTCTGCCCTTGCCACGGTTCACGCTTTGATCTTGCTGGCCGCGTATATCAGGGTTCACCTGCTTCGCGAAACATGCAGGTGCCGCCGTACTACTACGAGTCTGAAAGTGTTCTTGTGATTGGTGAAGACGGGGTGAATGCATAATGAGTAATGAGAACAAAAGTGGTTGGATTGTCTCCTCGCTTGCGGGTCTAAGAGACTGGACTAACGATCGTCTTCCAATCGTTGCCGCTTGGGAGCGGCACATGAGCAAATATTACGCACCTAAGAATTTCAATTTCTGGTATTTCTTTGGTGTATTGTCTTTGGTCGTCTTAGTGATGCAATTGCTCACTGGTGTATGGCTAACAATGAACTATACCAACAGTGCCGAAGGGGCGTTTGCCTCGGTTGAATACATCATGCGTGATGTAGAGTGGGGATGGTTGCTCCGTTACCTGCACTCAACGGGTGCTTCTGCATTCTTTATCGTCGTGTACATGCACATGTTCCGCGGCCTTATGTACGGTTCCTACAAGAAGCCTCGTGAACTCGTTTGGGTTTTCGGTATGGCGATCTACTTGGTTCTCGTCATTGAAGGCTTCATGGGTTATGTATTGCCTTGGGGGCAAATGTCTTACTGGGGTGCGAACGTAATCGTGTCGCTAGTAGGCTCCATTCCGGTGATTGGGGAAGACTTATTGGTGTGGGTGCGTGGTGATTACTTGATCTCCGGCGCTACACTGAACCGTTTCTTTGCTCTGCACGTTGTGGCGTTGCCAATCGTTCTGCTTGCTTTGGTGGTCTTACACCTGTTGGCATTGCATGAAGTGGGTTCAAACAACCCAGACGGTATTGAGATTAAGAAAAACAAAGGCCCGGATGGTATCCCTCTCGATGGTATTCCTTTCCACCCTTACTACACAGTGCACGACTTGGTCGGTATCACTGTCTTCCTATTCGTATTCTGTTTCGTGGTGTTCTTCGTGCCAGAGATGGGCGGTTACTTCCTCGAGCACGCTAACTTTATAGAAGCGGATTCGCTGAAGACTCCTGAGCATGTGCCACCAGTTTGGTACTACACACCTTTCTACTCAATGCTACGTGCTGTAACCGTGCCTTTGTTCGGTGTCGATGCGAAGTTCTGGGGTCTAATTGTGATGTTCGGTGCTATCGCCATCTTGTTCGTGGTGCCTTGGTTGGATCGTAGCCCAGTGAAGTCGATTCGCTATAAGGGTTGGAGCAGCCGCATTGCATTGTTGGCTTTCACTGTATCGTTCCTCATCCTAGGGGTGTTGGGCACGATGTCTGTGAGTCCGGCGCGCACGTTCTTAGCGCAGATTATGACAGTGGTCTACTTCCTGTTCTTCTTCTTGATGCCTTGGTATACGTCAAAAGAGAAAACGTTCCCAGAGCCACTTCGTGTGACTGGTCGTTGGATTACTTGGAAGCAATTGATTCTCAGCTTGGCATTACTCGCCGCTTTGGTCATCCTCCCTCTTAAAGCAGTAGGAGCAGAGTCCAACGTAGCGCTTGATCATGTTGAAGTCGATGTGTCTGCGCAAGAGTCACTGCAGTCTGGCTTTAATCTATACATGAACTATTGTGTAGGGTGTCACTCTTTGCAGTATGCACGCTATGAGCGTACTGCGGATGACCTTGGTATTCCTCACGATCTAGTAGTTGAGAACATGATCTTCAATGATCACCAAATCGGTGATCTCATGGAGAACTCCATGTCTGCGGATAATGCGAAGAACTGGTTTGGCGCAGCACCACCCGATCTTACATTGATTGGTCGTGTCCGTAGCCCTGAATGGTTGTACACATACTTGCGTTCATTCTATGTCGATGAAACGCGTCCGTATGGCGTTAACAATGTCGTTTTCCCTAATGTGGCGATGCCAAATGTGCTGCACGAATTACAGGGAGATGTCGTTTGTGCCCACGGTGACGTTGAGCATTGTGCGTTAGAGCATGTTGACGGTACCGGCAGCATGAACCCAGCGGAGTTCGATGAAGCTGTTGGCGATATTGTGAATTTCCTTTACTACATCGGTGAACCTGTTCGCGCAACGCGTGAGTATATTGGGTTCTTCGTTCTAGGATTCCTGGCGATTCTGTTTGTATTCACGACTCTTTTGAATCGTGAGTATTGGAAAAATATTCACTGAAACGTTTAGGTTTCGCCGCTTTTACGGCGAATAGAGGTTGATAGTATGGGTGTGGTAGCTAAACGTTCGTCAATGACGTTTTATTCCGATGGCACAAGTCAGTATAGCCATCGTGTGCGGATTGTATTGGCTGAGAAAGGTGTAACGGTTGAAACGATCGATGTGGATCCTGAGCATAAGCCTGAGGATTTGGCATCATTGAATCCTTATAATACTTTGCCGACGCTGGTTGATCGTGACTTAGTATTGTATGAAGCCAATATCATGATGGAGTATTTGGATGAGCGTTTTCCACACCCACCGCTTTTTCCAGTCTATCCTGTAGCGCGTGCACAAAGCCGTTTATGGATGTACCGTATTCAGCGTGATTGGTGTGGGGCTGTTGACTTCATCATGGCGGGGAAAGGAACTGCAGCAGAGTTAGATAAAGCGCGTAAGGAATTACGTGAGAGTCTTACTTCTATTGCGCCTATCTTCTCTGAGAAGCCTTACTTTATGAGTGATGAGTTTACGATAGTAGACTGCTGTGTTACTCCTATTCTGTGGCGATTGCCTGTATTGGGAATCGAATTGCCAGAGACAAAAGCCTTGCAGCCGTTATTGGATTATCGTGCACGTTTATTCTCACGAGAAGCTGTACGAGCAAGTCTGTCAGAAGAAGAAAGAGAAATGCTCTGAGACACCAAATGCCGTCATTTATGACGGCATTTGTGCATTAGGCGCAAGCCTCGCAAGACTCGCAAGCATGACACCTTCGATTTTTCCCAATGCGGTATAAAGCATGACAATGACTTCTAGTCGTCCCTATATTTTACGTGCACTCTACGAGTGGATTCTGGAGAACTCCTGTACTCCTTATATTCTCGTGAATGCGTATGGGGAGGGTGTTCAAGTGCCACAGGAGCATGTGAAAGACGGACAAATCGTATTGAACATTGCGCCGGCAGCTGTGCATGATTTGCAAATCTTTGATGAAGCCATTGAGTTCAGCGGACGTTTTGCAGGAATCCCTACGCCCGTCTATGTGCCGGTTGGGGCTGTATTGGGAATATATGCGCGTGAAAATGGACAGGGGATGGTGTTTGAAGCAGAGAAGCCGGACCCAAGCCCTTCTAGTCCTCCTCCTGGAGCCCCTAAGAAGAGCGAGGCTAAAGCCACGCGCCCTTCACTTCGTGTTGTAAAGTAATGAAAGGGCAAAGACTGTAGCGATTGCTACAGTCTATTGAGCTCTTTAGATATATTCGAAAACCTTCACTACCTTTGAAACCCCCGCCACGTTGCGAGCAAGCAATGCCGCACGGTCACCCTGTGTTTGTGACACCATGCCCATTAAATACACAGTGCCGTTTTCAGTGATGACACGAATGCGACCGGCAGTGACTTCTTTATTAGCCGCCATTTGCGTGCGCACTTTTGTGCTGATCCAACTGTCGTTTGTGCGCGATAGCAGAGTCGTTTTCCCAGCGACCTCTAACTCATTGTGCACACGGCGGATTTGCGCGCTAGCATCAGCGGCTATTTGTCCCGCTCGATTCTTCAGAGCATCAGATTGAACCTGGCCGACGAGTAACACAACGCCGTTGTGGCTAATGACATTGAAGTGAGCATCACGAAATGCTGGTTCAATGGATTTCATGTTGACGGTGACTTTGGTTTCAATGGACTCGTCTTCTACAATTGTTCCCGCCGTGCGCACTCCTGGATCTTCCTGGATTCCATTCTCGTCTGTCGTAGCCACTAGAATTGTCGTACAAGCCGTACTCATTAAAAGCAACGTGGTCGCAAGTAAGCGCATTATCATCACGATTCATCCTCTCCAAAAATTTGAATGTCTATCAAATCACACAAACTGTGTAGCACCAGCAAATGTACTTCATGAATCCTTGCTACGGATTGGGCAGGCACCCTAATTTCGACGTCATCATCTTCTAATAATTCAGACATTCCATCACCATCGCGACCGGTCAAAATCGCAACTCTTAAGCCGCGTTCATGAGCGGCTTTGATGGCTTCGGCCGTATTACGAGCGTTTCCATTTGCTGAGATGGCTAATAGTATATCGCCCTCTTGGGCCAAAACACGTAACTGTTTTGCAAAGACTTCTTTGTATGTGAAGTCACTCGCGATACTGCTGAGCACTTGATTGTCCGCGTTTAAGGCAATGGCAGGAAAGCCTGGCCGTTCACGTTCGAAGCGAGTCAACAATATGGAAGTGAAATATTGTGCCAGACTGCCAGAGCCCGCATTGCCGCAACATAGGACTTTATTGCCTGTCAGCAGCGCTTGCGTGATGATCTCGCTGGCCGCCACAATTGCGGGGCTAAGCAATGCTGCCGCCCCCTGTTTAGTGGCAATGCTGTGATTAAAGTGTTGTTGTACTCGTTGTTGCAAATCCATTGGCTCGACCGCTGTTTAATCACTTTGTGAGCCATTTTACTTTAATTTGATGAACTGTACATGAATCCTAGGTATTACGCTGTGTGGCGCTAGAAAGAATCGGAAGTTCCGAAAGCATTCTGTATCCAGTCAAAACATAGCGTATCGGTTCGAGATTGGGGTGAGATGCCAACGATGTCAAATCGACACGGGGTGCTTTGACCGAGGTGATGTATTTTTAGAAACAGCTGTGCGGTCCGTAGTAGTTTACGCTGTTTTCGTCTGTCGACGGTTTCAGCGGCGCTACCAAAGCGATTGGATCGCCGGTAGCGCACTTCAACGAAGACCAAGGTGTCGTTATCTTGCATGATCAAGTCAATTTCACCGAGTTTGCATTGGAAATTGCGCGTGATTAACGCAAGTCCTCGCGCATTGAGGTAGTCATTGGCGATACTTTCTAGCTGTTCGCCTTTTGCGCGCGTATTGGGTTTCTTCTCCATAGAATCACGTCCATTGTGAAAGTGGGAGTTTGTCGTTAAGTCTTTTGAAGTATAGACGTATTGAGAGCGTGGAAGGTTTAGTCGCTCAGAATATTGGCAACGCCATTAACGAATACCGCATTGCGAAGCCGTCGATGAATACTTCCGTCGGCTTCGTAGTGGAGTTCGCCTGTGGCGCCATTGAGGCGCGTATACGGGAATTCGCGCATCAACTCCATGCGTAGGTATAGGCGATATGCATCGACCCCCATGGCGCGCAGGCGCTGAATGGGGCCGGACGCGGCCGACCAAGTGGATGTGACGCTAGGTTTTAGTGGGTCGTCGTTATCGAGTATCCACGGAGCGTCATTGAATATGACGTTGTTGAGGTCTCGATTGGCGGTTGGGTTGGTGCCGCCATCGTAAATAGAAGGCATAGCGTAAACAGGCACATCGTCCGCGAAATGGAACGCAAGGGTCGGTTTGATTTGTCGACCTTCATTGGGATTGGCTAGAAGAAAGATAAAATCCACGTCTTGTCGACGACGTGGGACAAATTCTACATTCTGTCGTGGGATTAGATTGCGTATTCTCGCCGCTCTGGCTTCACTGGCATCAATACTAAAAAGGCGCTTGATCACGGGAGAGTAGTCACGTGCATCACCGTAACTGTCGACGGAAACGATGGTGCCACCTAGCTGTTGCCAATAGTTTACAAAGCTATCTTGAATGCGTTGGTAGTCACCTCCGTTGGGCGTGAGCACCGTGGCGTAACGATGACCTGCAGCCCAAGCTGTATCGGCGGCCTGCATGATTTCATCCTCCGGAGCGAGTCCGAATTGGTATAAGCCCAGCGGCGCAATGAGGCCGGAGTCTCCATAATTTAATGCCAGTGTTGGTACTGGCATGGGCCGGCTTGATCGTTGAATGCGACGCACGGCATCTTTTAGAATCGGCCCAATGATCAGTTGTGCGCCGTCATCGACTGCTTGATCGTAAAGCACTAAGGGTTCTGGCTGGAAACTTGTGTCATAGATCCGTACTCGAGGCACATTTCTGCCATTAGCGAGCGCCTCATAATAAGCGCTTAAAAAACCTTCACTGATCGCTTTGCCCACGGGCTCTTGTACGGGTAACACTAGTGCGATTTCTTGAGGGCGGTTCTCCCAGACTGTGTAAATTCTTGCTACGGCCGCTGGCAGAGTGGATGAGGCGCTGTGCTGCGTCCATGTGTTGCGCCATTGATCAATCGCACTAATCTGACTTTGAAAGTCACGTTGATTGCTCTCCACGAGGCGTGCGAGCTCAAGCCAACCACGCAATTCATACGAGTCTATGTTGACGTCCGCATTCGTTAATGCGGCGAGTGGAGCGCTAGCAAGGATTTCCCAAATGATATTATTGTTAGCATTGATCGCGTCGCTGTCTAGCAAAGGGGTCAATTGAATTCTTTCTCGTACAGCTGCCAAATATTGGCCGTCTTGAAAATAACCTTGTGCTCTGAGCTCGCGCAGTGTGATCTGTAAATCGGGGGCTTGTGCGTTGATAGGTGTTAGCGTTGAAGACTGCAAGGCGCGCAATGCGACATTGGGTTCTTCCTGGGCGAGCGCTAAATTGGCCACAGCGATGGCATAGAGGACTTGGGTTTGAGGAGGCAAATTGGCGACGTTCGTTATTTGTTCTAGGGTGTCTTGTGCGTCTTCTACATTGCCTGCTTCTAACATTAACGTAACCGCCTCTAGGCGATAAACGGCGGACTGAGAAGGTGAGCTTGAGCGGGCCAAATCCAGAGCGTTCTGAATAGCATCGTTTTGAGTGCCGAACCCAGCAGTCTCAACGGGAGCAAGGGGTGCCTCCGGTGTGGGGCTAGCACAGGACAATAAGGTCGCTAAACAGCAGATGAGACCAATAGTGCGAAGCTTAGCGTGAGCGATATAGAGTTCAGGCATTTAATTTACAACAGCAGGAAGAATAGAGGGGGAAGCTTATTACAGTTGCTCAGCACGAGCAACACAGGTCAATGCATCGCCCCGTGCGCCTGTGTATACTGCCTTCTTTCTGCTCCCCTAAGAAGTACTAGGACTCTCGTTTATGTCGTCAAATGCCATTGAAGCTGCAGCTCTTTATATCGTCGCCACTCCGATAGGAAACCTTGGGGATATTACTGCACGTGCGTTAGACGTGTTGCGCTCGGTGGATCTCATCGCGGCGGAGGATACCCGGCACAGTGCGCGATTGATGCAGCACTTTGGCATTACGACCCGAATGACGTCGTATCACGATTTTAGCGATGATGCGCGCGTAGAAGCCTTATTGGCTAAAGTGAAGGAAGGGGTGTCGATCGCCCTAATTTCTGACGCTGGCACGCCGTTAATTTCTGACCCTGGGTATCGTTTGGTGCAAAGGGCGAAGGAAGAGTTGCTACGGGTGATACCCATTCCTGGGCCCTGCGCTATAACGACAGCGTTAAGTGCTGCAGGCATGCCGAGTGACCGGTTTATCTTTGAGGGGTTTCCAGCGGCCAAGCGCACGGGCAGATTAAAGCACTTTCAAAGTTTGGCAGAAGAGACTCGCACCCTAATTTTTTATGAGTCCCCACATCGTATATTGGATAGTCTCGATGACATGTTGGAGGCATTTGGAGGCGAGCGCGAAGTCGTGATTTGCCGAGAACTCACCAAAACTTTTGAAACTCTGCACGGTGCAAAACTGGAAGTGTTACAGACGTGGATTCGTGAAGATGACAATCGTCAACGCGGAGAGTTCGTTTTGCTGGTGAAAGGGGCGGTGGTACAGGCTGAAGAGGCGATTAGTCCTGAAGTACTAAGAACGCTTGAGATTATGTTAGAGAGTCTGTCGGTGAAACAGGCGGCGGCTTTAACGTCCCGGATTAGTGGCGTAAAGAAAAACCTACTTTATGAGCGCGCTTTGGAGTTAAGCAAAGCGGGCTCATAGTGGTTGGCGTTAATGTTACGGTTTGCGTGCCCACTGCCCAGGCCTGGATTCAACGAAGTTTCCCGACAAGGTGTTTTCCACGGCGCGGCTAAACGCTAGTTTCGCCACTTGCCCGATTTCAATGTTGTTCTCTCGAGCGATTTGCTCATAACGCTGTCGTCGCTGTGCATTGACATCAGCCACTAGGGCCGTCACATCTGCCGGCACGTTCTGTTGTACAAATCCGATATAGCCGTCTTGTTTTTCGCCAATCTGCCCTGCCGCTTTAGCTTCGTCCAAGCTTGCAGCGAATGCCATACTGGTCGTAAAGGCCAATAGGAAAAATACACGGGTAAGACTCTTAATCAAGCGCATGCTTGCACCTCCAAAGTTAGAATAAATCACTGTCGTCGCTAAAGATGTCATCCAATTCCCTTTCAACCTTTATGCGAATCTCGTGTTCTATGCGGACATTGAGGTTGATGGTAATAGGTTCATTGGGCACAGCCACTTGCACGGTTGGCGTGCAAGCACTGAGGCTTAAGGCAGCAAGCATTGCGAGTATCGATGTGCGGCTATGCATAGAAAGTCCTGAAGTTAAGGGTCTCCCTTTTTAATAGGGAGGCATTAATGTCGATTACGTAGTGACTATAACAGAGACAGCTTAATCGAAGCTTAATTGTTCTCCTACTATTGTGCTTGTATTGCCCTTTCTAAGGCGTCGGCAATCGAGCGTCCCGATTGCAAGCTTTGCAATAGTGCGGGGATATTATCATTGATATTGAGATTTAAATTGATGCGTTGCCCATTATTCATGTCTGGGTTTAATCCTTGTAGACGCACTCCTAAATCTAGCTCCCCGCTGGGTTGATAATTAACGCTCGTATCCATGACGTCATATTGATAGTTGCTTAGCGCCTGATTAACAAAGTCGATGGCGGCATTGCTACCTGCTCCGCCAAGGGCAGAATAATGGATAGCCCCGCCTGGCGCCTCGACATGGAGCTCACCTCTTCCTATAGAGGGGGAACTGCCGGTCAAAGCTAAGGGCAGTGTGCCGCTGATAAAGCCCGTGGCTTGCACGCTGTCATAGGCTGCGAGATCGAGCATTCGAGAAAGATCGAGTCGTTCAATGCGCAATTCAAGTTGATTTCTAGGGGCGCTCCAGTCATAGCGCAAAGTATTAGCTCTTACCTTGCCACTAAACAGGGTTGCTTCGAAGTCATCTACCGAGAAAAGCGTGTTTTCGGTGTCCAGCGCATAATCGAAGGCAATCTGTTCGACCGGAAGCCCAACATCTATTCTCTCGATGCTAAAAGAGTGGTTTTGTGTGCTTTTAAAATAAAGCCCGTCTATGAGCGAGCCTTGCAAGTGTGTGTTCAGATTAATGATTCCGACATCCTCATAGAAGCCGCTTAGGTCGGTGGCTGTCAATGAGATGGGGCCGTTGATGAGCCAATTGAGTTCATTGTCCTGCTCGATGTCGAGTGCCGCTGACGCCTGCAGTGAGCCTCCTATTAAATCGCCAGTGAAAGGGGGGGTAAAAAAGAGCTCGCTTAGGGTTTGCGCACCCGAGCCAAATGCGAGCGCTGGGCTGGAGATTTGCAACGAGCCGGCATTCTCGTTCACGGCCCATTGCGCATCAAATCGCAGGATGTCGCGGTCCGCTAGACGGATGTCTCCGCGTATGTCGATATTGTTATCGCTTGCGCTTAGGTTTAGTGTCGTTTCAGGCTTCCTTAGGGAGGCGGGGAGCCAGTCACTGCCTATGTTGCGAATGTGTAGTTGGCTCTCTAGTTGCAGCTCGTCAGCCCCTGTGACCGAGCCGGTCAAGTCCTGAAATGCGAGCGTAAAATAGGTGCTTTTGTCTGCATTGATGAGTTCCGGCACAAAGAACTCTATCGAGTCGCTCGTTAGCCGCCAATCACCATTGCTCGCAAGAGTGGCTTGCACTGGTTCTTGGGCTAATACATTGGCATTGAGCAGCGTGGTGTCTGCGTATCGCACACTGCCTGCCTCAATACGAGAGCCCTGCGCAAACTCAAACAGCGTCTGGTCTTGGTTGAGAGTGGCAGTGGCGGTGCTGATGGCTAAGAGTTTGTCGATACCAACCTCATCCATTGAGAAAGTGTCCAGTTGAACAGTGGAGGCCAGTGTCCCTGTACAGGCGGTGCTAGCCTCGCAGGTCAAGCTTAAAGGCGAGAGACTATACGCGAGGGTGCTCGCCGAGATCTGTGTAGGGCTTAAAATCATCTGCCCCTTTGGCGCACTTGCCGTTAATGCAACGCTAAAGTTTGGCCATTCGATAGTGCCGTCTACGGTAATGCCTGCGGTGTCTAACCATTCGACATGAGTGAGCGCTAAAGGGTTGTCGTCGGTAAAGCGGATGTCTAAGCCCTGAGAGGGTGGGGTGGAAAAATTAAACTGAAACGCTTGCTCCTGAGAGGGGGAGCTCTCTATTAAGAAGTCAAAGTTGAATGTTCCGCTGACCTGGGTAAAGTGGTTCGTTACCAGTTCGTGTTGATTAAGGAGCCTCTGCATTATTTCGGTTTGCAGCTCAACGGTGCTTTCCAAGCGTAGGTGTGATGAGCTATCGGAAAGTGTGAACCCTGAACTCAGCGCGGAGCCTTGAGAGTTTCCTAGGGTAATAGAGCCTGTGAACGCCGTGTTCGCGTCACGGTTTTGTACGTTGTCTGGCCAGCTGAGAGTTAAATCTAGTTGCGTGTCTTGTGCTGAAAAGTTGACGACAATAGCTTGCGCTGGATGCTGTAGGGTTAAGGTGGCAGCTTCTATATAGGGGGCTATTGTTAGTGAATCGATCGCTAGCGAGTTCACAGGTAGGAGGTCCAATTGCTGGCGTATATCGGGCATCGAAGGTAGTGCATTCGAAGGCGAGGAGGTCGTACTTGCGTTGGGGGCCGAGTCAGGGAGTGCTAGCGTCACATTCGCAACATGCAGCTGTTCTATTCTTCCCTCCAGAAGTTCTCGCCAATTGAAATGAACGGTCAAGTTTTCTATGTGGCTGGATTGTTGGCTGTCAATGAAACGAAATTGTACGTTGTCGAGATGTGCTGATTCGGGTCGTAGGCGTAAGCCATTCATACTTTGAAGTTCGATGCCTGCGCTCGAGAAACTAGGCGTTAATAGTAAGCGCGCCAATGAATCAAGAAACACTGTGCTAGCAAGAGCCACTAAAATAGCGACAAGGGCGATGCCAATAAAGCCGCGTCGCACAATGCGCCAGAATTTTCTTGGGTGCGATGAAGTGGTCGTCATGGATACTCATAAGTAGAAACAACGAATGCGAATTGAGTGTGCCACAGAGCTGACGCACTTGCATAGCGCGTCAGGATAGGCGCTTTGTCATAATTTACTTGTATAAAAGGGTGCGCTGCCTTAATCTGCGCCCCGAGTCAGCTGGACAGTCGCTGCTTTGATTTCTTTGTTAGTCGTTTAGGCGGCCTACAAGGTGCTTAGTGGAGGAAAGTCCGGGCTCCATAGAGCAGAACGCCAGGTAACGCCTGGGAGATGAAAGTCTACGGAAAGTGCAGCAGAGAGTAGACCGCCAACCCCAATGCAAATTGGGCGGTAAGGGTGAAAGGGTGCGGTAAGAGCGCACCGCGCGACTGGCAACAGTTCGTGGCATGGTAAACCCCGTTCGGAGCAAGACCAAATAGGAATCCTACGGTGCTGCTCGCACTGGATTCGGGTAGGTTGCTTGAGGCTTGCAGTGATGTAAGTCCCAGATGAATGACTGTCCTCGACAAAACCCGGCTTATAGGCTGACTCACTTTTTTTTCCTTTCTTACGCTGTATTTTTACCCGCTAAAACCCCCTCTCTTAACAAACCACATTAAGTGTAATTGCTATAACTCTGATATTGCTGTCGTTCCCCTTTGGGGCGCGAAGCATCGCACGTAACTTCCGGATTTCTATAAGCATTTTCCTAATAAATACCCCAAATAGTGCTTGCGCTAGGGCATTGCTGTGCCTATAGTGTCGCAAGGTGGAAAAAAGTGGGTAATTCTGTAGGAAAGTGGGGCAAATTGCCCTTGAGTGGAAAATCCAACGCACATAAAGGGAAGAACGGTGTTTAGAGGCGTCAACGTTATCAATTTGGATCCGAAAGGGCGCCTGGCTATGCCAGCACGCTACCGTGATCAATTGCATAGCGATTTTGAAGGCCGTCTCGTTGCCACAATCGACCCAATGGCGAAGTGTTTGTTGATCTACCCAATTGATACTTGGGAAGACATACAGAAAAAAATTGAAAGTTTATCCAGTTTCAATCCTGAGACTCGCAAGTTCCAACGCATGATGATTGGTTATGCCACCGACGTAGAGATGGACCGTAGTGGTCGCATCTTATTGTCCCAAGTACTACGTAACCACGCTGAGCTCGATAAGCATGTGGCATTGGTGGGACAAGGTAAGAAGCTAGAGTTGTGGAGCGAAAAGAACTGGACGGAGCAAACAGAGCTTTGGTTGTCAGAAACAAGTTTGAGTGGCGAGATGCCACCCGAACTGCAGTCACTTTCGTTGTGATGAGCTTGGAGTGTTTGAATCGTTTTTGTGAGTGTTTTTTTTGGAATGCAAATTTAAGGAAAGTCGCATGACAGAGCAAACATTAGAGAACTCGCATGAAACGGTCATGTTGGCGCCAGCTGTTGAGGCGCTGATTGGTGACAAGTCTGGTTTCTATGTGGACGGGACTTTTGGCCGAGGTGGGCATTCGAAATTGATATTGTCTACGCTGGACGTTAATGGGCAGCTCCTAGGGATTGATAAAGATCCAGAAGCTATTGCCACGGCGCAGCAAGAGTTCGGTACAGATTCGCGGTTCAAAATTGTTCAGGGAAGTTTTGCCATGCTAGCGGAGCTAGTGGAAGCAGCAGGGAAAGCGGGAAAGGTGGATGGTATTTTATTGGATCTAGGGGTGTCGTCTCCGCAATTGAATGAGGCGCATCGCGGTTTCAGTTTTATGCAAGACGGTCCTTTGGATATGAGAATGAATCCGGACGAAGGGCAAAGTGCTGCGCAGTGGGTAGCAGAGGCGGAGGAGCAGGAAATTGCTGACGTCATCTACCGTTATGGAGAGGAGAGATTCTCTCGTCGCATGGCGCGTGCAATCGTCGAGTACCGTAAAGAAACACCCATTACTACGACATTACAGTTAGCTGAAATTGTGAAACAGGCCAATCCCGCGTGGGAGAAACATAAACACCCAGCAACGCGTGCATTCCAGGCCATTCGGATTCACATCAATCGTGAGCTAGAAGATCTACAGAACGTTCTTACGCAGGCGCTAGAAGTGCTGGGTGTTGGTGGGCGTTTGGTAGTGATTAGTTTTCACTCGCTAGAAGATCGTATCGTAAAACAGTTTATTGCTAAAGAAGCGCGTGGTGATGACTTTCCTCCCGGCGTGCCAGTGCAATTTGCGGACCTCAATCCGCGTTTGAAAAAAATTGGTAAAGCCGTCAAGGCTGATACCGCTGAGGTGGCAGGAAACCAACGATCCCGTAGCGCCATTATGCGCATCGCAGAAAAAATCGCTTAAGAGCACAAAGTCTTAATAAAAGAAGATGCCCTTTATGAGAGCACAAGCCAATAAAATTAATGTGAATGCAAGCGCTCGGCGCGCAGCAGTGCAAACCAGCATTTATCGTTGGTCTGCGCTTTTCTCGCCACGTATGGGTTTGATCCTATTGTTGTTGCTGTGCGTTTTCGTCTCTGGGATTTCGGTTATCTACACCACTTTCAAAAATCGCTATTTACTCAACGAATTGCAAGAGCTCAAAACTCAACGTAACGAGCTGCAAGTGCAGTGGGGACAATTGTTGATCGAGCAAAGTACTTTTAGTTTGGAAAGTAGAATTGAGCGCAAGGCTATTGATGAGCTTGCAATGGAAGTTCCTGATATTTCTGAAATCGTCATGGTGCGTTATGACTAGTAAGACTGAGCATAAGCCAATTCTTTGGCGCCTGTATCTCATCTTTTTCGTGATGGCATTATGCGTTGTGGCAGTGTTTTGGAAGTTGACCTCCTTGCATGTGTTGCAGAAAGACTTTCTACAAGGCCAAGGCGATGCGCGCACGATTCGCACCGAACCTTTGTCGGCTAATCGCGGCATGATTACAGATCGTAACGGTGAGCCATTGGCTGTGAGTACACCGGTGAAATCGATCTGGGTCAACCCAAAAGAGATCTCTCAGGAGCTGCGCGATATCGAAGTGTTGGCGTTTGAGTTAGAAGTTGAAGCGCAGGTGTTGGCTACCAATATTGCCGCAAACGCGGATAAAGAGTTTCTGTTCGTTAAGCGTCGTATGGCGCCAGCGGAAGCGGATAGGGTGCTAGCGCTCGGAATTGATGGAGTCTATGCGCGACAAGAATATCAACGTTACTACCCGCAAGGGGAGATAGCGGCACACATCGTTGGTTTTACTAATGTGGATGATAGTGGGCAGGAAGGGTTAGAGCTTGCCTATGATGATTGGTTGGAAGGCGTACCTGGTCGTCAGCAAGTAATGAAAGACCGACGAGGCCGTGTCATTAAAGAGTTGGACACATTAGCCCCTGCGCAACCTGGGCATGATTTAGAGCTAAGTATTGATTTCCGATTGCAGAATCACGCCTATAAAGAGCTGAAATCAGAGTATATGTTGCGTGAGGCACGTTCGGCCTCTGTCGTCGTAATGGATGTGGCTACCGGCGAAGTGCTTGCGATGGTAAATCAGCCTTCTTACAACCCGAATAATCGCAGTTCACTTACGGATTTTAGCGCCTTACGAAATCGAGCGGTAACGGATCTTTTTGAACCTGGTTCGACAGTGAAGGCTTTTACGGTAGCGGCGGCCCTAGAGTCGGGAATGTTTACTCCTGAAACATTGGTAGATACCAATCCAGGGCGCATTCGTGTTGGGCGCGATTACGTAACAGATGCCACTACTCGTGCTGTCAATCACGGTATTTTGACAGTAGAGGGCATTATTACTAAGTCGAGTAATGTGGGCGCTACCAAATTAGCATTGGCGATCGGTCATGATTCACTGCGTAGTGTATTGGAGCGGGTTGGATTTGGAACAGATACGGGAACAGGGTTCCCTGGTGAGCGAAGCGGTGTATTGCCCAATCACCGTATCTGGCATGACATCGAAACGGCCACATTATCTTATGGTTATGGATTGTCAGTGTCTGCCCTGCAATTGGCGAGTGCTTATACCACTTTAGTGAGTGGTGGAATCAAGAAGCCCGTGTCGATGATTAAGGTAAGTCCAGAAGGTTTAGCGACGATGCCGATTGAGCGCGTGTTGAGCGAAAGTGTCTCTAGAAGTGTGATGACGGCACTGGAAACCGTAGTCGACAAACAAAGAGGTGGTGGAGCAATTGCCGCTAATGTGCCGTTTTATAGCGTGGCGGGAAAGACAGGGACGGCTCACGTAGTGGGAGCCTCTGGCTATGAAGACAATCGCTACAATTCATTTTTTGTGGGTTATGCCCCAGCGAGTGATCCACGGATTGTAGTCGTGATCATCATGAACGAGCCTGGTGGTCGACAACATTATGGCAGTCAAGTAGCGGCCCCTTTGTTCTCTAAGATCGTGACTGGGGCGATGCGAATTTTGAACGTAACGCCGGATAAACTGGACGAAACACAACTGTTGAAACTGAGCGCACTCTAATGGGAGCAGCGCAATGAATATAGCGGAAAAAATCGTGTATACAACGACACTTGATCAACTACTCAGCGGCATCGTGGATTTACCTCGCGATCTGCCGTCTGCGTTTGACGTCAGTGTTAGCGGGATTCAGTTGGATAGTCGACTGGTACAGCCTGGCGATCTTTTTCTCGCATGTTTCGGTAAAAACCATGATGCCCGTGATTATATCGATATTGCTATCGAACGCGGTGCAGTGGCTGTACTTGCCCACGCAAGTGGCCAATGGCAGGGTGCGACAATCAGGCAGGGAATACTCATTTTAGCGATTGGCGATCTCGCGGCGAAAGCCGGTGAAGTGGCAGGTCGATTCTATGATGAGCCAAGTGCCGCTTTGACAATGTTTGGTATTACGGGCACCAACGGTAAAACTAGCTGTACGCAGTTTATTGCACAAGTGCTTAACGGCATGAATCGGTGTTGTGGCGTGATCGGTACGCTCGGAATGGGAGTGCCTCCTCAGCTTGTGGAGTCATCGTACACCACTCCCGATGCTGTGCAGGTGCAAAGTGCGTTAGCCGATATGCGTTTTGCTGGGGCTGATAGCGTGGCCATGGAAGTCTCCTCGCAAGGCCTGCATCAGCACCGCGTCAACGGTGTGAAATTCGACGTCGCAGTATTCACTAACTTGACTCGTGATCATCTGGACTATCACGGAAGCATGGAAGAGTACGCGAACACAAAGCGTCAACTGTTCATGTTTGAGAGTTTAAGCAGTGCTGTGGTGAACATTGATGACTCGTTCGCTAGCCATCTACTTAACTCACTTTCGCCTACTGTTAAGAGTTATACCTACAGCATCGAGAATTCGCAGGCCGATGTGTATGCCCTGAAGCTAGCGCGAAATAGTAATGGATTTAAAGCACGTGTTCACACGCCTTTCGGAGACGGAGACGTCAGTGGCGCGCTTTTAGGCACTTTCAATTTTAGTAATTTGATGGCCGTGCTCACCAGTCTTATTGCCAGCGAAAGCACGCGTGCTGACTTCGACATTGAGGAGTTGTTTAAACAGCTCTCACAAGTCAGTGCCGTGTCTGGCCGTATGGAAATGATTAGCGATGAAAATGCGGACATCACAGTGGTGGTGGATTATGCCCATACGCCAGATGCACTTCGTGTCGCATTGTTGGCCTTGCGAGAGCACTTTGCGGGACGTATTTGGTGTGTATTTGGTTGTGGCGGTAATCGCGATCAAGGCAAACGCCCGTTAATGGCAGAGATGGCAGAGCAGCACGCGGATGTCCTTGTTGTCACAGATGATAATCCTAGAAAAGAAGATGCAGACGATATCGTAAGACAAATTCTTTTGGGAATAGAAGATAAGTCTGAACTGATTGTGCAAAGAGATCGTGCTAAAGCGATAGAGCTAGCGATTTCGAATGCCGCTGCTGGCGATGTGGTCTTGCTAGCAGGAAAAGGTCACGAGAATTACCAAGATATTAATGGCAAGAAAATGGTTTTTAGCGACGTTAAGCAAGCAAGATTAGCGCTTGCACGACGTATGGCCTCAAATCCACAAGGGCGCAGGTGATCCTGTGATACGCACTATGAGTCTTTCGCAAATTAACAGCGTACTTTCTGGGCAGCATTTCGGTGCTGACGTGAATTTTGCGGCTGTGTCGACGGACACCCGAACATTGCCTGAAGGCGCGCTTTATATCGCGTTGGTAGGAGAGAATTTTGACGGCAACGAATTTGTCGCAAAAGCATTTGCAGAAAAAGCGTGCGCCGCTGTCGTCTCGACAAGTTGCAAAACTAATGAGCCGTTATTGCAAGTAGAGGATACAACGCAGGCTTTGGGACAGATAGCCCGCTTGAATCGTGAGGCTTCTAATGCTCATTTCATCGCGATCACGGGCAGCCAAGGTAAAACCACGGTAAAAGAAATGTGCGCCGCCATCATGAGTGTAGATCGCAAAGTGCTAGTAACGCGTGCGAACTTCAATAACCACATCGGTGTGCCACTGACATTGCTGGAACTTGATGCAAGCCATGAATGCGCCGTTATAGAGCTTGGTGCAAGTGGTCTAGGCGAAATAGCTTACACAGTATCTATGGTGATCCCTGATGTAGCGGTGCTGACCAATGCGGCGGCAACTCACATTGAAGGGTTTGGCGACCTTGCCGGTGTAGTGAGCACGAAGGGCGAGATTATCGATGGACTGTCTGATGATGGCGTCGCGGTCTTGAATGCGGACGATCCACATTTTGGCACCTGGGTCGCTCGAGCGAAAAATAGAACAGTGAAGAGTTTCTCTTTGCTGCAACAAGCTGATTATACCGCTTCTAAGCTTGTATTGAGTGCTGACGGCAGTTGTGAATTTGTGCTGCACACACCTGTTGGGGATATCGATATTACCCTAGGGCTGGCCGGCCGACACAATGTGCAGAACGCATTGGCGGCAACGGCAGCATGTATGGCGTCAGGTGCAACGTTGTTGCACGTTCAGGAAGGGTTAGCAAAGGTAAAGGCTGTGCCGGGTCGGTTGCAAGCATTGCAAGGGATCGCTGGGTCTGTGTTGATCGATGACAGTTACAACGCCAGTCCTGCTTCATTTCATGCGGCGATCGATGTGCTTGCACAACGCGAAGGCCGCACGGTATTGATCGTTGGAGATATGGGGGAGTTGGGCGAGCTCACAGCGCAGGCACATGCAGAGGTAGGTGAGTACGCCAAGCAGTGTGGCATCGATGCCTTGTGGGCGACAGGGCAATATAGTGCGTTATCGGTCGACTCTTTTGGTGAGTCCGGACAACACTTCTCGCAACAAATTGATTTAATAGATTTCGCAAAAAAAGAATTACGCGAAGGTGACACTGCACTTGTAAAAGGGTCACGCAGTGCCGCCATGGACCGCGTAGTAGTGCAATTAAAAATGGGAGTGTCTTTATAATGCTGGTATGGCTTACAAGTTATCTAACTCAGATCGATAGCGGCTTCGCTGTATTTCAGTACATCACTGTGCGTGGCATTTTTAGTCTTCTGACTGCATTGTTGATCTCGTTAATGATTGGCCCTTGGATGATTCGTCGCTTGAACCAGCTGCAAATTGGCCAAGTCGTTCGAGACGATGGGCCTGAGAGCCACCTTAGTAAAGCCGGCACTCCTACGATGGGCGGCGCGTTGATTATTGTGAGTATGGTTTTCAGTACGTTGCTGTGGTCTGACCTGAATAATCATTATGTGTGGACAACCCTAGCCGTCACGTTAATGTTTGGTGCGATTGGTTGGGTTGATGATTATCGAAAAGTATTCGAGAAAGACCCAAAAGGCTTGCCCGCACGTTGGAAGTATTTTTGGCAATCTGTGGCGGGCCTTGGCGCTTCAGTATTTCTCTATTTTTCAGCAATCGGGCCTGCTGAAACCCATTACATTATTCCTTTTTTCAAAGATGTCTCTCTGAATATTGGCATTTTCTATATCGTGATTTCCTATTTTGTCATTGTGGGTAGCAGTAATGCCGTGAACTTGACCGATGGTCTCGACGGCTTGGCTATTCTACCGACAGTCATGGTGGGTGGGGCTTTGGGCATTATTGCCTATCTTGCGGGACACGTGGAGTTCTCTGAGTACCTGCGTATTCCTTATGTGGCGGGCGCGGGCGAGCTGGTTATTTTCTGTGGCACATTGGTTGGCGCAGGATTGGGGTTTCTTTGGTTTAACACGTATCCCGCACAAGTATTTATGGGTGATGTGGGTGCATTGGCGCTTGGCGCCGCACTGGGTGTTGTGGCCATCATCGCGCGGCATGAAATAGTGCTCTTTATTATGGGAGGTATTTTCGTAATGGAGACAGTGTCGGTGATCCTGCAAGTGGGCTCTTTCAAGTTAACCGGCAAGCGCATATTTCGCATGGCACCGCTGCATCATCATTTTGAATTGAAAGGTTGGCCTGAGCCGCGAGTGATCGTACGTTTTTGGATTATTACTGTCATGCTCGTTTTGTTTGGCTTGGCCACATTGAAGTTACGCTAGAAAATTTTACGTTTTAAAAGGGTTTTTTTGTGACGCAATTACATCGAATTATAGTGGGCTTAGGAACAACAGGTTTATCCTGTGCCCGCTATTTGCGCGCAAAAAACGAACCGTTTGAAGTCGTCGACAGTCGTCTTAATCCTCCCGGTCTTGCACAGTTCAAGCTTGAATTTTCTGATGTGGCGCTAAGCCTAGGGGATTTCTCGCAAGAATTGCTTTGTAGCGCGGACGAATTGTTGCTTAGCCCTGGTATTAGTTTACAAACGCCGCAGATCAAAGCCGCTGCGAAAGCGGGTGTTCGTATTGTGGGCGATATCGCTCTGTTTTGTGCAGCAGTGCAGCGACCTATTGTGGCCGTGACAGGCTCTAACGGTAAGAGCACGGTTGTAACACTGCTCGCCATGATGATGCGTGAGTCCGGGTTGAGTGTAGGGCTTGGCGGTAATTTAGATGGCGAGCAAGCGGCGCCAGCGTTGGACCTTCTGCGCCAAGCACCCAAAGACATTTATATTCTAGAGCTTTCAAGTTTCCAGCTTGAAACGACGCCAACGTTAGCAGCCAAAGCGGCCGTCATTCTCAATGTCAGTGACGACCACATGGACCGTTATTCAAGCAAACACGAATATGAGGCCGCCAAACAGCGCATATTTGCTGGAGTAGACAAAGCCATTGTCAACAGAGATGACTCTGCCACTCAGCCTTGGGATGTTGCTACAGCCACTGTCGCAAGCTTTGGTTTAGATGCCCCGATGGAAGGTCAGTGGGGAATAATTGAAGACAACGGACAAGCCTACCTTGCCTGCGGAAACGAGCGGGTCTTAAGTGTGCAGTCGTTGAAAATTGCAGGGAAACACAATATTGCTAACGCTCTCGCGGCATTGGCACTTGGCGATGCTGTGGGCTTATCACATGCTTCAATGGTTGATGCCTTGCGTGCGTTCTCAGGTTTACCTCATCGTTGCCAGTGGTTGAGAACATTACGCGGTGTCGACTATTACAACGATTCTAAGGGCACCAATGTTGGCGCGACCGTGGTCGCCATTGAAAGTCTCGGCGAGATGATTCGTGGAAAGTTAGTGCTCATCGCGGGCGGTGTTGATAAAGGTGCGGATTTCTCAATGATGGCGCCCGTGGTCGAGAAATTCGTCAAACTAGCTATTTTAATCGGACGTGATGCGAAAAATATCGCCGCGTCCTTTAAAGGCTCGATCGAAGTAATTTTTGCGAGCAGTTTGCCAGAGGCCGTACAGATTGCTGCAGAGAAAGCGAAAGAAGGCGATGCCGTACTGTTGTCTCCTGCCTGCGCTAGCTTCGATATGTTTAGCGATTTCACTCATAGGGGTCGTGTATTTGTAGAGACAGTGGAGGCATTGAAATGAGCACGCCTTCTCTATCGATGTATAGCGCCATACAAGGCCGCCAACCACAGACGTTCAAGCCGAATGCGCTGTTGATCATCATGTTTGTATTGATGACAGTGGGTTTGTTGATGATGACCTCTGCCTCTGTAGAGATAGCCAACAGTCAGTACGGTGATCCATTTTTCTTTATGAAGCGCCAGTTGTTCTTTTGCGTTTTGTCAGTGGGTATTGTCGCCGTCACTTTGAATATCCCGGTACGCTTTTGGTACAACGTCAGCGGTGTTCTTTTAGTTTCTTCATTTATTCTTCTAGCATTAGTGCTAGTCCCAGGTATCGGGAAAATTGTGAACGGAAGTGCGCGATGGATCGATCTTGGTTTCTATAATTTGCAACCGTCGGAAATGGCTAAACTGTTTTTCGTATTTTATCTTGCCGCTTACCTTGAACGTCGTCGTGAAGAGGTCATCGCGACATGGGTAGGGTTCGGTAAGCCAATGTTGATTCTCGCAGCAGCTATTGTGTTATTGCATTTTGAGCCAGATCACGGCGCGATGGTGATTATGATTGGAACTTGTTTCAGCATGATCTTTCTGGCAGGGGCAAAACTGCATCGCTTTGTGTTGGTGTTGACAGCTTGTTTGGGCTCCGTGGTCATACTGGCAATAATGAAGCCTTATGTGCTCGATCGATTCTCCTCTTTCCTTAATCCTTGGGCCGCCGAGTACGTGTATGGCGAAGGCTATCAGTTGACGCAAGCGTTGATTGCTTTTGGTCGTGGTGGGTTCTTCGGTGAAGGGCTAGGAAACAGCATTCAGAAACTCTACTTCCTTCCGGAGGCTCATACGGATTTTGTTTTGGCGATTGTGGCTGAAGAGTTTGGGTTTCTTGGCGTCAGCGTCATCATCGGTTTGTTTGTCGCGTTAGTGGCGCAGGCATTTGCGATTGGACGCAAAGTAGAGGCGAGCGGAAAGCTCTTTTCTGCCTACGTTGCTTACGGCATTGCTATGTTATTTGCCTGTCAGACACTGATCAATGTTGGGGTGAATATTGGCTTGTTGCCCACGAAAGGGCTGACGTTACCATTCCTCAGTTATGGCGGTAATAGCTTGTTAGTGACTTGTTTTATGGTGGCGATTCTAGTGCGAATCCAGTTTGAGCACGATCAGCGATCAATGCCAACAGCTCAGCGAGGTAAACGCTGATGCTTAATCAATCGAAAAACTTAGGCACTGTTCTGATTATGGCTGGTGGCACTGGGGGGCATATTTTTCCGGCGCTGAGTATTGCGCGCACTCTGCAGCGTCAGGGATATCGTACGGAATGGTTAGGGACAGCGCGAGGCCTAGAGACTGATGTGCTTCGTGATACCGATATTCCCTTACACCTAATTGATGTGAGGGGTTTAAGAGGTAAAGGCTTACGAAGCCTTATAACAGCGCCCTTTATGATTATCAGTGCCATTGTCCAAGCGTTAAAAGTGATACGTAAAGTGCAGCCCTGCTGCGTGTTAGGAATGGGGGGCTATGTCACAGGGCCCGGTGGAGTTGCGGCTAAGCTTTCTGGTCGTAAACTTTTGATTCATGAACAAAACGCCATTGCGGGATTCAGCAATCGACTTCTTTCGCGAATCGCCAATACCGTAATGCAGGCGTTTCCTGAGACATTTCCTGCGTCTGTGCAAGCCCTCACCACGGGTAATCCAGTGCGTGTTGAAATCAGCGCTTTAGCCGCTAAGCACTATGCTCAGACTGCTTCACCACTACGCATTTTTGTGATTGGTGGCAGTCTTGGCGCTATGGTTTTCAATACGTTGATGCCCAAAGTATTGAATAGATTCTCGTCAGAGACACGGCCACAAATTTGGCACCAAGTCGGGAAAAATAACATAGACGCTGCAAGAGAAGCGTATGCACAAGCAGGGCTAAGCATAAACGATACTTGCAGAGTTGAACCTTTTATCACTGATATGGCTGCCGCGTACGAGTGGGCTGACATTGTTGTTTGCAGAGCAGGCGCCTTGACAGTGAGTGAAGTGGCTGCAGCCGGAATAGCGTCAATACTCGTTCCTTACCCGCATGCGGTCGATGATCATCAGACGCGAAATGCGGAAAGTTTAAGTGAACAAAATGCAGCGGTGTTGATACAGCAAAAAGATCTTTCTGAAGATGGCTTATATGAGCTCTTGGCGTTTCATCAAGGTGATCGCTCTGAATTACAAACGATGGCCCAACAAGCACGTAAAACTGCTCGATTGGATGCCAATGAATTAGTTGCACAACAATGCATGGATGCTTGCAAAGGATAGAGGAAGCATGACTGGAATTCGTAAACAGACTAAGTCAAACCCCGTACCTGAGATGCGTCGTATAAAGACGATTCATTTCGTGGGTATTGGTGGTGCTGGCATGTGTGGCATTGCGGAAGTGTTGCTCAATCAAGGCTATGCCATTACAGGGTCTGATATTAAATCCTCTGCAGTTACTCAGCGACTCGTGAGTTTGGGTGCGACAGTATTTGTTGGGCACCGTATGGAGAATGTTGAAGCGGCTGATGTCGTGGTCTACTCCAGTGCGGTAGACCCAGAGAACCCAGAGTTAACTGCCGCACGCGATGCTGGTCGTCCGATTATTCCACGCGCGGAAATGCTTGCCGAGCTAATGCGCTATCGTCACGGAATCGCGATTGCCGGAACACATGGCAAAACTACGACGACAAGCCTAGTGGCTTCTATTTTTGCGGAAGCTGGCTTAGATCCAACTTTCGTTATTGGTGGTTTGCTGAACAGTGCGGGAGCGAATGCCCGTTTAGGCGAAAGCCGTTACTTAGTGGCGGAAGCGGATGAAAGTGATGCCTCGTTTATTCACTTGCAGCCAATGGTTACAGTTGTCACTAATATTGATGCGGATCATATGAGCACCTATGACGGGGACTTCAATAAACTTAAGAAGTACTTCATAGAGTTTTTACACAACTTGCCATTCTACGGTTTGGCAGTGATGTGCATCGATGATCCAGTGGTTGCCGAGATACTTCCTCAGGTCGCTCGACCCACTTTGACTTATGGGTTTTCCGATAGCGCTGACTATCGAATTGTTAATTTGACTCAGGATCGTCAATACACGCAATTTGAGATCGTGCGCCCTGAGCGTGAAGGTACTCTCAAGGTTAGTTTGAATATTCCTGGCCGTCATAACGCTCTGAATGCGGCAGCGGCAGTCGCTATCGCTAGCGACGAAGGCATTAGCGATGAGCATATTTTTGCGGGTTTGAGTAAGTTTCAGGGTGTTGGACGTCGGTTCGAGATGCAAGGCAATTTTCCAGTCCGTGATGGGACGGCAATGCTTCTTGATGACTACGGACATCACCCAACCGAAGTGGCGGCCACGATCGCTGCATTGCGAGCAGGCTGGCCGGATTCTCGTATTGTCATGATCTATCAACCGCATCGTTATACGCGGACTAAAGATCTCTATGAAGATTTTGTCATTGTGTTATCAGATGTAGATGTATTGCTAATGTTGGAAGTTTACTCCGCTGGGGAAGTCGCTATTCCCGGTGCGGACTCTCGTAGCTTGTGCCGCAGTATTAGAGCAAGAGGTCGTGTAGACCCTGTGTACGTTCAAGACGAAGTGGATATACGAAAAGTGCTGACAGAAGTGCTGCGTGATGGGGATATTGTTATTACACAGGGCGCCGGTAGTGTTGGAGCCTTAGCCAAACAGTTGAGCGAGCAAGGTCTCATACTTTAATCATGCAGGGGCCTGGTGAGGTTGGAAAAATATGACTAATACGAATTCGAATACTCAAACGAGCATTGCGCAATTAGGGCGCGTGGCTGTAGTGATGGGTGGAAACTCTGCGGAACGAGAAGTATCGCTAAAGAGTGGCGAAGCCGTATTGAATGCATTAGCGGCAGCGGGTGTCGATGTGGTGGGAATTGACGCTAAACATGATCTGCCAGCGCAGCTTCAAGCTCAAAAAGTCCAACGCGTATTCAATGTGTTGCACGGTCGTGGCGGCGAAGATGGAACGCTTCAAGGCTTGTTAGAGTTTTTAGAAATCCCCTACACCGGTAGTGGTGTGCTGGCCTCAGCATTGGCCATGGATAAAGTTCGCACCAAATATATTTGGCAACAACTTTGTTTGCCAACGCCTAAGTTTTTCGATCTTAACGCCGAGACCGACTGGCAAGCAGTGATTAATGTACTTGGGGTAGCGGTAGTGAAGCCAGTACGTGAAGGCTCAAGTATTGGCATGTCGATAGTCGATAGCGCTGAACAATTGCGTGAGGCCTATGCCCGTGCAAACGCTTATGACTCTGAGGTTATGGCGGAGCAATATATTCAAGGCACAGAGTTTACTGTGTCGATTCTCGATGGCGAGGCTTTGCCCGTTATCGAGCTGCACACGCCGCATAAGTTTTATGACTATGACGCTAAGTATGTAGCGAACGATACGCAGTATTTATGCCCAGCACCGATTTCCGCTGAGGCAACGAAGGCGCTGCAAGATCTGTCATTAAGTGCCTTCAATGCACTGGGATGCACGGGTTGGGGGCGAGTCGATCTTATGTGTGATGAGAGCGGACAAATATTTCTCTTGGAAGTGAACACTGTTCCTGGAATGACAGACCACTCGCTGGTGCCAGTGGCCGCCACCGCGAACGGGCTGAGTTTTGCAGATCTATTAATACGAATTTTGACAACGACTCATTGAAAGGGTGCCGATAGGCAATGACGAGACCAACGCAAAAACAAGGATTTACTGCACACGGGGGAATTAGAGATATTCCGCGTGGAGCAGTGCCTTTGCAAAAGGAGAAGTCTCAAGAGTCTAAGCCTGCAAGAAAAAGTCGCGTGGGCCTTTTAATGATGGTTTTGGTTTTTTCCATGGGATTGTTAGTCAGTCAGAACAGCGATCAGATTAATGCTTATGTTAATAAACCGATCCGCATCGTTCAAATGGCTAATCAATTGCAGCGTGCTGATGAGGGCACTGTTCGCTCGGCATTAGCGGCCCATTTGAACGCTGGTTTTTTTGCGTTGGATGTACAAGCGATTAAGGCGCAGCTAGAGGCGGACCCATGGATCGAGAAAGCGGTGATTACTCGTACTTGGCCAGATACTTTGTCAGTGGCCATCACTGAGGAGATCGCAATTGCTCGGTGGGGGAGTCAGCACCTATTGAATCAGTACGGCGAGAGTTTCGCCCCAGAGCTACGGTCCGATGACTTAACCTTGCCGTTGTTGCAAGGGCCAGAGGGGATGGAGCGTAAAGTAATGGAGCAGTACCAAGTGTTTTCGCAAATGCTTTCGGATACTGGCTTGCGAGTGCGTGAAATAGATTTAAGTGATCGAGGTAGTTGGACGCTGCATATGGACAACGATTTGCGTGTAAGCATCGGCCGCAGCAACGTGATGGACCGTATGGAACGTTTCGTAAGGTTCTTCTCACAACATCTTTATGCGCAGCTTGAGCAGATCGAAGCTATAGATTTGCGTTATAGCAATGGAATATCAATAAGGAATAAGACAGTTATGCCAGCCGGGGTTGCTTCGAAATGAACACAGTGAACGAGATCGAAATTGATAGCCAAGTGTTGTTAACACGAGCTTCAGGAGTGCGCGGATTATGAGCGAAACAGTACGTGGGAATCTAATCGTTGGCTTGGATATCGGGACCTCGAAAGTCGTAGCAATTGTCGGCGATATCAAGGCAGATGGCAGCCTCGATATCGTAGGTATTGGAAGTCACCGTTCGCGAGGATTGAAAAAGGGCACGGTTGTTAACATTGAGTCCACTGTTGAATCTATCCAACGGGCAATTGAAGAAGCCGAGTTGATGGCTGGGTGTCAAATACACTCTGTTTATGCCGGTATTGCTGGTAGCCATATTCGCAGCATGAACTCTCATGGAATTGTCGCGATTCGCGATGGGGAAGTGACCCGTGCCGATATCGAACGCGTCATCGATGCGGCACAGGCTGTAGCGATTCCTGCTGATCAAAAAGTGTTACACATTCTGCCTCAGGAATACGTGATTGATTCACAAGAAGGCGTGAAAGAGCCTCTTGGAATGTCAGGCGTTCGATTGGAAGCAAAAGTACACCTAGTCACTTGTGCCATAAATGCGGCTCAGAATATCGAGAAATGTATCAAGCGCTGCGGGCTAGTCACCGAAGAAATTATTTTGGAACAACTTGCTTCTAGCTATGCGGTATTAACGGAAGATGAGAAAGAGCTAGGCGTGTGTCTGGTCGATATTGGAGGGGGTACTTCTGACATCGCTATCTTCACCGAAGGAGCTATTCGTCATACGGGCGTGATTCCAATCGCTGGTGACCAAGTCACTAACGATATTGCTATGGCGCTGCGTACTCCGACAGAGAATGCCGACGAGATTAAAATCAAGTACGCCTGTGCGCTTACTCAATTAGCAAATGTTGGTGAAACCATCAAGGTGCCAAGTGTTGGAGATAGGCCGCCGCGCGAGCTTTCCAGACAAGCATTGGCCGAAGTCGTTGAGCCGCGTTATGACGAACTGTTTACGTTGATCCGAGCGGAAGTCCAACGAAGTGGGTTTGAGAACATGCTTGCTGCGGGAATTGTGTTAACCGGAGGCACCTCGAAAATGGAAGGTGTTGTAGAGCTAGCAGAAGAGATATTTCATGCGCCGGTGCGCATAGGGGTTCCGCAAAATGTGAAGGGCTTGTCGGATATCGTTCGTAATCCGATTTACTCCACTGGTGTGGGCTTGCTTCTTTATGGTGTGAAGCAGCAACAGGATCGTGAAGGAGTGGTAACTCCTAAAGAGATGAAGATCAGTTTTGGGGAAAAATTTAGCGCTTGGGTTAAGAAGAATTTGTAGAAATAAATTTAGAAAAAATACGTTTAAAAAATCTTTAGTTTTAGAAATATAATGAGTCAGGAGGCCGTATGTTTGAATTAGTCGATAGCTTGCCACAAAGTGCAGTCATCAAAGTCATCGGTGTAGGTGGTGGTGGCGGTAACGCTGTACGTCACATGATTGCGAATCATATTGAAGGCGTTGAGTTTGTGTGTGCCAATACTGATGCGCAGGCATTAAGCAACCTTGGTGCAAGAACATTGCTGCAGATGGGAAGTTGTGTCACTAAAGGACTTGGTGCCGGAGCAAATCCCGAGATCGGTCGTCAAGCGGCATTGGAAGATCGTGATGAAATTGCGGAAATCTTAGCCGGCGCTGATATGGTCTTCATCACGGCCGGAATGGGCGGTGGTACTGGTACTGGTGCTGCGCCTATTTTTGCTGAAGTAGCAAAAGAGATGGGTATCTTGACTGTTGCGGTAGTGACGCGTCCTTTCCCTTTTGAAGGTAAGAAGCGTTCACTAATTGCTGACCAAGGCATCATAGAGTTGTCTGAGCATGTAGATTCGTTGATCACCATTCCAAACGAAAAACTGCTTGAAGTGTTGGGTAAGTCTGCGAGCTTGCTTGACGCCTTTAAGGCGGCAAACGATGTGTTGCTTGGCGCTGTTAAAGGGATCGCGGATCTCATCATGCGACCCGGTATGATCAACGTCGATTTTGCCGATGTGCGTACTGTAATGTCAGAAATGGGAATGGCGATGATGGGCACAGGGTATGCGTCTGGAGAAGGTCGTGCTCGTGAAGCGGCTGAATCTGCGATTCGTAGTCCTTTACTCGAAGACGTCAATCTTCATGGCGCACGTGGCATCTTGGTTAACATCACAGCAGGCGAGAATCTATCGCTAGGTGAGTTTACTGAAGTCGGCGACACCATTGAAGAATTTGCATCCGACGATGCCACAGTAGTTGTGGGTACAGTGATCGATCCAAGCATGGGCGACGAGATTCGTGTGACTGTCGTTGCGACAGGTTTGGGCGAGCGCGCCGTAGTAAAAGCAGTTAAACCAGTTGAGGCGCAACAACCTAAAGCTGTTGTGACTGACTATCGTCAACTAGATCGTCCTACGGCCTTGCGTTCACGCACAGCATCATCGGCGTCTGGCCACACGATGCCGCAATCAGGTCTAGCCAAAGCGGTAGGGGCAGATACAGACATGGATTACTTGGATATTCCAGCGTTCCTGCGTCGTCAAGCCGACTGATATAGGGCTTGTTCGCTCACGATTGCCTATAGATCGTGAGTTGGCAAGGCTTGTAAGAGCCGATATTTTGACCGGGATGGCGGTATAAAACTCAGGGCAGCGACGAGCTTATTAGAGCTGTGAAATGTTTGGGTTATGTTTTGAATTTTGTTATGATCCCGCCTGCATCGACCCTAAGTGTCATGCAGGTATCACAATTAATCAGGAAAAGACGAACCTATGCTTAATCAAAGAACTTTGAAGAACGTTATCAGAGCCACCGGTGTGGGATTGCATAATGGCGAGAAAGTCTACCTGACGTTGCGACCTGCACCGATTGATACCGGAATTGTCTTTAAACGTACCGATCTTGATCCGATGGTGGAGATCCCCGCGACCGCTACTTATGTGGGCGATACCACTCTTTCTACGACTATCGTGAAAGGGGATGTCAGAATCTCTACGATTGAACATTTGATGTCAGCGATGTCTGGTTTAGGTATCGATAACGCCTATATCGATGTCAGCGCTCCCGAAGTGCCTATTATGGATGGCAGCGCAGGACCGTTCGTGTTTTTGATCCAATCAGCGGGAATCGCGGAACAAAACGCGCTGAAAAAATTCATTCGTATCTTAAAACCCCTATCGGTATCTGACGGTGACAAGACTGTCAGTCTAGAGCCTTTTGACGGGTTTAAAGTTAGCTATACATTGCTTTACGATCACCCTGTTTATCGTAAGTACACAAAGACAGCGAGTGTAGATTTCTCTAGCACCTCGTTTGTGAAAGAAGTCAGCCGTGCCCGCACATTCGGATTTATGCATGAGTTTGAAGAACTGCGTAACCGGAACCTAGCACTAGGGGCGAGCATGGATAACGCCATTGCCGTTGGGGATTATAAAGTCTTGAATGAAGACGGTTTGCGCTACGAAGATGAATTTGTGAAGCACAAAATTCTAGACGCTATTGGCGACCTTTACATGATCGGCTTTAGCCTGATCGGCGAGTTCAAAGGATATAAATCTGGACACGCACTGAATAATGCATTATTAAGGTCGTTGGAAGATAACAAAGACGCCTGGGAAATTGTCAGTTTTGACTCAGATACGCACGTACCTATTTCTTATATGAAACCAGTACTCGCGGCCTGATAGTTTTCTAGCACCGGTCCATATTTGTAACCCATTGATATATGGGTATAAGTTTGATGTTCGGCTGCCTAAGCAAGTCTCAGGTGTTCTGTATTAAGACTAAAGAGAACACCTAGAACCATGAAATTGATATTAGTTGACCAGCGTCATGGTCAAACTCGCACTATAGTTCTTAAAGGATGGTTGAAAGGCCTCCTTTCGATTTGCATCCTAGGTGCGCCTGTTGCTTTTGCCTATCTCGGCTATCAATTTGCCGTGTCGCAAGACCCGCAAGAATACTCTCTCGAAGTCAGCCAAGGCTGGAACGAGGATCTCGCCAATCAAGCCGATGCGCTTGAAAGCCTCAAACAAGAATCGGAAGAACAAATTGAAGCCCTCACGCTGCGGCTAGCCATGCTCCAAGCACGGTTATTGCGTATGGAGGCTCTTGGCGAGCGCATCACTACTGTCGCGCAGCTAGATTCCGGAGAGTTTAATTTCTCCAATCCCCCTGGCCTCGGTGGTCCTTTGCTAAGCGATATGGTGCCTTACTCTCCGCCTAATTTCGTTGAGGCGATTACAGAGCTAGAGCAACAAATTGCAGACCGAGCGCAGCAGCTTGAAATTCTCGAAGGACTGATGCTTGAGCGACAGTTTGAGTCGGAAGTATTCCTTACGGGTCGCCCAATCAGACAAGGGTGGATGTCATCACCTTTTGGCCGTAGAACCGATCCGTTTACTGGGCAAATAGCCTGGCACTCGGGAGTAGATTTCGCGACGGGCGCCGCAGGTGAAGACGTGATCGCTGTGGCCGCCGGTGTAGTCACCGCTGCTGGTGATCGTCAAGGTTATGGCTTAACTGTCGATGTGAATCATGGCAATGGTTATGTGACACGATATGGTCATGCTGAAAAGCTCCTTGTCGATGTTGGTGAGATTATTAAAAAAGGGCAGACGATTGCCTTGGTTGGTAGCACCGGTCGCTCGACCGGCCCCCACGTGCACTTTGAAGTGTACAAACACGGTAGGGTCGTTGACCCATCGTCTTATATACACCGCACCTCCAGATAGATTCCCGCATTAGCTCTGCATGTAACGCTGCTCATTGTTTGGGCGGCGTCGACAGCAATGCCTGTTACATGCCCACGTATTTCGTCCTTTATTCCAGTTTTAATTATTAAGTGAACTAAATCATGAATCTTAATGTTCTAAGTGCCATTTTTGGTACCAGTAATTCCCGACAGTTGAAAAAAATTCAGAAAACGGTCAGCAAAATCAATGCGTTGGAGAGTGGCTACGAAGCACTTTCGGATGATGAGATTCGCGGCAAAACCGCAGAGTTCAAAGAAAGATTCGAAAAAGGCGAGTCTTTGAACTCCTTGCTACCGGAAGCCTTCGCGATTGTACGTGAAGCAGGTAAGCGAGTGATGAAGATGCGCCATTTCGATGTGCAAATGGTCGGTGGCATCGTGTTGCACGAAGGCAATATCGCTGAGATGAAAACGGGGGAGGGTAAGACGTTGGTCGCAACGCTACCAGCCTATCTGTATGGCTTGACTGGGCTTGGCGTACACATCGTGACAGTGAATGATTACCTAGCCGAACGTGATGCCAACTGGATGCGCCCTCTGTATGAGTTCCTCGGCTTGAGTGTTGGCGTCATTATTGCCGGCCAAAGTCACGAGAGCAAGAAAGCGGGTTACGATTCTTCGATCTCCTATGGGACGAATAATGAATTCGGTTTTGACTATTTGCGTGACAATATGGCGTTCCGCATCGAAGATAAAATGCAAAAGAAACTAAATTTCGCGATTGTCGATGAAGTGGATTCTATTCTTATTGATGAAGCACGAACGCCACTTATAATCTCTGGTGCTGCTGAGGATAGTTCGCAGCAATATAAAGCGATTAACTCTCTAATTCCTCGTCTTGAAAGAGGCGAAGGCAAGCCAGAGAAGGCAGGGTTTAGTGTTGATAAAGGCTCTGACTTTGTGGAGTCGGGGCATTTTGTTATTGACGAGAAGGCTCGCCAAGTCGAGTTGACAGAAAGCGGGCACGTCTTTGTCGAGGATATCCTCAGCGAAATGAAAATGCTTGGTGAAGGCGAAAGTCTTTATGCGGCCAAAAACCTTGGGCTATTACATCACGTGCATTCAGGACTGAAAGCGCACTATCTTTTCAATAAAGATGTGGAATACATTGTTCAAGATAATAAAATCATTCTTATTGATGAGCATACTGGTCGAACGATGGAAGGGCGTCGACTTTCCGAAGGTTTGCACCAAGCCATTGAAGCGAAAGAAGGTTTGGATATTCAAAGTGAAAGTCAGACACTGGCTTCAACAACGTTCCAGAACTACTTCCGTCTCTACAGCACTTTATCTGGGATGACTGGTACGGCAGACACCGAGGCGTTCGAATTCAAACAGATCTATGACCTAGACGTGGTGGTGATTCCTTCGAACAAGCCGTTGCTGCGTAAAGATATGAACGATCTGATTTATCTTTCTATGGAAGAAAAATTTGAAGCGATCGTGAAAGATATTCAGGAAATCAGTGCGAAAGGGGCTCCTATCCTAGTGGGTACAGCCTCTATTGATACCTCTGAAATTCTTTCTAATTTCTTAACAAAAGAAAAGATAACGCACGAAGTGTTGAACGCTAAGTTCCACCAGAAAGAGGCGCAAATTATCGCACAAGCAGGTCGCCCTGGTGTGGTCACTATCGCTACGAATATGGCTGGTCGAGGTACTGATATTGTACTGGGAGGTAACTGGGAGTTCGAGGTTGCCGGATTAGATAATCCTAGCGAAGCGCAGATTGAAGAGGCCAAGGTGCAGTGGCACTTACGTCATCAACAAGTATTGGATGCAGGCGGTCTGCATATTATAGGGACAGAACGACATGAATCTCGTCGTATCGATAATCAACTTCGTGGGCGTTCTGGTCGTCAAGGCGATCCTGGTTATGCGCGCTTCTATCTGTCACTAGAAGATAACCTCATGCGTATCTTTGCCTCAGAGCGAGTCAAAAATTTCATGCAAGCATTAGGCATGGAGCGTGGTGAAGCAATTGAGCACGGCATGGTGTCAAAATCGATAGAGAAAGCTCAACGTAAAGTAGAAGGGCGTAACTTCGACATTCGTAAGCAGTTACTCGAGTATGACAATGTCGCTAACGATCAACGTACGATCGTCTATAGACAGCGAAATGAATTAATGGCTAGCGAGGATATCTCAGAGCTAGTGACCAATATGCGTGAAGATGTGGGTAATGAAATTGTTAGCTCCCATATCCCGCCACAAAGTGTGCCCGAGCAATGGGACATCGAAGGCTTAGAGATTGGCATCGAAACGCAGTTTGGACTTCAGTTGCCGGTACAGTCTTGGCTTGATGAAGATGAGAAGCTTTTCGAAGAGACCTTACGAGAAAAAATTGTTGCGGTACTGCACGAAGACTATGCGAAAAAGTCTGAACTAGTTGGCGAAAAAATGCGCCTATTAGAGAAGCAAATCGTATTGCAGATCCTCGATAACTTATGGAAAGAGCACTTGGCTGCGATGGATCAGCTGCGACAAGGGATTTTCCTGCGTGGTTATGCGGGAAAAAACCCTAAGCAGGAATATAAGCGTGAGGCGTTTGCCTTGTTTCAAGACTTACTGTCTAACTTACAACATGAAGTTATTCGATTCTTGAGCCACGTTAAAATTCGCACTAACGAAGAGATCGACCAGATAGAGAAGCAGCGCGAAGAAGAGCGTGCGCGTGAGAAAATTAACTATCAACATGCTCAAGCGGCAACACTTGCACAAGAGGCTTCATCGCAAGGCCAAGATCAAGGTCAGGGCTCTGGTCAAAACGCAGAAAAAGCGCCGTTTGTACGTGATGGACAAAAAGTTGGTAGAAACGATCCTTGCTACTGTGGCTCGGGTAAAAAATTCAAACAATGTCATGGAAAGCTGAGCTAATCATTATGAATAAGCCACAAATACAGGCCAGTGATTTACAGAACGTTGCTGGTGTGCGGGTTGCCGCAGTAGCGAGTCATGTTCGTTATGCGAATAGGCTGGATTTGGTGCTCATGGAGCTCGCCCCCGAGACTACTTCTGTAGGGGTGTTCACACAGAATGCCTTTTGCGCAGCCCCTGTGCACATCGCTCGTCGGCATTTAATTGAGAGCCAAGGCGCTATTCGTTATTTGTTGATCAACACTGGCAACGCCAATGCTGGGACTGGTCCGCGAGGCATGGAAGACGCATTAGCGTGCTGCGCGGCATTGGCGAAAGAAGCGGGCGTACAGAGTCACGAAGTATTACCGTTTTCTACCGGCGTGATTGGCGAAAGACTGCCTGTAGGAAAAATTGTTGCTGGTGTCCCATTTGCTCTAGAGGCTTTAGGGAATGACTGGTTGAATGCCGCTAAAGGCATCATGACGACGGATACTTGTCCTAAGGCGCGTTCGGTTGTCGTGAAGGTTGCAGGGAAGCCTCTGACGATTACAGGCCTTAGCAAAGGCGCGGGCATGATCAAGCCCAATATGGCGACAATGCTCAGCTTTGTCTTTACCGATGCTAAAGTTGATCAAGCCACTTTGCAGGGGATCTTGCAACGTGCGGTCGACCAATCCTTCAACCGTATTACTGTCGATGGTGACACTTCGACGAATGACTGCTGTGTGCTCAGTGCGACGGGACGTAGTGGTGTAGAGATTACAGCGGCTAACGAGCAGAATTTTTCAATCTTTGAATCGGCGCTTCAGGACTTAGTGCAAGAGCTCGCGAAAGATATTATTCGTGATGCTGAAGGGGCGAATAAATTCGTGACTGTCGACATTAAGGGTGGCGCTACTAACAAGGAATGCTTGCTCGTGGCGTATGCGATCTCTGAATCTCCGTTGGTTAAAACAGCCTTGTCTGCGTCAGACCCGAACTGGGGACGAATCCTCGCGGCGGTAGGGCGTGCAGGCATAGACAAACTCGATGTAGATAAGATCGATATGTACCTAGGGGATGTCTGTATCGTCGCTGGCGGTATGTTATCGAGCGATTACACTGAGGCCCAAGGGCAGGCGCAGATGAGCCAGAGTAAAATCTCAATCACTGTAGACCTGAACCGTGGTGATGCACGTGAAACTGTCTGGACTTCGGATCTTTCAGAAGAATACGTGCGCATCAATGCTAGTTATCGTAGTTAGAGCTTAGAGCCAAAGGTGTTAGGGCGATGAAAATAGTACACGTGGCTGTTGGCGTGCTGATCGATCAGCATCAACGTGTACTGGTCGCTCTGCGCAATGAGAACGCTCATCAAGGCGGGCTATGGGAGTTTCCCGGCGGTAAGTGCGAGGCTGGCGAGCAGGTTAGTGATGCGTTGCGCCGAGAGTTTTTTGAAGAGATAGGAATTCAGATAACGAAGGATGTTCCCTTGTGCAATATTCGCCATGACTATGGTGATAAGCAAGTGTGGCTTGAGGTAAGGCGTATCTTATCCTACACCGGAGAAGCCACTGGGAAAGAGGGCCAACCGATACGCTGGCAACCATTGAACTCTTTAGATGTGGAGCAATTTCCCGCCGCAAATAAAGTCATTATCGATAGAATTCAACTTTCAGATCGCATCGCTATTACTGGGGCAGCACACAATCGTTCCGAATTTTTACAACGCTTTGATCGGCTGATACAAATGGGCTTGCCCACTGTGCATCTTCGTCAGGGACATTTTCCAGATCAGGAATTTTTGTCAATAGCGCGTGAATGCAAACAACGGTGCCTTGATGTGTCCGTTGACTTAATCCTCAGTACTTCCGTGTCTCTATTTGAAGCACTGCCTACGCAAGGTTTACACGTGAGTAGCCGTATTTTGGAGACGTTGGAGAGACGCCCAGTGGCGCAGGAGTATCGTTTCAGCGCGTCATGTCATTCCTTAGCACAATTGCAGCACGCACAAAAAATGGGGGCCAATTATGCGTTCCTTTCTCCGGTCGCTAAGACACTCAGTCACCCTCAACAAACGCCTCTTGGTTGGAAAGCCTTTGCACGTCTTGCTTCTCAAGTGGATGTACCTGTGTACGCCCTTGGCGGCATGATAGCCTCGGATATCAATACGGCACAGATCTATGGCGCTGCGGGTATTGCCGCCATTTCTGCCTTTTGGGAGGCCGAGCGCGCAGCGATTTGATGCAACAGTGCTACTATTAATGAAAAGCGACCCAACGGAGTGTGACTTGCGTCACCGCTTGGAAAGGTAATGGATTGATTTTGTTAGATTTTAGCGCATAATTTCAGTTTGCATACTAGCGCTACAATGTGGCCAAAAACCAGCAGGGATCAGAGTCATGGCTAAAGCCGTCAAAAATCTAGGCGTTTTGTTCACACTATTTACCCTCTTACACAGTGTCGTGGGCTTTGCCGATCAAGCCGTTCTCGTTGAAGAGGCGGTGCTAGTAAATACTAATCCTAGCCCTGACGCGCCAGCGTTTAGTGCAAGCTATAAGACTAATGATGGATGGGCCGTCACTAGCCCCGACTATGTTGATGCCGCTACAATGGTGTTTGATTTCGGTGACCAGAAGTCGGTGAACAGTGCAGTGGTGCACCTTCCTCTTGATGCAATCTACCCTCGGGGTGGGCAAGCCCCTTTAGAAATCTATACCTTTGCTGATAATGGCACTATTGATCTAGCAGACTTCGTGGCAGGTGGCGTGTTACCTACGGCTACTATCGATGCTGTGCAAGCTTCGGGAGGTAATGCGAGTTCAACTATTAGTGTAGATATCACTGGCGCTGTGAATGCGATTTTGCCGAATAGCCGCTACGTGGGAATTCGCGTGCAGAGCGCCACACTCCCTGAAGATGTGACTGAAAGTTTTCCTGTATGGACAGGAGTCAAATTTCGCCCACTTTACAGTCTAGAATATTCCGTTGGTACTCCACCCGCCCAAGCTATGGATCGGCCACGGTTCGATGGCTTTACGCTGTCTGTGCCAGGCCTTAGTGCTCCCGGTGTCGGTGCGTTCAATGTGGCGTTGGCGTTGGTTGATCAAGATAATACTATTTTCGAATTAACTGCTGCGACAGACATTACTCCTCCGGGCAGTATCAGTGGGTCCGGCCTTTCAGGGCTATCGCTTCTCAACTGTAACGCGTTCACTGCGCCTCCTGGGTCTCAATCATTAGCGCCTGGTGCCCCCTCTTATAATTCGACCTCTGGCATCCTCGATATTCCTTCAATGCTATTCTCAGGAAAAGAGTACTCCGTGCAGATGCAGCTTCTGGCGGGTAGCAATCCAATGCAGTTTAGCTTGTTGAACATTGCTGAAGTGCCGGTTGGGGTGACTAGCGCGGTGACGGGAATTGCCCAATTTGGTGGTTCGATAGTGACCGAACCGAGTTTGGATTTCATTCCTCTATGCCATGGCTGGGTGCTCATTGGCGATACGAAGAATAATCGACTAGTGGAACGTAATGTGATTTCAGGTGAGACGGGGGCTGTTTATAAGTTCAATACAATTCCCGATCAAATGGAGCTAGACGCCCCTAGTGGCACGGTATATTTCTCGACACACCCTGAGTCCCAGAGAATGTATCAATTAGATATCGCTAGCGGGGCATTTACGTATCATCGTTTAACAGAGGGTGGTCGCAGTTTTATCCCTAGAGATTTCGCAATAGGGGAGGACGGTAACGTCTTCACACTGCTTTTTGATCCGATCTATGAGCTTGAGGAGAATGGACCCGCCGCAGAAGGCCTATGGATGGGGATTTTCAATCGTGATGGCGATCCAGAAATCGAAGCGATCCCTCTGTTAGGGCCGGTAAGGATTGAGTACGACGAAGTGAAGAAACATGTGTTTTTAACCACTGAATCGAATCTAGTAACTTTTGATTTTAATCCACAAACACAGGCAATTGATTTCGTGCCAGGAACAGACATTCCTGTCGGCAGTGGCTGTACCGATTTCAGTATCTCACCTGATGGCAACCGACTAGCCTATTCATGTCCTAATGGGAATGAATTGACGGCACATACCAGTGTTGTGGACATGGATCCTCGAGACTATTACAACAATGATGGAGAGTGGTATTTAGAAAATGCCCCAGTGAGTGCAGAGTTCGATCCGAGCGGTAAAGTGTTGATTGCAACGGATGGAGTGAAACTCTATTTCTTTGATGTCGAAACGCATCTATTGCACGATAGCTATCCACTGGGATTGGCGGATGGAGAGACTGTGAATAAAATTAGAATCTCTCGCGATGGTCAATTTATTTTAATGCTCATGAATACCGAGCTTAACGCCGATAGCGGTAAAATTTACTGGTTACCACTACCCAAATACGCGCCGTTATAAGCGCGAATCAATACCCCTCATCCTCATCATCTTGTGTGGGGACTGACTCTCCCGCAATGACATGGCGCTCTGTCGCCCAGTCGCCGAAATCTATGAGTTTGCAACGCTTCGAGCAAAAGGGGCGGAAGGGATTGGCTTCTGACCACACGACAATTTCATTGCAGGTGGGGCAGTTTACTTTCAATTCACGTGATTTCATAAAGTAGGCTGACTCTTGTAGAGTTTAACTATTTGCGGTTTGGCGTCATTGCCAAAAATGTGTGATGAGCAGCCATTATGTCGCCTTCAAGCTGCTCGAGATCGCCATCGTTGAGAATGATGACATCTGCACGCGCTTGACGTTTGGCGCGTGACCATTGCGCAGCCATGATAGCAGAAACAGCCTCAACACTTGTGTCATCTCGTTTTTGGGTTCTGCTTATTTGCAATGCTTGCGTTGTATCGACAAGCAGCACTTTATCGACTAGAGAGTATTGCCCTGTTTCAAGCAGAAGCGGAGATGAAAGAACACTATAGGGAGATTGTGACTGGTCTAACTGGCGTTGAATTTCTTGCCGAATTTTTGGGTGTAACAAAGTTTCGAGCCATTGCCGTTCTTTTTCGTCTGCAAATACTTTTGCGCGTAATGCCTTTCTGTCGAGCGAGCCGTCAGCGCGAATCAGCGCATTGCCAAAGTGTTGGCTGATCTGCAAGAGCGCATCAGTGCCAGGTAAAACTACAAGCCGTGCAACAACATCAGCGTCAATGATATCAATGCCAAGCGTCGCTAGCTTATCCGTGACGGTACTTTTGCCACTACCGATTCCTCCTGTGACGCCAACGACTAACTTTTTGGGTGCGGTGTTTGACACCTTAGTTGACCATGACTCTGAGATAAGTTGACATAAAGCTGTCTCCCCATATCAACGCTATAAAGCCTGCGCCTGCCAAGTAAGGACCAAAAGGAATTGGGATGTTACGATCACGGCCAAGCACGACAAGCATAATGATACCCACTACAGCGCCCACTAGACTGGAAAGAATCACAATCAATAGCAGTGGTTGCCATCCCATCCATGCGCCAAGTGCTGCAAGAAGTTTGAAATCGCCATAGCCCATTCCTTCTTTGCCTGTGAGGAGTTTGAATACCCAGTACACGCCCCACAATGAAAGATAGCCCAGTGCAGCCCCTATAAGGGCGTCACGTGGACTAACTCCAGAGTCAGCAAGCAGCGTGTTGACGAGCAGGCCAAGCCACAGCAAGGGAATGGTGATGTTGTCAGGGAGTAATTGATGATCGAAGTCGATCATGGTGAGGCAGACGAGACACCATGTAAGCACTAACAATGCAAAAGTGAGGGCTGTGGCACCAAACTGCCAAGCCACTAGGCCGGAAAGTAGTCCAGTGACCGCTTCGATGATCGGGTAACGAATCGAGATGGGTGTCTTGCAGGCATTGCAGCGTCCACGCAAGAATAGATAACTGATAATAGGAATATTTTGCCATGCGCGCACGGGCGCATTGCACTTAGGGCAATGAGAGTCAGGTTTGACCAGATTAAATACTTTGTGTTGTTCTGCGGTGCCTTCTTTGCTGACCGTGCTTTCATCAAGCTCTAAGAACTCACAGCATTGTTGGCGCCATTCTCGTTGAAGCATGACTGGCACACGGTAGATCACCACGTTGAGAAAGCTGCCGACCAGTAGTCCGAGCACTGTGCAAAATATAATTAAAACGCTTGGGTTGTATTGAAGTAACTCTATCACTGTCATTGTTTTTTACACCACTTGCCCTAGTTGGAATATTGGTAGGTACATTGCAATCATCAAGCCACCAATAAGAGTTCCTAGCACCGACATGATAATAGGTTCCATCAATGAGGTGAGGCCGTCTACTGCATTATCGACCTCTGCTTCATAGTATGTAGCGCACTTGTCCAGCATGGTATCAAGCGCCCCTGACTCCTCACCTATGCCCACCATTTGCGTAATCATCGAAGGAAACAACGTCGTAGTACGAATGGCGAAATTCAATTGTTGCCCTGCGCTGACATCGTCCCTTATTTTAAGGGTGGCCGTTGAATAGACTATATTGCCAGTAGCACCAGCGACTGACTCTAATGCATCGACAAGCGGAACCCCTGCAGCAAATGTAGTTGAAAGGGTTCTTGTGAAACGAGCATAGCAAGATTTTTCAATAATCGGGCCAATAATAGGCAATTTCAATGCGATTCGATCGACGGAGTCCGCAAATTTTTGAGAGCGAAGGCGAGCTTCTTTAAATGCGTAGCCAGCCAGAGCAATGCCTATGATTGCTTTCCACCAGTGGGCAATGGCGATATCAGAAAGTCCCAAAACGAAGAGGGTGAATGCGGGAAGATCGGCGCCGAAGCTACTGAAGGTCTCAGCAAACTGAGGAACCACCTTCACCAGCAGAATACCTGTGACGATGAGCGCGACCACGACGACGGCAATAGGGTAGTTCATTGCTTTTTTGATTTTGGATTTCAGAGCTTCAGTTTTTTCTTTATAAGTGGCGACGCGATCGAGCATCGTTTCCAATGCGCCGGACTGTTCGCCGGATTCGACAAGATTGCAAAATAGTTCGTCAAAATAACGAGGGTGTTTGCGAATCGAATCCGCAAAATTGTTCCCTGCCGCTACATCGTCGCGCACTGCACGAACAAGTACAGCCATCGAAGGGTTTTCAAGGCTATCGCCTACGATCTCAAAGGATTGAACGAGCGGAATGCCCGCTTTCATCATCGTCGCGAGTTGGCGACTGAATATGGCAATGTCTCCAGGCGTGATTTTTTGTTTCCTTGGACTAAACAAGTCTTTGGATTTGCGTTTGACCTTGGTGGCATTCACTCCCTGTTTACGCAATTGTGCTTTGACTAGGGCTTGGCTTGCTCCGGGCATTTCGCCCTTCGTTTTTTTGCCATTCTTATCGGTTCCTTGCCACGTGTATATGGTTTGGTTTACTGATGTCTGTGCAGCCATGATGAGCCTCGATAGAGAATAGATCCGCTAGGGCGGGGTGTTTAGATGACGCGATTGGCCTCATCTAAACTGGTTAATCCCTTTGCTACTTTCTCCAATGCGGATTGGCGCAAATTGTTAAAACCTTCCTTGCGTGCTTGGTCTGCAATTTCAATGGAATTACCATCCTGCATGATAATACGAGAGATGCCATCGGTAACCGGAACTACTTCATAGATTCCGACTCTGCCTTTATAACCTTCGGTACAGGCATCGCAGCCAACCGGGCTAAAGAGCTGTAGGTCTTCTAGCTGATCTTTTTCAAAGCCAGCATCTAATAGGGTGCTGTCAGGCAGTTTTATTGGTTTTTTGCAGTACGAGCATAATCGGCGGCAAAGGCGTTGAGCAATAATTAAAGAGACTGATGTGGCCAAGTTAAATGAGGGGATCCCCATGTTGCGAAGGCGGGTTAAGGTTTCGGCGGCGCTATTGGTGTGTAATGTCGACAGCACAAGGTGGCCTGTTTGTGAGGCTTTAATAGCGATCTCTGCTGTTTCTAAGTCTCTGATTTCGCCGACCATGATGATGTCTGGATCTTGACGCAGAAACGCGCGCAGTGCAGTGGCAAAGCTTAGGCCGATACGAGGGTTCACTGCAACTTGGTTAACCCCTTCTAAATTTATCTCTACTGGGTCTTCGGCCGTAGAGATATTTCTTTGGCTAGTATTTAAAATATTAAGCCCAGTATAAAGGGAGACTGTCTTACCGCTGCCGGTCGGACCCGTCACGAGAATCATCCCTTGGCTCTTATTAAGGCAGTCCATGAACAACGCTTTTTGATTCTCTTCATAGCCTAAAGCATCGATCCCCATCTGCGCGCTGCTGGGGTCTAAGATACGCAGTACAATTTTCTCCCCCCATAGAGTCGGCAGGGTATTGGCACGAAAATCGATAGCCCGTGTACGCGACAATTTCATTTTGATGCGCCCATCTTGCGGTAAGCGGCGTTCCGAAATATCCATCTGTGACATTATTTTCAAGCGTGATGAAATCCTTGCCGCTAAATGCAGGGGAGGACGTGAGACTTCTCGCAGAATTCCGTCAGTTCGTGTGCGAATACGAAACATTTTCTCGTAGGGTTCAAAATGAATATCTGATGCCCCGCCGCGGATAGCGTCTAAGAGAACCTTATTAACAAATCGTACAATAGGGGTTTCATCAGCGGCGTCGTTTTGCTCGGTCGAGGTCACTTTTTCCTCAACCTCGAGTTCTAAGCCTTCTAAGTCCACATCATCGATTTCACCCAGTAATTGGTTTCCGCCTTCGCTCTCATCAATAAAGCGGTCTATTGCCGGGGAGAGGATCATTTCATCGACGATTACGACGTTGGTGCTCAGACCTGTATGAAAATTTACCTCATCTACCGCGGTGATGTTGGTGGGGTCGGATACGGCGATGTAGAGTCGGTTGGCTCGTTTGTACAAAGGTAGGACACGGTGCTTACGAAGCAGCTTTGGGTCCACTAAATCTTTGGGGCACAGGGTTAGATCAAAGGCGTTTAAGTCCATCAAGGGGGCGCCGTACTCCGCCGAGGCCGCAATGGCGATACGGTGACTATCCGCAATCTTGTTTTTTACCAAATGCGTGACGAGTGGGATTTTGTCCCGGTTGGCACAGCGCAACGACTCTTCGGCTTGAGCCTCAGACAGTATGCCAATCGAGACGAGCCGCTTGGCGAGTCCGCTTATGTTTTTCTGCATGATTTGCTACTACTTTAAGTGCGCTTTGATGAGTGTGGGCTGCGTGCAATATTAGCTCAGTATAGATCATCGTCATGGCCTTCAACAGCCAATGAGGCGAGTAACTATTGGTGCCGTAACGTGATTGCTGGAGTAATGAGGGGTATCCAGAATGTGTGTTTGTGTCGCTCAGTGGCGATGTGTGACAAATATTGTCAGCTCGAAAATGGGTCTTTTTGTGAACAGGTTAACAGTGCAAATTCACATCAAATAAACGCCAAATTAATTTGTTGTATTAATACAGTGGGTTACGGCATTTTTTGGAGAGAGAAACAAATGTTGGCACGGCTCGTGTACTAACTTACGTAACTGCTTCATACAAGGCGGCCACTTGAATGAACACGACAACGATTCTTAAAACAGGCACACAGGCTTTTTCTAAAATTATTTATCCTAGGAGATAAAAGATGATTAACACTAAGAAAGTACAGCAAGGTTTCACATTGATCGAATTGATGATCGTCGTTGCAATTATCGGTATTTTGGCAGCGGTAGCGCTACCTGCGTACCAAACTTACACGCAGCGTGCGACGTTCTCTGAAGTGATATTGGCAGCGACTCCTTATAAGAGCGCCTTCGAAGTGGCAGCGCAAACAGGGCGTATTACTACATTGGTTGCAACAGATACTGGTACTACAGGTATCCCGCCAGCATTTGCGTCACTTGAAGCGGCAGACGGTGTTGTAGCTTCTGTTGCAATGGACGAAGGTATCATTACAGCGACTTCGAAAACTGGCGAGTTTGGCGGTGTTGCTAAAACCTACACTCTGACTCCTAGTGGTGTCGTTGCGCCAATTACCTGGACTGAAGGCGGTACTTGTTTAGCAGCTGGTTTGTGTTAATAGGTAATCACTGCTGCGAGGCGCTTAGCCTCGCAGCAAGCTTTACAGCACCATCGAATCGATATAAAAGAAACTCTTTAGTAAGGAAAAAGTCCTGCAATGAACGCCGTCGCTTGTTGCTCCGATGTTGGACTTTGCTGATCTGGCTGAAACTTTAGAACTCCTGAACAAGACATTATGTTCCTACTCGCAAGAACTCACACTCGCTATACCGCCACTGCCTTGCACTTCTTCGCAAGTCTCAGCGTATTCGCACTCCTTCTAGGCACTGCTCTTCTATTTTGGTATCCAACGCCCTATTTCTCCGCCTCTGGTGGGTGGCAGGGGATTCGTCTTGTGGCAGCCGTGGATCTTGTACTCGGCCCATTATTGACCCTCGTGCTCTATGACCCAAAGAAATCACGCCGTGAGCTCCTGATGGATATTGGCGTGGTTGTCCTGATACAGAGTGGTGCTTTGCTGTGGGGGATCAAGGCGGTTTATGAGCAGCGCCCAGTCGTTGTTGTGTTTTTGGACACAAGTTTTTACACGGTGCCAGCGGTGGCTCTGCAATCCCAAGGTGTGGATCTTCAACAATTGGATGCGTTTGGTCTACAACGCCCCGTGGTGGTTTTTGCCGATCGACCTAATTCTGGGCCAGGGGTGCAGGAGTATTTGCGTCTAGCAGAGGTCGAGCAAATTCCTCCCCATGAGCAGTTTGGACTTTACGCTCCTTTATCCGAGCATTTTTCACGGGTCATAAGGTCCGCAGTGGATGCGCAGGAGATTATGGCAAACAATGCGGATATGAAGTTGCAAATCGAACGTGTGCTCGAACAGGAAGCGAGTGAAATCACCGAATACTATTTCTTGCCTCTTACCTCCCGCTATCGCAATATTGTTTTGATGTTTGATCATCAAGGGGCGCTCATTGCTATGATTAGTGCCCCCTTTAAGTCTGGGAACGTCTAAGCATTTGGCCATTCAGTCAGCTTGATAATTGCAAGCGGCTAGTTTAAGGTAGCCAGCTTTCACGCAAATGACAGGGCTCTCGGGCTTTAAACGATATCTCCAGTCAGGCTCTATTGCGTAAGACTTATTGTGGCATTCAGCTTAGATTCAGCCTGAAATGCTAATATAGAACCCGTAAGATTAGTAAAACAGTTGCACTTACGTGCCGGAGTGTTCGGATATGAAAACAGCAAAACTCTTTACAGCGACATTGATGACTTTGATTTTGGCTAGCGCTGCAATTGCAGATGCCGGTGCAGCTCCTACCTCTTTGGGTGATGGCGCTTACACAGCGGAACAAGCCGCTATCGGTGCGCCAATGTTTGAATCCAATTGTTCAACTTGCCACAACGCTGATTACTACAAAACAGTGTTTCAAAGTTGGAGAGGTCAGCCGCTGCAATACTTGTTCGAACAGATCATGAGTGCAATGCCTGCGGATAAGCCAGGTGCATTGCTTGATAGCGAATACGAAGACGTTATGGCTTATGTGTTAGAAATATCGGGTTTCCCAGCAGGCGATACGCGCCTAAGTTATGCCAGTGGCATGATGAAAGACATCGATATAGAAGTAGCTCCGTAAAGTTGCTGCCGCAAAAAAAGGCCCTTCAATGGGCCTTTTTTTTGTCTCGATTTTTTAGTCTTGCGAACAGTCTTTTAACATTGCGGCTATTCGATTTCTGTCACGACTCACTAAACGCAGCTCATACTTTTCGGCAATCGCCTGCCATTGCCGCGCGTAATCACAACGGTATTCTTCTCTTGGAAGGTATCGGCTAGGACCTTTGTCTCCCTTCTTGCGTATCTCGCTACGCTCGCTCAATAATAAATTCATAGGATCGTTTGCGAAAGCGACCTTCTTATTCGTAGGCCAGCGATCTCCACCGACATTGTGTGCATATTTCAATGGGATAATATGATCGATCGCAATCTGTGCCGCGACAGTAAACACTTTTCCAGTGTACTCATCGAGCCATTCCCCGGTTCGCACTTCACAGTTTCTTGGGTTGGTGTAGCCCACGTTAGCGCGACTGGTAGCGACTAGAATCTCTGTGCGGGTCGGCTGGCAATCGCCATCAAAATCTTCGTCATAGGGCCAGTCGACAGCATTGAAATACTTGCTGCGGCTATCGGTATCAAAGAAAAAGCTATCTTGCCCGGTTCTAGAGAAAGTATCAGGTTGTTCACAAAGGCCTAAATGGCAGTGATAAGAGCTGCCGTTGTAATGGCCTCCATTTTCATCCAGTGGGCCTGGGTGAGCATTGCTTGTGGCGCTGTACAGACACGCGCTCATAAGTATGAAGCCAGTTCGTATATATTGAATTAAGCCTATTTTATTGTTGCGATCTAAGGGGTTCATTGAAGCACCTTCTACGCATAGTTTTCGTTAATTAAAAAGCATCGACAAGTCGATCGCTTTGCAGTCCTTTGTTAAGGCGCCGATTGATATAAAGTCTACACCGGACTGGGCGATTGGGACTAGTGTCTCACTATTGATGCCACCTGAGGCTTCTAATTTTACTTTGCCAGCCGTAATACTGACGGCTTTGTGTAAATCATCCAGAGTGAAATTGTCGAGCATGATGGTGTTTGCCTGAGCGTTAATGGCCTCCTCCAATTGCTGTAAGTTTTCCACTTCCACTTCCACAGGCTTGCTCGGGTGCAACTGGTGAGCTTTGTTCACGGCGGCACTGATAGAGCCACAGGCATTGATATGATTTTCCTTAATCAAGAAAGCGTCATACAACCCCATTCTGTGATTGTGACAACCGCCGATTCTAACCGCGTATTTCTGTGCGGTGCGTAGGCCAGGAATTGTTTTGCGGGTATCCAGTAATTTGACCTTTGTATGCGCCACGGCTTTGGCATAGCGCTTTGCCAGTGTGGCTGTTCCGGACAGGCTTTGTAAAAAATTGAGGATGCTGCGCTCTGCCGTTAAAAGCGTTCGAGCATCGCCTTGCATGGTGATGAGCGCTTGATCTTTTAGGACGTCAGCGCCTTCGTCGCAATGCCATTCAAACTGAATATTTGCGTCCAGTTGGCGTAAGACTTCTTCGGCCCAAGGAGCGCCGCACAACACGGCATCTTCGCGGCAAAAAATAGTAGCGCTGGCTTGTGTGTGTTCAGGGATCAGTTGAGCGGTGATGTCTCCGTCGCCGATATCTTCACGCAAGGCACTTGTGACTTGTGAAGTAATGTCTGATTGTAAATTGAGTATATTGTGCATGGTGCGTACTACCTGCGAGTGATTATGGGACATAGCGTAAGGTGAGAGAATCTCCACGCTGTGTGAATTCAATGTGCCGCAGTGCGCTCATGCCGAGTAAGACGGTGTCGCCTTGCATCGCGGGATTAATGCTGGAGCGCACATCTTGAAGGGTGATATTGCCAATTTGTACGGTGTTGATATTGGCGGAATACACGGTAACTTCCCCGTTCGCCGTCATCGCTCGAGTGGCATAACCGCGTTCAAGCCCTGCTTCTGCCGCTAACGCCTCGGACATCACCACATCGGTGGCGCCAGTATCCAACAAAAAATTGGCCTCGGCATTATTGATAAGACCTGAGACAAGGTAGTGACCTTGTGGGTTGCGCTGAAGGGTCACGGTAATGCTGCCATCGTTACCAAGGGCGCTTTCGGGGTGGCGGTTAGGGTTCTGACGAGCGTTTAAAGTCGCGTCAAAAAACAGAGTCAATACTCCCAAACCGAGAGAGAAGCTGATAAATAACATGACCAGCCCTGCTCTTTTAGTTGTATGCGGTTGTTTGTTTTCGCTCATTGCCTCACTGCCAGCGCCGGAAATGGTGAAATTATGGCGTATCGTTGTAGTGAATGATAGGCAAGCAGGCGGCATCAATGGATAGATTTCTAGCGGCCCGTTAGAATATGGCCTAGTAATGAGGGGGTGCCATTATGCATGCCTACGGGAGGATCATTGATCAATAAGCACAGGCTTACAGCAGCAAAGCAACTTGCTTCGCCCAATTTCAGTGAGCGCACGCAAACGGCCAAAATTGAGCTGTTGGTGATTCACAATATTAGTCTTCCACCAGGGCAATTTGGAGGAGGGTATATTGAGGCCTTCTTTAGTAATCAGTTGGATCCAGACGATGATCCCTATTTTCGTGATATTGCGCAGTTAACGGTCTCTGCCCACCTGCTCATAGATCGCCTTGGCCACATGACGCAGTTTGTTCCTTTTGACAAAAAGGCTTGGCATGCCGGTGCCTCCCATTTTGAAGGACGAGATAACTGCAATGACTTCTCGATTGGTATCGAGTTAGAGGGTTGTGATGATGAGCCATTTACGGTGTTGCAATACGAAAGGCTGGTTAGTGTTACGCAGCAGTTAATGGCAGAATACCCAGATATTACGCTTGATAGAATTGTCGGCCATAGTGATATAGCTCCAGGGCGAAAAACCGATCCTGGTCCGCATTTTGATTGGGCACTTTTTCGTGCTCAATGTGCCTAAATTAGGACGAACACCATGGATTTTTTAGTCATTCTTGCAGCCCTGCTTATTAATCATTATTGGCAAAAAGACCGAGCGTTGCCAGGGGATAAGTGGTTTGCGCGTTTTGTCTCATGGATGCAAGCGCCAATGGCTCGTTTGCCTCGTAGTATGCGTGAGTCTCAGGAGCTACGGGTCGTCTTGATTGTCGCCATTCCTGTTGTAGCTTTATTAGCACTGCTTTATGTCATTGACGGGGTGTTGTTTGGGTTAGTCAGCTTTTGCGTGCATGTCGCGCTGCTCTTAGCCTTGTTTGATCCCCGCAACCTACATACGTGGATAGAGCGATATTTGCAGCTATGGCGAGAGGAGAAGTTTGAGTCTGCCATACTCTACCTTCAAGAGCGTTGGCCTGCTATTCGAATATACAGCGATACAGATTATGAGGCCTTACATGAAAGTGGCTATCGATTCATCCTTATGGATGCCTTCGAAAGGCTTTTTGCGGTCCTTTTTTGGTACCTAGTGCTAGGGCCAGTAGGGGCTATTGTGTATTATGCACTTGTTCAGTTACGGGGCCTTTCCTACTTGGATTTCACGGCAACGAACGAGCATTGGTTACACCGGTTGATCTTCGTGCTGGAGTGGCCTGTGGCCCGACTACTGGCGCTCACGTTTTCCTTGGCAGGGGATTTTGATGCTGGTTTTAAGCGTCTACGCGAACTTTTTCTTGCAAGCAAACGCAGCGCAATAGACGTAGTAGTGCTCTGTGCTCACGCCGCGGCAGGCACAGGATACAAAGCCTTAGTGGTGCATGACTCCCAAGAAACGGGAGAAATGAACACTTTGGTGATCGATTTAGAAGAGGGGGCAAGCGCCATTACCCCTCGCCAATGCGCGCAACAGGTCGAAGATCTAGTGGCATTGCTCGACCGAAGCCAGATTATCTGGATAAGTACGCTCGCCCTATTAGCCTTCTACGGCATCGGTGCGTAATATTTTTGTAGTTAAACTACATAGCAGGATTTCGGGCATTGAAAAAAGGCCATGGTTTGAGGTAAAATCTGGCCACTGTGTAAATTATTTACAAGGCAGGTTGCTCTATCGCGACCTGTCAAATTATAGAATCCCCATAAGGGACCGACAGCGAGAGTCATAGTCTATGAGCCAACCTAAAGAAGATCTAAACCCAATAGAAACCAAAGAATGGCTTGACGCTCTAGGCTCAATCATCGATCAAGAAGGTTTCGAGCGCGCGCATTTCATTCTAGGTAGATTGACCGAAGAGGCTACCCGCAACACTCAATCATTGCCTTATTCATCCGTTACAACTCCTTACCGCAATACAATCTCCACCCTCGAAGAAGATAAAATGCCTGGCGATATGTTCATGGAACGCCAAATTCGCGGCATTATTCGCTGGAACGCATTGGCAATGGTTATGCGTGCAGGCAAGAAAGAGGGTGCTGAGCTAGGCGGCCATATTTCTACATTCTCTTCGGCGGCAACGTTATATGACGTTGGGTTTAACTACTTCTTCCGCGGTGCGAGCGACGATCACGGTGGCGATCTTATTTATTTCCAAGGTCACTCTTCACCAGGGATCTATTCACGTTCCTTCTTGGAAGGACGCCTTTCGGAAGAGCAATTAGATAACTTCCGTCAAGAAGTACACGGTAAAGGACTTTCGTCGTACCCACACCCATGGTTGATGCCTGACTACTGGCAGTTCCCAACGGTATCGATGGGTCTAGGTCCTATCGCGGCCATCTATCAAGCCCACGTGATGAAGTACCTAACAAGCCGTGGCCTGATGGACAATAGTGATCGTAAAGTATGGGCCTTCCTTGGCGATGGCGAGACTGATGAGCCGGAATCACTTGGTGCGATCAGTAAAGCGGGACGTGAAAAGCTCGATAATCTAATTTTCGTTATCAACTGTAACCTGCAGCGTCTAGATGGCCCTGTGCGCGGTAACGGTAAGATAATGCAAGAACTTGAAGGCATCTTCCGTGGTGCTGGCTGGAACGTCATTAAAGTCGTTTGGGGTCGTCATTGGGACGCTCTGCTTGCAGCAGACAAAGATGGTTTGTTGCAGCAACGTATGGATGAAGTCGTCGATGGCGAGTACATCAATTATTGGGGCCGTGGCGGTGCGTATACTCGTGAGCATTTCTTCGGTAAGAGCCCAGAGCTACTCAAGATGGTTGAGCATTTGTCCGATGACGACATTATGAACCTCAACCGTGGTGGCCACGATCCATTTAAGGTCTATGCGGCCTATGCTCAAGCCACGAAAGCCAATGGCAAACCGACCGTTATTCTTGCTAAAACGGTTAAAGGTTATGCATTCGGCTCTACAGCTGAGGCGCAAAACGCCACGCATTCCGTGAAGAAACTCGATGTCGAAGGACTAAAGACCTTCCGCGATCGTTTCAATATTCCAATCGCTGACGACAAGCTAGAGTCTGTGCCTTATTACCGCCCAGCCGAAGATAGCTTGGAAATGAAATACCTGCGCAAACGTCGCGAAGCGTTAGGGGGGCCAGTTCCTGCGCGTCGCTCTGTTGCTCAAGAGTTAAAAATTCCATCACTGGATGCCTTTGCAGGACAGTTGAAAAGCACCAATGATCGTGAAATTTCCACGACAATGGCCTTTGTTCGTATGTTGACGACTTTGTGTAAAGACAAAGAGATTGGTCATCGTATTGTTCCAATCGTGCCAGACGAAGCGCGTACTTTCGGTATGGAAGGCATGTTCCGTCAGATCGGGATTTATTCATCTGAAGGGCAGCTATACGAGCCAGTCGATTCTAATCAGATCATGTATTACCGCGAAGACAAGAAAGGTCAGATGCTTGAAGAGGGCATCACAGAAGCCGGTGCATTCTCTGCATGGTTGGCGGCAGCAACGTCTTACAGCGTTAATGATTACCCATTAGTGCCTTTCTACATCTATTACTCAATGTTCGGTTTCCAACGTATTGGTGACTTGGCATGGGCGGCTGGTGATTCACAAGCCCGTGGGTTCTTGATTGGTGCCACTGCAGGGCGTACAACATTGAACGGTGAAGGCTTGCAGCATCAAGATGGCCATAGTCATCTTCTTGCTTCTACGATCCCTAACTGTGTTAGTTATGATGCCACTTACTCTTATGAGTTAGCGGTGATCGTGCATGAAGGCATGCGTCGCATGTACCAAGAGCGCGAATCTGTGTATTTCTACATTACAACAATGAATGAGAACTACACGCACCCAGAGATGCCTAAAGGAAGTGAAGAGGGCATTATCAAAGGGATGTACTTGTTGGAAGATGGCGGTACTAAAGAGTATAAAGTAACAAAAGCGATAAACGATGATCGTGTTCGCTTGCTAGGAAGTGGCACTATTCTGCGAGAAGTACGAGCCGCTGCCAAAGTATTGCGTGATGAATACAAAGTGGCTGTCGATGTGTGGAGCGTGACGAGTTTCAATGAGCTACGCAAAGATGGTTTGTCGACTTCGCGTTACAACATGATGCACCCGACGAAAAAGGCGAAAGAGAGCTATGTGCACAAGTGTCTCTCAGCGACTTCAGGTCCGGTTATTGCGTCTACGGACTACATGAAAGTGCATGCGGATCAGATTCGTGAATTTGTACCTGACACTTACCGTGTACTGGGCACAGACGGCTTTGGCCGCAGTGATACGCGTGAAAATCTGCGTTATTTCTTCGAAGTGGATTATCGTTTCGTAGTGATTGCAGCATTAACGGAACTCAAGGAGCGCGGTGTAGTCACTGCCGACACGATCGCTAAGGCTATGAAGTCTATGGACATCGGCCAAGATAAAGTTGATCCGTTGACGATGTAAGTCGAACGCTCATTAAAATAAGAGATTCAGATTATTCAGGAGCATTAATCCGTGCCAGTTGAAAGTATAAAAGTACCGAATCTAGGAGATTCACAGGACGTTGAAGTCATCGAAATCCTAGTGGCAGAAGGTCAAACTGTGAGCGAGAACGACTCGTTGATGGTTTTAGAAAGTGACAAAGCGGCGATGGAAATCCCTAGCCCGAAAAGTGGCGTCATTAAGAGTATCTCGATCAAATTGGGCGATCAGGTTTCTGAAGGTGATGAGATCGTCACTATGGAGATTGAAGGAGCTGCTGAAGAGGCGGCGCCTGCTCCAGAGCCTGAAGCAAAGCAAGAGTCAGCTCCTGCAGAGAAGGCGAGTGCTCCCGAGCCTGCGCCTAGTGCTGCAAGCTCAAGCGTTGAGACTATCGAAGTGCCAGATATTGGTGGTGATAGTGACGTCGAAGTCATTGAAGTTCATGTGGCTGTTGGCGACAAGATCAATGAGGAAGATGCACTGATCACTCTTGAGTCTGACAAAGCGGCAATGGAGATTCCGGCCCCTAAGGGCGGCGAAGTTAAAGCGCTGAAACTTAAAGTGGGCGACAAAGTTTCTAAAGGCTCTGCGATTCTGGAATTGTTGGTAAGTGGTTCTGCTCCTGCTCCGGAAGAAAAACCTGAGAGTGCTCCCGCCCCTGCGGCGCAAGCTCCAAGCCCACAGAAAGCGAGTACTCCAGCACCTGCTGCCGCGGCACCAGTCGCCGCTGAGACGACTAGCGATAATACTAATGTCTATGCCGGCCCAGCCGTGCGTAAACTGGCTCGTGAGCTAGGGGTTGCCTTGGCTCAGGTCACGGGCTCTGGTGCTAAGAGTCGTATACTTAAAGAAGACATTCATGGCTTTGTGAAGGCGCGTTTGCAAGCGCCTGCTGCTGGCGCAGGAATGGCGGCTATGGCATCAGTGCCAGATGTCGACTTCAGTTTGTTTGGTGAAACCGAACAAATAACGATGAGCAAGTTGCATAAACTGACTGCCGCGAATATGCAGCGTAATTGGTCAGTTGTGCCTCATGTTACTCAGTTTAATGAGGCCGATATTACCGAGCTTGAAAAATTCCGCGCAGAAATGAAACCAGAAGCCGAGAAAAAAGGTGTCAGGTTGACGTTCTTGCCATTCCTGTTGAAGGCGTGTGCAAAAGTGCTCACTGAGTATCCGCAGTTCAATGTGTCTTTGCATTCCTCTGGTGAATACTTAATCCAGAAGAAGTATGTGCATATTGGTGTGGCCGTTGCTACAGAAGCCGGTTTGATGGTTCCTGTCATTCGTGATGTCGATAAGAAATCGATTTGGGAATTGGCCGAAGAAGTTGTAGCGCTTAGCGAAAAAGCTAAGAACCGTCGTCTATCTAAAGAAGAAATGACAGGCGCATGCTTTACGATCTCTAGCCTTGGTGCCCTTGGTGGAACTGGATTTACTCCAATCGTGAATGCGCCTGAAGTGGCGATTCTTGGAGTGTCTAAAACTCAAGTGAAGCCTGTGTATATTAAAGGCCAGTTTGAACCTCGTCAGATGCTACCTTTAGCACTTTCGTATGATCACCGTGCGGTTAACGGTGTCGATGGTGGCCTATTCGCTACGTACTTAGCCAAGCTACTTGGTGATATACGAATGCTAGTGTTATAAAAATGAGCGCTTTCCCACAAGGCTGCAAAGGCTTTGTGGGAAAGATTGCGTTAAGCGGGGTAGAACACTCTGCGGCCTTGTTCGACGTTAATCTGCTTGATTTCACAACCATATGCACGGCTTAGGTTCTGCGCTGTCAGAATCTTTTCGCTGTCACCTATCTCGAAACTCCCGTCACCGTAAAGTAATAAGACCTGCTCACAATAGCGCGCGGCAAGATTAATGTCGTGGGTGGCCATAACGAGTGCAGAGCGTCGCTGGGTTATGTGTGTCCGCAGAAGATTCAAAGACTGTACTTGAAACGCGATATCAAGATGATTGCCGGGTTCATCTAATAAAAACAAACGAGGCTCTTGGGTCAGTAATGTCGCGATCGCCAAGCGTTGTCTTTCACCTCCTGAAAGAGTGCTTATTTCGCGTTGTGCTAATTCGGCAATGCCGACTTCTTCTAAGGCACGTTTCGCGAGAGCGACGTCTTCATTTTTCTCCCATTGCCAGTCCGCTAGATGTGGGTGTCTTCCTATGAGTGCTGTTTCCAAAACGGTCGAAGGCATAATGTCTTGCGTATTCTGAAACAATATTCCGAGTTGCGTGGATAGTTTCTTTCGCCCCCAGGACGACAAGGCTTGCTCGCATAGGAGTATGTGACCGCTATCAGGCGTATGAAACTGCATCAAGGTGTGAAGTAATGTGGTTTTTCCTGTTCCATTTTGACCAAGAATTCCTAAACTATGACCGGCGGGGAGTTGCAAGGAAAGATCTGTGCATAGGGTTCGTCCAGCGATGCTTAAACTTAGGGATTGGAGTTCAAGAATAGGACTGAGCTGATTAGAGTCGTTCTCCATATTGTTAATCTCGCAGTTGTTTGCTGCTATGGCGCAAAATAATAAGGAAAACAGGAACGCCAATGATGGCAGTGACAACTCCGACGGGTAGCTGGGTAGGGGCGATGATTGTACGGGCGAAACTGTCTGCGATCATGAGAAAACTACCCCCTAATAATAAGGCACTTGGGACAAGCAAGCGATGATCTCGTGCCCCTAGAAGTCGAAGCATATGGGGGATGACGAGCCCGACAAACCCAATAGTGCCGGCAATGCTTACGGCGCATGCGGTAAGTACCGATGCAGTGAAATAGAGGATCAACCGCATTTTGGGGACATCAACACCTAATGCCGCTGCCTGCATATCTCCACGACTCAACACATTTAGTGCTCGAGAAAAATACATAAGAACCAAAAAAGCCAACACTAAAAACGTGATGGTATAGGTTCCTGCACGACTTTGACTGAGATCTCCCATTAACCAAAACAGCATGCTGTAGACGCTATTGTTGGCGCTGGTGGTGAGCAATACATTGATGATTGCTCCCCAACCTGCCGACAGCACGACTCCGGTCAGCAATAGGCGTGTGGCGGTCCAATTATGACTTCCGTGGGCTAAGCCGAATACGATTGAAATGGATACGAGTGCACCAAGAAAGGCTGCGTTGGATATCCAGAGACCGCTAAAGCCAAGTAGGATCGCAGAAAGTGCTGCTACCGCTGAGCCACCGGATATTCCTAAGATATAAGGATCTGCGAGTGGGTTACGTAACAAAACCTGCATGACGACGCCGGACATCGCCAGCATGGCGCCAGTGACAAAAGCGGCAATGCTGCGCGGTATCCGAAGTTCGTACAGGATTTGTTGTTCAAGCCCTGGCTCTGGGTTGAAAAATTGTTGAAGGACCTCTGACAACCCCAAAGACGAGCTGCCACTGCTGAATGAGATTAAAAAGCTTAAAACAGTCAGCATTAGCAGTACGAATAAGAGGGCAATATGTCGGCGTTGAATCAAATTGTAGTGCTTCCCTAATTCACAGGAAATTGCGTCGCCTGTCCGGCGACAACATACCAACTGACGAAAAGCGCACAAATGAGCGCGCCGGGCACATAGCTTGCTGTGCGTGAGTAGGTAAAGCTTGTGAATATTCCAACGATTGTTAATAAGGGGACGAATTGTAGCATCACTATCGTGTTAAGCGGCTCGCTTGGAGTGAGAAGTGAGCCGTTAAGAAATAGCTTGGCATACTGCAGAGTTAAAAAGAGTAAGAAACCGCCCATAAGCGCCAGAATATTACTCGCGTACAACCGTGCGGTGGAATCACCGCGGACAGAAAGACCCGCATGTAATGCCCGTAGAGCGAGTAAGAAGAACGCGGTAAAGGGCAGTAAATACACAAGCATGATCTGCAGTTGCATAAGATTCATAGCTTTAATGCCGACAAACCAGAAGCGGAAGTCGATTAGGAATAAGAAATCGGCAAGGAGGACCGCGCAGTAGGCAATTCCTATCACGCTAAGGCTGATACCTATGGCGGGGATCCATGTGATCGAGAAAGACACTTTCTGAGCTTTGATTGCTATGCCCATCAGTGTGAATAGGATTCCGTTCATCACTCCCCAGAATGCGACTTGGCTAGTGATGCTTTGCGGCAACAATGCGGAAGGACCAAATAACTGCCCCCCCCAAGTCATGAAAGGATAGAAGCTTAGAACGGGGATCAAGGCGCTGAGAACAAGCACTAACCACCATCGGGGCGAGCGTTGTTCATAGGCAAAGCTGTCGGGTGTTTTTTGCAGGCCTGAAAAGAGTGGCAGTGATAATAAACCATTAAAACTGCCACAGACGAGTACTACAAATCCTATAAGCGCCGTCAATGTTCCAAGCTCTTTCATAAACCATATCTGATCATTCGCAGGGAGCGCATTGCCGCCATCTAGTGTGCGATCAAACCAATCGATCGCATGTCCTATTGCGGCATGGGAAATGTGGTCCCCCGGATGGGTGACAGGAGGAGAGAATAAGATGCGTCCAGTGCCGTTAGTAATGCTGCCATGCAACTCGCCTACATTGACGGTGGTGGTACTGCCAAACAATGTTTTTAAGTTGGCACTGTTGCCGACGTCACTGCCTTTCGGCACTTGCCACATTGAGGCTGCAAATTCGTCGTATTGGGAAAACACAACAGCGACATTACGAGGCCATTGTGTGGAGCCTGGTGCAGAGCGCCCGCCGCCAACACTGGAGCCTTCGAGTACCATGGACTTGTAGTCTTCCGGATAGGCCGTGGCGGCCGCAAGCACCGTCCAGCCACCCATCGAGTGTCCTTCGAGCCCGATATTATCCTTGTCGACAATATCGAGGGTGCGTAAGTAGGCAAGTCCAGCCGGACCTCCAAAGCCCGCAGCAAAGGCAGGTGCATCGGAATAACCATGGCCTGCTTGGTCCATCGAGAGCACGACGTAACCTCGGCGCGCGAACTCGATGGCGAAGCCCGACTGCACTTCTTTAGAGTTGATGTATCCGTGCACCGCTAATATGCCGGGGGCAGGGTTCTCGGCGTTGACACCTTCAGGAATGTAGAGATAGGCACTTAAAGTGTTGCCATTAGCGCCACTGAAGCGAATATCCTTGATGGTGATACCGCCGGTGGTCTGCACGAAATGCGCAATGAGCGAGCCGATTAGAATGATGGCCCAGCCGAGCATGAACATACGCCATTGTTGTTTCATTTTTATTATTATCCTTGCGTTTGTTTTTTGTTTTTGAATGCTTCGTAGAGATGGTAAGGGATAGGTTCGCGGACTGCAATCAGTCTGCCAGTGTCACCACGCATTGGGAAAACAGGTCAATGAGGTGCGTATTGACAGGGTTTGCTGTTTGGCTTTGCTGTGCCAGTTGGCACAAATAAGGATTAAAATGTGCAAATTCAGTTGTTTTGCCTTTTCTAGCGTCTTGTAAAGTTGAGGAAATATTGTCGGCAGTCGCCAACAGAACGGTTTCAACTTGGGCAAACAAACCGGCAATGGGCGCCGCTTGCGGCACGTTGCTCACAATGCTCTCAATCTCCGCACAAAGTGCTATAAGTTCGCCTCTGATGTGGGTGTTTTGCAAAAGCTCTCCATTGCGGCAATTGTAGATCACCGTTAATGCGTTGATGGCACAATTGATAGCAAACTTTATCCATAGGCGAGATGTGATATTGGCATCCCAATGAATATCCAGTGTGTTCGCGGGGAGATGATTGAGAAGGTCTTCTTGGCAGCGAGCAGGGTTCGTGTCTGTCGGCGTGAGCAAACCCAGATAGCTTGATCCGAAGCCCGCATGGATAACATCGAACGGAGCTCGTAAATACGCTCCTTGGCTAGTGCTAAGGGCGTAGACGCACTGCTCTTGGTATAGACGTGCTATTTGTTGCTGTACTTTGACACCATTTTGTAAAAGTACAATACACGTGTTGGCATTGAATAAGTGGGCGACAGAGGCCAAGGCCTTCTCTACATCTTGGGCTTTGGTGCACACAAGCAAATGGGTGATGGGTAAACTATGTTGCGAGATTAGGCTGCTTTCCACAGGTGCATGGAACATATTATCGTGTTCACTCAGCCGTAAACCGCCGCGTTCACGCAATTGTTGCACTTCTTCTTGGCGGCGAAGCAATAGAGTGATTTTACGGTGGTAATGCAAAGGTTCGGGCATTTCCCAAAGCCTAGCGGCCCATAAGCAGGCCATCGCTCCAGCGCCTAGAATATGCCAATGCTGTGGTTTGTTCGCCAGACTGTCGATGTTCAATTACTCCATTCGCTTTGTGCTTTGACTCTATGATTCACCATCTTAGTTGTCAGTGGTAGTATTGCGCGCATTGATTGTGAGTTTTTATGTTTGTTTAGAAGAGGTTTTATCATGCCGTCGTTCGATATTGTGTCTGAAGTGGATATGCCAGAGGTCAATAATGCCATTGATCAAGCTAAGCGCGAAGTGGGGACTCGTTTTGATTTCAAAGGAGTGGATGCCACGTTCGAGCTCAAAGATAAGGTTGTGACTCTAAAAGCCGAAGCAGAGTTCCAGCTCGATCAGATGATGGAGATACTCAAAGGCAAGCTCGTCAAACGTAATGTTGATGCGAAATCACTCTCCAGTGGTGAGGTTCAAAAAGCCGGTAAACAGGCAATGCTTGATGTCACGATCGTACAAGGCATCGAGGCCGATGAAGCGCGCAAACTTGTCAAAATGATAAAGGATGCGAAACTGAAAGTTCAGACAGCTATTCAAGGCGAAAAGTTACGGGTGACAGGTAAGAAGCGTGACGACTTGCAGGATGTCATCGCGATGCTACGTGAGGCTAAGTTAGAGCTGCCTTTACAGTTCAATAACTTCCGAGACTAAGCTTGTGGCACCCTTTGAGTTAATACACCGTTGAGTACGTCAAAAACCTTACGCCAGTCATTTGCACAATTACTGGATAAGCGTTTCGTGATGATATTTCTGTTGGGTTTCTCCAGTGGATTCCCTTGGGTGCTGCATGGTTCTGTTATGACTTTGTGGTTGCAAGCTTCCGGTCTGTCCCGTTCGGCTATTGGGTATTTCGGGGCCGTGGCGACCGTTTACGCGATTAACTGGATGTGGGCCCCATTAATCGATCGGTATCGCTTACCGCTCCTTGGGCGATTGGGGCAACGTCGTTCGTGGATACTCCTGACTCAGGCCGCGATTCTGGTATCAATCCTGTTTCTAAGTGCGACTGACCCTACGGTCAACTTAGTGCTTGTAAGCCTTTGTGCACTAAGCATCGCCTTCTTTTCAGCCACGCAAGACATTGCGGTGGATGCGTATCGCATCAATATATTCACAAAAGAAGAAGCTGACGACAAAATGCCGTTTTCGGCGGCGGTTAGCACTGCGGGTTGGTGGGCAGGATACGGATTCTTAGGAGGTGCATTTGCGCTCTATCTAGGAGGCGAGACTATCGGTTTCAGTTGGCCTGATGTGTATCGCATACTCGCGGTTCTCTATGTGCTGATGATGGGGCTTGTGCTGTTGATTAAAGAGCCCGACATAGAACCAATCATTGGCAGCGATGAGGCACGTCCACAAGGCCGTAATCCCGTGTCACACTGGTTTAAATCTTATATTGAAGCGCCCTTTGTCGAATTCTTCACTCGATGTGGGCTTAAGTTGGGATTCTCGATCCTTTTGCTACTAATGGTGTTCCGTTTAGGGGAGGCCATGTTGGGTCGGATGTCGTTAGTGTTCTATGGCGAAATCGGCTTTAGCACTGATGAAATCGCGCTCTACTCGAAGTTTTTCGGTGGTTTAGTCACTGTCGTCTTTAGCTTGCTGGGCGCCGTGGTTAATACGCGTTTTGGAGTCATTAAGGGGTTGATGGTAGGGGGGATCGCTATGGCATCTTCGAACCTACTTTTTGCGTTGCTAGCCGTCACAGGGCCTAACGTGAATCTATTATTAGTGACCTTGCTGGTGGATAATTTTAGCGCCGCTTTTGCCACAGTCGCTTTTATCTCTTTTATCTCATATTTCACAAGTCGCACGTTTACGGGAACGCAATACGCATTGATGTCATCGGTTTCCAATTTCGGGCGTACAAGCTTGGCGGCCAGTAGCGGCGGCATAGTCGACTACCTAGACGGCGACTGGGCATTGTTTTTTGTCCTCACCGCCCTGATGGTTATACCAGGGCTGCTGTTATTAGTATGGATTGGCAGGCAAATTCGGCAGTACCAAGAAAAGTATGATGAACCGCAAGAAACATAATCGCTAGTTGCCTATCATGGCTGAACTTAATTTAATCTAAGGAGCCTTTGTGCCTTTCCCCTTATTATTGTTTATCGTTATTCCCTTCATTGAGATCATGTTGATTTTGAGAGTGAGTGACCAGATTGGTGGGCTTTACACTATCTTGTTGGTGCTCGGAACCGCGGTGCTAGGGATCAATTTACTTAAACGACAAGGTTTTAGTACTTTGATGCGCTTTCAAGAGCGCTTGCAAAGGGGGGAGATCCCCGCGCAAGAAATCCTAGAGGGCATGATGATCGCCTTTGCTGGTGCGTTGTTACTGACCCCAGGGTTCTTAACTGACACGATAGGCTTTTCGTTGCTATTCCCCCCTATTCGCCGTGCGATTGCGCAAAGAACGCTTAAGTCAGGGAAGTTTATGTTTATGGGAGGCATGCAAGGGGGGGCTGGGTTTCAGCAAGGCCCGACTTATGGGCCTCAAGGCGATACGTTTGACGGTGAGTTTCGTAATGAAACCCGTCCCAATTCAACCCTTGAAGATAAAGATCGCGAATAAAGGTTTTTTACAGTTTGTAGAGGGCCTTTCGTGCAATTATTTTTTCATGCAAGCATTGAAAAACTTTATCCACACCCCATTTAAAAGGCACCGCATCGTCATAAGCTGACTTAGCAAAAAGCAAAGCGATGGCGAGGTAAGCAAAACTAAAACAAGCGGCTATAATCAAAATCAAATTCATAGCACTTGTTGCGAATTCAAAAACCGTTTCAGGAGAATAAAAGTAATGAAAATCAGACCTTTGCAAGACCGAGTCGTAGTGCGACGTAAGGAAGAGGAGACCAAGACTGCAGGGGGGATCGTTCTACCCGGATCAGCCGCCGAGAAGCCTGCGCAAGGCGAAGTCATTGCCGTAGGTCCAGGCCGTATCCTCGAAAATGGTGAAAAGCGCCCAATCGACTTGAAGGTCGGCGACACAGTAGTGTTTGGTAAATATGCTAGCAACACCATCAAGATCGACGCTGAAGAGCTTCTGATTCTCAGTGAAAGTGAGATTTACGGTGTGGTCGAGTCCTGATCCACGCACGTTAACTCCTTCAAACTCGAACATGTAATTACAGAATATAGGAATAGTGAAAATGGCTAAAGATGTAAAATTCGGTGATCCAGCTCGCCAAAAAATGCTGAAGGGTGTCAATATTCTTGCTGACGCCGTTAAAGTCACGCTCGGCCCTAAAGGCCGTAATGTTGTGCTAGACAAATCATATGGCGCCCCGACTATCACTAAAGACGGTGTCTCTGTTGCCAAAGAAATCGAACTGAAAGACAAGTTCGAGAATATGGGCGCACAGATGGTCAAAGAAGTAGCTTCTCAGACGTCTGACGTTGCCGGTGACGGAACAACGACAGCAACTGTACTGGCACAAGCCATCTTGAACGAAGGCCTTAAATCGGTTGCAGCAGGCATGAATCCAATGGATCTCAAGCGTGGCATCGATAAAGCAGTTAAAGCGATGGTAGAAGAGATTAGTAAGCTTTCTATCCCTTGCACAGATTCAAAAGCGATTGCACAAGTCGGTACGATCTCGGCCAACTCTGATGAGGATATCGGTGCCATCATCGCGGAAGCGATGGAGAAAGTTGGTAAAGAAGGCGTGATCACTGTTGAGGAAGGTTCTGGCTTTGATAACGAGTTGGATGTAGTTGAAGGGATGCAGTTCGATCGCGGTTACCTATCTCCTTATTTCATCACTAATCAAGACAATATGAGCGCTGAGCTTGAGAATCCTTATATCCTTCTAGTGGATAAGAAGATCTCTAATATTCGCGAAATGTTGCCAGTCCTTGAGTCCGTCGCAAAATCAGGCCGTCCATTGCTAGTGGTTGCTGAGGATGTAGAAGGCGAAGCACTTGCCACTCTAATCGTTAACAACATGCGCGGCATCGTAAAAGTTGCTGCGACTAAAGCGCCAGGATTTGGTGATCGTCGTAAAGCCATGCTAGAGGACATCGCGATCCTTACTGGCGGCACAGTGGTTTCTGAAGAAGTTGGACTAAGCTTAGAGACTACAACGGTTGAACATCTTGGTAGTGCTAAGAGTGTTGTCTTGTCTAAAGAGAATACAACAATCATTGACGGTGCTGGTGATTCAAAATTAATCGAAGGCCGTGTGTCTCAGATCCGTCGTCAGATAGAAGATACTTCTTCTGATTACGATAAAGAGAAACTGCAAGAGCGTGTGGCTAAGCTTGCTGGTGGCGTTGCGGTAATCAAGGTTGGCGCAGGCACTGAGATGGAAATGAAAGAGAAGAAAGCACGCGTAGAAGACGCTCTGCATTCAACTCGAGCAGCTGTGGAAGAAGGTGTAGTCCCTGGCGGCGGCGTTGCATTGATCCGTGCATTGCAAAAAGTAGAAGGCCTAAAAGGTGATAATGACGACCAGAACGTTGGTATCGCTTTGTTGTTGCGTGCCGTAACAGCTCCTCTACGTCAGATCGTACAGAACGCTGGTGATGAACCTTCAGTTGTCCTCGATAAAGTGCGAGCAAGCGAAGGCAATCAAGGCTATAACGCTGCCACTGGCGAATATGTCGATATGATCGAGCTAGGCATCATTGACCCTGCGAAAGTGACTCGTAGTGCCTTACAGGCAGCGGGATCAGTCGCTGGTTTGATGATCACTACTGAGTGCATGATCAGTGACATCGTAGAAGAAAGCGCCGGTGGTGCCCCTGATATGGGTGGCATGGGCGGAATGGGCGGTATGGGTGGAATGGGCGGCATGATGTAAGCGTCCCGACTTAGTTCCATTAAGTCTCAAGAAGGCCCGTAAGCCTAGTGTTTACGGGCCTTTTTTTATTCTGCTAAGTGCGGTCGCAATGCAGAGCAATGGGTCAGAGTAGTTTTATCTATTAGGCCGCACCAAAGCCAGACCCCAATCAAGACGAAGGCTATAGACGATGTTCCTTAGGTCACTATATCGGTACCTGCGGCAGAGCCAATTGCAAACGGGTATTTTCTGCGACAATATGACGTATTTTTCATCGCAATCAATTTTTATAGGGTGAAGGCATGAGTTTTTCGCAAACAAGTGAGTCAGGGTGCTTGGTCATGAAGGGTTTCAGGCTCTCAATTTTTCTGCTGGCCCTGTTTTCCCTATCAGCAATGGCGGACGAAGACACTGCGCTGGCGAAGGAATATCCTGCGCTGCAACAACTGCTGCTAGCCCACGATATTGTGCAGGCGCGCGTCTATGAAGAAATTAGCCTTGCTAATGCATCTGACATTGCAGCCATAGGTCAGAGAGTCTTGCTGGATACTCTTGCAGAACTCAAGGAATCGAAAAACTCACACTACCACTCTGCCGGTGGTCATTCGGCAATGCTGGGGCCACATCGCGTGTTTGAAAGTCGGGCAATTCCTGGCCTGCTGGGAGTTGTCAGGGGAAACTATAACGCCGACGAGGTAAGTACCGCCCTGGCGGATGTCGGCAACCTACCTCCCGTAGCGGTAGAGACCCTGCAAAAGGGCCGCCAATTTATTGAGTTACTTATTGAGATTTACATCAACCCGGTCTTCGAGGATAAGAAGGCCGCGGTGGCACTTGCGGTAGAGAACTATTTGCAAGATGACCTGCACGCTATCGCCCCCAAGCCGAAATCCGATGAGTTGTTATCGGACCACCCGTGGGCCTATGCTTTCAATGCCGGCTTTCCGCAACTCAGTGGCTTAACCTGGGCATCGCAATGGTTGAAGATTGGTGCGCTGGAACTGTTGGTAACAGAGCCGGATGTAGCATCACGTAATCAAGCTATCGCACACCTATTGGAGCTATACAATGAGAAAATAAACCGCCAGCATGGCAGTCTGGTTTCTCTACCCACAGACATTCCTACCAGCCCCGTTATCGCGCCCGCTTTCTTTGAGCTGCATCCGGATGCAGCCTATATCATCGACAATCTGGAATTGTTAAAAGTAGTCATCGGCGACATCCTTGCCTATCCGGAAGTAGAAGACCGATGGCAGGAAATAGAACTGGCCGTACAGAATTACACCGACAAAACTAGCAACTTCAGCGACGAAACAGATTATCTGTACTACACGCTACGAGGTGGCATCTACAATGCCGGAGGACCTGCCCGGGGTGGCCTGAATCGGCCGGACCGAAACTGGTCTCGGGAGCAGTCGGAGAACCCCCACATTAGTATCGGTTCGCAGCCTGATCCTCAGTAGGGTTGCTTCTGCGCTTCATTTTAGTGCGCAGTGCTCGATAAACTTGCACATTTAGTCGACAACTCGTAACATTTATGTACTTGAAGTCCAAGGCTCAAATGAGCATTATCTATAATCAGACTCATTTTGAATTTAGAGTTAGTAATACCGGTTAGTGTATTCAAATAGCCATCCCAAAAGAGGATATGGAAAATGATGTATCAAAAAGTCTTAAAAACGCTCCTAGTTTTTGCAGCATTCCCAGCACTTAGCAGTGCGCAGGACGCCGCTACACACCCCACCTATGCCAAAGAGGTGTCTCGGATAATTCAGGAGAATTGTCAGAACTGCCACCAACCTGGATCAGTTGGGCCGATGTCATTCATGAGCTATGAAGAAGTGCGGCCTTGGGCTCCACTCATTCAGATGAGAGTCATGAACCGGGAAATGCCTCCCTATCATTACGATAACGATGTTGGCATTCAGAATCTCCAAAATGACTGGCGTTTGTCACAAGACGATATCGATACAATAGTCAATTGGGTTAACGCCGGCTCGCCTTTGGGCAATCCGGAAGATTTACCGCAGCCCAAGATGTACCCCGCTGTGGACGAATGGCGTTTGGCAGATGAACTCGGACAGCCCGATCACACTATTAAATCTGAAGCTTGGGATGTCCCTGCGAATGGTCAAGACCTGTGGTGGAAACCAATTGTAGCTTCCGGCATCGACGAAAGTCGTTGCATTAAGGCTGTTGAGACACGCCCCTCGGCAGCAGCCATTGGCTCAACTCACCATGCCAACTCACACTTCAAGATTCTGGACGCAAATGGCGAATGGGTCGATGGCGACCGCCTGTCCGAATTTGCGATTGGCAAACTCGGAGAGAAAGTACCAAAAGGCGCTTGCCGAAAAGTACCGGCGAATTCAAAAGTTGAATGGGAGATTCACTATTTCCCTAATGGCGTTGCGGTGCCAAATGATCAAGTGACCATAGGCATCTGGTACCACGACGAAGAAGATGGATTTGTCGAAGAAGAAAGCTACCGCCAAGACTTGCGCGCCTATACGCTCTCGGCCGCAACGGATGATTATATGATTGCCCCCCATGGCAAGCTTATGACACAGGGATTTAGGTCTTTCGACCATCCGGTTCGCATCGACAGCTGGCAGCCTCATATGCATCTGCGGGGTGTCGCAATGTCATTGGAAGTGTTCTATCCGGAAACGGGCAGAACAGAAGCATTAAGTCAGGCTTCCAATTGGACCTCCGCTTGGAACCACAGCCACACCTATGAAGAAGGTTACCAGCCCCTTATTCCTGCGGGCGCGACCCTTATCATGACCGCATGGTATGACAACACTGAAGACAACCCCATGAATCCTGATCCGGATCAATGGGTGGGCTCAGGTCAGCGTACTACGGACGAGATGTCACATGCGTGGATCGCTGTTTCCCACCTCGATGACGAGGCCTATGAGGCCCTTCTAACCGAGCGCAAAGAGCGAGACAATAGCAGTGTTGCTAGCTTGGATGGTGGAGCGCAATAATGAGTTGTTTGAAAGTTTCTAGACTATTATTGCCTATGTTGGCGGGGCTGCTTATAGCAGCCCCCCTGCATGCTCAACTACCAGAACGGGCCCGAGATTATCCCTTGTCGACTCGCTCAAAGACTGGTGAAATCGTGGCCCCTATGTTTAATGGCTGGATTGCCAACGAAGATGGGTCGACCACCTTGATCTTTGGCTTCGCCAATCAGAATAGAACGGCTACCGTGGATGTACCGCTAGGGCCTAATAACAAGTTGGAACCGGCCGAATTTCAAGGAGCACAACCTACCCATTTTCCCGTATACAGCAGACGTGGGTTCGTTGGTATTCAGGAACGAGGCGCCTTTGGAGTCACTGTCCCTGCAGACATGGCGGGTACCGAAGTTATTTGGACCCTAACATCAGGCGGTAACACTTACTCAGTACCAGGCCGCGCCACATCAGCTGCCTATGAGTTAAGTGCTGGCATATCCGCTGCAGGCTCCTTGAGGCCTGCTATAAGATTCAGCGAAGATGGTGCTGAGTCCGTTAATGAAGTGGGTATATATGCAGAGCCTAAAACCGTCAAAGCCGGCCAGGCACTCACGCTTTCTGCGCTGATGCAGGATCGAGGGAAGCGTGATGGTTATGCAGACGTTTTGCCCTATTACGATCTTGGCACTTTTTGGGCTATGCATCAGGGCCCTGCCGAGCCGGAAATAGAAACGCCGGAGATTCCTGGCAGTGTGCGCGCAGAAAACAATCCAAGCGATCCAAACATTAATGAATGGAGCGAGGTTTCAACTCAGGTGACCTTCCCAGAGCCTGGGAATTACATAATCCGCCTTAGAGTAGATAATTTCGAGGCTCCAGATAGCCAATTCGATAATGTTTGTTGCTATTCCAACGCTTACTTCCCAGTAACCGTTAATCCTTGAACCTTGGGTAATGTGCAAGCAGCAATCGCTGCTTGCACATTGTTCTTTGTGTCTCTTCCTACGCTTGGTCTGCTCATCTCCTGCTTTGACATGTTGTCGCGTCCAATCGACCGACCTGAGAAGGAGCGGCGATCAGATCTTCGTGAAGTTCTCCTACCTATTCCAACGCTAGTATTCTATCGAATTGGTTCTGACCATCAGGGAAATCGCGAAACTCGGGAGTGGGATGGCACCTGCTGAGGGATGCGTTTATACTGTTTTTACATCCCGTAATCGGGATCAACAAGTAGATTGGCCCTCCACCAGCCTTGACCGGGTAAGCGGTGTAAATAGAACCAATCGAGGAATTGGGACATGAAAAACAAACTGAATCACAAGTCCAAGTCGGTCACAAGAAAGACCTTGCTGGCCTCTGCCATGGTAGTTGCCTGCCTCTTTACCAGTGTTCTGACGGCACAGGAAGTCACCGAGATACAGCTGCAGTATCCGCAGGTCGCGGACCTGTTTAACGCCTTCGATGTCACCCAGGCTAAATCCTTTGAGGAAATTGCTGCAATCAATGCCAATCCGGCGACGCAGCAGGCTCAGAATGAACTGCAAATGAGCTTGAACACGCAGGCCAAAATGACCATGAGCCAGATGATGGCCTCTGGCATGATGTCGCATAGCGGCGACATGCCCATGGACATGGGCAATGGCCCGCACCACAATCTGGAGGTCGAGGCACGAGTCAGGCTTATGGAAATGATGCGCGGCAAACACAGCCACGAAGCGGCGGAAACAGCCTTCGAGAACAGCTCCGCCATTAGTCGTCATACGGCGGAGGTTTTCAAACGCGGTAGGAACTTCGAGGAAAGACTATTTGTTATCTATATCGATGATTCGATTGAAGACAAGCGCGCTGCCGTCACTGCAGCGATCTACGACTATCTTAGCGACGATCAATATTCCGTAGCCACTGCACCGAAGACGGGTGACTATCTGCTGGAGCATGACCAGGCTAACGGGCTGAAATCGGCGTTTCCACTGCTGCGCGGCTTCCTGTGGACACAGCAATGGTTGCAACTCGCCGCGTTGGAAGCGGTGATTCTGCAAGGTTTGGACAGCCAGTTTAACGGCGGGGTAGATGTAGCGCTTGAGCGTTTCTGGAATAAGGCCGGTACCTCCGGTGGTATGACGATGTTCCCCACGCCTAGCGAGCTGCCAATGGCGCCGGCTATCGCACCTGACCTGTACAGCCAGTCACCCGAGGCTGCCATCATCCTGGACAACCTGAACCTGCTGGAAACCGTCGTCGCCGATATCCTTGCCTTCCCGAACGCAGAGAATCTGGACGAGTTAATGGATCAGGCTGTCGTGTTCTTTACCAACAAGGCTAGCAACAATGCAGAGTCGATGGACTATCTGCGATTCGCGCTGCGTGGCGGTATCTATAATCAGGGTGGACCGGCGGTCGGCGAATTGATGCAATCGGAGCGAAACCGTGCCCGTGAAGCCATGAACATGCAACACAATATGATCATGTCATCTGCACAATAAGCCAAAGAGTCCAACAACTTCACCTCAAAAGATAAACTTAAATGCACTGTCCACTTCCCCATTAGTGAGACATATCTAAACAAGAGTTATCCAGTTTTTGCCTGTAATGAACTAAAAAAAGCCGTGTCCGCAAACTGAAAGCAATGTGCTACTCTCAGAGCTTTATTCCAAAACAGTTATTCGGGAACACGAGCATGAGTGAGTTGTTTGGTCAGATTAACGCAATTGTCTGGAGCCCTGCACTAGTGTTCCTTTGTTTAGGGGCAGGGCTGTATTTCTCTATTCGCGGACGCTTTTTGCAAGTGCGTCACTTCAAAGAAATGATACGCCTTATTTTTCAAGGCAAAGTATCTGAAACTGGCATTTCACCTTTCCAAGCTTTAAGCATGACTCTGGCCGGTCGTGTTGGCACAGGGAATATCGCAGGGGTGGCGACGGCCATTACCTTTGGTGGGCCAGGGGCTTTGTTCTGGATGTGGGTGGTAGCATTTCTTGGCGCAAGTTCGGCGTTTGTAGAGTCGACCCTCGGGCAAATTTATAAAGAGAAAATCAACGGTGAGTACCGAGGTGGGCCCGCGTTCTACATCGAAAAAGGCCTAGGCATGAAACGCTATGCGTGGGTCTTTGCGGCGACCACGATTGTTTCTTGTGGCTTATTGTTGCCTGGTGTTCAAGCCAATGCTATTGCCGCTAGTGTCAGCACGGCATTCAATATTGATAAAAATATTACAGCCATTATATTGTCGGTATTGTTAGCGTTCATTATTTTTGGTGGATTGCGTCGAATTGCCCTTTTTGCATCGGCTGTTGTGCCATTCATGGCGATTGCCTATGTCTGTGTAGCGCTGTTCATTATTCTCATCAATATTGATCGTGTCCCTGAGATGTTCTGGCTGATCATTCGCAGCGCCTTGGGCTTCGATTCGGCATTTGGGGCAATCTTAGGCTTGGCGATCATGTGGGGCGTTCGACGTGGGGTATATTCCAATGAGGCAGGGCAGGGTACCGCTCCTCATGCCTCCTCGGCGGCCTCAGTGAGCCATCCTGCCAAGCAAGGGCTGGTGCAGGCCTTCTCTGTCTATGTTGATACAATCTTCGTCTGCTCCTCCACAGGGTTCATGTTGTTGATTACCGGTTTGTATAATGTTGAAACCTCAACTGGCGAGGCCATTTATACCGGCGTTGCTGGTGTGGGGGCTGGGCCGGGTTATGTGCAAGCTGCCTTGGAAGGGCTGATGCCAGGAATTGGTAATATTTTCGTTGCTGTGGCGTTGTTCTTCTTTGCCTTCACTACCATCCTCGCTTATTACTATATCGCCGAAACGAACGTCAGTTATATCAATCGCTTCGTTTCACGCCCTTGGATGAGTACTGTCCTTAAGTTCGCAGTGATTTCGGCTGTTGTGTACGGGACGGTCAATACCGCTGAGTTAGCGTGGAGTCTGGGGGATACTGGTGTCGGGCTCATGGCGTGGTTAAACATCGTTGCGATATTCTTGCTCAGTAAGACGGCCTTCAAATGTTTAGAGGACTACGAGGCGCAGAAAGCGAAGGGCATAGACCCTGTGTTCCATCCAACTGCGTTAGGTATTGATAATGCTCAGTACTGGCAAGATCGTTTGGAAGCGCAAGAGAGTATCGAGTAAGTCACAAATGAAGCGAGTGTAGAGCACCAAATATTAGGCAAAAAAAAGCCGTCCATTAGGACGGCTTTTTTTATACTTCATTGATTACTCGCGAGGCGCGCCTGCGTTAATCCAATGAATCAGCTTCTGTGTGTGCTCTACAGACATAGTACGAGCATTTTCAAAGCTACGAATAGTTGGATCCACACTCATTGGTGGCATACGCTTAGTCATAATAACTTCACGCATCATTGGGCTCCAACCTTGAACCATTTGATGACTGTTCATTGCGAACGGGCCGATGCCGCCTTCAATGTGACAACCTACGCAGTTTTCGATCAGAATAGGAGCGATCTCTGTTTCGTAGTCAGGTACATCATCAGCACTAGTTATTTTAGCAGGGAAATCAAGCTCACAACCCATAGGTGTTTCAAAGTCGATCACAACTGTGTCACGACCACGAACATCACCAGAGGCAATAGCTTCGAAAGTTTGCTTTAAGAATGTTGTACCAGCTTCGCCACCTTGACCTGGAGTGTCCATAGGTCCGCGGTACAAAACTGTCATGCTGTTAGGGTCAAGAACGACAAGCTCACCCGCTTTAGTAATGCCTAGAGACTCGGCTACTAATTGCGTGTCATCCATCAAAATTGGCATATCAGGGTTGTAGCTATTTTTGAAACGACGAACAGCTTCAACATCATCATTGTTAGATGCATTGATCATAACGAAGCTAATTTGTTCGTTATCCCATTTTGTTTTTTGAATGCGATACTCACCAAAAAGTTCTTGGTTTGTAGAGCAAGAGTTTGCTTGAGAAATTACCACAAGTGCTTTCTGGTAACCGTACTTGCTTAGCTGGTGCGCAGTACCGGTTTCGTCAATCAAATTAAAATCGCCAACTCGCTCTTGCGCGGCGAATACTTGTGAACCAGCAAGAACTGCAGCCAGTAAGCCCACGCACTTTAATGTTTTCATGTTAACTACTCCAATGGAACGGAAAAACCTATCTTTAGACAAGAAAAAAGGGCTCGCGCGAACGCGAACCCTTTTTTAGTTGTTACAAATTATTCATCAGTATAAGAGAAATACCCGATGAACATTTCGTCCCAGCTCTGAAGTCCGCCAAGAGCAGGTTCAGATGGATCTGGTACACCAGTGTTGTACTGTGAGTTATCGAAAGCACCTTCAACAACAACACGTGAACCCGCAGGTAGTGTCATTGGCTCGTCTAGACGATAAGTAGGCTGCCATCCGAAGTTGTAGTTAGCAACGTTGATGATTTCTTCACGAGTTTGGTCTGGGTAGATTACGCTCGCACGCATTGACTTACCACGGTAGTGCATGTGTGCACGGAAGCTATAAAGAGTAGTTTCCTCTTCAAACATGTGGTTAGTAGACATTTCGTAGTTCATGTCGCCAGCTGGGATCAGAATGGCGTCTTCACGGCCACCACGAGAAGATACTGAGTACGTACGGAACGCTTTCTCAGGAGCTTCGTCTGCGAACCAAAGACCAACGCGAGTTGCGTCTTCTGTCTCTTGTCCCATTGCAGTGTAGTGAATAGACATTCTTATTGCAGAACCAACAGGAATCTTAACACCAGTGTTTTCTGGGAAAGTTGTTGGATCTTCTTTACCAGGAGCAAAGCCTTCTAGGAATTCAACTGTAGAAACGTTATCCGCTTCGTCAAATTCTCTATCGGCGTCTTCAGTTGCTACTACATAAGATAGTAGGTGGTGAAGAACGCGCTTGTCACCAGGAATAAACTGGACAGACTTCACCCACTTTTCTTCTGCGAAAGGCATTTCAATAGTTGTGTTGATGTAATCAAGTACGCCAGTAGCAGGAATTAAAGCTGCTGGTACGTCAACGATGTAGTCTGGAGCGCCATTAAGCCCCCAGCCAGCGTCAGCCGGTTTGACCTGAGTCAATGGATCTACACCAGCGAAAGCGGAAGATATAGTCAAGCTTACGCCTGCCATGAGCAGAGAAGTCGTCAAAACTGTTTTTTTCATTTCAATTCTCCTTGAATTGATATGTGCTGCTAGGATTTTAATGGGCCTCACACTGATAAAAGGTAGCTTTTACTTACCAAACTATCACTCTCCACGTGCGAGATGCTGCCCACTTGTTGCAATAACATTTCAAAGGTTACCCCAAGTAATGCCCCTGCGTAACTACTAAATGTGAACATATTGTAACTTTGTGAAACGATATTTCATTCACATCTTTGTGCTGTTTCAGATATGAGCCTTAGCCTCTATGGGCTGCAGCTAAATCACACTGATGGCCCAAGTATGGACCAAAATACACCGAATGTGTCCTATATTTTTTGTATTACCAACGACAACTTTTTTCAATGGTTGCCGTCAGTAAAATAGGGCCTATACGTGTTAAGCCTTTGCTAGATTAGCGTTTGCAAAGTCCCAGTTGGCAAGGTTTTCAACAAAACTCGTCAAAAAGTCGGGACGACGGTTTTGGAAGTCTAAGTAATAGGCGTGTTCCCATACATCGCATACAAGAATAGGGGTTGCGCCAGATGTTAGAGGGGTTTCTGCATTCGCTGACTTGGCGATCTTCAGTTTACCGTTCTCTAGCACTAACCACACCCAACCACTGCCAAATTGCGTCACGCCTCCGTTAACAAACTCTTTTTTGAAGTTTTCGAAACTTCCAAAGTCTGCATCGATTTTTGCAGCAATTGCACCACTTGGTGCGCCGCCACCCGTTGGGCTTAAGCTATTCCAGAAAAATTCGTGGTTATAGCATTGACCCACGTTGTTGAAGAGAGGGCCGCCGATTTTTGCTGTTGCGATGACTAGTGCTTCTAATGAGTCGGCACTAATGCCCGCATCTGCTAATAATTCATTGCCTTTAACGACGTAAGCGTTATGGTGCTTGCCGTGGTGATAACTAAAAGTGTCGGCTGACATATGCGGTTCCAGAGCGTCTGTAGCATAAGGAAGTGCTGGCAATGTTAGATTCATAAATAACCTCAATTTGTTGATTCGTTGAATTTCTTGCTTTTCTGGCGTGCACAGCTAAGATTTAGCCGCATTTACGTCGCCAGATTGCTAAAGAAAGAATTGGCGAGAATAATCCACAACGCTGTGTAATTCAAGGAAGCTCAAAGCGCTTGAAACCGGTGTAGACCTAATAGTTGTATATAAAGGATAATGCCGCCATGAGAGATAATGACGATTTACTAGACATCCCCTCGATGGTGCCAGCCCGAGACGAAGTGGTGCACCATCAAAATAAACGCCGACAGCCCGAGATCGAACCGACCGCGCACTATGGTGAGACTATTAAGGTTAGCACGTGGCCAGTCCGCGTAATGCTTGGCATTCTTACTCTAGCGATTTGTGCAGGGTCATATTTGGCTTATACGGTGTATCAAGACAACTTAGATGCATTGCGGCAGTCGAATCTACGTATCGCAGATTTAGAAGGCCGATTGGCGCTTGTAGGGGATTCCGCTGAGGAAACCACGGCAAATGTCTTAGAACGACTAGATTTCAACTTCTCTGAAATCGACAAATTATGGGCAGCACGCAATGCTATTAATAATGGTGTCAACGAGTTGACCGGTAAGATTGCGGTACTTGAGGATGCTAGCCAAGGCCATACAGAGACGACAGAGACATTGGCGCAGCTGATTTCTCGCAATGCTAACCAGACACAAGATGCCCTGGTCGAGCTTAATGGCGTGAAAACTCAGGTAGAGCAGGCGACGGCCAGCATTACACGCCTTAATGCCAGCATGCAGAATGTACAGTCAGTGGCGCAGGATATGGCGAATATCCGTGCAAGCCTCAATAATGGCGACAGCACATTGGTAGGGTTGCAGGATCGTATGGCCAATGTAGAAGAAGCGGTAGAGTCAATAGATGCCTATCGTTTACAGGTAAATCAGACGATTCTTCGCCTTCAAGACAACATTGAGGCAATGCAAGTAAATTAGACTTATTCATCTATTTTACAACTTCTATAATTTAGGGCTTGGTTTGTCCTGTGCTTTGGGTATAATGCCGTCCGTTTCGCGAATGCAGGCAATGCTTCGTAATCGCCGAAACAATCGGAGCATCAGGCTCCTGTAAAGAAGTGCCCCGCGACGCGGATGTGGCGGAATTGGTAGACGCGCTAGATTTAGGTTCTAGTATCGAAAGGTGTGGGAGTTCGAGTCTCCCCATCCGCACCAGTGGGGCACCTTGTATTGCTCAGTCAATACAAGTTATTGTAAAGCCAACCAAAAAGCGCTATTCGCGCACCCAACACCCAGTGTGAATTCGATTACCCCAAAACCTTCAAAAGGTGATTCGCTATGTCCAGCAAAGACATCTCATCGAAAGTCGCGAACAGTTCGCAGGTGAGTGCATTTCTCAATAAGGTCGCGTCGTTACCAAAGGTGGTCAATGGGCAAGGTGCCGGACGCTTACTCTTTGCGTTAGACGCCAGTGCTAGTCGAGAGCAAACCTGGGATCAAGCCAGTCAGCTACAAGCCGAGATGTTTTTGGCGGCAGGCAATGCGGGTGGGCTATCAGTACAACTGACTTATTTTCGTGGCTTTGGTGAATTTTACAAAACGCAATGGTGCCGTAACTCGGCAGATCTTCTCGGACTAATGACGGGCATTCAGTGCCGTGCCGGGACAACGCAGATCGAGCGCGTCTTGCGCCATGCGTTACAAGAGCATAAACAGCAGAGAATTCACTGTGTCGTGTATGTGGGCGATTCCATGGAAGAGAACACGGATGTCTTGTGTCAGCTTGCTGGACAGCTCGGGTTATTGAATGTGCCGGTTTTTGTGTTTCAAGAAGGAGCGGACCCCACCGCGCGCGATTCATTCCTAACGATTGCTAAGCTCTCTAAAGGCGCTTACTCGCAATTTGATAACGCAAGCGCTGCTCAGCTACGAGCCTTGCTACGGGCTGTGGCCGTGTACGCCAGTGGCGGGTTTGATGCCCTAGAGCACCATAGTCGCGATGCTGGCCCGGCTGTTCAACGTTTGACGCGACAACTGCGCTCCTAAAACCAACGCGCAAAGGCGTGAGAGGATTGAATCTAAGGTGTTTTTACTACGCTACATCGTTATTCTCATTATCCCTGTGCTTGCGTACATGGGGCTGCGCAAGCTTGCCATTCGCTATTCTCTAAGCCAGAAACAATTCAATCTGTTGCTCCTGTTATCAACTTTGTTGATCGTGATCGTGATACTGATTGTTATGGGTAGAATCCCTCCAAGCTTTATTCTTGCGCCAATCATGGTGGCGGGGACGTTCTTTTTGCGCAATCTCCCGTTGTTATTTCGGCTGTTACCGTTATGGGACAAGTTTCGCACTAAGACTCGAACCGCTTACGGCAATAGTGGCACACAGGATAGCTCCAATATCCGCACGAAGTTTTTGTTGATGACGTTGCAACACGCCAGTGCCGATATGGATGGCGATGTGTTGGAGGGACGGTTTAAAGGGCAGAAACTTTCTCAGCTGACATTAGACGAGCTGCTGATGTTTGCGCAAGAGTGCCGTATGGATGCCGATTCTTTGCAAGTGTTGGAAGCCTATTTGGATCGTAATCACTCGCAGTGGCGGGCCGACAATGAGTCATTTGATGACAATGCTAGTGGGGCAAACAATACGGTGACAGAGCAAGCGATGAACCGAGCGATGGCCTTGGAAATTTTAGGGCTTAATGATGCGGCGAGTAAGGATGAAGTTGTTCAGGCGCATCGTCGATTAATGCAGAAAATGCACCCCGATCGTGGAGGCTCTGACTACTTGGCCAAGAAAATTAACGCGGCGCGAGACTTTCTGCTCGACTAACATCGGCAAGTGACGGCGCCGCGGGTTTTCCTAGCCTCGTTTGCGTGCCAGAAACGCTTGCACAATGGCTTGCGCGTCAGGGCTTTGTAGTAGCCTAGAAAAATTCACTAACTCTAAAGCGATAGTTTCGTCAATCATTTCAACTTGATTGCGTTTCAGCAAATGCTTGGACGTCTGCACGGCCTCACTCGGGAGCGCGGCTAAACTATGGGCCTTTTCAAGTGCAAATTTAACAACCTCTGTGCTGCTCAATACCTCATTAACAAGCCCATACTCCGCCGCTTTGCTGGCAGAGAAACGCTCTCCTAATAACAGCAATTCGGCGGCGCGTTGGTGCCCCATAATATGGGGCGCTAAAAAGCTAGAACCGGCTTCTGGGCAAAGTCCCAATTTCGTAAAAGGAAGCTGCAAATAACTATCTTGTGCCGCGTATACGAGATCACAGTGCATGAGCATGGTAGTGCCAATACCAATGGCAAGACCATTAACGGCTCCAATGAGGGGCTTGCGAGCGTGAGCAATCGCCTTCATAAATGCAACTGATGGACGTTCGTTGCTGGGGCTCTGGGAGCTAACAAAATCGTTAACGTCGTTGCCGCTAGTAAAGCAGTCGTCAGTGCCTCGTATCAGAATAACCCCTACTTCGGGGTCTGATTCGGCGGTCTTTACCCCGTCGGCTAACGCTTTGTACATGCCTTGAGTAAGCGCGTTTTTCTTCTCGGGACGATCAATCTGAATAATAAAGACGGCTTTGTCTTTAATGTAGTGAATATGAGGATCGTTCGAACTTGTCATGGTGACTCACCTTTACACTGTGTGCTGCTGGATCATACATTGATTCGAAATGGCAATTGAGATTGACAGTCTAAGACAGCTCTCTAGATTAAGCGAATTCTGGGAATTCCGAGAATCAACTTGTGATTACTCTGTGATAGAATTTCGTTTCATTTTAGGGCCGCTAGTGCCCATTTCACTAAGAACAGGAAATGCCACTCCATGACTGTTATCCGCCAAGAAGATCTCATTCAAAGCGTCGCGGACGCGCTGCAATATATCTCTTACTACCACCCGCTCGACTTTATCCAAGCGGTTAACGCGGCGTATGAGCGAGAAGAGTCTGTCGCTGCAAAAGATGCGATGGCGCAAATTCTTATTAATTCGCGCTTGTGCGCAGAGGGCAAGCGTCCCATTTGCCAAGACACTGGTATCGTCACTGTCTTTTTGAAGGTTGGAATGAAGGTCCAATGGGAAGGCGATCTCAGCGTGGCGGATATGGTCAATGAGGGTGTCAGGCGAGCGTATTTGAATCCTGATAATGTGTTGAGGGCGTCGATTTTGGAGGACCCAGCAGGGGCCAGAAAGAATACAAAGGACAATACCCCCGCGGTTATCCATATGGAAATTGTGCCTGGGGATACCCTAGACATCACTGTCGCGGCAAAGGGCGGTGGCTCCGAGAACAAAGCGAAAATGGCCATGCTTAATCCAAGCGATAGCATTGTGGATTGGGTGTTAAAGACGGTTCCTACTATGGGGGCTGGATGGTGCCCTCCTGGAATGTTGGGAATAGGCATTGGCGGTACCGCAGAGAAAGCGGCCGTACTGGCGAAAGAATCCCTCATGGACCCAGTAGATATTCATGAGTTGCGAGCCCGTGGAGCGAGCAATCGCGTCGAAGAGCTGCGTTTAGAGATCATGGATAAGGTCAATGCCTTAGGCATAGGCGCCCAAGGTTTGGGCGGCTTGACGACGGTCTTAGATATCAAAATAAAAGACTATCCCACTCATGCGGCATCATTGCCTGTGGTTATGATTCCTAATTGCGCGGCTACGCGCCACGCGCATTTCGTTCTTGATGGCAGTGGCCCTGCGCATTTAGAGGCGCCACGCTTGGAAGACTGGCCGCAAATCACTTGGGATGCAGGTCCGCGAGCCCGCAGAGTCAATCTCGATACAATCACTCCTGCCGATGTTGCGCAGTGGCAGCCGGGTGAAACCATTCTGCTATCCGGCAAAATGCTTACAGGCCGTGATGCGGCGCATAAGCGTATGGTGGAGATGTTTGCACGCGGTGAGTCGTTGCCGAACGGGGTAGACCTGAAAGGGCGGTTTATATATTACGTCGGACCAGTGGACGCCGTGCGTGACGAAGTGATTGGACCTGCCGGCCCGACAACAGCGACACGAATGGACAAGTTTACAGAAACCCTTCTCGACAAGACTGGATTGCTCGGAATGATCGGGAAGGCTGAGCGCGGCCAAGTCGCCATTGATGCGATCAAGAAACATAAAGCGGTGTATCTGATGGCCGTAGGCGGGGCTGCTTATCTGGTTTCCAAAGCGATTCGCAAAGCGCGGATTGTCGCTTTTGAAGATCTAGGGATGGAAGCTATCCATGAGTTTGAGGTGGAAGATATGCCTGTGACAGTGGCTGTAGATTCCAACGGAACCTCAGTGCACCGCACAGGGCCTATCGAGTGGCAACAGCGCATTGCTCAGAAAGTCACAGTGCGCTAAACAGCTCAGTCGCACATATCGGCGTAAGGATTGGGTATCTCTAAACTGATATCACCCTTTGCGCCGGTGATGTGAACGTTTGTAGATGAGACTGTTACTGCATCGGCGTCCATTACTTGATGGTCGAATCGATAAATAGTCTCTGACTGCCCTGCTATTGTTGTATCGTCATATTGTTGTACTTGCGCCTGTACCGCTTCATTGCGTTGTGCGTAGTCGCGCATTTTTGCTTGCCCATGCTTTTTCTCTAGCATCTTCATTGTGATATGGGGCGCTAGTATTGACGCTGTAGCGTTATTCCCGCCAAAGCCCTTCGAATTAATAAGAACGGCGTCCATTCCTTGGGCTCCGACATGTTTATGCTGTAGTAAAAATTCAAGGTTCTCACTTTGCACATCATCGGCGATCGACTGCGTGGATGTGATGCCAGGAATGATGCCGTAGCGCCAAAGCCCTAGGCTGGCACTGAGTTGATCTCCCGCTGAGCTCGCTAAAGAGTGTCCAATATAGGACTTTAGGGCTGTTACTGGCCAAGCGTCTATCCCGTTAGCTTTAGCAACAGTGCTGAGGATATGGGATTCAGTCGTACGATTTTGTGGGGTGCCAGTGCCATGAGCCTGAACATAACTGCGTTGTCGTAAACCTTCTAAACCTATGACGTTACGAGTGGCGGCTGCCGCTTTCGCCACAGTGATGTAGTTCCCTACCCCAGGGCTAGCAATCGACTTCTTGTAACCGTCTGCGTTGACGAAGACATCGTTCACAGAGCCAAGAATATTGGCGCCCATTTCTATGGCGAGACTGTCGTCGCATAGAACGACAAATTGCGCCGACTCGGACAGAGTGAAACCTGCATTCATGCCAAACGGGCGACACGCGCTGCGAAAATCGGGCGTGTGCAAATTGCGATGGGCGTCCAAGGCCAGAAGGGCGGCATCATCAGCCAAAGCCCCCATCGTGGCATAGCCTTCGATTACTTCGCTTGTGATGGGCGCTTCACTAGTGCCAACTATCACAATACGGTGTGAACCTGATTGAATATCCCGGATACCTTGGCGTAAATTATAAAGAAAGGTGGCGCAAGCGGCGACATTGGTGCCAGTAGTCCCTAAATTGCCAAGAATGTAAGCATTCACAAAATCGGCGGGCATTTCGGCAAATCCAAGCGGAAGTTGTTTGGAAGTGACTTTCTTTCCTAACAAGCGCGCTTGCAGCAAGCCTCCGTTACCGTTGTAATCCATTTGCGTCATGCAGCTGCCGGCGTACACGCTGATTTGATCAGGAGCAACTTTGCTTATTAAGTGCTCCCAGTCGAGCCCTAGTGACTGCACTGCATCGCTTGCGCCGAATACTGTCATCTGCAAACCGCGGGGATGATTGCGCGATGCGTAGAGGCTCTTTGGATCGAATCCGCGTGGAAGTTGACCGGCGCTGTTGACCGTCGTCTTCAGATAATTCTCTGTCAATACATCAAGACTGCCTTGCATTTCCACTCGGACATTACCGGGGGAGTCTTCGCTTATTTGCCAGTTCAAAGGGATGCTGTCAGGCAGGTGTTGCCGCCGAATCACAAAGCTTAAGGGTTTTTCGCCCACGCTATTGAGTGTGGCACGCTTGTGATGCAACACACGTTGAGGATCGAAAAGATTATCCTCGAGTTGGCGAATTAAGGTGCCTTCTTTAAGAAGGGGGTCTAACGCTAATAAATAGCTCGCGTAGTCTATTGGCGTACCATTCCCATCTTGCCATTGCGATCCCTTCTTTTTTAGGAGTCCCATAAGGCTTGCAAGGCTTGCACGGGTTTGCATTGCATCGTGTTCGTTCAGCTCATCGAGGACCAGACGGCGATAACTATGATGGGATGAGGTTCGGCCAGCAGGATTTATTCCTCCCATACCGATAATAACGGGCAGTTGCGACATACGTTTCCTTAATAGGGCAATTGGCGAGCGCGAGCGTAGGCTAATATTTTGATAGCGCTAATATAGACAAATAGCGCTCTTCGCAACAGGCCAAAGTGGACATTGTTTGTGTCATTATGGCCATCATACGGAGGGGAGTAAAAGCGCGATAGCGCTTGCTTGAGAGCGTCTGACCGCTATAGGATGAATGCAGCAAAACTTCTATTTGAGTGGTGTAAGAAGTGAAAAGAGGAAGAAGATCTAATGAAGGACACTGATTACAAACAGCGCGTGCTAGGGCTGCATGCGCAGTTAGGCATTTCTGTGAATTTCATGGACTCAACGGCATTGTTATTTTATGAAGAGCCCAGCACGTTAGTGACCACAGAAGTGGATTTCTATGGCAGGGAGCAGCGGTTAACCTCTAATGCGTATGCCGCCTGGTTGGAGATGCGTTCTCAAGCAGCCATCGCAGGGATAGAACTCCTAATGATCTCCGCTTATCGCGGGATCGATTATCAAGCACAATTAATTCAACGTAAGCTCGACGCAGGGCAAACGCTTGAGGAGATCCTTTGTGTAAATGCAGCGCCTGGTTTTAGTGAGCATCACACAGGTCGAGCCATTGATATTGCTTCACCGCAGTGCCCTAAGTTAGAGGAAGAGTTCGAACACACCGCTGCCTTCCAGTGGCTGCAAATCAATGCAGGTGATTTTGGCTTCACAATGTCATTTCCGCGGGGAAATAATTGTGGAATCATCTATGAACCTTGGCATTGGTGTTACAACGATTGAGCGCCTTTTTCCTGCCACATTGCAGCCTCTTTAAAGCTCAAAAAACACTCAAAAAGACCTTTAGACAAATCAAATTGATTAGAGTAGTCTGAACTTTCAGGCTTATTAAGGAGACTGAATGCAACTCGCTAGACTCGCCGCATGTTCTATCTTGGTGGCACTCCTCAGTTCAACGGTTATTACTAGTAATAGCCTAGCGCAGGAACCACAGATCGAATTTCAAGATTGGTTGGCAACGTTAATTGCCGAGGCCAGAGACCGAGGCATACGTGAAGATATAATAGACGTTGCCCTCAAAGATGTTACCCCCATTCCCCAGGTCATAAAAAACGATCGCAATCAAGCCGAGTTCACTGAAACTTTCGATCAATACCTCGAAAAACGCGTTACTTCTTGGCGAATCGATACTGGTCGTCAACGACTTCGTGAGCATCAAGCATTACTGACTAAGGTCGGTGAGCATTATGGTGTTGAGCCTCGTTTTATTGTCGCTTTTTGGGGCATTGAAACAAACTATGGCAGCTTTACCGGTGGTACTGATGTTGTTCGGGCTCTGGTGACCTTAGCCTATGATCCTCGCCGCTCTGCTTATTTTCGCCGCGAACTTTTAAGTGCCCTTGATATTCTAAACGAAGGTCATATTGAGCACGCCGACATGAAAGGGTCTTGGGCGGGAGCTATGGGGCAAAGTCAATTCATGCCTTCAAGTTTTCAAGATTTTGCACAAGATTTTGACGAGGACGGCAAACGAGATATCTGGAATAGTCACGCCGATGTTTTTGCCTCTATTGCTAATTATTTGAAGGCCGCTCAGTGGCGCAGTGATCAAACTTGGGGGCGTGAGGTTCAGTTGCCGGATGATTACTTAACTAAAGCACCTCAATGGCAGCAAGCGCCCGCTGAATACTCTTGCAGTGTGCTGCGTCATCACAGTGTGCAAATGCCTTTGCGCGATTGGCAGGCGGCCGGAGTGCGAAGAGCCGACGGATCTGATTTGCCTACAAATGATTTCTTAGCATCGATTATTTTACCCGATGGAGAAAACGGTCGAGCTTTCATTACCTACAATAATTTTCGCACAATATTGAAATACAATTGCGCCAATAACTACGCTTTAGCTATTGGACATCTCGCTGATAAGTTTATTGGCTATTGAAATTTGAGGAAATCGTAACAAGATTGTGTATAGGTCGTATTGTAAATACGACAAAACAAATGAAGGGTAAAAATAGGAGAGTGTTAGTAAGCGATTATTGTTTTTTTGAGTATTTTCAGTGTCACGATAACAAGGAGATAAGAACTTATGCCTAATGAATTCCAAGTTGTTTTTCACAATATCGACCAATCTGAAGCGCTAACAGACAACGTTAATAAGCGTATTGATAAGTTGCGCCGATTTACCAACGACATTATCGGTGGGCGTGTTGTGTTGGATTCTCCCCACAATAATCATCATAAAGGCAAGGTGTTCAGTGTCACAATTGAAATACACACTGCGAATAAAGAGGTTATCGTCAAGCAAGACAAACACGACAAATCGGAACACGAGGATATTTACGTCGCGGTGCGTGATGCCTTTAATGTGGCTGAGCGTCAACTTAAGGCTACTGATAAAAAACACCGTAAATCAACACTTGTTGCAGAAAATTTTGAAGTGATTCCTGAAGCCGAAGATGGTGAGGTCACTGAGTTCAGTGCAAACGAGGAAGATGAAAGCGATGAGGCCATGTATATGAGCGACGAGTACAACGGAGTAGACGTGACGAGTAGTCGAGTCGTTTAACTAAAAAAATTGCAACGGAACTTTCCATGAATTTGAGTGAACAAGATCGAATTGAGGTAGAAGCAGCGGCTTTTAGAAGGTTGTTGAAACACCTTGATGACAATAAGGATGTGCAGAACATCGATTTGATGAACCTAGCTGGATTTTGTCGAAACTGTCTTTCGAAATGGTATAGCGCATCAGCCCAAGAGAAACACTTGGAAGTCGATTATGAACAGGCTCGTGAGATAGTTTACGGGATGCCATACTCAACGTGGAAAGAAAAATATCAAACGCCCTCGAAGGGCTAGAAGAAAAACCTACAGGAGTCACGCTACTCCTGCAGGCTCCTTCCTTACTCTGTATCAACGTTAAATAATTTTGTTCTGACAAGGTGTCTGTACTCTTTAGGCGTCACGGAATTTGTACGTTTAAATAAAGAGGCAAACGAGCTCGTGTCTTGATAGCCGATACCATACGCAATTTCGGCGATAGAGAGATTGCTGTGTTTTAACAGTGATTTTGCTTGCTCTAGTCGAATTTCTTGTAAGTATTGCAGTGGTGTTTTGCCGGCGGCATTACGAAACCTTCTGTTGAACGTGCGCACGCTGAGATCGAAACGTTGTGCAAGCGCTTTTAATGAAATCACCTGATTGTAATTTTTCTGTAGCCACTCCTGTATTTTGATAATCTGTTCGTCATGATGCGTATTTTTTTCCTCATCAGCTAACAGCAGAGACTCATAAGAGCGTTTCAGTTCATGGGTGAAATGATGGGCCACTTCATCAGCGATGGCAGGCGTAAAGAGTTGCTCCACAAAATGCAATGCGACATCGCGAACAGCGTTCACACTTCCTGTGCAATACAAGCGATCGGCATGAGTGATAAATCGTTTTCTTTGCAGTTTAATCTTCGGATAACGTTTCTGAAAGTCATCGAAATAATACCAGTGCGTAGTGGCACTTCGACCATCTAGCAAACCGGCATGCGCTGGAAAGTAGCTTCCAGTGCCTACGCTACAGATTGTGGCACCAGCGTCGTGTTGCGTACGTAACCAAGCACAGATTTCTGGGTGCTTTCTGACTGTGGCATTAGGGTTTCCCCATAGGGCGGGTATAAAGATTAAATCAGTTTTCTCTATCTGCCCGACGGACTGATCGGCCTGTATGACAATGCCACCTGTCATCGTCGCTGGCTCTCCATCATGAGTCGCTACCGTTAGTTGGTGTTTCCCGGTGTCATGTTGGCGAATATTTTTGATGACATCGGCGGCACGAATCATCTCTAAAGGGATTGTGATGCTAGAGGCTAGCCCGTGTTCAATCGCTAAGATAGTGACATGGTTCATTGGTAACCCTCGTATCGAACTGCCAATACAAACCAAAGTTTGCGTCCGCTAGGGGTCTTAATGCTGATTTCTTGGTCTGGTGACTTGCCAAGGAGTGCGCGGCCGAGAGGGGCGTCGATACTGATATAGCCTGATTTTTCTCCTACCTCGTCAGGGCCAATTAAACGAAAACAATGCTCTTCGCCGTCCTCATCCTCCATTGTGACCCAGGCGCCGAAATATATTCTGTTAGGGTCGGTGGGTTTGGTATTGACGACTGTGAGCACCTCAAGGCGCTTGCGCAGGTGCCTCACACGGCGATCGATCTCTCGTAAACGGCGTTTCCCGTATATATATTCCGCGTTCTCGGATCGATCTCCTAATGCGGCCGCGTCGCTGACGGATTGTGTCACTTCAGGACGTTCGGTTCTCCAAAGGTAATGCAATTCATCGCGCAGGCGCTGTTCGCCTTCTACGGTAATGTAATTGGATATTTTGGGTCGTGGTGTATTCGATGGCTTCATGATGTTCGCACTTTGCGTTACTCAAACCCTAAACGCAACTGCCTTCTTCTAGGGTCGTTTCCTTTCGTTCCCGTGCTTTCTTTTACACTTTTTGGTTCGAGTTTTACACCCATGCCGACTAGTCGCACGGGTCTGTTGCCGCGTGTGAAGGCCTCTTTGCATAAACGGGTGTAGTCGTCGAGTTCGGTGTTGCTCGACATAGCTTCGATGGTGGTGCTGACAAAATTATTAAATTTGAGTTTAAGATATTTTTTGCTGATGAAGTAATCGGTTTCGACTTTGCCCAGACGAGTGAGTAGTTGTTCATGTAAGTGTGGGAGTTTGCTCAGGCAGGCTTCTAGATCCGGAAGATCGTCGGCGTAGGTGTTCTCGACACTAAGCGACTTGCGGATGCGCTCAGGATTGACAGCTCGCTCATCTATACCTCGGCATAAGCGATAGAGTCTTTCTCCAAAGCTACCAAAGTGTTCACTGAGCTCTTCGACAGTGAACCGTCTTAAATCGCCACAGTTTTGAATGCCTAAACCATGCATTCGAGTCGCGGTGACTTTTCCAACGCCAAATATTTTCTTAACCGCTAATGCTTTTACAAACTCATCGATCTGGTGGGGTTGAACAACGAATTGTCCGTCAGGTTTGTTCCAATCACTGGCGACCTTTGCAATGAACTTATTGGGCGCTATCCCTGCCGATATAGTAATGCCTACCTCTTCACGCACTCGTCGTCTAATCTCTTGGGCGATTAGTGTGGCGCTTCCTTGCAAGATTGTTGTATCGGTGACATCCAGGAAGGCTTCATCGAGTGAAAGCGGTTCGATCAATGCCGTGAATGCTTGAAAAATTTGGTGAACGGCTCGGGAAGCTTCGCGGTATTGCTCCATTCTGGGATAGATGACTAACAGCTGTGGGCAGTGACGTAAGGCCGTTGCCATAGGCATGGCGGAATGAATACCAAATTTTCGAGCTTCATAGTTGCAGGTTGCTACCACTCCGCGTTTGTCTGGACTGCCCCCTACAGCAATGGGATGACCTGCCAGCGAAGGGTTGTCACGGGTTTCGATTGCCGCGTAGAAACAATCGCAATCGCAATGGATTATTTTGCGGGTATTAGCGCTCATAGGCGCCATTGTACGGCGGGAAAGGGGTAGAACAAGAGTGTGCTACCCCTTTTTTTATTATCCGTTGCGACGTTCGAAGTCTTTCATGAACTCTACTAGCGCCATGCAACCTTCTATCGGCATTGCGTTATAGATTGAGGCTCGAATGCCACCAACTAAACGGTGACCCTTCAACGCATATAGCCCTAGCTTGTTAGCTTCGCTGAGGAATGCTTCAGATAACTCTGGTTTGACGATATTGAAAGTCACGTTCATGACAGAGCGATCGGCCTTGCGCGCGGAGCCAATGTAAAAATCGGTGTTATCGATTGCTTCGTAAATCAGAGCGGCTTTTTTCTCGTTAAGCGCTTCGATTGTCGCGACGCCGCCTTGCTCTTTTAGCCACTCTAACACTAAGCACATCATGTAGATGGCGAATGTGTTGTTGGTGTTCTGCAAAGAGTGGCTTTTTTCGTAGACAGAATAGTCGAGCAGGGAAGGCGTATAGGGAAGCGCGCTTCCTAGTAAGTCTTCGCGCATTAAGACTAAGGCCATTCCTGCAGGGCCAAGGTTTTTCTGTAGGCCAGCGAAAATAGCGCCGAACTGATTGTAGTCCAACTGTCGGGACAGTAACTCAGACGTCATATCGGCTACCAATGGGATATCGCCAGTATCGGGAAACTTGTTCCAGCGTGTGCCGAAAATGGTGTTGTTGCTAGTGAGATGCACGTACGAGGTGTCGGCATCAAGACTTGCAGGGTCGAAGTCAGGAATGCGATCGAAATTGGTCGCTCCGCTGGTGGCTGCGACTGAAATATTGCCGTACTTAGAGGCTTCCTTGCGTGCAAGAGAGGCAAAATTACCTGTCTCTAGATAGGCCGCTTTATGAGCAGGGTTGCGTCCAATCAAGTTCATTGGAATGGCAGAGAACTGCATCTGCGCGCCGCCGTGCACATAAAGAATTTTGAAGTTTTCTGGCAAGCCTGACAGCTCACGGAATAGTTCGTCAGTTCTGTTGATGACAGCTTCGAACTGTTTAGAGCGATGGCTGATTTCGATAAGGCCTGCGCCTAAATCTTTGTAGTTAAGAAACTCGTCACGTGCCTTCTCCATTACAGAGGTTGGCAACATGGCGGGACCGGCACCAAAGTTGAATACGCGTTTCATAGTGACATCCTGATTGCTAAGTGAAAAAACTATTTATTCTGTGTAACCGCGCTCATGCCCTCTGGGCAGCGACGTTAAAGTATATTGACCTTAATCACGTTCTGGATCTCTGAGATCCGAGCGATGGCCTCTTCTGATAAAGGGGTATCCACGTCGATAAGGTTGTAGGCAATCTCATTCCTGCTGCGGTTGATCATATCGATGACGTTGACGTCTAGATCGGCCAGTACGGACAAAATTTGCCCTAGCATCTTAGGCACGTTCTTATTGCTGATGGATAAACGAGTACCTTTCTCGACTCCTGCCACGCGATCAAGAGCGATGTGGGGGAAGTTAACCGAGTTTTTGATATTGCCGTGCTCAAGGAAATCCATCAGTTGATCTGCTGCCATGATGGCGCAATTATCTTCAGCTTCATCAGTGCTGGCGCCAATATGAGGCATTACTATGACATCGTCGCGGTTAATTAATTCGGCGCGAGGGAAATCACTGACATACATACGCATCAAACCATTATCGAGACCTTTGACGATGGCGTCTGAATCAACGATCTCATCGCGAGAGAAGTTCAGTAGGCATAAGCCTTTTTTCATACTTGAGATAGCGGTTTCGTTAATAAGATTTCTAGTCGAATCTAATACAGGGAGGTGCAGGCTGACAAAGTCGGAGTTTGCGAGCAGCGCTGTCAGGTTTTCAATTTTACGCACCTGATTTGGAAGACGCCATGCAGCATCAACAGATAAAGCAGGGTCGTAACCCAACACTTTCATTCCTAGGCCAATAGCCATCTCAGCGACTAGTGAACCGATTGCGCCAAGCCCTACAATGCCGAGTGTTTTGCCTGCAATCTCGGATCCTTTGAAACGACTTTTTTCTTTCTCTAGCAACTTCGACATTGCGGCGTTGTCTTGCATGTCAATGAGTGAGCTGACATAAGCCATGCCAGGGAGAATTCCGCGGGAAGAAAGCAAAAGGCCACACAAGACAAGTTCTTTGACCGCATTGGCGTTAGCGCCAGGCGTGTTAAATACGACGATTCCTTGCTCTGTATAGTGTGCCACAGGGACGTTATTGACACCGGCACCTGCGCGGGCCACGGCTTTGAGGTTAGGGTTGACGTCTGTTTCTTGTAGTTTGTGACTTCTCACCAAAATGGCATCTGCTTCGGCGACTTCGGGGCCTACTTCATAGCGGCCGGGAAAACGCACGAGACCTTTGCTTGAGATTTTGTTGAAAGTCTTTATTTTGAACATCGTAAATACCTTTTACACCGTTTTAGCGAGTTTGAAGGCACGGTACTTTTTCGAATCGCAGAGTAAAAAGAGGCACACTGAGAACACGGGAAAGGACCAGTATTTGCACACGCGCTAGGGTTTAAAAAGCGCACTTTATATCCTTATTCGTCATAAATTACCAGTATTCCCTATAAGGTTTTAGTGGGCTTAGAGGCTTAATTTTCACGGGTTTTCGCCTTGTTCTAAACGGGCTATGATGGCAGGTGCCCAGTATTAGGGCGTTTCACTTGGGGGCTAATGTGCTAGAGGATTTTATTGCAGGAGTACCCGTTGCCATTTGCACTGCAAATGTTCAGGTATTACGAGTTTTAGGCAGTAACGCAGGGCCTATGACTGGGCCTGGGACTAATACGTATTTGGTGGGCCGTGATCGTATGGCGGTGATCGACCCCGGTCCTGCAGATCCTGAGCATATTGCACGGTTAGTCGACATTATTGATGGGCGCCCTTTGGATACCGTGTTCGTCACCCATACTCACGGTGATCACTCGCCGGGTACTGCGTTGCTTCTTGAGCACTTCGATGCCCAAGTCGTTGGATTGTCGATCCCGCAGGGCAGTGGGCAAGACCCTAGCTTTAAACCCTCGCGCCGCTATGTCGACAGCGAAAGGATCGTGAACAGTGAGTTCGCTGTCAAACTACTCCATACGCCGGGACATGTGTCGAACCATCTGTGCTTTTTGCTCGAATCAGAGGCGATGCTGTTTACAGGGGATCATATTCTTGAAGGCACCACGCCCGTCATTCTTCCTCCAGACGGCAATATGCGCGATTACTTGCAGTCATTGGAACGTCTGAAGAGTGAAACACTTCGATCGCTTGCGCCTGCCCACGGACGAGTCATGACCAAGCCCTATCGGGAAATCGACAAATTGATTCGGCATCGAATGGGCCGTGAATCGAAACTGCGACGCGCTTTAGAAGCTGCAGTCGATTCGGGCCCCCTCCCAATCGAGACGTTGACGGAAAGGGTTTATGACGATGTGGCGCCGCATTTGTTGCCGTGGGCACAGAAAACTTTATATGCCCATTTGCTCAAACTTGAGGCTGAAGCGGAGGCCGAGCAGAGCGCCGGTGGTTGGATTATTAAGAATTCGAGCATTTGATGAGTTCAAAACCATGGTTTGTATACCTCATTCGTTGTCGTAATGGCACTTTGTACGCTGGGATTAGCACTGATGTGCAAAGGCGATTGAGTGAGCATCAGGAAGGAGCGCCGAAGGGGGCTCGATATTTGCGCGGAAAGGGGCCTCTTAGCTTGGTCTATCAAGCGCATGTCGAGGGGCGAGCCGAGGCGACTCGTGTAGAAATATGGTTGAAGAAGCAGCCCCGTAAAGTTAAAGAGAGTCTCATCGCTAATGACTCGGAGATTCACGCTCTGTTTGCTAAGAGTCAGCAGGATAAACAACCGAAGGGCTAAGGATTTAATAATGAAAAAAACCAACGATTGGGTGAACTTATCGGCAAGCGGGGCCGTAATATTAGGGATCGTATTCCTAGGTCTGGAAATACGACAAAACACTGAGATGATGAAATCCCAAACTTTCGCGACGAAGTAGGCAAGATCGTGGAGATTAACGCGCTAGCAGAGTAAACCCTTGCGCAATATAGGAGGTTGCATGAATAAAGTCATTGAGCAGGAAGTGAGTCACTATGAGGGTGAGGGTGAGCCAATATCTAGGATTCCAGTGGGAATTAGTAGTTGTTTGCTAGGCGATAAAGTCAGATTTGATGGTCAGCATCAACTCGATCATTTTGTCTCTAAAACGCTAGGTCAGTACTTTGAGTTTCGTCGTTTTTGCCCTGAGGTGAGTATTGGGCTTGGAATACCGCGTCGTCCCATTCGCCTGGTTGCAAAAAATGATGAGGTGCGATGTGTGTCGAGTGTCGATGAGTCATTGGATTATACGCAAGCACTAAATGATTGCGCGCGTGAGCAAAGGCCGTGGCAAGAGGAGCTGTGCGGGTACATTCTTAAGAAGTCGTCCCCGAGTTGTGGAATGGAGCGAGTAAAAGTCTATGACGGCTCGTTTCCTCGCCGTGACGGTGTGGGGATTTATGCGGCTAACTTAATGAGTCAGTTTCCTAATCTGCCGGTGGAGGAAGAAGGGCGTTTGGGGGATCCTGTACTACGGGAAAACTTCATTCAGCGGGTTTATGTAATGTGGCGCTGGCGAGACCTGTTGCGTGAAGGTCTCACAGTGCATGGTCTGGTGACCTTTCATGCGCGGCATAAGCTTATTTTGATGAGCCATTGCCTGACAACCTATAAAACCTTGGGGCCGTTGGTTGCTGCCGCGAATAAGTCGAACATCGAACAGACCAGTGAAACCTATATTGGTGAGTTGATGGCTGCCCTTAAAATTCGGGCGTCTCGTGGTCGGCATGTCAATGTATTGCAGCATATCCAAGGCTATCTAAAAAATGCATTAGATGCGGACGATAAAGCGGAGCTTAACGAAGCATGTGCACAGTATTTACGTGGTCAGCTGCCTTTGATTGTACCGATTACGCTCTTGAATCATTACTTCCGAAAATTCCCCAATGACTATATTCGTGACTCTTGGTATATGCGCCCGTATCCCGCCGAATTGAGTTTGCAGAACGATATTTGATTCCAACCTCGTAATGCTTTGTCTGTCACTGTGCTCAAGGGCTATAATGTCCGCTTTTAAGCGGTCTACACGGATTTAACGTGTGGTCCGTCTAATTTGTAATAGCACAGGTTTTCTCATGACAAGCAATGATCAGACTTTCTCAGCGGCGCAAGGGGAGGATATTGACTCCTATATGACGCGATTGGGTCAGCAGGCGCGTCGTGCTGCGCGAACAGTGGCCCGTGCGCAGACTGCGCAAAAGAATGCGGCGCTACACGCTATCGCCAAGGCCATCGACGAGCAACGCGAAAACATCATCCAAGCCAATGCCTTGGACTTAGCCAATGGTAAAAGCAAGGGCTTAGACAATGCCATGCTTGACCGTTTAGAGCTAACTCCTGCCCGCTTCGACAATATGATTGAAGGGCTTTTGCAAGTGGCGAGTCTGCCGGATCCCATTGGTGAAGTGAGTGATATGCGCTTTCAGCCTACAGGGATTCAAGTCGGTAAAATGCGTGTGCCATTAGGCGTGGTTGGAATGATTTATGAATCTCGCCCCAATGTGACCTGTGAAGCGGCGAGCCTATGCTTGAAATCAGGCAATGCAGTAATACTGCGCGGCGGGTCTGAGTCTATTCATTCAAACCAAGCCTTGGCCAAGTGTATCCATGCCGGATTGCTTGCCGCTGGCATCGATCAGAATGCGGTTCAAGTGGTAGAGACGACAGATCGCGCAGCGGTAGGTCGATTGATTGCGATGCCTGAGTTTGTCGATGTCATTGTGCCTCGTGGGGGCAAATCTTTAATTGAGCGGATCACTGCCGACGCGCGGGTCCCTGTCATCAAACACCTTGACGGCAATTGTCATGTTTATATCGATGATAAGGCCGATCTCAAGAAAGCATTTGATATTGCGGTGAACGCTAAAACGTCGCGTTATGGTACGTGTAATACAATGGAAACCTTATTGGTGGCCGAAGGAATTGCGCAAGCAATCTTGCCGCCCTTGGCGCAAGCTTATCGTGAAGCGGGTGTTGAACTGCGAGCCTGTGAAAAAGCATTGGCGCTGATGACGGGAGCTGTCGCGGCTCAGCAATCTGATTGGGAGACTGAATTTTTAGCCCCGATCCTAGCGGTGAAAGTGGTGTCTAGTCTCGACGAGGCAATGGATCACATTGCTCAGTATAGCTCTGCCCACACGGAAGCTATCGTCACCGAAGACTTCTCTCACGCACAGCGCTTTTTAAGAGAAGTCGATTCAAGCTCAGTAATGGTCAATACGTCTACGCGATTCGCCGATGGTTTTGAGTATGGGCTGGGCGCCGAGATCGGGATCTCGACAGATAAGCTTCATGCCCGCGGGCCTGTCGGTCTCGAAGGGCTGACATCACAAAAGTACATTGTGCTTGGTGATGGGCAAATTCGTGTATAGAAGTTTTTTCGCTAGGTTTATTTTGTAAATTTGGGATGAGGTAAGGCATGGGCTTAAGGCGTATCGGTGTGATGGGAGGCATGTTTGATCCTGTTCACAATGCTCATGTCGAGGCCGCAAAATTAGCGATTCAAGTGTTGGATCTTGATGTGCTGCATATGGTGCCATGCCATGTGCCTAATCATCGCAGCGCTGCCAGTGCTAGCGCAGAGCAGCGTTTGGAGATGCTACGGCTAGCCACTGCAGGGATTCGTAAAGTAAAAGTCGACGATAGAGAGTGTCGCCGTGAAGGTGTCTCGTATACTGTGGACACGCTCGTTTCTGTTGCCAACGATAATCCGGGCGCCATGTTAGTGTTAGTGCTCGGAATTGACGCTTTCGCCAATTTACCTCAGTGGCATAATTGGCAGGCCTTGTTTGCCTTAGGCAGTGTGTTGGTATTAGACCGGCCTGGGTCATTGGTGCAAATCGATCCCGCTTTAGAGATGGACTTGCAGTATCGGGAAGTGAATTCGGTCGACCGTTTCTTTAGCGTGCCGCAAGGTAGAATATGGCGTTTAAGTGAGCCAAAGTTAGAAATTTCTTCGACCCAAGTACGTGAAAGCTTGAACGCTAATTCGACTGCGGTTCAGCAAATACCCGCAGCGGTAGAAGACTATATAAAAGCAAATGCGTTATACCAAAACACGGCTCAATCGCAGGATTAAGCCAATACAGAGCTGACATCGGTCAGTTTCATACTAGATAGGAAAATACTCGGTTTGAATACAAAACAATTGTCAGAGCTTGCAGTGCAATCATTTGAAGAAATGAAAGGACAAGATATTGTTTGTCTAGACGTGGAAAAACTCACGCAAGTGACAGATTACATGGTGATTGTAACTGGTTCATCTACGACGCATTTGCGTTCGATGGCTGATGAGCTAGGTCGAGCAGTCAAAGCGGCAGGGGAACCTGTTTTAGGCGACGAAGGTCGCCAGCAAGCGGAATGGATATTAGTGGACCTCGGCGGCGTTGTGGCGCATCTCATGCTGGCCCGAACGCGGGCGCAGTATAGTCTTGAAGATTTATGGAATTTTGATTCAAGACCTGGCGAGATCGCAATGGACAAGCCAGTCAGCGATGAAGATTAATTTACTCTCGATTGGGACTCGTATGCCACGGTGGGTTGAAGAGGGGGTGACTGAGTACGCTAAAAGGTTACCCTCGGACTTTAATTTCAGTGTCACAGAAGTCCCGATGGCTAAGCGCGGGAAAAGCATTGATGTTGCCCAAGCCATTCGAAAGGAATCTGATGCGCTCTTGAGTCGTGTGCGACCACAAGATTACGTGGTGGCGATGGAGGTGGGAGGAAAGGTGCTAAGCACTGAAGAGCTGGCAAGTCGATTCGACGCGATAAGGATGCAAGGCCAACATGTCACATTGTTAGTAGGCGGTCCTGATGGTTTAGGGGCAGAGTGCGTCGCACGAGCGAACGAGAAATGGTCGCTTTCTGCATTAACGCTACCGCATCCGTTAGTGAGAATTCTGGTCGCTGAACAAGTTTACAGGGCCTGGAGTATTCTTAATTCGCATCCGTACCACCGAGCCGGATAAAACTATTTGCTATTTAGCCGGTCATATAGAGAGTTCATCGGTAAACAGAAGGGAATATGGCAGAGAAATTCAAGCTAAATGATCATGAGCGTGAAACCCTGATTTTTAACAGGCGGATGATTGTTGCTGGTGTTTTTATCTTTCTGCTGATTAGTGCGTTTGTCGCTTGGATGGTTTATCTCCAAGTGTATCGCTATGACTACTTCGCCGCGCGTTCTGACGGCAATCGCCTGCACTCTCAATATGTTGCGCCTAATCGTGGCTTAGTCTATGACCGCAATGGCGTGTTGCTTGCGGATAACCGTCCTATTTTCAATTTAACTGTAGTGCGCGAAACGGCGAGTAATCTCGATATTTCTCTAGATTTGCTGCGTTCAGTGATCGATTTAAGTGACGATGACATCGAACAATATCGAGCCCGTCAAAGTCGTCGAGCAGTTCCCCACACCTCCATTCCATTAAGGTACCAATTGACGGAAGAGGAAATGGCAAACATTGCCGTTAATCAGCATCTATTGCCTGGGATAGCGGTAGAGGCGCAGTTAGTGCGTCATTATCCCTTCCGCGAACGGGCCTCCCATGCCATCGGGTATGTATCTGAGATCAATAAAGATGAAATGACGGCGATGAGTACAGAGATAGCCGCTAATTATCGAGGGACTCACCAGATAGGCAAAACGGGCATTGAGAAAACCTACGAAGGTTTACTGCACGGTCAAGTAGGGTATGAAACGGTTGAAAAAAACAACCGTGGCCAAGTGATGCGCGTACTTGATCGAACTGATCCTATTCCGGGGCGCGATGTCGTTTTGCATCTGGATAGTCGATTGCAAGCCGCTGCCGAGAAAGCATTAGGGGATCGACGTGGTGCCGTGGTGGCGATTGATCCCGCGACGGGAGGCGTGCTGGCGATGGTGAGTAAGCCGGGCTATGACCCGAATCTATTTGTCACCGGTATTAGTCGAGCTCAGTTATCCGATTTGAATCGTTCGGGGCATACGCCATTGTTTAATCGAGCAATTGCGTCACGCGTCCCAGGATCAACTATTAAGCCTTTTATTGGTTTGGCTGGTCTTTATAATGAAACCATTACACCTGAAACAGTGATCTACGATCCTGGTTTTTTCAAGCTTCAAGGGCGCACGCGGCCGTATTATGACTGGACTTGGTGGGTTGATAAATCGGGCCATGGCGCTATCGATTTGCGCCGCGCTATTTATCAATCCTGCAACACATACTTTTACCAACTTGCTGTGGATTTGGGGATTGAAAAAGTCCATGACTACTTAGTGACGTTTGGTTTTGGCACGAATGAAGCAATTGATATTCCGGAAGCTAGCGGCGGTATCGTGCCCTCAGAAGCATGGAAAATGGAGAATCGAGGCGAGGTGTGGTATTCCGGGGAAACGCCTTATGAAGGTATTGGTAACGGGATATTTCAAGCGACGACTCTGCAAATGGCCGCGGCTGCTGCCGCAATCGCCAATCATGGTGTATTGAGACAACCGCGAATGTTACGGGGAACCATCGGCAGTGATGGAGAAGAAACCGACGTAATATTTCCGGATAATGCGGCCAGTAAACAATTGCTGCCTTCGCAGGAGCAAATCGAACTAGTCCGCAATGCGATGGTTGACGTGGTTAATAAACCTTACGACAGAGAGCACCGGCGACACGAAGGGTCTGCGTACCCCGTATTGCGAGATAGTGGTGAGCCATTGCTGTATTCGATGGGCGGGAAATCGGGCACGGCGCAAGTGGTGCAGTTTCAGGTCGATAGTGCGGGTAATCGGGACAACGGTGAGGTCGCTGAAAGGTTCCGCACTCATGCGATGTTCATCGCGTTTGATGCCTCTGAGCACTCAAAAATCGCCGTGGCGGTCTACGTGGAAAACGGAGGCGGCGGAGGATCAGTCGCGTTCCCAGTGGCCAGAGCAGTCTTAGATGCCTATCTGCTCCCTGAACAAGAGGCTTTTACCGAGGTTAGTGTTGCTCATAACGATCATTAATGATTTTCGGACCTAACGAGTTAAATTCCTACACTATTATTCATAAGGCGTTTATTTAAGCATGGCAAGTCGCAGTATCAATCGCCAGATGAACACTGGTTTTTACAAGCTTTCTGGCAAGAATGGGGCTAATCGGCGCTCGTTTAAAATTGATGCGCCCTTGATGTTATCTCTATTCTGTCTCGCCATTTATGGCTTGATGGTGTTGTTCAGCGCTAGCGGTGAGAATATCAATGATGTTGAGCGTCAAGCCGCTGCCATTGTTGTCGCGTTTGTGGTGATGTTGGGCGTTGCGCAATTTGAAGTGGATTTCTTCAGACGTGGCGCACCTTTGATGTATGCCGGCGGGGTCGGCGTTCTGATCATCGTGTTGATTTTTGGGTCGGAGGTCAATGGAGCCACCGCCTGGTTAGACCTCCCTGGGCTGCCAAGTTTTCAGCCCTCAGAGCTAGAAAAATTCCTCGTGCCGATGATGTTGGCGTGGTACATGTCCAGCCGCTCATTACCACCGCGCTTCAAAGACCTCATTATCTGCGCATTGATAATATTGCTGCCCGCCGGCTTGATTTTGCTGCAGAACGACACTGGCACGGCACTGATGGTGGCGATGTCGGGCATCTTTGTGGTGCTGTTGGCGGGAATAAGTTGGCGCATTGTTATTTCGGGCACAGCCCTACTAGTGTTGGCGTCACCCGCTTGGTATATCTTTTTAGCGAAAGCGCATCAGAAAAATCGCATACTGACATTCTTCGATCCTTACCGTGATCCTACTGGGGCTGGTTATAATATTATTCAGTCGCAAATAGCCATTGGTTCTGGCGGGATTCAGGGCAAAGGCTGGTTGAATGGTGCTCAGTCTCAGCTTGATTTTATTCCTGAAAGCAACACTGACTTCATATTGGCCGTATTGGCAGAGGAGTTTGGTTTATTGGGAGTTTTGATCTTAGTGTCGTTGTATTTGGCGGTGCTAGTTCGAGGGTTTTATATCGCACTGACTGCGCAAGATACTTTCAGCCGGCTGTTGGCAGGCAGTATTGTCTTAACCTTCTTCTTTTACGCCTTTGTGAACATGGCGATGGTCTCCGGCTTAATGCCTGTGGTTGGATTACCACTGCCATTGGTCAGCAAAGGAGGAACGTCGATTGTGACGCTGTTAATTGGTTTTGGGATATTAATGTCCATTCACACGCATAAACGAGTGTTGCCGAGATAACATATTGATTATAATGCGGAATAGTTTAAATATGAGAGGTTTGATGCGTGTTGGCTGAGACTAAAGTTTACAGAAATATAAGTGCTGCGCTCGGCTTACTCGTGTTGGTAGGATGTATTGGTGCGCCGGATTCTCGTCAAGCCACGCCTTCAATGTCAGCGTCTGATGCCTATCAAGCTAGTCGCTATGATATTACTCAGGATCGCGGACCAAGCGAAACGCTAGACCTTACGCAAGTGCGTGAGGTGATTCCTGTTGTGGAAACGCGTACACGGGCTGGTAATAAAAGCCCCTATACAGTCAATGGGCGAACGTATCGTGTCATGCAATCGGAGCAGGGATATCGAGAACGGGGCTTTGCCTCATGGTATGGTGAGAAATTCCACGGGCATAACACTTCCAATGGAGAGGTGTACGATATGTTCCAGCTTTCAGCGGCACATAAGAGCATGCCCATTCCTAGCTATTTAAAAGTGACCAACTTAGAGAATAATCGCAGTATTGTCGTACGAGTCAATGATCGCGGACCTTTCCATAGCGAGAGGATCATCGATCTCTCCTATGCCGCGGCGCACATGCTGGGCTATGACGATAAGGGAACCGCCATGGTCGAAATAGAAGCCATTGTTCCTACGATGCAAGCGACTACAGCGCCCCAGCCAACTTATACAACGCCTATACCGGCTCAGATCCCGGCTACTGGAGCTGTTCTTCAAGTAGGGGCTTTTTCTGACAGAGTGGCAGCAGAGCAACTCTCCGCGCGCTTGCAGGAAATGACAACGAGACCCGTCTTTATTCGGTCAGTACAACTTGATGATACGAATGAGGTTATCCACCGCGTACGAGTTGGACCTATCCCTAATGCGGATGAGATCACACGGATAAGCAATAGCGTTGTTGCTGCAAATTTGGGAAGACCGTACACTGTTCGCGAGTAACACGTGGGTTAGCAGCCCTTGAAAATACCACAATTTGAGGTTAGTAAAGAGTGATTATGCAGGAGAAAGTGATGGCTAAGACTGGATGTCCGTTGATGGGCTCAAAGGCGCTCAAACCTTTGTTGGCAATGTTGACGCTCGTATCAACACTTTCCGTTAGTATCGGGGGTTTAGCGCAAACGACAAACACGCAGGCCATTATTCCAAGGGCCCCACAAATTGCTGCCAGCAGTTACATATTGTTGGATGCGGTCACTGGTAAGGTGATTGTTGAAGAAAACGCAGACGTCCAACTTCCTCCTGCTAGTTTGACTAAGATCATGACGGCCTATATCGCCGAGGTTGAAATCGACAATGGCAATATGAGTCTTGATGATGAGGTTCATATTAGCGAGAAAGCCTGGCGTACTCAGGGCTCTAAAATGTTTGTTGATGTCGATAGCAATGTCCGTGTCGAGGATTTGTTGCGTGGCATCATCATTCAGTCAGGCAATGACGCCAGCGTCGCTATGGCGGAACACCTTGCCGGCAGTGAAGATGCCTTCGCCGACATGATGAATCAACATGCCCAGCGTCTTGGTATGACCAGTTCTTTCTTTATGAACTCTAGTGGTCTGGATACTGAGGAGCGCTACAATATTATGTCTGCGCGTGATCTAGCGATTTTAGCGCGTGCCACGATCCAAGAGCATCCCGCGCATTACTCGCTTTATTCAGAGCGAGAATTTACCTATAACGGCATCAAGCAACCGAATCGTAATACTTTGTTGTTTCGTGACCGCAATATCGATGGCATGAAAACAGGTTGGACCACGGCGGCGGGTTATTGTCTCGTGGCATCGGGCGAACGCGATGGTATGCGCCTTATTTCAGTAGTGATGGGGACGGCGAGTGAAGATGCCCGAGCCACTGAAAGCCAGAAATTAATGACCTACGGTTTTCGATATTTTGAAACCAGTAATCTTTACGCGGCAGGCGATGTCTTGAGCACTGCAAAAGTGTGGTCGGGAAAAGACAACGCTGTGGAAGTGGGGCTGACTGAAGAAGTCGTAGCGACTATTCCTCGCGGACAAGCAGGGGAGTTACAAGCGACCCTGAATATCGATGAGACGATTACTGCGCCAATTACTCAAGGGCAAATATTGGGCACTGTCGAGATCACACTAGGGGAAGATGTTATTTACCAAGGCGACGTGGCAGCATTACAAGCTGTTGAACGCGCAGGGTTTTTAAAGCGGTTAATAGACTTCCTTACAATGTTCTTCACTAACTTGTTTAGTTAAACGGCCAATCTATGAGCGAAGTAAAAGCGCCTAAAATCGAGTTCCCCTGTAGTTACCCAATAAAGGTGATGGGGCATGCAACGCCGCAGTTCGAGCAAGATGTATTGGCGCTTGTGCAAAAGCATGCTCCAGAGACAAAAGAGGAGCACGTATCGGTTCGGCCTAGTAATAATGGCAATTACCTCGCAGTCACGATCATCATCGAAGCGACAGGCATTGAGCAGTTGACGGTGATGTTCGAAGACCTCAAGACCCATACGAGTGTTAAATTAGTGTTATGACCCTTCTGCGAGGGTCTTTGCTCTTAGCAGTGTTAAGGCCTAACAGAACTTCCTTCGGATATTGAATTGCCTCATCACTCACAGACACTGCGCATCCGAACGCTGAGTAATACGCACTCAACGCCAAGGGACGCGCCCGCACAGTGGGTACCATTGGATTATGAGACTGTTTGGACGGCGATGCGCGAGTTTACGGCGCAACGCGATGCGCAAACGGTCGATGAAATTTGGTTGCTCAATCATTATCCTGTTTTTACACAAGGGCAGGCTGGAAAGCCCGAACACATACTGCTCCCTGGTGAAATTCCGGTTGTGCAGATCGATCGAGGTGGTCAAGTGACCTACCACGGCCCAGGACAACTGATCGCCTATCTATTGCTTGATGTTAGGCGCTCCTCGATAGGAGTACGAGATCTTGTTGAACGCATCGAGCAGAGCATTATCGATGTATTAGCGGCCTATGGTATTACAGGTGAGAGCCAGAGAAAGGCTCCCGGCGTATATGTAAATGGTGCTAAAATTGCGGCACTTGGGCTGCGTATTCGCAACGGGTGTTCTTATCATGGTTTAAGTTTCAACATAGCGATGGATTTATCGCCATTCGCACGTATAAACCCTTGTGGATATGAGGGCTTGAGTGTGACGCAGTTGAGCGAGTTATTAGCGCCGAGCCAAGCTCCTGAAGCAATGATGGAGGACGCCGCGCAGAAGTTAAGTGATGCCTTAATACACCGGCTCGCTTATGCGAAAATTGAACATATACACAAAGCATTACCGATATTTAAAAACTCGTAAAGGCTTCGAATCATGCCAACGAGTCACCTACACACATTAGTAAGTAAAGGTTAACAGAGAGATTATGTCCGAGCAGCCAAGACGCAATGTATTAATCGAAGGCGAAAAACTCCGAGGCGCCGAGAAAGTCGCGCGCATCCCAGTCAAGGTGATCCCCACAGTCGATTTGCTCAAAAAACCCGACTGGATCCGAGTTAAAGTGCCTGCCTCCCCCAGAATTAATAGCATCAAACAGAAACTGCGTGAGCATAAACTTGCCTCTGTCTGTGAGGAAGCCTCGTGCCCTAATTTGGGTGAATGCTTCAGTAATGGCACTGCCACGTTCATGATTATGGGTGAAATCTGTACACGCCGTTGCCCTTTCTGTGACGTTGCCCATGGCAAGCCTAAACCGTTGTATGAAGATGAGCCTCGAGAGTTAGCCGAAGCCATTTCAGAGATGGGCTTGGACTATGTCGTCATCACCTCTGTAGACCGTGATGATTTGAAAGACAGTGGTGCACAGCACTTCGCCAATTGTATTAGTGAAACTCGACGTTTGAATCCAAAAATACAGATTGAAGTATTGGTGCCTGACTTTCGCGGCCGTATGGAAATCGCTCTGGATATATTGGAAAAAACACCTCCTCATGTGTTTAACCATAATCTTGAGACAGTCCCTCGCTTGTATCGCAAAGCACGCCCTGGGGCGAATTACGAATGGTCCTTGGAGTTGCTGCGTCGCTATAAAGAACGTGCGCCTAGTGTGATGAGCAAATCTGGATTAATGCTCGGATTGGGTGAAACCAAAGAAGAAGTCATGGAGGTCATGCGTGACCTTAAAGCCCACAACGTCGATATGGTCACTTTGGGACAATACCTTCAGCCAAGTCGCAGCCATTTGGCTGTTAGCCGTTTCGTGCATCCAGATGAGTTCGAAGAACTGCGTGCCTATGGCGTAGAATTAGGATTTAAACATATAGCGAGTGGCCCTCTAGTGCGCTCCTCCTATCATGCAGATAAACAAGCGAAGGGCGAACTCGTATAAATAGAACGAGTTATATTATTTAACGATGCAGTATTCGTTTTTTGCACAGCAAGACAGCAGTCAGGAGTAGAAATGATCGGAATCGGAAAATTAGTTCTTAAGTTATCAGGTCAGTTAAGCGCGGCTTTGCTTTTAATGGCCGCTGTTGCCGTTAATGCTCATGCCAACACGATTGTTCGTATTAGCACATCGATGGGGGATTTTTCTCTCGAACTATTTGATACAGCGACTCCTGTGACAGTGCAAAATTTCTTGAGCTATGTGAATAGTGGTGCATTCAATGGGTCCTACTTTCATCGCCTTGAGAAGGACTTTATTCTTCAAGGTGGTGGGTTTAAATGGGTAGAAGGAGTTGGGGGTGGAATTTCCATTCCAACGAACGCTCCAATCGTCAACGAGTTCGGTGTCTCTAATACCCGTGGAACCGTGGCGATGGCAAAAGTTGGTGGTGATCCCGATAGTGCAACATCGCAGTGGTTTGTGAATTTTGCAGATAACTCTGCCAACTTAGACGTTCAGAACGAAGGCTTTACAGTGTTCGGGCAAGTGTTAGGCGACGGCATGTTAGTGCTTGATAGAATTAATGAGGTGCCTGATTACTATTTAGGGACTACTCATACGGATACCCCGTTGCGGGATTTCAATACCTCGCCAAGCCTGACGGTAAAGAACTTTATCACCATGAATGCTGAAGTTGTACAGCGCTATAGCTCGGCATTGAATGTGTTTGAGTATAAGTCTGGTCTCTTGCAGGCGACCGTTGATGGTGGTGAGACACTTGGCACTTATAGTCTTAATCTTTCTTTGCAAAATGACCTTCCTGGTATTGTGTTTAGATTGAACGGCGATAGCTTGGTCGATCTTGGCATTAAGCCCGACGATAGAGCGACTTTCTCTAGTGATGACAATCGCCTGCGAATTCCATCATTGGAATTGAACAATAATGGCAATGTTAGTGTGATCACGAATGTCGTATTTGTACTCACTGACGCAGCCAATTGGTTGTTCACGCTAGAATCCTACGACCAACAATAATAAAAAGCGGAGCGTCAGATATGGCGGCAGCACGGGGAGAGTTTAGTTCACGGTTTGGTTTTTTGATGGCCGCCTCTGGTTCTGCTGTAGGGCTCGGTAATATTTGGGGCTTCCCTACTAACGCTGCTAGCAATGGCGGCGCCGCCTTTCTTTTCATTTATTTATTTCTCGCCTTTACTCTCGCTTACCCTGCATTGATGGCCGAACTTATTATCGGTCGTCATACCCGCTCCAATGCGGTTGGGGCACTGCGTAAACTCGCACCGACCCCTAGAGTGGCTAAATTAGGCAGCGTCGTGGGTTTCGCCGGCATCTTAACAGTGACACTCATTTTGAGTTTTTATTCGATTGTCAGCGGTTGGATGCTCGCGTGGTTGTTAAATTCTTTGGCTAGCATCTTTGGTCTAGACGCCGTTTCTTCGTGGCTAACAACTGATGCTGAGTCACGCAATGCAATTTTTTCGGTAGTGTTTATGGCGCTGACGGTCATTGTCATCAGAGCCGGCGTTCGTGACGGTATCGAGAAGTGGGCCTCACGTTTGATGCCCGCATTGATCGTGATATTAGTGTTGTTGATTGGCTATGTATTGACTCTCGAGGGAGCGATGGATGGATTGCGCGCATATTTGGTGCCGGACTTTAGTATAGCCATGCAGCCGGGTTTGATTATCAGTGCTTTAGGGCAGGCGTTTTTTTCACTCTCCTTAGGGGTGGGCACTATGTTGATCTATGGCTCCTATCTTAGTAGCAAAGAGAATCTGCCTGTAGTGGGGAGTCTGGTGGCATTGTTAGATACTGGGATCGCATTTTTGGCAGGATTGCTGATTTTGCCTGCTATGTATGTCGCGCTGGCGAATGGCGTAGAAATTTTTAGTGCAGATGGTGCGTTAGTGGCAGGACCTGGATTGATTGTCGCTGTACTACCGGCGCTCTTTGATACGATGGGGAGTGCTGGTGTATTTGTCGCTCTTGCATTCTTTGTGTTGATGACAATTGCGTCACTTACCTCTTCTATCTCCATGCTGGAGGTGCCGGTAGCGTACGTCGTTGAGACCTATGACGCGGAGCGGGGCAAGGCCACCTTGATGCTAGGGGCTGGTATCGCACTCATTTGTTTGCTGATCGTTTATAATTTTTCTACGTTATTTGATCTCGTTGTTACAATCACTACTGAATACAGCCAGCCATTATTAGGGTTGTTCTTTACTGTTTTTGTAGGCTGGGTGTGGAAAAGAAATGGTGTTTTGGAAGAGCTGAAGAAAGGTTATGCAGGAGCCGAACATTCGTTGTTCTGGAAAATCTGGCCTTTGTATATTCGCTTTGTTTGTCCGATCGCAATAGCTGCTGTCTATATTCAACTGGTATTTTTCTAGTTTAGAGAGCCTTCACAACGCTACAGAATCGCTCAATTTCTTCTTCTGTATTGTAATAGTGTACAGAGGCACGATTAAGATCTTCTAGGTTGCGCTGCACGAAATCGAGTTGATTGTTGCCACGACGTGCGACGGAAGTGTTAGCGTTGTGTGTGCGTAAATGGGCTTGTAGTGCGTCAGCGTTATACCCTTTTTTATTGAAGGTCACGATGCCACTTAAATGGTGGCCTTGATCATGCACTTGGACGTTCGGGATTTTGACTAAGCTGTCGCGCAGCTGCTGCGCAAGACTTTGAACACGTGTTTCGATGTTATCCAGCCCTAGTTGCAATGCATAATCTACCGCGACGCCCAGTCCAATTTTCCCCGCTACAAAACACTCGAAACTTTCAAATTTTCGGGCATCTTCTCGAATTGTATAGGTGTCGCGCCCTGTCCAAGTGGCAGAGTGCATGTCGATTTCTGTTGGCTCTAATTGAGAGACGGCGCTTTGGCGCAGATAGATGAATCCTGTTCCTCTTGGGCCCCTAAGGTATTTTCGCCCGGTGCCAGTAAGCATGTCGCAACCAAGGGTGTCGACGTTTAGCTGCATTTGACCCGCCGATTGACAGGCGTCAAGTAAATACAAAATATTGTGTTTGCGTGCTAGCAGACCGACTTCTTGTGCCGGATGAATTGTCCCGCTTTGGCTTGGGACGTGAGTTAAGGCTATGAGTTTTACGTTTGTATTAATTGCTTGTTCCAATAATTGCAGATCAATGACGCCGCTCTCTGTATTGGGAATAACCTTGATGTTGACGCCCTTGTGTTTGGCAAGATGTAGAAACGCCATGTAATTGCTCGCGTATTCAGATTGCCCTGTCAGTATGCTCTGTCCAGGTTCGAACGGGATGGCGCTAAATAACTTGTTCCAAGCACTTGTCGCATTTTCTGCGTAGGCGATCTCATTAGGGGAGCAACCGAGCATTGTGGAAAAAGCGGAGTAGAAGTTCTCAATGCCTGTATGGGCCTCGGCGGCGGCTTCGTATCCCCCAATCTCTTGCTCGCGTTGGAGGTGTGCTATCACCGCGGCGCTGACTGTGACAGGGGATAGTGCCGCCCCTGCATTGTTAAAGTGTATTAAGTGCTGGGTCGCGGGAGTCTCGTGACGGATTTTAGAAAGATTGAGGCTCATTGATACATCCCACTAATTGATTGAGTTTTATTAACCTAGCTCTGATTGGATAGGCGACTTGCCTAATATTAAGCGCTTGGGTACATTGCTGCACCACCTATAGAACCCTATGGACGAAACTGTTTTGCTTTCGTCTATTTTACATTATCACTTAGCTCATGCGGAGAGAACACCATGTTGAAAGTTTATGGCGCGAGTACATTTAATGCCACGAAGGTACTGTTTACAGCTGAAGAGATTGGGCTAGATTACGAGTATGTTCACTTTGATTTCGCTAAGGGCGAGCATAAAAGTGCAGAGCATCTTGCTCGCTTTCCGCTAGGAAAAGTGCCTGCCGTAGAGCATAACGGTAATTATTTGTTCGAAAGCGCCTCTATTTGTCGATATCTATCCAATATATCCAACAAGAAATTGTATTCAGAGGTGCCTGTCGAGGCGGCAAAGATCGATCAAATGATAGATTTTGTTAGCCATCACGCGGGCCGGTGGTTGGCGGTGTATTTCTTTCAAGAAGTTGTGATGATGAAGTATTACGGTAAAGAGGCAGATGATAAAGCCATTGCCGAAGCTAAAGGCTTTCTAGATCAACAGCTGCCGTTTTTGGAGAAAACTCTTTCTGAGAATGAATTCTTATGTGGGAAGGCGATTAGCTTGGCGGACACAGTGGCTCTGCCTTACTTTAACGCCTGTATGAGCACCTCTGTAGCGTTAGATGCTTATCCGTCTATTCAACGTTGGGTAAGCGCTGGCATTGAGCGTCCGGCCTTTAAGAGAGCGTTGGCTAAGATGCCTCAGTAAGATCGCTCGCTGTGCCTTATAAGTGCTCCCCCTGCGGATGTGATCGTCGGGGGGCGCTTGTTAGGCTAAAACATGGAAGTAAACACTCTGCGCTGACATGTCCTGCCTGATATGAAATCCCCCTTTATATAGGTCAATTCCATCGAATATAGCCTTATGCTCTGGCTTTAATGAATTGTAGATAACTTCCTGAATAATCAAAATATTGTAATGCTGCAAACCTTTGCTTGCGGCTTTGTCTTGAATGATTTTTGCGATGGAAGGGTGTTTGCGTATCTCCTCATAACGATAAGCTTGTATTAACGCCTCGCCAAACAAATCGTATGACTTTATGCCACTACTTTGGAATGTCCCTTGTACGGAATTAAACGCTAATCCCATAGCGCCCTTGATAGGCTCTGAATAGCCGAATCGAGACACCTCCTCATTGAACGCCTTAAACATAATCAAAGCAGTCGATATGGCGTGATCCGCCAAAGAGTTAGGGTCGTCAGCGAGAAACGGGTAGCCAATGGAGCTAATAAAGCCATCCCCAGTCTCTTTGAGGCGAAATGCACGAGATCGCAATGGGTTGTGTTGATAGCCCATCATGCAGATCTGAGAGAATGCTCGAAACACATCTAGAAAGAACGACTTGGTTCGTTCGTCTTTTATCTCACTTGAGTTCTGTACATCAAACACGTTGATGATGGCTCGGCCTTTTTCAACGGGCATAGTGTCTTCTAACTGGTCACCTGACTTAATCATCTCAAGTTGATGCGGATAAACGAGTTTCGAAAGTTGTTTATAGAGATGTTGGCGAGTATCGGCATCGATGGACTTATAGTAGAAACGAGTTTGAATACGAGTAAAAAATAGCCAACTAAAAATGCTTCCTGCCAAGAACCCTTGAATGACCTGCACTAGGTTGCTCGCTAAATACTCACTATTCACCATGTAGATCAATGCGGTAAATGTAATTGTGAATAAGATGTTACGAACAAAGGTGACTTTAAAGCTGGTGTGATAAGAAAACGCTGTAACCATAAGAAGGCTGAAGTTGATTTGCCCGGAAAGAGCAAGAAACGTCAGTGACTGAGCCTCTAATGTGCTCTCTGGTTGAAATACATATTTTAGCGTGGCGCAGAATCCGAATATTGTAGTGATACAAATCAAGTCTAGAACGGTTCGAGAATGCTTGTTGATACCAGAAACTAGTAAAGAGGATATAGGGAAAAGGAAAATTAGAAGAATTGGCGGCGCATAGGTAAAGAGTGTGTTGAACGCAAACCCATTGTCATTCGATGACAAATTTAAATAAGTCAGTATGGATGAGATTATAAGCAATAGGCCCGCGGACTTGCCGGGCCAGCTAGTTAGGGCGCGAGAGGCTTCGTCTCTCAGCTCATCTCTAAATTCCTTAACGTGTTCTTTGCAGTAAATCGAGTATTTATCGGAATTCATTATTCATACTAGCTGTGCTTATGTGGCGTTTGACGGAGAAGTGCGCATTTAACCGTCAAATTTGTGGGAAATGGTGTATTTTTTGGCACCCAAGTGCGCAGAGATTATACAGCAATGCTGTTGGGCAGCAATTCTCTTGGCAATTCCTGTTTTCAATAAGCCTGCACTAGTTCACACTTCAAAACTTTATGTTCGACGGGTTAAGGTGGGATCTCTAAAAAAGATTTCTTGGCACTTTAGTTAAAAATATATCGGCAATTAATTTCCGCATTTATTATCAAAAAAGAAGAGTTTTATTATGATCATTTCAATAGTGCTATATGTTTGTATCGTATTAAGTTTGATTTGGGGGCGGCTACAGTTTTTCAAAATGACCTCGGGAACTCCAAAGTTAGGGGCGCTTCTTTATGATGCGATGGTTGCTGTCCAAATCATTACAACTTTATTTTTGATGGTAACAACGAGCGGCAATATTTTGCCGCTCGTTGCGGCAAGTATTTTCCTCTACGCATTATCGCTGGCTGTTTTTTGGTGGGCAATTTTTACGGCGAAGACTCTCGACTTCGCATTCAGTAATGAAGTCGGAAGTATTGTTACTACAGGACCGTTCAAAATTGTTCGTCATCCATTTTACACTTCTTATATGTTGGCATGGTTTGCGAGTAGTTTGTTGTTTAACTCATTGTTGTTGTGGATTACACTGCTTTACTTAGTAGCCTTTTATTATCTTTCCGCAAAGAAAGAAGAGGGGGTTATTTTAAAAAGCGTGTACTCAAAAGAGTATAAAAACTATGTTCGGAATGTAGGAATGTTCCTACCCAGGATTAAAAATGGAAGCGATAAAATTCAGGACTCTGACGGCGGAAAGTGAAATTGAAACCTATCTGAAAAAGTTTGAGAACTTTGTGGGTGTAAAATTGCCTTATGATTATTCCATGCGTAGTACGATTGTTGGGGTGTTTAAGAAAGATGAAATGATTGGCGGTTACATGCTTGTAACAAAACCGCAATTTAGAAGCCTCATGTTTGTTCCGGATGCTGTTAAGGAATCGAATAAGTTTTTCAAGAATGATCAATATGAAATGATGGAAGTAAACGGGGTTTGGATCAGTGCGGCAGTGAAGTCTGCGAGCGAGCAATTGAAGATATGGTCACACCTTATTTGGGATATCTTCTTGGCGCGTAAAAAATACGTTCTATTGATGGCCGATTTGCGTAATAGCAATATTCGCAATATCCATAGCTTGACCAATCCGGAGTTGATCTATGAAGGCGAGCCGATGTTAATGGCGGGTGCTAAGAGCCATTCAACGATCCGTGTTAGTTTCACTACTCGATGGCAGATGCTTGTGAATATACCCAAGTACTACCTGGCCTACAGAGATCGTGCGAAGCGCTCTACAGAGCGTGCAAAGGGGCGAGCATTTAACCGAACGATGCGTGAGGCGAAGCCTTAACGCTTTATCGTCAGTGACAGTACACGCGATGATCGCCGCAGAGCCTCTTCCATGCGCTAAGCGGTGATATCTGTGAACTACTCAAGCTTTTGCGTCTAGTTTGCTCTAGACGGACTTGCGGAGCCTTGTGCATTGGGTCAGACTAACTGTCCTAGGTGCTAAACAGTAGTACTGACGTTAAAACACTATGAGCTAGTTTGGGAGTATAGAGATTGGATCAAGATAAAATACGTGGTTTATTGGCTCAATTGCAGAAAGAGCTCAGTAGCGGGGAGAGCCTAGATAGCGAAACCCTAGAGTTGGTAAAACAGCTCGATAAGGATGTTGATTCATTAATTGAGTCTTCAGAGAACAATAATGCCCCTGTAATGGATGATGCCATTGCATTAGAGGCAAGGTTTGCCGCTAGACATCCAGTGGCCGAGCGTCTCGTAAGAGAGCTGATCGACACACTGGGTAGAATTGGGATTTAAAACTCCCGCTGCAGGTCTCTAACTCTTCGTAAAGTGCAGGCTGGCGTGTTCATCGACTTGAATCGCCTTGTCGCGCGCCTCCTCAGCTGCCACATAAGCATCAGCCTCCTCCGCAGTACATACCTCATTCGCTACGGCCTCCGTGGCTAATACATGCAAGTTTGCATTAGCTGGCAAGGTGCCTGCACGCACAGCGCGTTTGATGCTGTCTCGGGTAGCTTTCGTTGCCAATACCTTCTGGAAAGCATTCTCGATGATAAAGGCTGGATCATTTGTTTCCTGGCCGATGTAAGTGTAGCGAGTGATGCGATCACGTACCTCTGTATTGGTCCACATAGATTGTACGATTTCATGGTCGAGTTTATCGCTTGGGCGTTTGTAGGCGTCCCCCCATGGGAATACGGTACGCTTCAGGACTGCTGCAATGACTCGGTTGTCTAAATTGGCAAAGAAGTCGTTAAAGGCTTTTTGGCACTCGTAAAGCGATAGGTCTAGATTCCAGCGTACGTAAGGGAGATCGCTAGGTGATTGCTCGTGATGCTCATAGTATTTGAGTACGGTAGAGGCAAGGTATAGCTGGCTTAAAACGTCGCCTAATCGGGCTGAAAGTCTTTCTTTGCGCTTGAGTTCTCCGCCAAACATTAACATAGAGATGTCGGACACCAGAGCAAGAGCTGAGCTCATACGAGTTAATTGTTGATAGTAGCCAGCGGTTTTGCCGCGTATTGGGCGTGCTGCGATTTTTCCACCACTGAGGCCCAGTGTCAGTGTTCGTACGAAATTGCTAATACCATATCCAATATGGCGGAATATCAGGCTATCGAATTCACGCAGGCCTTCCTGTTCGTCGCTCATCTTAGCCGCTACCATTTCTCGGGCAATGAATGGGTGGCAGCGAATCGCACCTTGACCGAAAATCATCAGATTTCTCGTAAGAATGTTCGCACCTTCAACGGTGATGCCTACAGGCATGCTCATATAAGCATGCGCTAGATAATTACTTGGACCCATAATGAGTCCGCGACCGGCATGTACGTCCATGGCGTCTTGAATGATCATGCGTGACTTTTCAGTCATGTGGTACTTAGCGATCGCTGAAATAACGGCGGGTTTTATGTGATTATCGACAGCACCGGCAGTCACAATGCGAGCGGCTTCTAATTGATAGGTGTATCCGGCGATGCGGGCTAATGCTTCTTCTACTCCTTCGAAATGACCGATCGCTAAGTTGAACTGTGTTCTTATCCTTGCGTAGGCCCCGGTTAATCGGTAACTCAACTTACCTGTCGCGGTTCCTAGGGCTGGTAACGAAATTGCACGGCCTTCTGACAAGCACTCAACAAGCATGCGCCAACCTTGTCCAGCTTGTTCTACCCCACCAATAATCCACTCTAAGGGGATAAATACGTTCTTGCCGCGGGTAGGGCCATTCATGAAAGTCATGCCCATTGGAAAATGCCGAGTCCCAATTTCAACACCGGGGTGCTGTGTGGGGATTAGGGCGACTGTGATGCCGCGGTCCTCTTCTTCGCTTAATAGGTGTTCTGGGTCGTACATTTTAAAGGCTAGCCCTAAGACAGTGGCGACGGGCGCTAGTGTGATATAGCGTTTGTTCCAAGATACTGAAATGCCAATGCACTCTTTGCCTTCAAATTCGCCTTTGCAAACGATACCAGTGTCGGTCATTGAGCCGGCGTCACTGCCAGCCTCAGGGCCGGTAAGAGCGAAGCAGGGGATATCTTGGCCTGAGGCTAGGCGAGGCAAGTAATGTTGTTGCTGCGCATCGGTGCCGTACTTCATGAGAAGCTCTGCAGGTCCTAAAGAGTTAGGCACCATGGCAGTAACCGCTGCACTAGCACTGCGGGTAGCAATTTTGGTCACAATTGTAGAATGAGCCAGAGCGGAAAAACCGAGCCCGCCAAAAGCTTTTGGGATGATCATGCCAAAGAATTTCTGATCTTTTAGGTATTGCCATGCCTCTGGCGTGAGGTCTTTGTCTTGGTGAACGATCTTCCAATCGTCGAGCATTGCGCAGAAGGTTTCTGTTTGCTGCGCAAGAAAGCTTTCCTCTTCTTCAGTTAATGTAGGGAAGGGGATGTCGTGCCATTTTTTCCAATCTGGCGCACCTTTGAATAGGTCCGCATCCCACCAAGTGTCACCCGCTTCAAGTGCTTCTTGTTCTGTGTCACTCATGGGGGGGAGTACGCGTTTGAAGAACTTAAATACTGGGCGTGACAATTTTTCTTTGCGCAGGTTGTCTTCAAAATAAAACAGTGCCGCTATAACAAGTGGTATCCATAGGAGCCAAGCAAAACCGCCAAACCAGGTCATGCCGATGAGAGCTACGGCTATGCCACCAAGAATGGTTCCCATATGGGCGCGCCGGTAGGCTAGTACCCAGATTACAGCGATAATAACAAGTAATTGCAGCAACGTGGACATGAGTGGCTCCGTCATAATGGGCGATGGTTAAATGGTTGGTTTGTGCGGCTACTGTAGTTTAGAAACTGTAGTTTAGAAATAGTAACGTAGAGTTCAACGCTTAGGATAGCACTGAGTGGGGTAGAATGGGGTGTCCGCTCATTCTCAAAATAAGCTGAGTAAATTCAATCCAGGGGTCGGCTTTTGCCAAGCCTTTGACTGCAAGGTCTATCTGACGCGCAGCACGTAACAAGGCCTCAAGTTCGGAAAGTCGCAAGCGTTGTAAGGCGTTGCTTACCTCTTTTTGGTGATTGGGGCGGATCCCCTCGCTGCGCATGGCATCACTGATACTGCTACCATTTTCACTGTGCTGAGCCACCGCTATGAGTCTACGCACTTCGCCATTAAAACTGCCCAGAAGTTGTAGGATCTCCGTGCCTTCACTACGCAGACTATTAATGACTTTAACGCAGCGTCTAGCATCGCCGTTCAAGGCGGCATCAATCAAGCTAAAGGTGTTGTAGCGTGAGCTGTCGGCCACTAATGTCATGATCTGTTTGCGATCAATGGAAACCGGCTTTTCAGGGCTGGCGCCAGTGAGAATGCGCAGTTTTTGAATCTCTTGATCGGCTGCTAATAAATTACCCTCTACTCGTTCGGCGAGCACTGCGATGGCATCGCGATCTGCGTTTATGCCTTCGCGATGCATGCGATCATGTATCCAACGAGGCAGTTTATCTGCATTGATAGGCCAGACGGTGATAAAGACGCCTGCGGCCTCCAGTCCCTTAAACCACTTAGTATTTAGTGCGGCGGGCTCTACTCGAGGACTAACGAGTATAAGAATATTGTCGGGATTCGGGGATGCCAGATACTGTTTGAGTGCTGCTTTGCCAGCATCGTCCAATTTCGCAGATTGAAGGCGTAGCTCAATGATTTTTTTATCGGAGAACAATGACATGCTGTTGCCTGACTGCAACAAGGATTGCCAGTCGAATCCACGGTCAACAAAAAGCAGCTCCCATTCGTGAAACCCCGCTTGCCGACAAGCGCTGCGTAATTGCGTAAGTGCTTCTTGAGCAAGTAAAGTTTCATCGCCTGCCAGCCAATAAAAGGCAGCGAGTTTTTTCTTCAGCTCAGTACTTAATTTGTCGGAACTAGTTCGCACAGGCTTGTCTCTAGAGTGGGGGTTAAACGCCTTGAACAGCAGCGCGCAGTCGGCGCATAACTTGTTCGACAAGTTCGCGTCGCATTTCTTCTTGCAGTATCTCTATCTCTTGAGTGCTACCTGCAATATTCGCCGTGTCTTCGAAGTAACTACGCTCTACGTCTAGTGGTTCGTCTTCTAATAATACAGTGCCTCTCTGGCTTAAGGAGATTCGTGTGCTTAACTGGAGATTGTACTGCGCTGCTCGCGCGCGGCCATTAACGGTGGTGGTGCGTGAGCTGAGCTCTTCGTCACTTATCTGTAAAACATAATGGGCACTGGATGCTGAATCGACTATTCGCAATTGGGCATCGTTAAGTGCAGACGTTAAGGCTTGTGTTAGCGCGCTGCTGTCTTGAGTTGATTGCACATATACGGTGTCATTCGAAATGATTGCGCCATTGGAGCCGCGTAATGCAAATCCACAACTAGACAAAATGAATGTCGTGAAAATCAGGGTGAAAATGCGCAGAGTGAGTGACATGATTTTAGGCTCGATTTTTGTAGATGTATTAATTTTCTGTTTCTGCTTGTGCGGCAACAATCGCTTGAACTCTTAATAATCGAATTTGTCTGCTGTCTGCATTGAGCACTGTGAATTCGAAGTCGCCTATTTCTGCTTTTTCGTCACGCTCTGGAATGTGGTTCAGGTGTTGCAGTACAAGCCCGCCAATAGTATCGACTTCGTGATCTTTAAACTCGCTGGCAAAGTGTTCATTGAAGTCAGCAATAGGAGTTAATGCTTTAACAATAAATGTTTTAGTATCAACTCTTTTTATGTAACTCTCATCATCGACATCGTATTCGTCGTCAATTTCGCCAACAATTTGCTCTAAGACATCTTCGATGGTGACGACTCCGCAAGGACTGCCGTATTCATCAATGACGACAGCCATGTGATTTCGGTTCTCGCGGAACTCGTTTAAAAGTACGTTCAACCTTTTGCTTTCTGGGACGAGTGTTGCTGGTCTTACAATCTTTTTAAGATCAAAATTATTGCTGTTCTCTTGAGCGGCAAAGCGCAGCAAGTCTTTTGCTAACAAAATGCCTATGATCGAATCAGAATTTTCAGCTAATACAGGAAAGCGAGAGTGGGAAACTGTAATAACAATGTCTAGGACTTCTGCCAATGTGTTGGTGGCAGATACAGTAATGACTTGCGGGCGAGGAATCATGATCTCACGCACCTGCATTTTTGAAACTTGCAAAGCTCCTTCAATAATAGACAACGCATCGAAGTCGAGCACATTGTCTTGCTCGGCGTTTCGAAGCAATTCCAACAAGCTCTTGGTGTCGGTAGGTTCGTCTGAGAATATCTGAGCAATTTTATCGATCCAAGACCTAGGTCTTGGATCGATATTCGCTTGTTCTTCAGTCATTTTGTAAAGGTGCTCCTGCTATCACTTAAATAAGGGTCTGGAATTCCTAGCTCAGCGAGGATCTCGCGTTCTAAGGCTTCCATTTTTTCGGCGTCTGATTCTTGTATATGATCGTATCCATGCAAGTGCAATAGGCCATGAACGACCATGTGTGCCCAGTGTGACTGTATTGGTTTATCTTGTTCGCTGGCTTCACGCTCAACTACAGGCGCACAAATGGCCAAATCTCCCACTGGAATTTCATCTAAATCCGCTAGAATCATTGCGGGAATTTCGGATGTAAAGGAAAGCACATTGGTAGCGTAATTTTTGTGACGATAGGTGTTATTAAGGGTCGTAGACTCTTCTTCGTCGACAATCCGTATCCCGACGACTACTTGCTTGTTGGGAATGGCTTTTGGTAAATGTGCAAAGATGGTCTCTGTCCATTTAATAAACACCGCCTCAGCAGGGGTGTGCGTAAATTGTGGGCAGCTATTGTCGAAATCAAGCATCGCGCTCATGCCCTTGGTCCTGATTCGCATCATGCCCGACTAGTGGGCTAATGTTTTTCTGATCGTATAGATCATAGGCTTCAACAATTCGCTGCACGAGGTTGTGCCGGACGACATCCTTAGAGTCGAACCAAGTGAACCCGATGCCGTCTAAGTCTTTGAGTACTTGTGTGACGTGCACTAAACCTGAACGTGTGCCTTTTGGTAAGTCGATCTGTGTTACATCGCCAGTGATTACCGCTGTAGAGCCAAAGCCTAAGCGGGTCAAAAACATTTTCATTTGTGTGGTGGTCGTGTTCTGGCTTTCATCGAGAATAATAAAAGAGTTATTCAGCGTTCGACCGCGCATATAGGCCAGTGGCGCAATTTCGATCACATTTTTTTCGATCAAACGCCCGACACGTTCCACGCCAAGCATCTCGTAGAGAGCGTCATAAAGTGGTCGTAAATAAGGATCGACTTTCTGTGTCAAATCTCCAGGTAGGAATCCGAGTTTCTCGCCAGCTTCTACGGCAGGGCGCACTAGTACAATTCTTTGTACTTCGTCGCGCACGAGCGCTTCGACGGCGGCAGCCACTGCAAGATAGGTTTTACCTGTGCCGGCTGGGCCTATACCGAAGTTTATGTCGAAACGATAAATCGAGCTGACATAATCAAATTGATGCTCGCCTCGAGGCTTAATCGAAAGATTGGGCGTTTTCAGGATCAGCGATTTTTCCGCATTGTAATGTGTCTTGGTAGCGCTGTTGGCGGATGGTCCAAGCTCTTTCAAGGCGAGGTGTACTTTGTCTGGAGACAATAGCTGCTTGTCAGCGGTAGCTTCGTACAAAGCGTTAAGTACGCGATTTCCATCCTCAACGGCTTGTTTGGAGCCGCTAAGCTTGAATTCATTGCCACGGTTCTGAATCTTGAGTGCGAGAGACTTCTCAATTTGTTTGAGATGTTCATTGAGATTGCCGCAAAGATTGGACAGTCGGTGCGTATTGTCAGGCTCAAGTATGAGCCTTTGGGTATATTTTGGGGTTGTCATTAAGACAGCTTCTGAGCCTCCTAGTAATTAGTGCTTATGGTTAGTATACCAATCTATCGCTTTTTGTAAGGTGTTTTGAATCCCTTATAAGGCATTTTAGATGAGGCTGCCCATTAGAGAGTTTACATAGGCGTCAGTGACTTTGACGGTTGTAAATTGCCCGATCAACCTGGCATCGTCACAGCGGAAATTAATCACTCGATTATTCTCCGTACGGCCCTGCAATGCACCAGGGTCTTTCTTGGATACGCCATTGACCAAAATACGTTGTTCGCTGCCGACCATAGCTTCGCTGATGTTTCTTGCTTGTAGGCTGATCTGAGCCTGCAAGACAGCTAGGCGATGCTTTTTCTCTTGCTCTGAAGTGAGGTCTTTGAGGTCCGCCGCGGGTGTGCCAGGGCGAGCGCTGTAAATAAAGCTAAATGAATTGTCATAACCTATTTCAGTGATCAAATTCATAGTGTCTTCAAAGTCTTTTTGCGTCTCCCCAGGGAAGCCAATAATGAAATCCGACGATAAGCTGATATTGGGGCGAATGGCTTTGATCTTTCGAATAGTGGACTTGTATTCAAGTACAGTATGGCCGCGCTTCATCGCAGCAAGGATGCGGTCTGAGCCACTTTGCACTGGGAGGTGCAAATGGTCGACTAATTCGGGAATGTGACGATACACCTCTATCAAACTGCTTGAAAACTCATTGGGGTGAGAGGTGGTAAAGCGCACACGGTCAATACCGTCGATAGCTGCGATGTATTGGATCAATGTCGCGAAATCCGTGATGTTGTCGTCGAAACTGAGCCCACGATAGGCGTTAACGTTTTGACCCAAGAGGTTTATTTCGCGAACCCCTTGCTCAGCGAGATGCACCGCTTCAGCGATGATGTCGTCTAATGGACGGCTGACTTCCTCTCCCCTTGTATAAGGTACAACACAGAACGAACAATACTTACTGCATCCTTCCATTACCGTTAGAAAGGCTTCGCAACCATCTGCTTTAGGCTCTGGCAAGCGGTCAAATTTTTCGATTTCAGGAAAACTGATGTCAACCAAGGTCTTGCGACCAGTGGCGTCGTCTAACATTTGTGGCAATTTATGGAGCGTTTGCGGACCAAAGACCACGTCTACATAGGGTGCGCGTTTGCCTATGGCAGCCCCTTCTTGGCTAGCGACACAACCACCCACCGCGATTTGCAGCTTCGGGTTCGCTTTCTTCAATGAACGCCACCGGCCTAGTTGATGAAAGACTTTTTCCTGCGCTTTTTCACGAATGGAGCAGGTATTCAACAACAATAGGTCAGCCTGCTCTGGGCTGTCGACCAATTCGGCGCCTTGCGTATCGCGCAGAAGGTCGAGCATGCGCGAAGAATCATACTCATTCATCTGGCAGCCGTGCGTCTTGATGAACACCTTCTTGACGGGCGCGGCAGGGGTTGCCGAACTGTTTTGAGGGGTATCCACAGTGTTGGTGGCGAGTGTTCCAGAATCTGGCGTATTAGTTATGGTCATAGTCAATACTGTTGTACTAGTGCCGTTTGGCAATTGATGGGGCTAAAAATTAGAGGGCGGATTGTAACAGTATTGTACGGTGCAAAGAACCAGCCAAGGAAATCTGTAATAAACGTGGGTGAGACTCAGGCAATTGCGCTAAACTGCGGCGCTGCTCAGCAAGTTTTTCGGTTGTACTCTTGAATTTCATTTCAGTGCCCAGATATTGCGAAGCGTTCACATCTACATGTAAGAGAGTAAATGCATGGCCACACCCTCAGAAATCTATCGAGTGACCTTTCTGAATAAAGGAAAAGTCTACGAAGTGTACGCAAAACAGGTTTATCAAAGTGAGCTTTATGGTTTTATAGAGGTTGAAGATTATATCTTCGATGAGCGCAGCCAAGTAGTCGTAGACCCAAGTGAAGAGAAGCTTAAGGCGGAGTTTCTTGGTGTTAAGCGTAGCTTTATCCCTATACAAGCCATTATACGTATCGATGAAGTAGAAAAGGGCGGGATCAGCAAGATCTCAAGCGGTGACAATATCACTGCATTTCCAGCCCCGTTTCTGGCTCCTCGGAGCCCGGATACTCAAAAATCGGAATAAAACTGAAATTTGGGCAATGCTAAACACATTGCCCAAAACCTCATTAAATCCCTAAAGCATTTTCTATGCTGGCTAACTCCACACAAAGAACGAACACTTGCATAGCGGCCTCAATCTCTTTAACGCTAGGGAAAGAGGGGGCTAGACGAATATTGGTGTCATTTAGATCTTTGCGGTAGGGGTATGTTGAGCCAGCAGGCGTTAATTTGACCCCTGCAGCCGCGGTCAATCTTACGACTCTGTCTGCAAGCCCTGCTTGGGTATCAAATAAGATGAAGTACCCACCTTGAGGCTTGGTCCAGGTTCCCAGCGTTTTTCCCGCGACAGTCTTACCGCTAATCCCTTTCTCTAACGCATTGAGAACACAATCAAATTTTGGTTGAAGGATTTGGCGATGCTTTTGCATTAAAGCGCGCAACGTCGGCATGTCTTTTAGAAAGCGCATGTGGCGTAGTTGGTTGATCTTGTCAGGACCAATGGTGGAAATGCCCAATTGCTTGGCAAACTCATTGAGATTGGCCTCTGAGCTGGCGATGAACGAAATACCTGCGCCTGCATGGGTGATCTTCGAGGTTGACCCAATGACGACGACATTGTCTAGGGTGCCAGCGGCCTCACTCAGCGCGAGGATGTTGGCTAATTCGGGAGGATTGTCGACTAAATGATGCTCGGCATAGGCGTTGTCCCACATGATGCGGAAGTTCGCACCAGCAATTTTGCCAAGTTGGGCCATGCGCGCAACAACGGCGTCGGAGTAAACAATGCCATCAGGGTTTGAGTATTTAGGAACGCACCAGATCCCTTTGATTAAGGGGTCGGCTTTCACTAGCGCTTCGACTTGATCCATGTCCGGGCCTTCATCGGTCATGGTCACTGGAATCATATCGATGTTGAGCGTTTCACAGACCGCAAAATGGCGATCATAGCCTGGGGCGGGGCACAGGAATTTTACTTGGCCGCTGGCACGGGCTGCTTCCATAAGCCACGAGGAGTCTGCCCCTCGCACACCGTGATAGAGCGCGTTGGTCACTGTTTGATACATCAATTGCAGACTGCTATTGCCGCCAACCATTACGCGTGCGACTGTGGTGCTTAAATAATCAGCTGCAAACTGACGTGCTTCAGGGATCCCCATGATGCCGCCGTAATTACGGCTGTCACTACCGTCTTCGCAAAGGTAGTTATTGTCCAATATTCCGTCCAAAGCATCACTTAATGCCAGTTGTTCGGTGCTTGGCTTGCCGCGAGTCAGATCTAAATTAAGCTTTTTCTCGCTAATCTGTTGATACTGTTGGCGTAACTCTTGGTGTCGTGCTTGCAGTTGCTGATCGTTCAAGAAGAACTCCTTGATGATAAGAGTGGTTGATAAGTGTCGCCGCCGATATCGTATCCGCGAACGATAGAAGGTATTTTACAGTATACTGCGGCCAAACTCGATTAGGACTATCCAATTTCCATGCCCAATGAAAATGACATGTTTGATGATGAGCAAGACGAAGATGCGCTTTGTAATGGCAACACTATGCCAGCAGAGCCTGACGACGCAACAGCGCAGAAAGAGCCGCCAAGCACTCTTGTTCATCCGTATCAACGACTTAGCCCCGATCGCGTCCTAGAAGCGATGGAAAGCGTTGGGGTATGTACCGATGCCCGAATATTGGCCCTCAATAGCTACGAGAATCGAGTCTATCAAGTAGGGGTGGAGGATAGCGCTCCGTTAATCGTGAAGTTTTATCGTCCCGCACGATGGACGCGTGAGCAGATATTAGAGGAACATCGATTCGCGCAAGAGTTGGCCGATTTGGAGATTCCAGTAGTACCGCCATTGCGCTTGAATGGAGTCGATACACTTTATGAGTTCGATGATTTTTCCTTCTCCGTTTTTGAGCGCTTGGCTGGCCGTGCGCCCGAATTAGATAATCTTGATAACCTCCTCGTAATGGGGCGTTTTATCGGACGTGTGCATGCCGTAGGCTGCACCCAAAAGTTTCAACACCGCGTTAATCTTAGTATTGATACTTTGGCGATTCAGGGGCGAGAGTACCTGTTGCGCAATAACTTCCTCCCCGAAAGTCTAGCGGTGGCCTACGAGACTTTGTCTCAAGACTTGATTGACAAGCTCGTGGTTATTTTCGGTCGCAATAAGGATGTCGCCAATATTCGCATTCATGGAGATTGCCACCCTGGCAATGTGCTGTGGCGCGATGATATTCCCAATTTTGTCGATTTTGATGACACAGTGATGGGTCCGGCGATCCAGGATATTTGGATGATGTTGTCGGGAGACCGGTTGCAGAAACAAGGACAGCTAGCTGAAATCGTTGATGGCTATAACGAATTTTACGATTTTAACCCCAAAGAATTAGATCTAATAGAGGCGCTGCGGACACTGCGGATCATGCACTACAGTGCTTGGCTTGCGAGGCGTTGGGAGGATCCTGCGTTTCCCAAGAGTTTCCCTTGGTTTAATACCGAGCGATATTGGGCAGAACATATTCTAGAGTTGCGCGAGCAGTTGGCGGTTCTAGATGAACCGCCTCTGCGCTTGTTTTAGCCTGCCTATGCGGCTGTTATTCTTCTAACAATTGAGTAATGGCCGCTTCAATGATCTCGATATCATTGCCTCTAAATCCCATGTGTACCATTCGCACAACCCCTTCTTTATCGATTAAGAAGGAGGTCGGCATGCCGGTGACTTCAAAGCGGTTTAACACGGTATTGTCGGTATCTGCTGCGATCAAAAAATCCAATGGGGTGTCCAGCAAGAAGTCTTGGCCATCCTCAATCGGGTCGTCCACATTGATCGCTATTACTTCGAAATCTTGATCTTGGTATTTGTTGTACAGCTCATTAATAAGAGGCATGGAGCGAAGGCAGGGCGCGCACCATGAAGCCCAAAAATCCACATATACTGTTTTGCCACGCAGGTCTTCTAGGCTGATGGCTGGATTGCCTTCAACAATATCGGGCAATGTGAACACTGGCGCCAGATCACCTTCTTCAATGGCGAAAGCGCTATGCGCAGTGATAGTGAATAAAACAGATAGTGCACAGAGTGTTTTGAACATCTTTAAAACCCTAAATTGCTTGTGTTGCCGAAGAGACCGCGATCTACACCGGATTTATTGCAGACAGGGTCGAATAATTTTCAACAAGGTCTTGCCAGCGTTGTCTTTGGACTTTTAATTTAAACTTGGCTTCTCTATAGCTGTCTCTAAGCTCGATACGCTCCCAGTGTGTCCATTTCTCATGTAATTCGGATGACTTGGCATCGTACCAGGATTGCTGATGCTGCCCCCAAACTTGCAAAGTGGTTTTCAATTGTTGGTACTCAGACTCTAGGCGCTGCAACCATTTATCGGAGTTTTTTAAGTTCGAATAATTCTCTGTCGCCTGCCGATATTGCATTTCTAAGCGAGCGCTTTCGATTGCGATAGGGGAGCAGCGTTTCAAATCAGATGTCAGCCCAACGTAGGAGCAAGCGCTGATGAACCATTTGGTGGGGTCGTAGTGCCACCAATGGATACCGTTACGGTAATCCCATTGGAACGTATGGTGGTAATTGTGATAACCCTCCCCATAAGTGATCAGAGCGATAAGAGGATTGTCTCTGGCAGAGCTAGCGGCGCTGAAGGTTTGCTTACCCCACATATGGGCCAGAGAATTAATGAGCCACGTGACATGCTGGCTGAGCACTAGGCGCAGTAGGCCGCCAAGCAGTAGGCTGCCAATAATATCGCCACCGATGAACCCTAGCAGAGCAGGTAAGCCAATATTCATAAGCAATACGAGCGCTAGATAGTGTTTGTGCTGCCAAACAACAATTGGGTCTCGCTGCAAATCCTTTACGTTCGAAAAATCTACTTTTCCGCTTTCATAGTCTCTTAGAATCCAACCCATGTGGGAATACCAAAAACCGCGGCCTGCTGAGTATGGGTCTTTGTCGTTGTTGTCCACATGTGCGTGGTGTCGGCGGTGATCTGAGGCCCAGTGCAAAATATCGTTTTGCAGAGCGCAGGCGCCGCCTAAGGCAAGGATGAAGCGGACGACTGGATGGGCTTTATAGGTTTTATGCGACCACAGGCGATGGTAACCGGCGGTAATAGACATACCACAGAAACCCATGAGTACAATGAAGACACTCCATTCATATGCGCCGAATCCGTGTGTCAGGCCGTAATAGGGGACAAGCGTTACGGCAAATAGTGGCGTAAGGGTGAAGAGTATCGTGTTAGTCCAGTTTATCGGAGCTTTCGGCATAAAATGCTCTCTTGGTAGTCAGTGGTCAATGTTAAGATATCAAAAGTTTGACAACGCAAATCGAGAAATTATTGCACGATTGTGCAACTCTGCCAAAGTTCGCGGTGTCCTATCGAGTAAGAATCGCCTTAAATTACCACCATTTCGCCCCATAATGGGGGCCGTTATAGAGAATAAACAATAATGAGTGAAGATGTCGTCAAAGCCCAGTTAATCGACTTGCAAACGCAGTTTGCGTTTCAAGAAGACATGTTGAGCGAACTCAACAGTGTTGTTATTCGTCAGCAATCTCAGATTGACGCGCTAGAGCGAGAGCTTGTGATGCATCGCGATAAAATTAGCCACGTGCTTGAGAATCTGCCTGATAAGGGGGGCGCTGATGGTGGGAGTGATGAGCGGCCGCCACACTACTAAATAGTATTGTGGCGACTGGAACGAAAAACAATGGGCAGCCCTATTTTGCGGCTGCTACATCCTCGGCTTGTAGGCCTTTGTCACCTTCGCTAATCGCGAATTCCACTCGTTGACCGTCATGAAGAACGCGGTGTCCTTCACCGCGTATAGAGCGGAAATGGACAAAGATATCATCGCCGCTGTCTCGCGTGATAAAACCAAAGCCCTTGCTAGCATTGAACCATTTAACATTGCCGCTTTCTCGTTGCGAGTTGTTAAACGAGCTTCGATTATCGTCTGCAATCGCTTTTGTGCGTGCTTTATTACTAGTGTTTGCAGCCATTGCGGAGGCAAGGCTAATCAGAAAAGTGGCGATGAGTATTTGAATAGAAGTGAATTGAAGATCGATCATTAGGACTGGGAGTCCGATAATCAAAGTGGCGATAATAGCGATGGTTAAAGATTTGTTGATATAAGACATGAGACTCTCTTAATTGCTTATAATTATTATTGACGGGCTAATGGGCCCACGAAACCAATGGACTGTTTAGCACACCCTAATTCTAACGAGCTTTAGACAGAAGTCAAAGCCACGCGTGATTAGTATTCAAAACGGCTGCTATAAAGTTGTTTTTACCCCCTCCCTTTTTGTGATTAAGCCTCTATTCAGCTAGGCGATGTCAGTATGACTCCATGGTCAGGAATGCCTCCATATTGGGTGCTGGCCTAAGCATTCGTTTTCGCCAATGCGGCGTGACTTATACATACTGAGGTCGATGACTTATGAAGAAGTTCCCTAAAAGTAAAAAATATTCTGTTAGTAAGGCAATTTGTGCGGCAATTGCACTCACGTTAACGGCACCCGCTTTCGCGCAATTGCACTACGAATATGCGCAGGTAATAGAGTCGCGCCCCGTGTATCGAACGGTGGAAATCTCAACGCCTAGAGAGGAGTGTTGGAATGAAGAGGTCGCCTACCGCGACAGCAATCGCTCCAATAGCCGAACACCTGCAATATTAGGTACGATCATAGGCGGAGCATTAGGCAATGCCGTAGGGCATGGGAAGTCAAATAGACGGGTAGGCACTGTTGTTGGTGCGGTGTTGGGACACTCTATCGGACGTGATATAGTCGCCAACAATCACGATGATCGTTCTGTACGTTATGAGACCGTTCGACAGTGTGAAACCGTATATGATCACCATGAGGAAGAGCGCCTCATTGGGTACCAAGTGCAGTATCTTTATAATAATGAAGAATACTCTGTCCGTATGGACGAAGATCCTGGTGACCGATTGCGCGTAAAGGTCAATATACAGCCTGTATTTTAAGTTGCATGTCGGTTGATTTGATATGCAGGCTGTACTCCATCACGTTTTTTGAAAGGGGTTCAAGTTGAAGTCAAATACGCTGACAAGCCAATTAGGAATGCTGGCAGTCATTCTTGTGATTGCGCTCGGATTGTCGAATGTCGATTCGGTTTCCGCACAATCTCTGACTTTGGCACAAGCAGACGGACAAAATGTCGAAGCCGCCGCTATCTCTCAGCGTCGCGCACTTGAGTTAGTGCGAGCTCGTTTCCCTGGCAATGTGGTGAGTATCAACCAAGTGCGGCAAAGCGGTAGATTACAATATCGAGTGCGCATGGATGATGAGGGCAATATCTACACGGTATACGTCAATGCGCAAACCGGTGCGATCACTAGGGAACAGTAACGATGCGATTGTTAGTGGTGGAAGATCAAAGCTTGTTACGACAAACCTTAGTGCAGGGGCTTACTCACAATGGTTATGTGGTAGATGATGCCGCAGATGGAAAAGCTGGCCTTTATTACGCCACAGAGTTTGACTACGACGCGGCCATTATTGATTTGGGATTGCCATTGATTGATGGTATTTCTTTGATTAAACAGATTCGCGGTTTGGAGAAAAAATTCCCAATTTTGATACTCACTGCACGTGGGGATTGGCAAGACAAAGTGGAGGGGCTTGATGCTGGGGCCGATGACTACGTTGTGAAGCCGTTTCAAATTGAAGAAATTTTTGCCCGTTTGAATGCATTGCTTCGACGCGCGGCAGGCTTTGCAAAGTCTTCAATAGTATTTGGTCCTATAGTGTTAGATATCAGTACAAAGCGCGTTAGTCTTAATGGTAGTGGGCTCGATCTCACGGCCTATGAGTATAAGTTGTTAGAATACCTAATGCTGCACCCTGACCAAGTAATATCAAAAACAGAGCTCACTGAACATTTGTACGCTCAAGATTACGATCGTGATAGCAATGTTTTGGAAGTATTTATACGCCGTTTGCGACAAAAACTTGACCCCAATGACACCCTTAAACCTATCGAAACTATTCGGGGTCAGGGTTACCGATTTCGCGCTGATCAATGAGTTGCCATGAGCGCTGATACATTCCCCGCGCCATACTCCCTTCAAACTCGCTTGCTAGTGGCGATGAGCGTCCTGTTAACGATCTTTCTAAGCCTCACGGGCATTGTGCTCGATCGCGCATTTCGCAGTAGTATTGAAGCGGGTGTAGCGGAGCAACTGCAAGCACAAATTTATGTGCTGTTGTCCGCAGTAGAGGAAGAAAACGGTGAGTTTTATTTCCTCCAAGATTTAAGAGAACCTCGGTTTACACAGCTTAACTCTGGTCTTTATGGGCTAGTTAGCAACCCCAGTGTGGGCGAGGTACTGCATACTCCATCAGCCCTTGAGATTGACTACGTTAATTTTTCGCAACTATGGGGCGACATTAGCCGTGGTGAATTTTACTTTGCAAGAGCGAAAGCTGTCGATGGTAACGAGTACTTTGTGGCGGCCTATGGCGTGGTCTGGGAAAACGGCGCAGCACCCTATGACTTTGTCGTGATCGAATCCACTGGAACCTATTTGGCCGAAGTGAATAATTTTCGTCGGAGTTTGTGGTCGTGGCTTGGTGGCGTAGCAGTGTTGTTATTAGTGTTACAAGTATTGTTGATGCGTTGGGGTTTGTCTCCCTTGCGTCGATTGGCTGTCGACTTGAAACTCATTGAAAGCGGGGACAGCGAACAGCTAGAAGAGGGTTACCCTAAAGAGTTGCAAGCCGTGACGCAAAATCTCAATTTGTTGATACAAAGTGAGCGCAAGCAAATGTCTCGTTATCGGGAGACGTTGGGGGACCTTGCTCATAGTTTAAAAACACCGCTAGCCGTTGTCGCAGGCACGATGCAAAGCTTATCAAGAGGTCTTGTGAAATCGAGTGACCATGAGGCCGAAACCCAGATTAAAACTGTCAATGAACAACTAGACCGAATGAATCAAATAGTCGGTTATCAGTTACAGCGTGCAGTAAAAAGTAACGGTAGTTCTAGTCTTGCGCGTCGCGTTAGTGTGTCTGAAAGTGTTGATAAAATAATAAGGGCGTTAGAGAAGGTATATGCCAGTAAAGCGATGCAAGTGAGTAAGAATGTCGATGCAGGCTTGTACTTTTTAGGCGATGAGCGAGATTTGATGGAGGTGTTAGGCAATGTTTTTGATAATGCTTTTAAGTACGGCCACAGCGCTGTTTCTATCTCCGCTCAACTGCGTATAGAACCGCTTCGTCAATTGAATATTGTGGTTGAAGACAATGGTCCAGGGATCCCTGACCAACACCAGGAGTTTGTTTTGCAGCGTGGTGCTCGCGTCGATACTTTAGCGATGGGGCAGGGTATTGGCCTTGCAGTGGTAGCCGACATAATGACCAGCTATGGAGGTCAAATTAATGTCGGCGTGAGCGAGTCGGGAGGCGCGAGGGTTGAGTTAGTCTTTAACAACTTTCATCATGCCGCCTCTTCTCTAAGCGCGACTCCTCATTAAAGTAGCCAAGCGGCTAAACAGGAGCAAATTGTCATGACAAATAGAAACCATTTGATGGTGCTTTGTTTGGCGTGCACTGCAAACTTTACAGTTAACGAAGCGCCGATCATTGTGCCTACGCCGAGAATGAGCCCTGGTATCCAGCGTACTTGGTCGAAGTAAATGAAAATGCACAAGGCGAGTAAAGTGAAACCTAGAGAACAAACCATTTTTAGAGCGTTCGCACGCACTAAGTCATAACGTAATCCGCCAGCTAATGCGGCTAACAGAATAAAGCCGACACCTGCCTGAACAAATCCTCCATAAATCCCCGCTAGAAATAACGCCCACCAAGCCCCTTTATTGTCATTAACACTTTTTACGGGAGTGCCATCCGGTGGAGCGATGAAACTAGGGCGTACTAGAATAACGAGTGACATCGTGATGATGGTGCCGAGCAATATTGGTTTTAGCGCTACTGCAGGCATTAATGCGGCGGCAAAAGCCCCGATAATGCCTCCCAGCAAACTGGGTACAAGAATAGGCATAATGGCGGGGACATCAAGGCGATCGTATTTCTTAAACCCACGAACCCCCACTATGCATTGTAAAGCGACGGCTACACGATTGGTGCCATTAGCTACATCAGCGGGTAGACCAAGCATCATAAGCACTGGAAGGGTGAGGTTAGATCCGCCGCCCGCAATGGTATTAATTCCACCAGCGAGTACTCCCACCGCTGCCAGGATAAAAAGTAGGGGGATGTTGTAATCCATAGATACGGCGGCTCGATTATAGGAGGAAGCGTGAAAGGCGTCACAGTGTAGCAAAACAATAGGCTGTGATCTGCTAAAGTTGTAGATACATCACATACTTGACGTGCACGAACCTCTATCTTGATGCTGCCCTAAAAGGGGCGGCTCTTGCTGGGGTATTGTTTATCTGCAATAGTGCCAAATGCCTACCCAAGAGGGTGAAACGTACTGTGAAATTGGTGATGAATATTAATGGAATCAAGGGTTTTACTATCATTGAGCTGATGCTAGTCGTCAGTGTGATGGGCATACTGTTAGCGGTTGGATTACCTAGTCTACAAAATACTGTCAGCCGAATTTCTACGAACACTCAAGCAAAAACTCTTGTTTCTAGCCTAAGCTTTGCACGTAGTGAAGCGATAAAACGTGGTGGCGTAGTATCAATATGTGCCAGCTCCAATGGCACGGACTGTGCCGCAGATGCCTGGGGCGACGGCTGGGCGGTGTTTATTGATAATAATGGCGATGCCGATGGTGCCGCTGGCTCTATCGATGCTGGGGATCAAATATTAAGGGTTTATCAAGGACTCGGTTCCAATTCCTTAGTTTTTGACGCGGATATCCAGCAGTTTGACCCAAGGGGTTTCGGCACGAACGCAGGAGTTCGAACGTTTCTACTTTGCCCTGAGGACGATAATGCCGCTAACGCTCAATCTGTGGAAATTTCTTTTACAGGAAGGGGCCGGCGAATTCACGAAGGTTTGGATTGCTCATGAAGATTAGAGGGGATGTGTCTCCTAAAAAACCTCATAAGAACCGTAATGCTCAAGGCGGTGCAACGCTGATCGAGGTTTTGATTTCTTTACTGATATTGGCGATTGGTTTGCTGGGCATGTCGGGATTGCAAACAGTAGGTTTGAGAAATACTCAAAGTGCCTATCTGCGAACACAAGCCACTATCGCTAGTAATGACATAGTGGAACGAGTCCGCGCCAATCTTCAAGGGGTTGAGGCGGCTAGTTATAACAACAATGCCGGAGCGGTGACAGCCGCGTGCAATACCCTAGTGGGATGCGATTTTGCTGAATTAGCCGCAAACGACGTGGCTGAATGGAGGGGTAGCCTTGCCGCGGATTTTCCCGTAGGTGCAGGGACTGTTTGCTCTGACTCAACCCCCGAAGATGGAACTTCTGCAGCCCCTGCTTGTGATGGGATTGGGACGATGTATGCCGTCAAAATTTGGTGGGACGAAGATAGAGATGGGGTCGCAGAGAAGCGTTTCTCCTTAAGTTTTCAACCCTAATTGATGCCCGTAATAGAGCTTAAAATATGAGAAGTAATCGACATCGAATCAACAAGCAACTGTTCATCACTAAGGTGAAGGGCTATAGCATGATTGAATTGCTGATCGCCATGGTCATGGGGCTCACATTGACAGCGGGAGTTATGCAAGTCTATGTCGGAAACACGCAAACAGAGCGTGACCAAGAAGGGCGGGCACGAATGCAAGAGAACGGCCGTTTTGCGGTGACCTATCTTGCTAATGAGTTGAGAATGGCGGGTTACTTGGGCTGCCTTTCGACTATCGATGAAAACTCAATTAACAACGCGTTAGATGGGCCGCCACCTTCATTTCAACCGGGGACAGGTATTCAAGGATGGGAAGCCGACGGTACTGGCTTGGGGGTGATCAGCAATAGCGCCAACAACGTGGCAACAGTGAGCACAGCTGGAGGGGGTTGGACTAGCTCCGGTGGAAATGTTCTGGACGCTGTCAACGTCGTGCCTAACACAGACATCGTGCGAGTTTGGAGCGCGGGTGGGACAGGGGCCACTATTAACTCTATTTCTCCTGGCGCCGCGATGACAGTTGTTAACTCTGGGCTTACAGACATTGAAGATGGCGATATTTTATTGCTAAGCGATTGCCAACGCGCGGATTGGGTGCAGGCATGTAATGTGCAAGACATTGGGGGTGGTGCCAGCATTAATTCGGTGCTTTCCGCAGGTTGTGTTCCTGGTAATGACGTCACCGCTACACTAAGAACTCAAGCGGGTGGTGAGTTAGTGAAATTGGAAGGAACCATGTTTTATGTTGGCAAACGAGGGGATGTCTCTACAAACCCTCCGGCATTATTTCGTCGACGTCTCAGTCAAACAGCGGGCTCAGGAAATGCTGAAGAATTAGTAGAAGGAATAGAAAATTTTCAAATTTTGTACGGGATTAACTCAGACAACGATAATAAAAAGACAGTCGATGCGTATGTTGCCGCGAACCAAGTGGGCGATTGGTCTCGTGTCATCAGCGTACGTATAAGCGTTTTGGTGCAATCTATCGAGGATGGCATGTTACCTGCTGCGCAGGCCTATACGTTCAATGGAGTCACCTATAACGGTGATGCAGGCAACGGGGCACTGCCCGCGGATAGAAGATTACGCCGAGTGTTTACCTCAACGGTGACGTTACGCAATCGTGCGGTCGGGAGTTAGGCTATGCGAATGTCTCCTACAAACCAAGTTAAAAGCTTTGATCGTGGCATACAGCGTCAAAACGGGGCCGTCCTCATATTTTGTCTCGTATTCCTTCTAGTGTTGACGATGATGGGAGTGGCTAGCATGGAGTCAGCCGTTTTGGAGGAGCGTATGGCCGGAAATATGCAGAATCAAAGTGCGGCCTTTCAAGCATCAGAGGCGTCACTTCAATTTGGTGAGAACTGGCTTATGAGCCAATTCACTTGGCCCGCTACCAGTGCAGACGGAAGTACCACCGTGTGGACTCGTGACTCGATGGACCCCGATGCCGCTGACTCCCAGCATTGGTGGCAAGATAACGCACGTCAGACAGCGGCTTGGTGGAGCAACAATGCTATTGAAGTTGATGCTGTCGAAGGAGTTGCCACGGCACCGCACTATCTCATCGAAGAGATGTCGACGATTAATAGCGGGCAATCAATTGGTATAGGCTCGGGCTTACAATCTCGAGTACGTGTTTTTCACCGTGTAACTGCACGTGGATCCGGAGTGGGTGACACGGCAGTTGTCCAACTACAGTCCACCTTTGTGAAGACCTATGAATAATTGTTTTCAAGTGAAAACAAGACGGGGCATTTTATGACAATGAATGAGATTTGCAGAGTGCTCGGATGCTGGCTGGTATCAGTGATCGGCTTATCGTTTTCTGTAGGGGGGCATACCGCACCTTTAACATTATCTAATAGTCCGTTATTTCTTGGGGTCAGTGTCGATCCTAACGTATTTTTTATGATGGATGATTCGGGGTCCATGGATTGGGAAGTGTTGACCGAGCCGCATGATTATTACCTTAACTACTGGGACAATAGTGGGGTGGCGCGTAATAGCGATGGTCTTTGGTTAACCTTTGCCTCCACGGGTAGTTGTACTGGCCGACGCTCATACACCTTCATGTTCGACAATAGTGACAACGCTTATCACTCTTGTTCCTATCCAGAAACAGAGCGGCAACCTGAGTCGTTAGTGCGAGATTGGCGTGCACGTTCTGCAGATTTCAATTTGCTTTATTATAATCCTGCTCTTGAATATCGTCCTTGGCCTGGCATGCCGGATGCCTCTTTTGTAGCCGCACGCAGTGACCCACAGTCTGGTTCCGATGGTTACAATGTGACTCGTGATCTCACAGGTTTTGTGTACGAGGTTGCCTATGATGACCACGGGTATTCGGGCACGCGTCCGAGCGGTCCCTCTGGAGCAACAAACATTCCTAATGACATTGTAGATTTGTTTGATTCCCATGCGGAGCATACGGTTGAGCTCGCTGGCCTATCGCGAAGATTATTAACTGTTCCCGCTGCGACGGGTACGGGAGGCTTGGGCGCCACTAACTGCACGTTGGCTCACGCGCAGCAAACGGTCCCTTATTCATCTTGTTTTGGCACTACGACGACTACCACCACGTTCAGCGGTGCGGGCGTGGATGAATTTGGCCGTACGTTAGCGGAGACTAAACAGAATATTGCAAACTGGTACCAGTACTCTCGCAAACGTTCGTACGTGACCAAGGGGGCTATTGCTGCGGTGATATCCGCATCGCCTGGTTTTCGTTTTGGTTTAAGTGTTATTAATCAATCAGCGAGTTTGTTTGTGGAAGTTCCAAACTCCACAACAACAGAGTATTCCGCACACAATACGGCATTGCTAGACGATCTTTATAGCTATGACTGGCCTGCGATGGGCACGCCATTGCGACGAGGCTTAGAGCGCGTCGGACGCTACTATGACAATGTGTTAGGAGTGTCGGATCCCATAGTGTCCGCATGCCAACAAAATTTTTCTGTCTTATTTACCGATGGGTATTGGAATGGTGACAATCCGGATAGTGCCATTGGAAACTCAGATGGCGATGGACGCACGCGCACTTTGGCAGACGTGGCTCATTACTATTACGACAACGACCTAAGCCCATTACCTGATCAAGTCCCGACTAGTTTATTAGACGGTAATAACCGTCAACATATGGTGACATTCACTGTAGCGTTTGGTGTGACTGGTTTGTTAGTTGATACCGATAATGATGGTTGGCCTGATCCAGTCTTAGATGATGACAGCAATTGGGGCAACCCTTTTAGTACTGACCCCGAGAAGATCGATGATCTTTGGCATGCCGCCTCCAATAGCCAGGGTGTGTTCGTCGCAGCGCAGTCTCCACAAGAAGTGGTGGACTCTATTCAAGGTGCGCTCGCTAATATTGCTGACCGAGTGGGGTCGTCGGCATCTGTGGCTACGAACTCCGGAACATTGAGTGCGGGCAGTTATCTTTTCCAAGCACGCTTTGACAGTGCTGACTGGAGTGGGCAGTTGTTAGCGTTTGGGATTAACGCTGATGGCAGCGTTGATCCTGTGCCCGATTGGAATGCGGGAGATGTCATAGATACTCAGAATTACAATACGGGACGTGAAATTTTGACCTTCAATCCTGATGCAGATGTTGTCCCTGGAGGGGCGATAGAAGGTCAAGGTGTCGCATTTAGATGGCCAGGGTCATATAACTCCCCAGATGCTTTGACAGGCCTATCTGATGGGCAGATCGATGATTTACTGTATTTTGCACCTCACACATCATCGACTGGTGACGCCGGTGAGATTGCAATAAATCAAGCGTATGGAACAGCTCTTACAAACTATTTGCGTGGGCAACGCAGTAATGAAGGCGTTGGCTATAGTTTTAGAACCCGTAACTCCGTGCTCGGTGACATTGTGAATTCTGATCCGCGCTATGTGGGAGCGCCGAAATTTCGTTATCCGGAAAGTGTCGCCCCTAAATCCTATGCCGCGTTTCAGTCGGCCTTTGCTGCTCGAGCGCCAATGGTCTACGTGGGCGCTAACGATGGAATGTTGCACGGATTTGCGGAAGCTGACGGTAGAGAGAAAATTGCCTATATCCCCAATGCAGTATTTGAAAATATAGCGTCACTTTCACGAGTCGATTATTCGCATCGCTATTTCGTCGATTCGGGGCCCACAATCGTAGATGCTTTCCTTGCGACGATGGATGATCCTGACAGTGGCGTGGATGGTTTGTGGCGCAGTGTTCTCGCTGCAGGTGTTGGTGGCGGCGGGCAAGCAGTTTTTGCTTTAGATGTGACCAATCCTTCGACTTTCGACGAGGCTAATGCGGCGAGTTTAGTGCTGTGGGAATTCGACGATAGTGACGATGCGGACCTAGGCTACACTTATGGCAAACCGCAGATTGCCAAGATGGCCAACGGTCGCTGGGCTGCTGTCTTTGGTAACGGTTATAACAATACAGAGGCCGACGGCAATGTTAGTACGACGGGGAATGCTGTGTTGTATATCGTCGATCTTGAAACGGGCGAATTGATTCGAAAACTGGACACTGACGCCGGCTCTGTCGTGACACCCAATGGACTTGCGACTCCAACCCTTGTGGACTACAACGCAGACATGACTGTAGACCTAATTTACGCCGGAGACTTATTGGGAAATTTGTGGAAGTTCGATGTCTCCAGTGCTAATACCGGTCAATGGGATAGTGACTATAAGTCTGGCTCAACCCCTCGCGCAATGTTCACTGCAGAAGCAAACCAAGCAATCACAACACAACCACAGGTAGCATTTCATCCCGATGGTTTAGATGGGTTTATGGTGTACTTTGGGACGGGGAAATACTTAGAAATCGATGACAATGATCCAATCGCACAAGCCACCCAAGCTTTCTATGGGATATGGGACAAGAACCTCAGTAGTTTAACGACATTTGATAGTAGCGATTTAGTCCTTCAAACCATCAATAATCAGTATGACGATGGTTTCGACACGAACGATGACTCTGCCGATGATGCATTTTTCGTGCTGCGCGAATTGTCCGACAATGATTTGGATTTTGCGAACTCGATGGGTTGGAAGCTCAACTTACAACCATTGGCTGTTGAAGGCGTTGCTAACGCAAATAACTTCGGAGAGCGGCAAGTCAGTAATGCGGTGGTTCGCGATGGGCGAGTTATTTTTACCACCCTAATTCCTTCGCAGCAGCCCTGTGACTTTGGTGGGAGTAGCTTTGTGATGCAGGTGGATTACCGTGATGGAGGGGCGTTAGGGTTTCCCGCATTCGATCTGAATGGTGATGGAGTATTTGACGATGTGGACACTAATGCCTCGGGCCGAATGTCCGATGTGGGTATTGTGCCAACCTTGAGCATCCTATCCGACTCTGATCGCGATATTGCATTCGGCAGTGGTAGTAGCGGTGATGTTGATGTAATGGAGTTGAATACTGGGACGACAACCAGTGGCAGGCAATCGTGGCGGCAGCTCGATTGACACGATTATGAGGGATAAGTAATGAAAATAAATCGTCTTTTAGGCCTTGTGTGCTTATTTGTTTTCTTCTTCAGCCATTCTTTGTTGGCGCAAGAGGTGCAAACGGGCAGCATCGAAAATCTAGATCAGGACAATGGTTTCATTACTATATCCGGTCAGAAATACGGATACTCTGATCAGTTAACGCAAGTATTCATAGGCGAGCAGCAAGTGGGAACACAGAAGATGGATGTTGATATGGTCGTGCGTTATACCTTAGATAATGCAGGAACATTGATTCATGTTGAGATCATTGGTCCGGATGAAAAACTACGACTCTTAAATCAAAACTGACTTGCCTTAATCATCAGGTGTTATCAATGGCATAATCTTGGTATCCCCACTAAGCTGTCTTCATCGAAACAACTAGGCGAATTGCTGCCATGCAAATTTTGAAAATTATAAATTCCAGAAATAAGGGGTTTACCCTCATCGAGCTAATGATTGTTGTCGCCATTATAGGGGTGCTTGCAGCAGTGGCGCTGCCGGCCTATCAACAAAGTGTTAGAGGTGGTGCTAGAGCAGAGGCTCAAAGCATGCTATTGCAAGTAGCCGCCAATCAAGAGCGCTTTTATTCTGACAATAATTCTTATTCGGCTAATGCGGATCCTTTATCCAATCCTGCCGTGGCAACATTGACTACTGAGGCAGGCCTTTATCAAGTATCGGTTGCCGCATGTGCTGCTGGTGCAATTGCCAACTGTTTTGTTGCGACAGCAACTCCACAAGGTGGGCAAGCGGCAGACACCTGTACAACGTTAACGATTAGCAACACAGGGCTAAAGGGATCCACTGGCGATGTTGTGGATAATTGTTGGCGTTAACTAAGAGCATCTAATAGCCCTACCTCGGCTATCTTCGCGGATATCATCTCCATCATTGTCTAATGCGATTCTTACCCGGCCAACACTGTTCACAACAAGCTGCCTTGTCAGTGTTGGATCCCCACTGTTATCACAGTATGTAAAATTTCCATTTTGATGAAGTAGGTACCCGATAGGATTGAACTGCAGATATTGCCGTCGGCCAAAAGCTCTCCATTCGAGTTCCCCATGACTGATGTCCTGGCTTCGGACACGTAAAATACGATCCTCTGGATCCACACGTCTATTTGCATTTTTATCGATAAACAGCATGCTACCCTGCGTCCACGAGCCCGCACATTCTGACCCATTGATGCTCGGGCAAAGCGTGACAATTTGTCCACTATTTGCCGCGCTACTTTTTGCAAGGTTCACATGAAGTATGAGCGTTTTCTGCATTATCGAAACTTCGTTCTGTTTACGTAATGAAGTGAGATTGGGCAAACTTAATGCGATCAGTATGCCTAGCATCACTAGTGTTAAAGTTAATTCGACTAAGGAAAACCCTTGATTTGAACGCATCTTAGCGACCTCCTTGTGCTAAAGTTGCTCTCCAATTAATTGTAGTGGCGAATAGCCAAACTTGCTTGCAGCACGGATTTTTTAGATCGATGAAAGCGGATATAAGTGATTTTCTTATTGTTGGTGGCGGTGTTATTGGCTTGTTGATGGCAAGAGAGCTTGCGCAAGCTGGGGCCACAGTCACTCTAGTGGATAAAGGCAAGTGCGGGACGGAGGCTTCTTGGGCCGGAGGGGGTATCGTATCCCCCCTTTATCCGTGGCGGTATAGACCAGAGATTACGGCACTGGCTAAGGAAGCTCAGCGCTGCTATCCGGAGTTGGTGGAAGCACTGTTTGATGACTCCGGCATTGATCCTGAACTTGAACGTACGGGCTTATTGATGCTTGAAGCGGATGATGCCGTGGAGGCCTTGGCCTGGTCACAGCGCAACGGTAGCCAGATGAGCGCGATTAACGCTGAGGCTATTTATGCGCGGGAACCACTATTGGCTTCCGGGTTCAGGCAAGGGTTATGGATGCCTGAAATCGCCAATGTTAGAAACCCGCAACTCCTTAAAGCCTTGATCGTCAGTGCGCGAAGATGCCCCAGTATTCGAATTATTGAAAACGCAGCGGTTGAACGGTTTGAAGTTGCAAAGTCGGGCTCTTTGTCCTCGCTGACTTGCGCGCACATTAGATGCGGCGGGGAGTTGAGCAGTGTTCGTGCGGGGCAGTTTGTCGTTACTGCAGGCGCTTGGTCGGCACAACTACTGAAACCGTTAGAGGTTGATCTCGCCATAGAGCCGGTGAAAGGGCAGATGTTACTTTTCAATCCTCCTAGACGTTTATTACAGACGATGGTGCTAACTAAAGGGCGATATTTGATCCCCAGACGCGATAATCATTTATTAGTTGGGAGTACCTTAGAGTATTCAGAGTTTGATAAATCGACTTCAGAAACGGCACTTCAAAGTTTACGGCAGTCTGCAATTGAATTACTTCCGGAGCTGGCGGGTCATCCCGTCATAAAGCAGTGGGCGGGATTACGTCCAGGCGCACCAAACGGTATTCCTTACATTGGGCGTATTGATGCATACGTCAATCTAAGCGTTAATGCGGGCCAATTTCGAAATGGTTTAGTGCTAGCGCCAGCCTCTGCTAGGCTGCTTGCTGATATATTGCTAGGAAGAGAGACGGCTCTGGATGCTAATCCCTACAAGCCCTAATTTTGGCGGTTATTCTAGATCTAATTTTTTCATGCGGTAGCGTAACGAGCGAAAGCTCATTCCTAACAACTGAGCCGCCGCCGTTTTATTCCAGCGTGCTTCTAATAAAGCTTGTTTAATCGCTCGTTTTTCAATGTTCTCTAAGTGTTGTTCTAATGAAAAATCTGCGCCTAACGCAAACTCTGTATCTGTCATCTGTGGGGTGTGTTGAACTAGAGTTGGTTCATTGATTGCGAGTGTAGTGATCGTAGTAGCGTTCTGAGTGAGATCAAGATTGCTAGGCACGATGCGCTTATTCTCACTTAACGTTAATGCTCTTTGTAGAATGTTTTCTAGTTCACGTACGTTGCCTGGGAAATTGTAGTCACACAAAATGCTAAGTGCATCACTACTGATCTCTGGGATCACGTCCAAACTATTGTCTTGTGCGATCCGGCTTAAGAGTTGCTGCACAATGTCAGGGATATCCTCACTGCGCTCTCGCAGGCTCGGGACGCTCAGTTCAATGACATTGATCCGATAGTAGAGGTCTTGCCGAAATCGTTGCTGGTTTACCTCGTCAACAAGGTTTTTATGGCTGGCACTTAGTAGTCGCACATCAGTGGGGATTTCCACCTGCGAACCCACCGGGCGTACTGATTTTTCCTGTATGACCCTCAATAACTTTACTTGCATATGCAGCGGAAGATCCGCGACTTCATCTAAAAATAAAGTACCTCCGGCGGCTGTTTGAAAGAGTCCGACTTTATCTTTGTCGGCTCCGGTAAAACTACCTTTCATATGACCGAATAATTCACTTTCCATCAGTTCTGCAGGGATCGCTCCACAGTTCACTGCGATGAAGGGGCCATCAGCACGAGCACTTTGTATGTGAATAGAGCGTGCCGCTAACTCTTTACCACTGCCAGATTCGCCGTTGATATACACAGGAGCTTGGCTGCGTGCGAGGCGGCTGATTTGAGCGCGTAGTTCGCGAATAGTGTTGGAGTGTCCGCTAATACTCACTTGTCTTGTGGGGGCTGTATTGGAGCCCAGCACGGCGGCGTCCTTTTGGCGAGATAAACGCAGTGCAGAGGTGACTAGGTCGCGTAACTTTTGGAGATCAACGGGTTTAGATAAAAAGTCGAACGCCCCCGATTTTAAAGCCTTAATTGCTGTTTCGGTATTGCCATGGGCCGTTATGACGGCTACTGGCATATGAGAGAGATGCTTCTGTATATATTCGACTAAGGTGATGCCATCGCCATCGGGAAGGCGCATATCGGTCAGACATAAACTGAAGGATTTTTCTCGAAGCAGCTCATTGGCAGTGGCGAGGTTACTAGCGCTTTCAGTGATGAGGGACATGCGTCCTAAAGTGATTTCAAGTAATTCCCGGATATCCGGTTCATCGTCGACTATGAGGACTCTGTCTGGCATTAATGCTCCGAATAGCGTTTTGAATTTGCTAGTCTATATTTCTATCAGGATGTGCGAAATGGATACTGAAACAACTTTTATTACTAGTGGTTCGGCGATAAGACAGTTGGGCTTGATTAGCTTCGCATAGTTCTTTTGAGATATAAAGTCCCAGTCCTGTGCCTGTAGATTCAGTGGTGTGGAACGGTTCAAAAAGATGTTCTTCAGTTTGCACATCAATTCCTGGGCCATTGTCGATGACTTGCAATACTGGGCGAATGCTTTTGGTTTCTGAATTTAGACGGCCTTTAATAAGCAGGTTTTCTTTTTGGGTAGCTAGCGCGCTATAGCGCAAGCCATTCTCTACGAGATTGTTCAGTATTTGAGCTAGCTGGCTGGTAATGACGCGCACCTCGATATTGGCGGGTTCAATATCAATTTCGATAGTCTCTTTAATTTGGTGGGCTTCACGATAATCTTCTATAAATTTGCTGGTCCAATCCTTCAGGTTAATGCGTTCGGTATTATCCTTTTTGTGTTTGGACATATGTAATACGTCTTCAATAATGAGATTCACGCGCGCGCAATGGGTTAACACGATCTCTAAAAGTCGATGATCACCTTGGTCAAGATTTTCGTTTTCTTTGAGTAACTGGCTAGCGTGGCTTATGGCGCCCAAAGGGTTTCGTATCTCATGGGCAATACTTGCCGTCAACCTGCCGAGTGAAGCAAGTTTCATTTGCCTAACGCGTTGGATTATCTGACTGCTATCTTCGAGGAATATTAAGATGTTGGAGTCTGAGTGTGGGTTAAGGTACGCAAAATTAGCTTGTATTTGTGGTCCACTTTTTTGCACTTTGAACGTCGGTGTCCTTAGCTCGTTATTGTCCTTCCATTGGGTAAGGCTCTCAAATAGGATCTTAGGTACTTCCAATATCGAGGTGTCGTGTTTAGTCGGATCTTGCGTAGAGTGGGGACCCAATATTTGGTACGCCGCATCGTTCGCTGTAATGATTCCTCCCTCTTGTCCCACGACGACAATGCCAGTACGCAAGCGCTGAATAATGAGGTGATTGAGTTGTTCTAAACTTAGAATGTTCGATGCTTGCTCTGCGGCTAGCTGTGCGCTGCGGCGCATACGCTCTGCGAGGCCTTGTAAATACAAGGACGCTGTAAAAAGCAGTGCCCCTAGAAGTCCCGATTGAACGTATTGGTTTGCAGGGACATTGCGGGTAAAGCTGAGATACACCTCTGAGTAAATAGTCGCGATGCTGGCAATGGCTGCGAGCAGTGTACTAATGCGGCCCACTAAGAGAATGCTACCCGCAGCAATTGTGACGAGGTGAAGAAGTCCGAGTCCACTCAGTACTCCACGAGAGCTATACGTAAGAAGTGCAATGCAGAGGATGTCGATGATAAAGAGCGCGCTTAATAGCTGTTGTTTTTGGCTAAAAGTACGTTGAGGTTTTACGGCAAGGATGACAAATAGGCTGAACGTGAGAAACAGAATCGAACTGTATAAAAACAGCGCAGGGTCGTGATTGCCTAGCTGTGTTGTGGTTGCCCCTGAAAGGAAACTGAGCAACAACAATAGCGCAAGAAAAACTCGGTAGACATTGTAAATCTGCAGTATGCGGATATTTTGGTCGGATTGAATAGTGGCATCCATGACGTTGAGGCTTTTAAGGTGTTGAACTAAGTGATTTGGTTTTTGCTTATGCCGTGGGTTTGTCGGACAATATCGCACTTGTTAAATAATAGCCATATGCATGTCTGCTACTGGCCTTTAGGCGGGTTTTAACCCTTCGCCGCTATGCTTGCGGTTGTTTAAGTATCCATGAGGAGCGTATGTCCAAGCAGTTAAAAATTGTGATGGCTCAAGTCAATTTATTGGTTGGAGATATTCAAGCAAATACCACTAAGGTGATCGAAGGAGCTTTAGAGGCAAAGCGCGAACACAATGCGGACATCGTGGTGTTCCCAGAGCTAACGTTGACGGGTTATCCGCCAGAGGACCTGTTGTTAAGGCCTAGTTTGAAGACTCGTATCGATAAAGCGTTGCAGAGAATCAAAGACGCAGCGCTCGATATCTATGTCGTTATTGGTTATCCCTTATTTGAAGAGAGCTCTTTGTACAACGCATTGTCATTGATTAAAGGCTCTGAGTTGTTAGCGACTTATCGTAAGCAACATTTACCGAATTATCAGGTGTTTGATGAGAGACGATATTTTGTGGAGGGCACGCAAGTCTGCATTGCCGAAATTGAAGGGTTTCGCGTTGCCATGACTATTTGCGAGGACATGTGGTCGGAAGGGCCAACAAGGCAAGCTGCGCAGGCAAAGGCACAACTGCTCATTAATATTAATGCCTCCCCCTTTCATCGCGGTAAAATGTCAGAACGATTAGATCTGTTACAAAAGCGAGCGCGCACTGTTAATTGTCCCATTATCTACGCGAATCTAGTCGGTGGGCAGGATGAGTTGGTGTTTGATGGCAGCTCTATGGCTATAAGTGCAAGCGGAGAGTGCCAAGTTAGGTCTCCCTCATTTCAGGAAGGGTATTTCCCTGTCTCATTAACCCAGAATGCCGACGGACAACTGGAGATAGTGGATGTTCCAAACCAGTTGCATGCGCTCGATAATACGGAAGAAAGTCTTTATAAAGCCTTAGTCCTCGGGGTAAGGGATTACGCGCATAAGAATGGCTTCAAAGCGACGGTCCTTGGGCTCTCGGGAGGCATTGACTCGGCGTTGACTCTGGCCATTGCTGTCGATGCTCTCGGGCATGAAGCTGTGAAAGCGGTCATGATGCCTTTTAGCTACACCTCTCAGTTGAGTTTGGATCTTGCGCAAACACAGGCGATGAGACTTGAAGTGGATTACAGTGTTATTCCCATTAGCGCGGCTTATGAGAGTTTTGAGGCGGCATTAAAAGATGAGTTCGTTGGACTCCCTGCCGACGTCACTGAGCAAAACATTCAAGCACGATGTCGTGGTGTCATTCTTATGGCAATCTCCAATAAGACTGGACGTTTGGTGCTGACCACTGGCAATAAAAGTGAGATAGCTGTGGGATATTGCACTTTGTACGGAGACATGGCTGGTGGATTTGATGTGCTTAAAGATGTTTCTAAAACAATGGTTTATCGACTTTGTCACTATCGCAACGGACTCGAAGAGTCAGGCAGTGATCCCATTATCCCGATTGCCGTTATAGAGCGCGCACCATCGGCTGAGCTAGCTCCTGATCAAATAGATCAAGATAATTTGCCGCCCTATGATGTGCTTGATGCGATCCTAGAACTCTACATAGAGAAGGATGTCAGTGCCTCTCAAATAATCGCTCAGGGCTATGATCAGGACACTGTGCGCCGAGTGCTAAGGTTGGTCGATATTAATGAGTATAAGCGCAGACAGAGCCCTGTTGGGGTGCGCTTAACCCAACGCGGATTTGGGCGAGATCGTCGCTATCCTATTACCTCTGGTTGGGAGCTTGGCGAATAGCGTCAGCACACAATAAAAAGTTTTTGCAAAGTTTAAAGGTGGGTATTACGTGAAAGAACATATTTTAACGACTTTGGGTGATTCGAGAGATTATCTTCACCGCTTCATGTCGGAGCCTGCAAATATTGAAGCAATTGCACGTGCAGCAACCGTGATGATCGCGACCCTCCATCGAGGTAACACGATCTATAGTTGCGGCAATGGCGGATCAATGAGTGATGCCATGCATTTTGCGGAAGAGTTAACGGGGCGGTACCGGAAAAATCGCTTAGGGCTTTCCGCCTCCGCGATCAGTGACCCAGGGCACATTAGCTGTGTCGCTAACGATTTTGGTTATGAGTACATTTTTTCGCGATATCTTGAAGCAAGGGCGCGTAAAGGCGACTGCCTATTAGCCATTAGTACCAGTGGTACTAGCCGTAATGTCATCTTGGCAACGGAATATGCGCGAGCGAACGGCATGGAGGTTGTAAGTCTAACGGGGGCGTCAGGGAGTGCGCTTGGGCAACTGGCTAGCGTCGACGTCAGTGCTGGTAAAAGCGCCTTCGCCGATCGCGTGCAAGAAGTGCATATAAAGATTATTCACACAGTAATAGAGCTTATCGAACGGGAGTTTTGTCCCGAAAACTATTAGTGCGGATTAACTGAACAAGCCAAAGGTTAAAATGCTCAACAAACTGCGTGACTGGGTAGGCACGCCTTCCAGAGTAGACTCTGGTCGGAAAGGTCTTGTCGTAGGCGCTAATGGAGTGTTGTCGACGTTATCGCCGAGGAGTCCAAAGCTTACTGTGTAGAGCAATGAAGGATTGGTCACATCGCTGTGGACGATAAAATTCCCAGATGAGTCAATAGACGGGTGATCAGGGTAATTGTCTTTTAATAGCGTTAATGAGGTGCCAGCGAGATCGTCTAAACCCATGCGGAGATAGCACTCAACCATAATCGCGACGCCGTCTGCCACTATCGGGCTTCCTTGGAAGTTTTCGACAATATAACGCCCTCTGTTAAGGGCAGCCATGTAGCTACGGCGCTCCATATAGTACTCTGCGACGTGAACCTCATAAGCGGCAAGTGTATTGCGCAGGTAAATCATGCGGGCGCGAGCATCGGCGGCATATTCACTATCAGGGTACAAGGCGAGTAGTAATGAGAATTCAGCAAAGGAATCCCTTGCACGGCCTGGATCGCGTTTTGAGGGGTCGGTAGGGAGGAAACGTGCCATAAAGCCAGAATCTTCGGCAAACGAGGCCATTCCTTTCATATAATAAGCGTAATCAATACTGGAATTGTCAGGGTGGAGGCGAATAAAGCGATCCGCCGCTGAACGTGCCGCTTCTAAGTCGAAGTTGCTGTAATAGGCAAATATCAGCTCTAGCTGGCCCTGCGCCGCAAAGCGGCCAAAAGGAAAGCGAGACTCCAAGGCTTGGTAAGTGGCTATCGCCGCTCGGTAGTTGCGAGAATTGAGCTGCCGTTGAGCGATGGTGTAAAACTGCTCTTCAGTGCTGAGACCGGCGAACTCGTCACGCTCTTCGCCACCAAACATGGAGCATGATGCAAAGCTTAGGCAAAGTGTTAACAGGATCAGGATTCTCACGCGACTACAACCTCTTGCCAAATTGGCTTGTAAAAAATAGTAAAGTTATCTTCAGTGCTAAGCTCTATAATGCTTAGTCAGCCTCGTTATGTATAACGGGGTATTTAACCACAGCAGGCACTTTATACCAAAGTGAAGCTGTATTCTTTATCGCTTTACCGGAACAGGTCTTCAAATGCTGGGCTCGATCAGCACTGAAACCCCGTGTCGTGGGCCGTAACGCTACAAGTACAAGGTAATATGACTACTAAGATTTCAATGCAGGCAACAGTACCAGAGACATTGTGCGGCAATCGTTTAGACCAAGCGGCAGCGATTCTGTTCCCTGAATATTCACGAGGAAGGCTTCAAACTTGGATTAAAGACGGGAGCCTATGCGTGAATCATAAGCCATGGCGCTCCAAAGACCGGATTAATGAAGGCGATGTGCTGACTTTAGAGGCGGAGCTTGTCTCAGAGGAAGCGCACGCTGCAGAGCCCAAAGAGCTGAATATTGTATACGAAGACGAAGACGTCATTGTTATCAACAAGGCAACCAATACGGTGGTGCATCCTGCTGTAGGCAATCGTACTGGCACACTATTGAATGGTTTGTTGCATCATTGTCCGTCACTCAAAGAAATCCCTCGAGCGGGTATTGTGCATCGTCTTGATAAGGACACCACCGGATTGATGGTCGTGGCAAAAAACTTACAAGCACATCGAATACTCGTAAGGCAGTTGCAGCGCAGAGAAGTGGAACGGGAATACGAGGCGGTGGTTGTTGGCGTGATGACGGCAGGTGGAACTGTCGATCTCCCGCTCGGGCGTCACCCAGTGCAACGACAGAAACGCGCTGTGATTGAAAATGGCAAGGATTCGGTGACTCATTACCGAGTGCTTGAACGTTTTCGAGCACATACGCACATTCGCGTAAAACTAGAAACGGGCAGAACACACCAAATTAGGGTGCATATGAGCCATACACGCTACCCATTAGTGGGCGACCAGATGTATGGCGGGCGTTTGCAGATTCCTAAGGCCTGTAGCGGTGCGTTAGCAACAGAGCTTAAAGGGTTTCGACGACAAGCCCTTCATGCAAGGCGTTTAGGGTTTGAGCATCCTCGCACTGGTGAAATGTGTAGCTGGGAGGCAGAGCTTCCGAGCGACATGGCGCATTTATTGGACGTCCTGCGGGACGACATTTAGTAAAACCTAGGCGTGTGCAAATGGCTCTCACTGGAAGCAAAACGGTTGCAGAATATCCAAAAGATTGGGTGGTTCCGCAATGGTCAGCTCCTAGTACTGTTTTTGCCTTCGTGACGACACGCTTGAATGGCGCTAGTTGTGCGCCATTTGACGCCTTTAACCTTGGTTTGCATGTGGGAGATGATTCCACGCACGTGCATGTGAACAGAGACAGGTTAAGCCAAGCGCTGCCGATTCAACGGCCGCTCCAGTGGTTGGAACAAGTCCATGGTAATCAAATTGTTGACGCAATAGGTGACGGTGTCACCCGTCAAGCCGATGCCGCTTATGTTGATGGCGCTGGCATTGCGGCGGCTGTAATGACTGCCGATTGCCTCCCCGTTTTCTTTGCGTCCAAAAATGGACGGCGGGTAGCCGTAGCGCACGCTGGTTGGCGGGGGCTGCTCAACGGAGTATTAGAGAACACATTGGCACGTTTTCCTGATGATCCAAGTAACGTGTTAGTGTGGTTTGGCCCCGCGATTGCGCAATGCCATTTTGAAGTGGGAGTCGAGGTTCGCGACGCGTTTCTAAAGGGCGAGGTTTCAAGCGAGAACCGCGCTCTAATTAGCGAGCACGCATTCCGCCCTGGAGAAACTGTAGGTAAGTATTATGCTGATCTCTATTTACTGGCACGGTTAAGATTACAAGCGTGCGGTGTAGTCACAATTACCGGCGGTACTCTTTGCACCTATTGCGATAGCCAACATTTTTACTCTTATCGGCGTGATGGTCGAACTGGGCGTTTTGCCAGTGTCATTGGGCTTGTTGGTTAACAAATCTATTCTCTTTAGCTTGAAATACATCAAGCTGTCCGCATTAAGCCTACTATACAATGCACTTAGTGCTGTCGTGTCAAAGACACAGTACAGGGCACTAAATTCTCCTATGAGGTAACGCTATGCGCATGGAACAACTAACAAGCAAATTACAGTCTGCGATTTCAGATGCGCAGTCTCTTGCCGTCGGTCAAGACAATAATTTTATTGAATCCGTTCATCTGTTGATTGCGTTACTTGATCAGAAAGGCGGTTCAGTGCGCCCGCTGTTATCGCAAACAGGTTTCGATGTGAATGCGCTGCGTAGCCAACTGCAAGAATTGATGGAGCGATTGCCGAAGGTAGAAGGCCATGCTGGTGATGTTACGTTCTCCAATGAGCTTAGTCGCCTAATGAACCAAGCCGATAAATTGGCGCAAAAAAATAGTGATAAATACATCTCTAGCGAAACTGTCTTATTAGCGGCAATGACAGATAAAAATGCATTAGGAAAATTACTTAACTCCTATGGTGTCAGTGAAGTTGCGTTGCAAAATGCGATCAATAATTTACGTGGCGGAGATAAAGTCAATGATGCGGGAGCAGAAGACTCTTGGCAGGCACTTTCTCGCTTCTGTGTTGACCTTACAGAGAAGGCCGAAAACGGTGAGTTAGACCCGGTCATTGGTCGAGACACTGAGATCAGAAGGACTATTCAAGTGTTGCAGCGACGCACGAAGAATAATCCTGTACTCATCGGAGAGCCAGGGGTAGGCAAGACAGCAATTTTAGAAGGGTTGGCGCAGCGTATAGTCAACGGTGAGGTTCCCGAGGGGCTTAAAGGTAAAAAGATATTGTCTTTAGATATGGGCTCGTTAATAGCAGGTGCCAAATTTAGAGGTGAGTTTGAGGAACGGTTGAAAGGAGTATTGAACGAGCTTTCTAAGCAAGAAGGGTCGGTTATTCTTTTTATTGATGAGTTGCATACAATGGTGGGAGCCGGAAAAGCAGAAGGCTCTATGGACGCGGGTAATATGTTAAAGCCCGCTTTAGCGCGAGGTGAGCTCCATTGCGTTGGTGCGACAACACTTGATGAGTATCGTCAGTACATTGAAAAGGATGCCGCGCTGGAGCGCCGCTTTCAGAAAGTGTTGGTTGACGAACCTAGTGAAGAGGATGCCATAGCAATCCTGCGGGGCTTGAAAGAGCGCTATGAAGTACATCATGGAGTGCAGATTTCAGATGCGGCTATTATTGCGGCTGTGCGTTTGTTCCAGCGTTATATCCCTGATCGTCAATTGCCAGATAAGGCGATCGATTTGATTGACGAGGCCGGCAGTCTTATTCGAATGGAAATCGACTCCAAACCTGAGGATATGGATCGCTTGGATCGCCGATTAATTCAACTGAAAATTGAACGCGAAGCTCTTAAGAAAGAAGTGGATGAGGCGTCACTTAAGCGTCAAGAAAAGCTGGCAGTAGAAATTTCGAAACTAGAGTTAGAATATTCTGATCTTGAAGAAATATGGAAAGCGGAGAAAGCGTCCGTGCAGGGCGCTCAATCAATCAAGAGCAATATTGAAAAGGCTCGAAATGAATTGGAGCTGGCACGCCGGTCGGGTGATCTTGCGCGTATGTCTGAGTTGCAATACGGGATAATTCCGAATCTCGAACGATCATTGGAAAACTCCGCGCAAGCCGAAACTAAGGATATGCGATTGTTGCGTAATCGCGTGACAGAAGAGGAGATAGCTGAAGTTGTGTCCCGCTGGACGGGTATCCCCGTGGCAAAAATGCTGCAAGGGGATAAACAGAAATTATTAGATATGGAAGAGGCCCTGCACAAGCGAGTGATTGGACAAGATGAAGCTGTTAGTGCGGTCGCTAATGCGGTGCGTCGTTCTAGATCCGGTTTGTCAGACCCGAACCGACCCAATGGTTCGTTTCTTTTCTTAGGACCAACCGGGGTTGGTAAAACTGAGCTGTGTAAATCTTTGGCAGAGTTTCTCTTTGATACTGAAGACGCCATGGTGAGAATCGATATGTCTGAGTTCATGGAACAACATTCCGTGGCGAGGTTGATCGGCGCACCTCCCGGCTATGTGGGCTATGAAGAAGGTGGCTATTTAACGGAAGCAGTTCGTCGACGCCCGTACTCGGTTCTATTATTAGACGAGGTTGAGAAGGCCCATCCAGATGTCTTTAATATTCTTTTGCAAGTCATGGATGATGGGCGTCTAACGGATGGCCATGGGCGAACGGTAGATTTTCGCAATACCATCATAGTGATGACCTCGAATCTGGGCTCTGATCGTATTCAGGAGCTTATGACGGGAAGCGTTAGTGACGAACAAGTGTATGAGCGCGTCAAGAACGAGGTGCTTTCTGTGGTTGTTCGGCACTTCTCACCAGAGTTTGTGAACCGTATTGATGAGACCGTGGTGTTTCATCCGCTTCAGCAAGATCAGATTCGAGGGATTGCTGATGTTCAGATGGAGTTGCTCAACAAGCGTCTGCAAGATAATGACTTACAGCTAGAGGTTGCCGATGCTGTGTTGGATAAATTGGCGGAACTTGGATACGACCCTGTGTATGGGGCAAGACCTTTGAAGAGAGCTATTCAAAACTGGATTGAGAACCCATTAGCGCAGAAGATGATAAGAGGGGATTACGTTCCCGGGGACTGTGTCGTCATCAATGTGGTGGGTGATGGTTTTGAATTCACCAAAAAGCCGCTCTAACTGGTATATCGTTTAGTCTGTAAGCCTACATATGCTTGACATTGAGGGAAATGTTGGGAAAATTGCCTTCGTTTACTTACAGACTGAGCAGACCACCACCTCATCCGGTCTTGTTCAGAGGCGATTCGACAAAAATATCGAATGCCGTGAATAACTTAGGTGTCAAACACGTCCACCTTAGGCTCCTATACGTTACCGCGTTAAGGGCTGACAAGAGTCAAACATGACCGATGGGCGATAGCTCCGGTCAACTTTGACACTCCCTGAATCATTTAAAACACTATAATTGGTATGCATTGAGCAGACCGTTCGTATCCCTATACGAAGTCGGTGCTCGTAGTATCAGGATTAATAGTATAGAGGTCTAAGAAAGTGGAATTATTATCAGGCGGTGACATGCTCCTTCGAGCATTGCACGACGAAGGCGTTGAAATGATTTACGGCTACCCCGGTGGTGCTGTACTTCATATTTATGATGCTATTTTCAGGCAAGATAAAGTTGAACATATATTGGTACGTCACGAGCAAGCGGCGACCCATGCCGCCGATGGTTATGCTCGTGCGACAGGGCGACCCGGCGTGGTGTTAGTCACATCAGGGCCTGGTGCTACGAATGCGGTAACGGGGATTGCTACAGCGTTTATGGATTCGATCCCTATGATCGTGATATCCGGACAAGTTGATAGCTCCTTGATTGGATCCGATGGATTCCAAGAAACCGATATGGTGGGTATTTCTCGTCCTATCGTTAAACACAGTTTTATGGTGCAGAACCCTGCCGATATTCCAGAAATCGTTAAGAAGGCATTTTATATCGCTACGACAGGGCGACCTGGTCCCGTGGTTATTGATATACCAAAGGACATCACTGACCCTGCGAAGAAATTTGAATATTCATATCCCGAGTCTGTAAAGCTTCGTTCTTACTCCGTGCCTTCAAAAGGGCATACGGGGCAAATTAAGAAGGCCGTTGAAATTCTGCTCGCCGCAAAACGCCCGATTCTCTATACCGGCGGTGGTGTTGTACAAGGCGAGGGCAGCGCATTGCTAACCGAGCTCGCGAAGGGATTGGGATATCCTGTCACTAATACTCTCATGGGGTTGGGGGCTTATCCTGCGACCGATGACCAGTTCTTAGGCATGTTGGGTATGCATGGCACTTATGAAGCCAATATGGCGATGCATTTCAGTGATGTTGTCCTTGGGATTGGGGTTCGATTTGACGATCGGGTTACCAACACGATTTCCAAGTTCTGTCCTGGGGCCAAGATACTGCATGTTGATATAGATCCGGCATCTATCTCTAAGACAGTGGCAGCGGATGTGCCTATCGTTGGTTCTGTTACTAGTGTTCTTGAGGAAATGCTTGAGATTATTAAGCATTCGGAAACAAAAGTAGATCGCAAAGCTCTCGATTTATGGTGGAAGCAAATTGAAGGTTGGAGAGAGAAAGACAGCCTGAAAGTGACACCTGCAGAAAATGATGTCATTAAGCCACAGCAAGTCATTCAATGTTTGTATGAGATAACTAAGGGTGATGCTTATGTTTCATCCGATGTTGGTCAGCATCAAATGTTTGCGGCACAGTATTATCACTTTGATAAGCCGCGACGTTGGATCAATTCCGGTGGTCTAGGGACTATGGGCTTTGGTTTCCCTGCCGCGATGGGTGTCCAGTTGGCGTTTCCTGATGCCGTGTCTGTTTGTGTCACGGGTGAAGGTAGCTTCCAGATGAACATTCAAGAGCTGGCAACTTGCTTGCAATACAACTTGCCGGTGAAAATTGTTTGCTTGAATAACGAAGCCTTAGGCATGGTGAAGCAGTGGCAAGATATGCAATATGGTGGGCGTTATTCTCACAGTACATACTCGGAATCTTTACCTGATTTTGTGAAAGTCGCCGAAGCTTATGGTCACGTAGGTGTGCGCATTGAGAAGTTTTCGGAACTCAAAGAGAAAATGACAGAAGCATTTGCGCTTAAAGATCGTCTTGTGTTTATCGATGTTCTAGTAGATCCAATGGAACATGTTTATCCGATGGCGATCAAAGGTGGCTCGATGAAGGATATGATTCTAAGTAAGACGGAGAGAACTTAATATGCGGCATATTATTTCTATATTGCTCGAGAATGAGCCTGGAGCATTGTCACGCGTAGTGGGTTTGTTTTCGCAACGTAATTACAATATTGAGTCATTAACTGTTGCGCCTACTGACGACAACACATTATCACGCCTTACTATAACCACGGCAGGAGATGATCGTAAGATTGAACAGATCACTAAGCATCTGAATAAATTGATCGATGTCGTGAAGTTGGTTGATTTAACGGAAGGCGCGCATATTGAGCGTGAGCTAATGTTGATTAAAGTAAAAGCAACTGGTGCGCAGCGCGACGAGATTAAACGGACTGCGGATATTTTTAGAGGGCAGGTTGTCGACGTTACAAGTACCATTTATAGCATTCAATTGGTTGGCACTTCGGCAAAGCTGGATGCCTTTTTGGCTGCTATTGGAGGGGTGACAATTTTAGAGGTTGCTCGTACGGGTGTAACCGGAGTCTCTCGAGGCGAGAAAGTGCTCAGCGTCTAAGGTTAGTATTCTTCTGATATAAAAAAAGGGCCGTTAGGCCCTTTTTTTATGTTTCCATATTAGAAAGTCGATTAAACGATTTTCTTCATGTCAGTCATGTAAGAGCGAAGTTTCTTACCAACCACTTCAATTGGGTGATTGCGAATGCTCTGGTTTACAGCGATCAATTCCGCATTATCAACATGGTTGTCGGCAAGTGTTAAGCCTTTTCCGATGACATCAGTATCAATCTTTTCCATGAAGTCTTTCAGCATAGGGACAGCTGCGTGGGAGAAAAGGTAGCAACCGTACTCTGCCGTGTCAGAAATGACTTTATTCATTTCATACAGCTTTTTGCGACCGATAAGGTTAGCGATCAGTGGCGTCTCGTGTAGCGACTCATAGTAAGCAGACTCTTCAATAACTCCGCTTGCTGTCATTGTTTCAAACGCTAGTTCAACACCGGCTTTAAGCATTGCTGCCATTAGAATGCCATTGTCGTAATATTCCTGCTCGCTGATCTCCATCGTGCCGGCAGTTGATTTCTCAAACTCTGTCTCAGCAGTTGCGTCGCGCCATGTGAGTAGTTTGACGTCGTCATTGGCCCAGTCTTCCATCATGCCGCTTGAGAACGCGCCAGTAATAATGTCATCCATATGCTTCTGATAAAGAGGAGCAAGAATTTCTTTCAATTCAGCTGCTAGGGAGTTCGCAACAATCTTAGCTGGATTAGATAGGCGATCCATCATGTTTGTGATGCCGCCGTGCTTCAAGCCTTCTGAAACTACTTCCCAGCCATGCTGCATTAATTTAGAGGCGTATGCTGGGTCGATGCCTTTGGCAACCATTTTCTCGAAGCTAACAATTGTGCCAGCTTGTAGCATGCCGCAGAGAATTGTTTGCTCGCCCATTAGATCTGATTTTACTTCGGCGATGAAAGAGGACTGTAGAACTCCGGCACGATGACCGCCTGTTCCTGCAGCATAAGCCTTGGCGATTTCTAAGCCATCGCCATTCGGATCGTTTTCAGCATGGACGGCGATAAGGGTTGGTACGCCAAAACCGCGCTTATACTCTTCTCGAACTTCAGTGCCTGGGCACTTAGGAGCGACCATGACTACAGTTAGGTCAGGACGAATTTGCATGCCTTCTTCGACGATATTAAAACCATGGGAGTAGGCCAAGCACGCGCCTTTCTTCATTAACGGCATGATTGCTGTTACTACAGGAGTGTGTTGTTTGTCTGGCGTTAAGTTAAGAACGAGATCTGCTTGTGGAATCAAAGCTTCATACGTGTCGACATGAAAACCATTCTCGGTAGCATTTTTCCAAGACTGGCGTTTCTCAGCAATGGCCGCTTCACGCAATGTGTAGGAGATATCTAAGCCACTATCGCGCATGTTCAAGCCTTGGTTCAAGCCTTGTGCACCACATCCTACAATGACGATTTTCTTACCGATGAGCTTGTTTACACCGTCGGCAAATTCAGCTTTGTCCATGAATCGACATTTGCCGAGTTGCTCTAATTGAAGCCTTAGCGGCAGGGTATTGAAGTAATTCATAGTTGTTCTCCAGTAAGGAATTAATTGAAGCAGTGCAATTGCTGATATTAATGGTCGTAATATTAGAAATTTCTTAGCTGCGCATCATAGGCGAATTGCTTGGTTGCGTAAAACGCTATATATGCAACAATACATTTCATATTGTGAAATGAAGGCGTGGGTGCGCATTTTGGAAATACGTGAGTTACAGTTGTTTCTGCATTTGTGTAGAAGTCTGCATTTTGGGAATACTAGTAGGGAGCACCATTTAAGCCCTTCCAGCCTCACACGGGTGATTCAGAAGTTGGAGCATGAGCTTGGTGCGACGTTATTTGAGCGGGATAGCCGAACGGTCAGGCTCACGACATCCGGCGAGCGTTTTCGTGAATACGCGGCGGAGTCCCTACAGAGGTGGGGGCAATTACAAAAAGACTTGCATCAACAGTTAGAGGTGCTCAGCGGTAGGCTCAGTATATTTTGCTCTGTCACCGCAAGTTATAGCTTCTTGCATGAATTATTGGATCAATATAGATCGCGTTTTCCTGCCGTTGAGATACAGTTACATACGGGCGATACCTCATTGGCCATTCAGCGAATTTTGGATGAGCAGGAGGACATTGGTATAGCGGCTAGGCCAAACAGGGTGCCGGAGAAGCTTACGTTTAGGGCTATACGTAATTCCCCTTTGATTTTTATAGCGCCAAAATCCTCTTCTCCATTGAGATCAACTTTGGATCAGTGCGCTAAAAATGACATTGCCTTACCTTGGGAGCATATTCCCATGATTTTATCCGAAGCAGGCATCGCACGCGAAAGGGTCGATCGATGGTTTCATGAGCAAGGGATAAGGCCAAATATTTACGCGCAGGTTGGGGGGAATGAAGCAATAGTAAGCATGGTGAGCTTGGGGTTTGGTGTGGGAGTTGTGCCTCAGTTGGTTGTTGAGAATAGCCCTATGCGTTCGAAAATCGAAGTTCTTAACGTGCAAACTCAGCTAGAGCCATTTACGATTGGTTTATGTGTGTTGCGCCGAAAGCTCAACAATCCCTTAATTAAGGCCTTTTGGGACTTATCCCAAGAGCATATAGCCTCTGACTCAATCGCTGCGCGGAGCTAATAGCGCTGAGTCAGTGTATAATTCTCGGGAAACTGACCGCCTTGTATCCTATGTATTTGAAGGTAACTTTGTTTGATGAATATTGAAAACGACAACGATCAAGAACTAGAGCAAGACGAGGACGGCAGTGTATTTCCAATAGATGAGCACGAGGAGCTTGTCTCTGAAGATGGAAAGAAGGTGCGCCGCAGAGGAATCTATTTACTCCCCAATTTATTGACTTTAGGGGCTCTGTTTGCGGGGTTCTACGCGATAATTGCGGGCATGAGCGGCAATTTTAACGAAGCGGGCTGGGCAATACTCATTGCGGCGGTTTTGGATGGGCTAGATGGTCGTGTTGCACGCCTTACGAATACTCAAAGCGCTTTTGGTGCCCAATTTGATAGTTTGTCCGACATGGTCTCATTTGGTGTCGCGCCAGCTTTAATCATTTTTAGCTGGGCATTGTCGTCTCTAGGGCAGGCAGGTTGGGCTGCAAGTTTTATTTATATTTCTTGCGCCGCACTTCGGCTAGCGCGTTTCAATGTCCAGTTAGGGACAGTGGATAAGAGCTTTTTTGTAGGATTACAAAGCCCTGTTGCTGCTGGCTTGGTGACATTCGTGGCATGGGCGGGGTTCAAGTATAACGTTGAAATAACCCCCCTTATTGCTTTTGGTGTGGCCGTGCTGACTGCGTTTACAGGTATTTTGATGATTTCTAATTATCGGTACTACAGTTTTAAAGAAATACACTTTAGAGGCACTGTGCCCTATGTCGTATTTCTGATGGCAGTAGTGCTTTTGGTCGTTATTGCGCAAAGACCGCATGAGGTCTTGCTGTCCATGTGTTTGGTCTATGCGATGATGGGTCCAATTATTTGGATTTATAAGCGACTAAAGAGCAAGCCACGCAAATCCACAAAAGAGCCTTCTGCGTAATCTGTAGTGAAAGGTGGCAACTCTTTATGCCTAAGGTGTAACGTGGAGGTCCTGGGGGCGTCAAGTTCTTATAGGGTGAGCGTTTCGCTCGCGCGCTGAGTGATTGAGGTCTGGGTTCAGCGAAGTTCTCAAACCAATTTGAGTGAGGAGCACTCCATGTTGATCAAATCGAAATCTAAGTCTGATGTTTTATCGTCCGAGATTACTCCGGAGTCGGTATATAAAGATCGCCGTCGCTTCCTAACTGGCAGCCTAGGGGCAGCATTTGGTTTGGCCACTGGTGGATTTGGTAGCTTAGCGAATGCAGCGGACGGTGATGCCTTACGAGCTAGAGCGCCGAGCAATATGGTGCGTTCGGCACCTGCAGATTGGTGGGAAGAGAAATTTGCATCGATTAGTCCAGCGCAAAGAAGCGGTGGGTTTTATACAAACGAAGCGCTAACCCCTTATCGAGATGTGACTTCTTATAATAATTTCTATGAGTTTGGCACCAATAAGGGCGACCCAGAGGCAAACTCTAAGGAGTTTAAGGCTGATCCTTGGTCTGTCACTATTGAAGGAGAGGTCGGGAAGCCAGGCGTATATACGCTTGAAGACATCCTTAAGCCTCATGCGATGGAGGAGCGTATTTACCGATTACGCTGCGTAGAGCGTTGGTCTATGGTTATTCCATGGGTTGGGTTTTCTTTGGCGGATCTAATTAAACGCTTCGAGCCAACTTCGAAGGCCAAGTATGTACAATTTTTTACTCTGTTCGATCCAGACAGTATGTCGGGGCAGCGTTCTCGCTTTACGACGATTTCTTGGCCATATAGAGAGGGGCTTAGAATGGATGAAGCGATGAATCCGCTTACTTTGTTAGCAACTGGCCTCTATGGTAACTATTTACCTCCTCAAAACGGTGCTCCATTACGTCTAATTGTGCCTTGGAAGTATGGCTTTAAGAGTATTAAGTCTATCGTCAAAATTAGATTTACAGAAACCGAGCCTGAAACAAGTTGGAATATGTTAGCTGCGAATGAGTATGGATTTTACGCCAATGTGAACCCAGAGGTGCATCATCCAAGATGGCGTCAAGACATGGAGACTCCTCTACCGCAGACACTGTTTAACAGCTCTCGAATTGATACTCGTCCTTTTAATGGCTATGGCGAGCAAGTGGCTTCTCTATATAAGGGGATGGACTTATCGAAGTACTACTGAGTTGAGTAGCACGTTGATAGGTAATTTGGGATGACTAAAGTTGTAAAGTGGGTTGTGTTTGTATTGGCATTGCTGCCATTGGCGATTCTTTTGGTGGGAGTGTTCACTAATACCTTAGGGCCAGACCCGGCGGACACGCTGGCTGCTGAAACCGGTGAGTGGACATTTCGCTTCCTATTACTCTCTTTAGCTATTACGCCTCTGCGAAATATTGGAGGTTGGCCAAAAGTTTTTCCGTATAGGCGAACCTTTGGTTTGTTTGCATTGTTCTACGCCTCGCTTCATTTTCTTGTTTATCTGGTGTTTCTTCTGCAGCTGCGTTGGTCAGAGATATTTGAGGATATAGTCGAAAGGCCGTATATCACAGTAGGCTTTAGCGCTTTTATTTTGTTAGTGGTGCTAGGTGTCACATCTACTAAGAGAATGATGCGCAAGTTGGGGCGCCGCTGGAAGCAGCTACACAAGCTTGTTTACGTGATCAATATTCTAGCGTTAATACATTTAGTGTGGATATTGCGAACAGACCTTGCAGAAGCTGTAATTTATGCTAGTATTCTCCTCCCGTTATTGGCGTACCGGGTATATAGGGTTTACGCTTGCAGGGCTTCGAAACATATCGAATTGTCAACTTTCAATTGAGTGTTTTGTGAATTTTTTAGGTCTTTTGTTGTTTTGTAAACAAATCTAAAAAAGAGCTTGCAAGGTTTAAGAATTCCCCTATAATGCGCCTCCTCCTAACCACGAAGGTTCAGGAAAAAAGTTCTTTAAAAAGTAGAGATTAAGTAATAGAGGCAGGTGCTTGCCGTGATGACTTTGCGAACATTGCAAAAATATCAAAGGTAAGCAACTGCA